>Ga0315336_1001200_pt1 | contig 54082 bp, 45 predicted proteins | sample ASW5metaG_FD_204512 | JGI IMG/M metagenome (GOLD analysis project Ga0315336, IMG submission 204512) | Ammonia-oxidizing marine archaeal communities from Monterey Bay, California, United States - ASW #5 | ecosystem: Environmental > Aquatic > Marine > Intertidal zone | place: USA: California...
AGCTATACTTCAGAAATTAGCGCGGATGGAGTGTTCATTGCTATTGGGCATACTCCAAATACGAAGTTGTTCCGAGATAAGTTAGCTATGGATACTAGCGGGTACATAATTACAAATGCGGATTCAACGCGCACTAGTGTTGATGGTGTGTTTGCTTCGGGAGATGTACAGGACCATATATACAGGCAAGCGGTAACCGCAGCAGGAACGGGGTGTATGGCCGCCCTTGAAGCGGATAAGTTTCTTGCAGAAAACGAAACCTGAGTATTAGAGCCTCATAGATATTTATAAGGAGACTGAATGCCCACACGGGGAAAGAAAAAGCTCGATTGGGATAAGCTGCGGGTCTTTCACGCCGTAGCAGAAGCCGGAAGTTTCACTCATGCTAGCGAAATCCTTAATCTAAGCCAATCCGCGGCAAGCCGGCAGATAAGCGCATTGGAGGATTCCATTGGAGGATTGCTTTTCCATCGCCATGCCCGTGGTCTTTTATTAACAGAAAAGGGTGAAATTTTATACGAGGGTGTCCACGAAGTTTTTGCAAGATTAAATGCCGTTGAAAGTACACTCACTGAGACAACAGAGAACATGGAGGGCCCTTTAACCGTAACAACAACCGTCGCATTCGGATCTGTCTGGCTAACACCCCGACTGCGTGAATTCATCCGCTCTTATCCCGATATTAAAGTAAATCTCCGTCTTGACGACCGACAGTTGGATCTAGCAATGCGCCAAGCTGATGTAGCTATACGATTTCATGAGCCAACCCAGCCCGATTTAATTCGTCGCAGTCTAGGCAGCATGCGCATTCATTTATACGCATCACCCGAGTATCTCAGAGAAAATGGAGTCCCACAAACAACGGAGGACATAAAGAATCACCAATTCATATCCTTTGGCGAAGGAATTCTTCCATTCGGCGCTATCAATACGCTGCAGGAAAACTTTGAAAAGGAGATTGGGGATGTTGTTAAAACGGCCCTAAAAGTCAATAATTTATACGGAATTTACAGAGCGGTTAGAAGCGGCATTGGTATCGGAGCGCTGCCCGAATATTTTTATCGCGAGGGCAGGAATCTAGTGCAGGTCATGCCGGACATCTCTTCCCCTGAAATAACCGCATATTTTTGTTATCCTATTGAATTACGTAACTCCCGCCGCATAGCGGTTTTTCGAGATTACCTCCTGAAAGAATTAACTATGGCAAGGGCCCAGCTTAAAGCTTTGTGACAAAGCGACTCAAGTGCGCACTCTAAGGCCTGACAGCGCAGGAGCTAAATAGAGAAATGACCTATTTCTAAGGCAGCATTAATTAAATAATTCAGACCTTCACGAGTAGCCTTCAGACTCTCCCCATCCCTTCACCACTTGGCAGGTCGAAGAGAGCATCGGGTAAATTATTAATATAATTTATTACCTCGTCACTCATTATAACGTCAGCGTACTTGGCATTAATATCGCATAAATTGATGGCATGGGAGGCTTCTGAACGATCAAAGCATGCATCCTCTACTACGGTAACGCGATAGTTAAGACTAAAAGCATCGAGCACAGTAGCTCTGACACAGCCACTCGTGGTAGTCCCAGCAACAATGAGTGAATCTGCATGAAAAAGGTTCAGAAAACTCTCTAGATTAGTGCCAAAAAAACCGCTGGGCTTTATTTTGTTTACAATTATGTCCTGAGGTGTGGGTGCTATTTCGGCCACGATATCGTTACCATTCAGGTTGGTTTTCGGCTGAAGCTCTCTGCCAGCGCCCCGGCTATTCTTCCAGTCCCAACTGCCACGGTCCCACCGATCTGGACGCATTTCGCCCGTCGTATAAATAACCGGCACTCTTTTCTTGCGCGCAGTTTCGAGTAGTTCTTGGATAATTGGCAATGCGTCCCAGCCGGATTCTCCGCAGGCAGCCGGCCAGCGTTTAATAGCCTCGAGTACGGGTTCTGGGCGATCGCCAACAAAAATATAATTAACATCTATGACAAGCAACACGGGCCGTTTACCAAAGCCATTGCGGTTACCTAGACCTGACTGGGCAAAAACTGCCTTGTCCTTCTTTGTCAGAAACTTATCCCAGATGCGACCCGCCATATCTATTCTCGCCCCCATGCAACTAAATAACCGTTTATCACACTTCTAAATCTAATTGTCCTGAAGAAATATATGTGCTGCAGCCGCTGTCCTAGCGGGATCCTCCATCACTAATGCATGCCCCAGCTCGGGATAACGAATGAATTGGACGGCAGCTTCAGTAAGCATTGGTAGCACTTCGTCCAGCCCAGCGGGCGACAATACCGGCGACTGTCCCGCCCATTGGATTAAGGTCGGTGCTTTCACCTGTCCAAGGATGTCCGCAACATTCACTGAGCTTTGTGCATTAGTCATTATAAACGTCGCAGTATTAGCGACAGACCCTGATCGATTATTTAGATGGGTATAGCGTTGTACTTCTTCCAAAGTGACGAGAGCAGGATCACCATAAATGTATTCTAGAAACATTCGCCAATAAACCTCCGGTCTGTACTCCTTAAACACGTTATTGCTTAGCCACATCATGACTCGGAAAGATAACGGCGGTTCTTGACGGTCCCCCGGTGTATATGCTGGGACCGTAGACAATAGTAGTTTTTTGACTCGAGCCGGATGTTTCGCTGCATAACGAGCTGCGATGATACTGCCGGATGATGTGCCAGCAATTGCAAAACTACCTAAACCAATATGATCTATCAAACCTTCAATGAGTTCTAAGGCACGCGAAGCACCATAAATACCCGTAGCATCGTACCCAGAAAGTCCGTAAGGAGGATAAGTAAAGCGAACAATGCGGTAATGTTTACCCAATTCGGATACCCATCCGTCCCACATGTGTAAACTACCGAGATGGGCATGAACCAGAACAAGCACCGGTCCCTCGCCCTCATCCCGGTAATGAATAGGAACACCGTCAATTTCTGCAAAACGAGAGAATTCATTGGTGTACCTGGCCTTTAGATTTGCAAAGTCTGGACTAAATGTCCCAATTCGAACAAGCGCAACTGCAACGACACAGAATACAATAAAAGCACCCAACACCTTCCCAACTCTTAGCAGCATAGAATCAAGTCCTCCACACTTAATATTAACGTAAAGAGCTAGAAAACCTTTGTATACGGCGACAAGCTTCTTCCAAAAGTTCAGTGGACGTAGCATAGGAAATACGAAAATAAGGGGATAGACCGAACGCTTCACCCTGTACCGTTGCAACTCCTTCATCTTCAAGAAGGGCAGTGACAAACTCAGTGTCTGTATTAATCTTGACACCTTTTTGGGTTGTTTTACCCAGACAATCTGCAACTGACGGGTATACGTAAAAAGCTCCTTCCGGAGTCAAACAGGAAATACCGTCTGCTTGATTTAGCATGGAGACAACAAGGTCGCGACGTTCTTTATAAACAGTATTACGTTTTGCCAGAAATTCCATGGAACCATTTAGGGCTTCTACCGCTGCCGCCTGACTGACTGAACTAGTGTGAGACGCCGACTGGGATTGTATATTATTCATAGCCTTGATCAACTCCACCGGCCCGCAGGCATAGCCTACCCGCCAGCCCGTCATAGCGAACGCCTTGCTAACTCCATTTATGGTCAGTGTGCGCGCCATTAGACGCGGCTCTACTTGCGCAATACTCGAAAACCGAAAGTCATCGTAGATTAGGTGCTCATACATATCATCGGTCATCACCCAAACGTGGGGATTATCCAATAGAATCTCACCTAGCGCCTTCAGCTCTTTAACTGTGTAGCCTGCTCCCGTTGGATTGCTGGGTGAATTAAGAATCAGCCATTTAGATTCATCGGTAATAGCCCCAGCCAAACCTTCCGGCGTAAGTTTAAACCGATCACTTTCAGGACAATTAACAAAGACGGGATTGCCACCAGCAAGCAAAACAATGTCTGGGTAGCTGACCCAATAAGGTGCAGGAATTATGACATCGTCACCAGCGTCCACAGTGGCCATAATTGCATTAAAGATTACCTGCTTACCGCCAACACCCACGTGGACTTGCGAGATCTGATAGTCAAGACCGTTCTCTCTCTTGAACTTATCTATAATGGCCTGACGTAGTTCCGGGGTACCATTCGTAGGCGTATATTTGGTCTTACCATCATCAATAGCCTTCTTAGCAGCTGCTTTAATACGGTCAGGCGTATCAAAATCCGGCTCCCCCGCGCCTAAACTAATAATATCACGGCCCCCCGCCCTCAGTTGCGCCGCCTTAGCCGTCACAGCCATTGTTGGTGATGGTTTGATAGCAGACATTCGGCTTCCGATAATAGGCATAGTAAATCTCCGGTCAGACTTGCCGGCAAGCTAATGCCGCTAACACTGGTTTACAACCGCCATTGTCATAAACTAGATATTCGACAGAATAAACGATAGTCGCTGGAAGCCACGCCTTAGCTCGCTTATCCTAAACAAATGTCTATTTTCGATCCCACGTGCAAAGCTCCTACCACTGAAACTGATACAAGTTTCCGTCTAGCTAGTGACTTCACACCTGCTGGTGACCAGCCTCAAGCTATAGAAGCCTTGTTGGAGGGTTTAGATGATGAGCAGAGAGACCAAGTATTACTGGGGGTGACGGGGTCTGGTAAAACTTTCACTATAGCTCATGCTATCGCTCAAACCGGACGACCTGCGCTTATTCTTGCACCAAACAAGACACTTGCCGCTCAACTATACGGAGAAATGAAGAGCTTCTTTCCTGATAATGCCATCGAGTACTTTGTCTCCTACTATGACTATTACCAGCCAGAAGCCTATGTGCCGCGAACTGACACCTATATCGAAAAAGACGCGAGCATTAATGAGCAGATAGACCGTATGCGGCACTCAGCGACGCGTGCAGTAATAGAACGACGGGATGTTGTGATCGTCTCTTCAGTTTCCTGCTTGTATGGTATTGGGTCAGTGGATTCCTACTCTCGTATGACCATTGTCCTTCAGCAGAATCTACCTTTCTCGCGCAGTGATCTAATAAAAAAACTCGTGGCTCTACAGTACAGGCGAAATGATGATAATTTTTACCGAGGCACGTTCCGCGTTCGAGGCGATATAGTAGAAATTTTTCCAGCTCACTACGAAGATCGCGCCTGGCGAGTGTCTCTATTTGGTGACGATGTGGAAAGCATACATGAATTTGACCCCCTTACGGGACAAAAAACAGCAACACTTCACCAAATCACAGTCTATCCCAACAGCCATTATGTGACACCACGCCCGACCCTATCTCAAGCAGCAAAGCAAATCCGTAATGAGCTCAAATTGCGCCTCGAAGAGTTTAATAAGCAAGGCAAACTGATAGAAGCGCAAAGGCTTGAACAGCGCACTATGTTTGACCTTGAAATGATAGAAGCGACGGGCCACTGCAAAGGCATCGAGAACTACTCACGCTATTTAACTGGTCGTCAGCCTGGGGAACCACCGCCAACATTATTTGAGTATCTACCAAAAGATGCTCTTTTGTTTGTAGATGAAAGCCACGTGTCAATTCCACAAATCCGCGGCATGTATCGAGGCGATTTTAGTCGAAAATCCACCCTTTCAAAATTTGGGTTTCGTCTTCCATCCTGCTGTGACAATAGGCCGCTTAAGTTCGAGGAATGGGAGATGATGCGGCCACAAACCATCTTTGTGTCGGCAACGCCAGGAGATTGGGAAATGGAACGCACCTCTGGTGTTTTCGTAGAGCAAGTCATACGCCCAACAGGACTAATAGATCCAATCTGCATTCTGCGGCCTGCGGAGACCCAAGTAGATGATCTGTTAGAGGAGGTCAGGTCCGTAGCTGCGAAAGGACTACGTACTCTAGTGACCACACTAACAAAACGTATGGCGGAAGACTTGACGGAATACATGTCTGAACATGGTGTCAAGGTGAGATACATGCATTCAGATATCGATACTCTTGAGCGCATTGAGATTGTGAGAGACCTGCGTCTAGGTACGTTCGACGTTTTAGTCGGAATCAATCTGCTGAGAGAAGGATTGGACATCCCAGAATGTGCTCTTGTGGCTATTCTGGATGCGGATAAAGAGGGATTTTTGCGATCTGAGCGGTCCCTAATACAAACCATAGGGCGCGCTGCACGCAATATCGATGGTCGGGTAATCTTATATGCAGATCATATGACCGGGTCCTTGCAGACCGCAATCGATGAAACAAACCGGCGGCGAGAAAAACAACAGGCATTCAACACGGAAAATGGTATTACGCCCGAAACTGTTCAGAAAGACATTACCGATGTGCTCAACAGTGTATACGAAAAAGATTATACCACTGTTAATACTGATCTTGATAAAACATCAAACATAGTTGGGCATAATATTAGGACGAGGATAGAAGAGCTCGAGAAAAAAATGCGGGCTGCTGCAGCTAATCTTGAGTTTGAGGAGGCTGCAATGATACGTGATGAAATACGAAGGCTCGAGAAAATGGAGCTGGATTACGGACCTAACGGGATAGATCCTGCCGAAAACATAGAACTAGGCACCCACAAGACTTCTAATTCCAAAGGAACAAACAAGAAACACACTAAAAAGAGGTATAGAAAGAGAACTTAAGAAGAATCTGAGTTCTTGTTGCCAACACGTCTATTCATTTTTTTCATCATCTCCACCCCGCCTACTTAGACGCCGGAAAGTAAAGATACTGATCGGGATGCTTGAAACATAAAACAAACCCATGAGACTCAATGTTGCCCAGGGATCGGTAACTAAAAACGCCGCAGTCAGACCAACCAGGATCATTAATGGCAAAAACAATTGTGTCTTAAGCCGCGTAAGTTTGCCTGAGTAAGTTGGAACACGGCTGACCATCAAGTAAGAGACGACTAACAGGAATAGGCCTACTATTAGAGAATTATTGAAAATACCGGCCTGAAAATAAAACGAAAGAATCATTGGCAGGATTGTCAGTCCGGCTGCGGCCGGTGCCGGAACACCTGTAAAATAACTATGTGCCCACACGGGCAGATCAGGCTCTCCAACCATAGTATTAAAACGCGCGAGACGAAGAACACAACATACCACGTACAACAAACAAAGGGCCCATCCAATTCCTCCCACATGCTGCATAGCCCAGAGATAGACCAGTAATGCGGGTACTACCCCAAAACTGATAGCGTCAGAGAGGGAATCAAGCTCAGCACCAAATTTGGTCGCACCCCGAAGAAGACGAGCAACTCGTCCATCTATACCGTCAAGAATACAAGCGATAACAAGGGCTATCACCGCTTGCTCCCATTGGTCACTAAGACCGTAGCGTATGGATGTAAGACCAGCGCAAAGTGCCAAAAGTGTCAGGATATTAGGAATCATGCGATTAAAAGACAGGCTCTTGAGACGCGGACTTTGATCTTTCCTGAGTTCCCCCATATCTTGCGCCTTATCTAATCTCAGCTTCCCGTGCACTTTCACGGGATTTTTCGTTTGCAATAATAGTTTCTCCCCCAACCATTTTTTGCCCACAAACTACCAGTGGTGACACACCACGTGGGAGATAAATATCCACCCGACTGCCGAAACGGATCATTCCGAAACGCTCGCCAGTTAGCACTTCCTGTCCATCCCGCACATCACAAAGTATTCGACGCGCAACAAGGCCCGCAATCTGTACAACCGCAAAGTCCTTTCCGGTTTTGGTCTTTATGTGCAAAGCCTGACGTTCATTATCACTGCTAGCCTTATCCAATGAAGCATTTAGAAATTTACCTATTATATACTCTTCTCGTACGACCACACCTCCAATGGGAATTCGATTCACATGACAATTGAATACGCTCATGAAGATGCTGACACGGGTAAACTTGCGGGTCCCCATATCTAATTCGGGAGGTGCCAAGGTCTCATCAATTTGCTGGACAACACCATCAGCCGGGCTAATCACCAACCCTTCGCGCAAAGGTGTAAAGCGGTCTGGATCCCGAAAGAAATAGTAACACCACAAGGTGAGGACAATACCTAACCAACCCAAAGGTGACCAAATCCACCACAGAATTAGTGTTGCGACAGCGAATACCGCCAAAAATCCAGGGCCTTCCGGATGTATTGGTGGCAGTAAATAGTTTCGCCAAGTGATCTCTATCGTTTTCAAAACTCTTCGTACCCTCAAAGCAAGAATACATTAATTACATCGTCATACCATTGATGGGAAAAATATCAGATTATGACGTCTCTGAACACAGTATCGGTGACTAAAGTCGGAGGTAACTATAGACGATCCCGAACTGGTAAGGAAAAAACCTGCCCCGGATAAATAAGGTCCGGATCTTTGATTTGTTCCTTATTAGATTCATAGATCAATGTGTACATGACACCCTCGCCATAAATCCGACGAGCTATGCGCCACAAACTGTTACCCTTCACAACAGTGACAGAACCGGGATCGAGAGCAACCTGCTGCTGCAGCAGATTGAACGGAATCTCAACGCGAGCTAGAACATTACTTCGTGCACCTACCTGATCAGCACGAATGATATGGCTGCCCGCAGCCGCCAGTGCTTCTGGAGATATTAGCCAGTATCCGGAGGTGTCAACGTTCCCACGGCCTATAAACGAATTATCCAAGTAAATATTAATAACACTGCCAGGGTCCGCGCGGCCGCTGAGATAAAAACGCCCCCCAGCATCATAGTCGACGGACTCTATAGTCAATGTCTGCAGCTCTGGCGGTGCAGACGGTCCTTGCAGCACTCGGCTACCGCCACCGCTCCTAGCGGTTTCTATGATCAGCACTTCTCCATCTCGCTCCGGCACGGACATTACTACAACATTCTCAGATACCAGGGAATCGCCACCTTCTATCGGCACCTCAAGTGATAGTTGGCGCGTACCCGGTGGCAAGGGCTCAGGCGGTATAAATACCCATTCACCACGACCATCAGCAACAATTTTCCCAATCTCAGACTCACCATCCAGGATTAGTATCGTCGCGCCCGGCTCAGCTCGACCAGCAATGACTGTATTTCCTTGAGGATCAATGCGAACAACGTCGAAGCTTGGATTAACTTGCAGCACCGTCGGTATAACGTCCGTCGGAAACGGTTCTCCATCAGCCTGACTTGATGTTGGCAAATCTAGTTGCTCTTCCTGCGTCGGACCTTCCAACGTTAAATTCAGCACAATGGCGGCGATCACGACGACCACACCAATAATAGCGACGATGAGTGGACGATTCACTGCGCCTCACAACATATTAAATAACGTTGAGTGATACAGGGTAAATAGCGTTCCTTTAGTAAAGGTTAACACATACGATAACCGCTATCTCGCAGGCTTATACGCTAAAGACATCACTTCAAGGTGACATAGGCGAGCGCCACCGCGAACATTACTGGCAAAAAAGAAACTAGGAAAAGAATAGTTGGGTAAGTAATCGATAATAGCCAGTCAGGTCCACGGAGTATCCGCCGTGCTGTCTTATCCGCAAACAACACAAGCAACAACATAGCCGTAGCTAGCCAGGTCTCCGGATGACTTTGAATTAGAGCTGCAGCGAGTGCTAAAACTAACCCACCGGCTCCGAATACGATGGAATAACCACAGGATAATCCTAGAATCCACGCCAAGATAAGATATCCAAGCAAAGATGTGAGAAAGATCGTTCCAGCATGCACTAGAAAAGTATTTTGATAGAGGCCCGCAATACACCCTATACCAACGACAGAGACGATCAGATTAATAAGCGTACTCGAGACATTAGATGCCAAGCTGCCTAACCTCGTTAGAACAAGTACCCACACCCCAAATATCAGTACAAAGTGGGCATATGATACTATTTCCCCTGGAGTTCTGAATACAAATTCCCCTTGAACTACCGTCCATCCACAGGAGATTCCATAGATAGTAACGCAAGCCGCAACCCATATTTGACGTGGCTGAAACGCATCCAGGAGCAGCCCAAGAAGTGCTCCAACAAGTGCAATATGCGGCACGCGGGTTAAGGCGTCGACCGGCAACCATGTAGGCCCAATAGTCCAATACCAGCCGAATAGAAAACCACACACGATAGAGAACCCGGCGGTCCTACTACCCCTTTCCAAGCCGCCAACAACACGCAGCAGCCCTGCGACTGCGATCGTAGCGCCAAATGGGGCAGCATAAGGGAGAATCAAAGCTAGCATTTTGAGACCAGACTTATAGGCTATGTCTTCTTTTGACGATACTGCACATGCAATAACTCAGCTTTATGATCGGTTTAGAAAGGAATTCCAACTCAAAACCGTGATTTCTAATTTGGCGAGATAGGCAAGTTGATTCAAGCTAAGGGAGGAAAGATGACCGATAATATCGTAAGAAAAGATATGGACTCGGTGGGCCAGACAAAGAAAATAAAAGTATGGGACGTTCCAACCCGCCTTTTTCACTGGTTTCTCGTTATCTTTGTCACGTTGAGTTATCTAACAGGCGAAATAGGGGGCTTGGATTTCACAATACCGATAATTGACAGATTTGTTTCCAATATCACTCTGCACATGTGGAGTGGTCTTACTATATTAGCGCTGCTGCTATTTCGGCTGGTCTGGGGTTTTGTTGGATCGACATCTGCAAGATTTGTAGAGTTTGCATATGGACCAAGTGCTATCATCGACTACGTAAAAACATTTCTGCGAGGCGGCTACAAGTGGTTCGCTGGTCACAACCCCGCTGGGGGTGCAATGGTTTTTCTGATGCTTTTCTTCCTATTACTTCAAGCGTGCAGCGGCTTGTTTTCAAAAGACGAATCTTTCTTCGCAACATCCGGTCCACTGGCACACTTCATCACAGTAGAGACTAGTGAGAAAATAACTGCTCTTCATAAACAGAACTGGGAGATTATCCTGATACTAGTGCTAATTCACATATGCGCTAATCTCATTTACTGGTTTTGGAAGAAGCAGAATCTAATTATAGCAATGGTAACTGGCCAAAAAGACTTACCTATTGATGAATCCTCGACAGAAGTACGTTTTGTAGCCCTCAAAACTGCGGCGTATGCAGCAATTGCAGCCGGAACAATTGTATGGTTTCTCGCTAACATTATCGGAACATAAAAAACACCGCCCGCCCCATTGGGGCGAGCGGCCAAGATAAAACACTGTTTCAATAACTATTCGGTGCGATAATCGTCGTGGCATGCCTTGCAAATCAACATTGCTCCGAGTTTCGGGCCTGCAGCAGCCATTCCTCCCTCTCGAGCAGCTTCAGCGACAGCTGCCGCTGCGGTCGCTAAGGCATTAAATCGATCTGAAAAATCTTGCCAATTCTCCCAGATATCCGCCTTTGCAGTTCCACCGACGACTTCATCCTCAAATGCCCTTAGTGCGGCCTGAGCACCAATCGATATGGCCTCAGCGTGGAGTGCCAAATTCTCTGCATGGGCTACTTTGTTTTGCATTATTGCGCCTAAAGCTCCGGCATTAGCCCCAATAGACTTCATCACGTTCTGCCGGTAATTGATTACATCCTTGTCAGCCGCTAGCACCTTAGAAGCTGGCCACAATAAGACCAGCGTAATCACTGGTGCCAAAAGAACTTTCCCCCAAAATCTCATATTAACCTCCACTCCCTATACACATAATTACAAAACTCACGGCCATTTAAGTTAGACCTACAAATTGCGATAAACCCAATCACATCCATGGCCCCTTGCTATACAAGGATTGGGTATTAATAAGATAGTAGTTTAGCGGTGAAAGTAAACCGTGCTCATCTCTAATGATTTATCCGAATTAGTACAGGACTCTGGCGTCAATCGCAGCCACCGCTATAGTAAGGAAGTATGTAGAAAAGGAAAATTATCGTGTTTCTCGTATTGCAATATGGACAGGTGTACCACAGAAAATGAATAAATTGACGAGTTTGTGCGTGTTTTGCGGAGCTCACATCGGCACCAATCCAGATTACAAAACTATTGCGACGGATCTCGGGGAAATTATGGCCAAGAATAAAGTAAAACTTGTATTTGGCGGAGGCGGGATCGGTTTAATGGGCGTTCTGGCTGATGCGTTAATGGCATCCGGCGGAGAGTCAATCGGTATTATACCCAAATTTCTCCGGAAGAAAGGCCTCCATCACGATAATGTGACAGATTTGATCGTAGTGGACTCCATGCATGAGCGAAAACGCGCAATGTTTCATCATGGCGATGCCTTTTGTGTCTTACCCGGTGGTCTGGGTACGATGGAAGAACTATTAGAAATAGTTACGTGGCGGCAACTACATATTCATCATAAACCTATTATTCTATTAAACGTCGCTAGCTACTTTGACCCGTTATTAAGCTTTTGGGACACGATTATTAACCAGGGATTTGCCCTCACAGAACACAGACAGTTAGTCACTGTCGTCGGAACCAGCCAGGAGGTCATTCCGCAGATTCTCGCCGAACTGGAACAACCAAAACCTATTGTTCCGATGACAAAGTGAGCGAATCTAATTGGTGTCTTGCGCGCCACGCGCCTGATGCACTAATGTCCCGGCGCCTCACGTGGGAAAAAGACTATCTAACGGCAACTTAAGCGGATATCTAGCCGCCCTCAAGGAGTGTTTATGAGTAAGATTAAGGTACGGAACTCTATCGTGGAGCTGGACGGTGATGAGATGACACGAATCATCTGGCAGTTTATTAAAGACAAGCTGATTTTGCCATATCTTGATGTGGACCTGCTCTATTTCGACCTCGGAGTCCAAAAACGGGACTCAACCGATGACAAAATAACCGTCGATGCAGCTAACGCTATTAAAGAACATAGCGTTGGTGTTAAATGTGCCACCATTACGCCAGATGAAGGAAGAGTCGAAGAGTTTGGACTCAAGCAGATGTGGCGATCACCTAATGGCACGATCCGGAACATTTTAGGCGGTACAGTATTCCGTGAACCTATCATCTGTAGAAATATCCCCCGGCTTGTTCCTGGATGGACGGAACCGATCGTAATAGGCCGTCATGCGTTCGGCGATCAATACCGAGCCACCGACTTCAAGGTACCGGGTCCTGGAAAGCTAAAGATGAAATTCGAACCAGCTGACGATGGTATGCCGATTGAGTATGAAATTTTTGATTTCCCGGCTGCGGGTATCGCCATGGGCATGTATAACCTCGACGAATCTATTCGTGGCTTTGCTCGGGCCTGCATGAACTACGCCGTTCAACGAGAATGGCCATTATACATGTCGACTAAGAATACAATCCTCAAAGCTTATGATGGACGCTTTAAGGATATTTTCGAGGAAGTATTCAATGCTGAGTTCAGTACCAAGTTTGAAGAAAAAGGACTTACGTACGAGCACCGATTAATCGACGACATGGTAGCCTGTGCAATGAAATGGCAAGGTGCCTTTGTTTGGGCCTGCAAGAATTATGATGGAGATGTTCAATCTGATACAGTTGCGCAAGGATTTGGGTCGCTCGGACTGATGACTTCAGTGCTGATGACACCGGACGGTAAAACTGTCGAAGCCGAGGCAGCCCACGGAACCGTTACCCGCCATTACCGACTGCATCAAGAAGGTGAGGAAACATCAACAAATCCAATCGCCTCAATCTTTGCTTGGACCCGCGGGCTCAAATATCGCGGTGAGTTTGATCAAACACCTGATGTGGTGAAATTTGCGGAGATCCTGGAGAGGGTCTGCACTGTTTCTGTGGAAAACGGCAATATGACTAAGGATTTAGCTACACTTATTGGCCAGGATCAGCCTTGGCAAACTACCAACCAGTTCCTTGAAACTCTGGATAAGGGTCTGAGAGCAGAAATGGATTAAACTTGTAAGGTACGGAAGATTATGTGAAATGGTAGTAGAAGTTTAACTGCCCATTACCGGACCACCAATGCGCCCCCGAGACCAGTACCATGTGACATCACGGACCTAAACGACCGAAGTGTTTCTGTTTTTTCGTTGCGTTTTCTGCCATAAAGAACCACAGCACCTTTGGATGATAGAAATGAGGGGCCACAAACATAGGTTATAAACGTTTACTGAGGACCAGAATTACGATGATTATGCAGATAGAACGTTTCAGAGCTTCGGAGACTTAGAAAAGGCCATTAGCCGTGCGCAATCCGAAACATAATATGTTGCCCGCACTACGTCATGATGAAACAGCACGCCAGCAATTTGTGTTGTCGTTGAAGCATCATATTGGCCGCAATGTCAGGCCCAGAAACAAATATATCTATGAGCTACTTGCAAAGCCCGAGTTCATCAATAAGCATGGACACGAACCACAAGATCGCAAGCAGGTAGGCGAGGTGATGTGGCAACAACATCCATACCTAATGTTCAGTGGCCTAAATAGAAGCGCTCAGGAGATGATGTGGGACGCCGTAAGTGAACCTATTTATCGGGAGTACAATAATCTCAAAGAAAGATACAAAAGACTTCATACCAGCGCTGACCACAAAGGTTCGGTCAACTTAGATCCGCATTTGGATATTCCCCGGGGCGCCAAAGACATTAGTATCCATTTACAACCTGGCACCTATGCCTGTGACTTAGGCCAAGACGACATATTAGCTGGTGCTCTATACGAAGGTGGGGGCAATTTATATTCCATGGGAAATGGAATAGGAGTTGGAGAGAGTAAAGCTGAGGTACTCCAAAGATTTCTTAAGGAACATTACCCTAGTTTCAGACCTAGAAAAATCTTGGACATTGCTTGTTCTGCCGGGTCCAATTCGACGCCCTGGGCAAGTGCTTTTCCACAAGCTGAAGTTCATGCCATTGATGTGGGACCGTCCATGTTGCGTTATGCCCATGCACGGGCAGAAAGTCTCAAGGTTACTGTGCATTTTCATCAGATGGATGCAGGAGATTTAGCTTTCGATAGCAATTCCTTCGACCTAGTTGTTTCCCATAACGCCATGCACGAAATGCCACAGCAAACCACTGAAAAAATGTATACGGAAACAGCACGCATCCTTAAACCCGGTGGCATTGCCCTGCACCAGGATGTACCTTTGCGCTACTCAGAACGCGACGCCTTCGGCCAATTTGAGGCCAGTTGGGATCTAAAAAATAATAACGAGCCTTACTGGGAAGTTTTCGCTACCAATGATCCTCAGCGTATGTTCGAAGAAGCAGGTTTTGAAGTAGATTCCATATGGGTAGGTAAATACGCGCAGCTGGACAAATCTATAAGTTGGCTTGTTTCCTGTGCACAGAAACAGTGAACATAAAGGTTACAAATCTTAGCTTGGGGTAACTGAGACTCGTGAAAGAATGTCAAAAATAACCAGAAAAAGTTGGCAAAACCAGCACCCTAGCATCTCCGCTTTCTGCAAACATTTGTGAGAATTAAGTCAGTCTAGGCATTACAAAAATAGCTGACGCACGACAAGCTGTATGTCTGATCCATCATGCAATAAGAAAGCTAACGGTCTTAGCTGGTCTATCTGTCCCTATTGGATGCTTCAGTTGCTAGTCTTTCTTTTGTAGGGCCTGGCAGCTGGGCATGTGCAGCTATCTCAAAGACTCGCTCTACCACCGCGTAATCATTGTAGCCTAGTCGGGCAAGTGGTTTTATTTTTTGAAGATCCACACGGCCATCCTTATCAATCACGTGATCTGAGATATGTACACCAGAAACTCGGCCGATTACTAAATAAGTGTTGGTGCCAAATACATTGCCAGATAAAATTATCGTATCTTCGTGTTTACATTCGAGATGAATAGGCGCTTCCGATACCCGCGGCGGCTTCACCGTCTTCGAAGGTGCCGGTGTCAGACCAGCTGCCTGCATTTCATCAACCTCCGAATCAATTATTTGCCCCGTTAACAGTACAGAATCCCTCAAATCATGAGTAGCCATATTGCAAACAAATTCGCCTGTCTCTTCTATATTTTTCACGGAATCCTTCGGTCTTCCCTCCACCTCATGACTACCAGCAGAGAACATTACAAAGGGTGCGCCAAGAGTATTGAATTGGCTAAATGGTGCTAAGTTGACAATACCTTTTTTGTTCAAAGACGAAATCCATCCGATTGGCCTTGGCACGACGCAAGCCTGGTAGGGATTGTGCGGCAAACCGTGGTCTCCTTTCATGGGATCATAGAACATAATAAACCTCTCTTTTAGACCGCCGTCTTAGGCAAAACGTGCCGCAGCCCGGCCAGCGATCCGACCGAATGTAGTCGCCGTTAACAGACCGTTGCCTGGTAAGTAACCCCAATACGACGGACCAGAAACGCCCCTTGCAGCCCCGCCACCAGAAAATAGGTTTGGAAATACACTCCCATCCTCACGTTTGACGCGACCATCGACGTCAACCACTAGCCCACCCTGTGTGTGAAAAAGGGCTGCCGTAACCTTGACCGCATAATAAGGGGGGTCTAATGGCAACGATGAAGTAAAATCACGCCCGAAAGGATCTTCCATATTTCCTTGTGCCATCGACCGCACGTCATGCACTGTATTTCGCAAAGATTCTTTTGGCAAACCAGTCTTTTCGGCCAATGCCGCAACGGTATCAGCATGTATCATACAACCAGCACGAGTAGCATTCTTGTAGTCCTCATAGGCAAGCATATAGTTATGCCGTTGCTCATCGAAAATGTTCCAGGCGAATCCACTGGATTGCTCAATTATCTTTGGTCCTTGAAGATGAGGTCCTTCTGATTCATCTGAAAAGCGCATACCTTCTGCGTTGACTTGGAAGCCTCCTTTGAAAATCAAAGGCCAACCGATGGGAATACTATAGCCGTAGGCAAGACCACCGTGACCTTGATAAGCATGAATATCGGCAACAGCAGCTCCGAGCTTCATACCCCACCTCAGGGCATCACCTTTGTTACCCGCATGCCCGAAGATCATTGCATCAGCCATCTCAGGAATGTGAGCTGTCAGCAGTTCCGGGTTGCCGCTGAATCCAGAGCTAGCCAACACCAAAGCATTGCAACCTATCTCCTCCGATGACCCATCGGGCCGATTTATCAGCACCCCCAATATGCGGCCTCCTTCCTGCACAAAAAGATCTGTCACCGTCGCCTGAGTAAGAATATCAACTCCCCCCTGTTGGCAGGCGCTGCATAGGGCACCCATTAATTCACCCCCAGTCCGGTGGGGCGTTGCATGCATGCGAGGACATTGATGACCGGGGTAAATCAGGTCAGGCAAAAAAGAGAGAGGCACTTTGTGTTGGTCAACAAGCCATTCGATTGTAGCTGCTGACTGGTTAGCCAAAATTCGTACAATCTCTGTATCAGTTTGGCCACGGGATTGTATGAGAATGTCCTCCACGAATTGTTCCGGGCTATCGTTGCAGCCCACATCCCGCTGGAACCTACTGTTAGCTGCCGGGATCAATCCCGTCGACATAGCGGTGGAACCGAGAGGAACTTTATCACGCTCCAACACCAATACCTCCGCCCCATCCTCCCTGGCCGCTAACGCGGCGCATAGTCCAGTACCCCCACCCCCTACAACCAAAATAGGGACGGATGCTTCGAAAGACCGGTTTTCTGCGTTGATGATGGACACGTATCTCTACTACGCAACAGGCCGTCCGACAAACTGACGGACAGCCAACAAAGGAAATAGCGCGCTCAAATCTCCACCGCTGGACAATGCATCAATAACCGTACGAAGGTTAGTAGAATCATTTCCCCAGATCGGAGCAACTAAATCATCAAACTTTTCTCTCAAAGTTGCATCGTCGTAAGGGTCTTCCGGGTCTCCTTTGTTAGTATACTTTGTTACCGAAATTGTTTCTCCTCCGACCATCTTTAGTGTAACCCGAGCAGGTCTTTTATCTGGTAATAACGAGGTTAAGTCCGGGTCTTCGATCACTTGTACTTTTGAAGATAACGCCTGAACAAATGGATCCTTAACAATAAATGGTCGGAAGCCCTCAGTACTTGTATCTCCGTTTATCAACGCCACCGCTACAGCAAAGGGAAGAGAAAACTTAGCAGCAAGCATATTCGAAGGCGATGAGTGAGCAAGAAGCGTAGCGGGTGAAAACGTTTCGACTTTCACCATCTCGATAGTATCGGGTCCGAAGGATATATTGGGATTTTCGCGACGCAATACTAGTGCTGCATCTAACGCACCGTGAACATGCCTGCAGGCAGCATGGAGTTTGAAGTAGTTACGGCTAATTTCCCAACGTGATCCCAGATCCTCCATAAGCGCATCGACATCGAATGCGTCCGATAAGACCGACCCATAAATGGTTTCCAGGGCATTAGGTTCGCCAGTAAAGCCACAGTCCAAGAGCTCTGATGCCAACATCCCGTTATGGCCGGCAGCACCTGCATTAATATTGCGTACTGTCCCTCCAGTGAAAGCAGCTTTGCGATTGGTAGCTATGTTCAAACACGCAGCTATATTAATTACTTCACGAAACTGCGCAGCGGTATATCTCTTGAGCCGGCCAACTGCCACAGCGGCTCCAATTGTTCCCCAGGTCCCGTGCACATGAACGTTTTGACGAAGTCTTGATGAGATGCCAACCCGCGCAGCAGCTTCATAGCCAAGGATTAATGCGCTAAGAAAGGAATCGGTATCTGCATTCATAATTTCCGCTGTTGCAAGCGCAGCTGGGATAACGTGGATGCCCGGATGACCACCGCTGTACTTGTTTCCTTCATCCAGTTCTAAACTGGTGCCGGCAGTACCATTCACCAGGGCAGCCATCCTAGGCTCAGCCCTCAGACTAGTACCAATGATCGCAGCAGTGACAGGTCCTGCTGCCACCGATATTCGCTCCGATAGTTCACTAACCTCCGTTTCACGACTTCCTGCAGCAATGACAGCCACGGTATCAGCTAATATGCGTGTAATCACCTCCCTGAGCTCTGTGGAAAAAGCGTCTCTATGGGTCTCGGCTAGGAACGTAGAAAATCGATCTAGATATTCTGGCATCAGGAAATTCCTCTTCGTGGACAAGCTACCGCAGTCCAGTAAGAATTAACGCGAGCTCCGCAAGGTATTTTATTAGAACGCAAGTTATGGGCGTCGTGATTTTTCCCGATAGTCAATAATATGAGAGGTTAATGAGTAAAAAAGGCTCGTAACACCTTATAAACGCAGTCGCTATCTCCAACCGATTTGTCCAATACTACGGGACTAATATCATCTCAAAAGTAGCCAAAAGGATCCATTTAACTGAATCCAAACTTATTTGTAAGCGCCAAAAACAAACCAGCTGGCTCCGTTACCGTGTTCTGGAGCCGAAACTTCACCGCGCACAAAAGCGGCAAATTTTTCTTCACCAAAACTTCGATAATTAGGAATTAGAGACTGGAAATAATCATTCTTACCAAACCCACCTTGGATGCATAGGTTCTCCATATCCTGATTCCTAAAGTCCATGTAGTTAGGTTCATTGTTGTGAAAATTATCCCAGTCGAGATAGCACGCGTAGAATGGATCACATTCCGAATTGGGCGGCAGCTCCATATGAATCATGATACCACCGGGTTTGAGAACTCGAAGCGCCTCCGAAAATACCTGCACCGCGCTTTCAACAGGAAGTTCATGAAGAAAAAAACTGGAAGTAACGACATCAAATATATTGTCTTTGAACTCTAGTGCTTCAGCATTCTGTTGCGAATAATGGATGGCTTGCCCGTTGTATTCTGACATTGCATGCCCATAACGTAACACTGGCGCTGCAACGTCAATGCCATATGCCTCAATACCTGGAAAAATTTTCGCATAGGGAAAAAGATTGCGGCCAGAACAACAGCCGAGATCCAGAATCTTCCGTGGCACAAACCCCGGATGCTTATGCTTGATATACTGAGCAATGGACTCAGCTACCACACCACCACCACCTCCTCCTCGGCGGTGAACCATGCCTCCTGAAAAGACACGACCACCATAGGATAGCACTGCACCTTGGGCTACGTCGTCCCTTGCAAATTCCGAATGGAAGCAACCGGGCATTAAATGCACATCCATAGCGGTAACATAATCGGGGATTTCCATTTTCGGGTTAAGGGATAAAGATCCACCGGCCGTCTTAGACTTAGCGGCCATACAAGCAATTTCTATCATATCTGGCAAAGATCGCTCGATAGGCTCTTGAACGGAAGCCCAGGTCATTTCTTGAGCATTATATCTCATAATGCCCCACATTTGATAAAGCAAGTCGTCATCAAGCACGGCCCGCACTTCTTCTCCGTTCGTCGGAAAAGAACCGTTTGTCCTTGCATACGCCGGCTTTATATCTTGCTCATAATGACCACGCAGGTTTTCTCGCATATCTACCATTATGTGCTTTCGTAGGGCCGAAATGAATGCTTGCCTGGCACTTTCGTTGTGTGTTGTCTTCACAAAGCTTTCGACATCTTGCAAAGCCGTCATTGTGATCTCCTAATGCTGGTACGCATGTATACGAGCTGCCTACTTATATCATACTCCAGTTTTCTATAGGAATTCATGAGTTGAATTAAGCTCAAAGATCCTGGTGCGCGAAGCTTAAGCCTGCTAAATCATTATCCGCATGGGTAGTGGGGAGCTTGCGGAAGCATGCCAGAAAAAATGACATCGTCAGAGATCAACCTAAGTCAAGATTCGGAGTATCCAAGTCAAAAATACGCTTGGTATTGCCTGAGTATCATATGCCTCGCATATGTTTTCGGATTCATCGATCGCATTATAGTAGGCCTCATCACACCCGCTATTCAGGCTGATATCGGTCTATCGGATTCGCAAATGGGTATCATACAGGGCCTCGCTTTTGCTTTATTTTATACACTCTTCGGACTGCCACTCGGATGGGCAGCAGACCGCTTTAATAGAAAAACATTGCTCACGGCAGGGTCGGGAATATGGAGTCTCATGACTGCAGCTGGCGGTTTTGTGAGCAGCTTTGCAGGTTTATTTGGCGTTCGGGCTGGCGTTGGAATCAGCGAGGCAACACTAAACCCCTGTGCAGCTTCGCTTATCGGCGATTATTTTAAGCCACGAACACGCCCGAAAGCCTTTGGCGTTTATACTATGTCCACGGCTTTTGGAACGGTGCTTACGTATTTGACTGGTGGTGCTGTCATAGGTTTTGTAATGGCTAACAGTGCGGATGGTTCAACATTTGCTTTTCCCCTAATTGGCGACGTAAAGGCGTGGCAAGCAGTTTTCATAATTGTAGGCCTCGGTGGAATAATTCCGACGCTATTATTAGCTTTTACGGTTAGGGAACCAAAAAGGCTTAATATTTCTTCCAAAATGGGAGAAAAGATCCCTCTCTCCGAAACCATTGCTTTTATCAAAGCTAACAAAAGCACTCTGTTCTGTCACAATGCCGGCGTAGCTCTAGTGTTTCTTGCGGTTTACGGCTGGATTAATTGGATGCCGTCCTTCTTTTCTCGCATTCACGATTGGGGTCCGGCCCAGTTTGCTGTGACATATGGAATTTTTGGCGGAGCAGCTGGTGTCTTTAGCGCCGTATCAAGTGGATATGTCTCTAACTGGTTCAAAGATAAAGGCTATTCCGATGGTGTAATGAGGTGTGTTTTAGTTGGCTGTGTTGGCACGACAGTGGGTTCTACCATTGCACCATTAATGCCAACGCCAGAAACCGCAATCGCAGTTTTTGCCATCACAGGACTCGTGGTTAACTATCCACCAGCGCAAGCGTTAATGGCCATCAACGAAATAACACCTAATCAGTTTCGGGGACAAGTTACCGCTATATACATATTAGTTCTCGGACTACTTGCCGCCGGCCTCGGACCTTTCGTCATGGGTTGGGTGACTGACAATGTCTTCGGGGACCCACAAAAAATCCATTATTCTATGGCGTTGGTATCTGGAGTTTCTGGCACCCTCGGTACTTTCTTAATTTGGCGTAGCCTGAAGGCATACCGGATTAGCCTATCGCGGGTGGATTGGACTTAACTTAAATAAGAATTATTCCCCCGCTTGGCCGACACGGGATAAACCCCAGCCAACGGCACCAATTTGGTAGCCCTTGGGCAACCCAGCATCAGGAGTGTAACCGTACATTTTCTCATCGGGCAAAGCATTGATGACTATGTCTCGAACGACCATGAGCTTCTCAAGGTCTATCCCCGTCTTATACCCCATTGAATCGAGCATAAATACAAGATCCTCAGTAACTATATTACCCGACGCACCTGGTGCGAAGGGACAGCCTCCAAGACCACCCAGAGAACTATCGAGCGTCGTCAAACCCACATCGAGCGCCGCCACAACATTAGCTAGACCCTGCCCCCGTGTATTATGTAAATGGATACCAGTCATTTTGTCCTGACCAACCGCAGCCCAGATAGCTTTGATCATATTCTTGACCTGGATGGGGTTAGCATAACCGGTAGTGTCAGCAAGACCCACTTCGTCACACCCCAGACTAATGAGTATTTCAGCCATGTTGACCACCTTAGCCTGAGGCACGATACCTTCCAATGTACAGCCAAAAGCGGTCGACAATCCGCCTTCAAAATGAGGCCGCCTGCCAGACGGAAGAGTTCTAATCAACTCAACAATTTTGCGGACTTCGTCCAGAACTTGTTCATGGGTTTTTTTCAGATTAGCTCGACTATGGGTTTCGGACACTGATAAGGGTAGAGTGACCTTATGGGCACCAGCAGCGATTGCGTTTTGTGCCCCCTTAAAATTGGGCACCAGCGCAGCTACCGTCAAACCTGGTATAGAGCAAGCATATCGGACTATCTCTGCGGTATCAGCCATCTGAGGCAGCAACTTAGGGGGAACAAAAGAACCTACTTCAATCTCCGAAACACCGGCTTCAGCTTCAGCTTTTATCCAGGCTTTCTTGGCACTTGTTGGCATTATAGACTGGACGGATTGTAGTCCGTCCCTCGGCCCCACTTCTGAAACCAATACGTCAATAACTTTAGTTTTGTAAGTCATAGTCCCTACCCCATTTGTTTGCTTGACCGTCGGAATACTAGCGGCAACCTTGTACTGTGATTATCTCTATATATGATTTACAGGAAACCTGCGCCATGGCTAAACACACGGTGTTGGTCGATCGCTAAACAGAACGGCTTCGGCGTAACGGGAGATTTTAGAGACGCGATTCTAGATCGGCGCGGTTGCATCAATAACAAACCATAAGAGTAAAAGAAAAATGGATGAAGAAAATATTGTAAAACTCGGCCTCTTGTTCTCGTCAAGACAACAGCTATTATCGCCCAGAAACGCTCGCAGCTTTGCACGGGCAACGAAGAAAATAGTAAAGTATTAAGGCATTTGTTATGGCAAAAAAACTTCCACTTTCGGGAATCAAAGTCGTCGAGTTTACCCACATGGTTATGGGACCCGCGGTCGGTGCCATTCTTGGGGATATGGGTGCAGAGATAATAAAGATAGAGCCATTAAAAGGTGATAACACTCGGCGTCTGAAGGGCTCCGGTGCAGGATATTTCCCTATGTTTAACCGCAATAAGAAATCTATCTGCCTGGATCTCAAAGACAAGACAGGTCATAGCATCGCCCTTGACCTGATAAGAAATGCAGATGTAGTGATTGAGAACTTCCGACCCGGTGCCATGAATAAGCTTGGATTCGGTTACGAAGATCTAAAGAAGATCAATAATAGACTTATCTACTGTTCAGAAAAAGGTTTTCTCCCGGGCCCCTACGAAAAACGCACAGCCCTCGATGAGGTGGCGCAGATGATGGGTGGTTTAGCATATATGACAGGACCCCCAGGACGTCCGTTGCGAGCAGGAGCCAGCGTTATCGATATCACCGGTGGTATGTTTGGTGCCATCGGAATCCTATGTGCCCTTTACGAACGCCAGGCTAGCGGTAAAGGTAAGCAAGTGACAGCATCCCTGTATGAAACGACTGTTTTTTTAGTCGGACAACATATGGCCCAGTATGCGGTTACTGGTACGCCTCCAAACCCCATGCCCGCTCGCATCTCCGCTTGGGCTATTTATGACGTATTCGAAACCCAAGACAATGACCGTGTCTTTGTTGGTGTGGTATCCGACACCCAATGGCAACAATTCTGTGACGCCTTCAAACTCGATGATCTTTGGGAAAAAAAAGAATTACGAACTAACAATGGGCGAGTCGATGCCAGGGAATGGCTCAAACCACAAATTGACGAGCTTTTTAAGAAATACTCAAAAGCCGATCTTATGGTAAAGCTTGAATCTGTCGGTATGCCCTTCGCACCTATTGCGAAACCACATGAGCTACTAGATGACCCCCACCTCAACGCATCTTCTGGATTCGCAAACCTTACACTAACGGACGGCGACAAAGCTGGCGAGACGACAAAACTACCGACTATCCCCATATCTTTGGACGGAGAACGTATGAGTAACAGCGGTAACCTACCGCGCCAAGGCCAGCACACATGCGAAATACTTTTGAGCCTAGGCTACACAAAAAACGAAATAGAAAAATTGCTCGATACTGGTATTGCCGGCGCGGAATGATTGCAACTAATCGATCAATATTGAACCGACATCACCCAAGAGGATTTTTCATCTAGCTTGTTATTTCATATCAAAAATTATATTTACAGGCAGGCTCATTCACGGTCTGTCCTCATACACAATAACAAAGTCTGTCAGGGAAATTGGCATTGCCAACATTCAAGTTTGTAGTCGCGAGGTTTCATAATGAAACGTGAGATAATGAATTGGGTGGTTGTGTTAGGACTAGTTTTCGTGTTCCGGTCTTTCGCCTTCGGGTCATATTACATCCCGAGCGAATCTATGGTGCCTAACCTTCTAGTAGGTGACCGCCTTGAGGTCTCGAAGTTTGCATACGGCTACAGCCGTCACTCGATATTCGGTAGCCCCCGCATTTTCTCTGGACGTATATTTGCGCAACCAATAAAACGCGGAGATATTGCCGTGTTCAAACTTCCACGAGATGGCGAAACTGACTACATCAAACGCATCATTGGTTTGCCTGGCGACGTCATAGAGATGCGCAGTGGTTTACTATATATCAACCAACAAGCAGTAGGACGGACAAAGCTTGAGGATTTCGTTTTTCAAGACCGCACTGGTAATATTCGCCGTGTTGCTCAGATCGAAGAAACCTTACCAAGTGGCCGAACCTTTACAACGCTTGATTGGCTAAGTAACAGCTTGGGAGACAATGTCGGACCATTCCATGTGCCCGATGGCCACTACTTTGGCATAGGAGATAATCGCGATAATTCACTTGATAGCCGTTTTCCTGAGCGTGTTGGCGTGGGTTTTGTGCCGGCCGAAAACCTGGTAGGCCGTGCCGTTATAATTCTCTGGTCGTGGACTGGCCGAGCTCGACTAACAAAACCCAGCACCTGGGCAGACGCCCTAAGGCTAGAAAGGTCATTCAAGCTACTGCATTAGGGAACTATTTTGCCAAGACCATAGTGAGGAATATCATGCGGCTTGACAGCCAGGACTCGGAGACGACTGCCAGCAGGTTACAAACTATTATTGCTGGGGAACATCGCTCGAAGGAAGACAAAGCCAGGGATATCTACCGCCACCCTTTGGAAACCTTAATGTTTTTCGGCATCCATGAGCACATGACTGTAGTGGAAGTCTGGCCGTTCGTGGGCTGGTACAGTAAAATCATTGCACCATTGGTTAAGGATAAAGGCCGATACATTGCAGCAACTTTTCCTCCTAACAATCCGACGGAACTACTGAATCAGCAGCGGCATGAGTTCATCGAGTTAGTGGAGAACAATCGGGATGTATTTGGCAATCCATACATCGGCTCTCTCGGAAGTGGCCATTACGAGTTTGGTGATGACGGATGCGCCGACATGATTATTACCATTCGTAACCTACACAATTGGATGTGGGATAAAGGCTTCCATGATAGAACGCCTCGCGAACCCTATTATCAGGACGTGCTAGCATCGTTCTTTCGGGTCCTGAAGCCAGGCGGTATACTAGCAATAGAACAGCATCGAGGAGACCCCCAAAAACCTCAGGATACAACGGCCACGAAACTATATGTTCGGCAAGATTACGCAATTAGGATTATAGAGAACGCTGGTTTCGTCCTCCTTGGCTCTTCCGAGATCAACGCCAACCCCAGGGACACCAAGGACCACCCACAAGGCCCGCTATCCTTATCACCATTCTTTTTTGGAATTACTGAAGAAGAAAAGAAACGTTACGCCATGATAGGCGAAAGCGACCGCATGACCTTAAAATTCTTAAAGCCCTTATAGAAAATATTTAGAGCAGCCCACCATTGTCGCCCCTATTAAGCTGCTCCGGCACTGCACCTTTATTGCCGAGCTCACAATCAAGCTAGCTGTATCTAGTCAACTAGTATTCTCAGTCATTAGATCTCAACATGGGTTCAAGAAGAGTAATGGGCCGGTTTTCGAGAACATTAGTGTTGGGACTCATGCTGCGGTTGGACGCGGCAATCGGATAAACCACGGCCTTGGTGAGGCCCGGTTCAATATCTGCGATCGTAACTTCGGGGTAGTTAAGAAAACCCCTGAATGGCTTGTCGAAGCTAGAAAATTCAATGGTAGAAGCAGCAATCACACTACTGCAAGTATTGTTGGGCCGTGTTGCCGCTACCACAGCGATACGGTTTTCGGCAGCCCGCTCGATCAAACCGGTCTCAACTTCCCACTTCTCAAGAAGCGCCGTCGGTGAGGCCACTACATGTGCATCCTTGAGGGTTGCCAAGCGATAGGCTTCGGGAAAAATAACGTCACCGCCAGCCACCAAAGCGATTCGGCCCCAGGGCGCATCAAATGTAATAATTTCGTCGCCCAAGTCCTTGGCCCAAGGATGACGTGCACAGGGGTGCAGTTGCCGTTGCCGCAAGACAACACCATCTGCACCTACTAAGACACCACAATGTTGATACAAGCCATTATGTCCATCAGACACGATGGTGGTCGCAGCATAAGTATCCGTTCCGAATAAACTTTGTTGCAGGACTGCAATCGCATATTCACCGGCTTTTACTGCCCCGCTCGGATCATCTGTTATACCCTCTATAAGGTAAAATAGTTCTGGCAGGACAACCAGATGAACTCCTTCGGCAGCCGCACCTGTTATGGATTCCACAGCCACTTGAGTTGGGTCTTCAGCATTCTTATCTATCTGATAGACAGAAACTCCAATTTTGTTAAGCGCGGAACTATTATTACTAGTTGAGGACTGCACAGCAATAGGGCCATAAATCTCCGGACGCCGAGCAGCATAAATATCCGTACCATCAGGGCGACTTTTCTTATCGGCAAACGCAATGTCGATATCTGCAACAGCCACCCCTTCCTCGTTCAATGGCGCCCGCGCCAGTATAGTGCCATCCGGCGCGACAATCTGACTTTCACCGGCACCATCAAAGTCGCTTGGATCACGGCCGGACATTTGTACAATATCCCGTGTTACTTGAGGCGGTAAAAGCGGTCCAACTTTATTAGCAGCTACCACGAACACCTTATTCTCAGAAGCCCTAACCGGGATGTGCAATGTAGCTTCGTCTAGCGCGAAAGAATTCAGCGTATTGCAAATGATTTGAGCACCTCGTAGCGCAACGCCACGGGCTGTTTCCGGCAAAACACCATCCATACATGACAACATCCCGATGCGCCCAATCGAGGTCTCAATGATGGGGCACAGTTCGGTCGCTTTCGCAATATACTCGTTCTCGTGTCCAATCAAAACCTGTTTATCGGATGTGGCGAGTTGCTTGCCGTCGGGACCGATAAGAATGTTTGTGTCACTAACGGTATTGTTACCCCTACGCACAGTACAATTAATAACAACGTGGCATTGGTGTTCGACCGCCTTACCAGCAATGGATTCAAGAAAGGGGCCATCTAGGCTAATCGCCTGTGCATAACCTTGATCAAAATCTCGGACCAAACATGCACGATTTACAAATTCTGGGAGCACCATGAGCATAGGTTCGTTGGTGGCTGCTTGATCAATCATCCGTAAACAAGTAGCAAGATTTTCATTTTCGTCATCAGTCACCGCAAATTGCACCGCGGCGACCCTCACTTTATCCACCATATCTCCCTCCAACATGTACCCTTCCACTCCGTTAAAGAGAGTGGAGCATTACGTGTTTCATAGTAAGCATACAAGTAACTATACCTACCGCTGCTCATCATTTAGGGGCAAGCATTGTCAATAAAGGCTGATACCGTCAGGTAATTTGCACTCTCTTTCTTTGGCGGGAACAATCTTCCCCCCAGAATTAGGCAGTACCCAAAGTTGTTCCGCTTCACACCCGATAAGAGGAATTCTCCGTTTCCAGCGGGAAAATACCCGGCGCATGGATGCTGATTCAGCATAATACGCTTGTTCCCATGCATCATCCTTCCGAAACAGATATTCATGAACATTCATAAACTGTTTGACAAAACATTTATCTACAATCCTTAGATTAGCTATCACCCAACAACGGTCTTCGAACGACCAGTAATAAGCGAGACCAATAAATTTTCGCTCCTTTGTAAGGTATGGGAAAAATGGAAAAGTTCTGCAAGACATAGAGCGGTTATCGCGTTCGCAATGCGCCGCGCCTCGGCACTCAATAGCACAACTACCTTTGCTAAGACCATTTATGATGTCCCGCTGACCTATCTCCCTGGGTTTTAGCTTGTGCCACATTCTTGTGCGTCTCTTTAGCAGTTTCCATTCTGCTGTATCGACGACAGGCACAGCGTTATCAGTGCTACAGCAGACGGGTTCACCATTGTTCAACGGTGCGCAGTGTCGGCCACAGTCGTAGCGCTCTGAAATAGGAGCCGTGAACTTCTCGTACAACTGTTTGTAATGTTCAGGCTTCGCAGACATGTAAGTTGTCATATTGTGCAAAGGTGATCGTTCTATGTAGACCGTAGACCTCAACGTATATCTGCGACTTACTTATCACGGTCAAAAAGTGCTCATAGATACACCCAGGGTCGCCTGACTCTATCCGCGCGCGTAAAGGCGAGGATATCTTCATCGCGCTTGAGTGTAATACCTATAGGATCCAGACCTTCTACAAGCATTTCCTTATCAGCCGGCGCAATATCAAAGTTATAACTAATTCCTCCAGCAGAGATAAGGATTTGCTTTGGCAGGTCTAGGGTAATTCTGTTTATGTGCGGATTCGCCTGCACCTCTGCCGATAGACTCTTGATGACATTATCCTTTAACACTACCGGGAGAATACCGTTACGAACACAATTACCTCGAAAAATAGCGCCAAAACTAGGAGCTACAATTACGCGAAAACCCCATTCCCTCATAGCCCAAACGGCATGTTCACGGGAACTACCACAGCCAAAATTACGTCCGGTCAAAAGTATTCCAGCCCTGCGGTACGGCTCTTCATTTAGAACAAATTCAGGGTTCTCAACCCTATTGCCAGGATCGTTGTAACGCCAGTGCGCAAACATGCCCGCTGACAAGCCATGCTTACCTACACTCTTCATTTCCTTGGATGGAATGATAGCATCAGTATCAATATTGATACGCAATAACGGGGCAGCAATAGCTGTCAATTTGGTAAACGGTTGCATAGAATAAACCCCAGTAAATACTTGTCCTAACTATCGCTACCAAGTTTGCGTACATCAGCAATCTTGCCAGCCAGAGCGGACGCAGCGACAGTTGTGGGACTGGCGAGATGGGTGCGCGTTTTTGGCCCCTGACGATTCTCGAAGTTTCGGTTAGTGGAGCTAATCACTCTCTCCCGTTCACCAAAATGTTCACCACCCGCAAAGAAACACATCGAACAGCCAGATTCCCGCCATTCGAAACCTGCCTTTATAAGCACTCCATCTATACCTTCATCTTCCGCCAGTTTCTTGACCTGGGAAGAGCCTGGTACAACTATTGCTTTTATACCCTCAGCCACATGACGGCCTTTCACCACCTTAGCCACCTCTCGCAAATCTGACAGGCGTGAATTGGTGCAGGAACCGATAAAGGCAGCATCAATTGACAAACCTTCCAGTTTATCGCCCGGCAAAAGATCCATATACTCTAATGCCCTGGCCCAAGCTGCCTTCTCGTCATCATCAGCTGCTGTTTCAGGATCAGGCACAGTGCCATCGATCGCCACAGCGTGGCCAGGACTAGTACCCCAGCTAATCAAAGGAGCAATATTAGCGCAGTCAATAGATATTTCTGCATCAAACACCGCGCTACTATCCGATTTAAGAGTTCCCCAGTAGGCAAGCGCCGCATCCCAAGCTTCATTTCTCGGAGCGTAAGGGCGACCCATCAAGTAGTTGAAAGTTGTATCGTCAGGGGGAATAAGACCCGTGAACGCACTGAACTCAACGGCCATATTGCACAGCGTGAAACGGCTTTCCTGTGGCAAGGCCGTAATACCCTGACCAGTGAATTCGATAGCATGCCCAGAACCGCCAGCGGCCGTGTATTTGCCAATAAGGAACAAAACCATGTCTTTGGAAGTGACCCCGTAGGGCAGTATACCGTCAAACTTAACACGCATCGCTTTCGGTTTGTTTGCCACCAAGGTCTTAGTGGCCAATGCATGCTCTCCCTCCGTAGAACCAATGCCCCAAGCTAGCGCCCCCACAGCTCCCAGAGTACAAGTATGACTATCTGGGCAAACCTGCGTAAATCCTGGCAAAGTAATACCCTGTTCTGCAGAGACCACGTGAACTATTCCCTGACGTTCGTCACCAATATCGAAAAGATTGATGCCCGCCCCGATCGCAGCCTTACGAGTAGTAACTATGAAATCCTTTCCCGAGGGCATAACTGTCTCATCACCCCGGCCGGGGAACGTATCGACGATGTGATCCATTGTGCAGAAGACCTGTTCGGGATGCAGTACCTTGCGCCCCGCCTCCGCTAATCCTTTTAAAGATACGGAGCCGGTTCGCTCATGAAGAAAAATCCGGTCTATATATAGTAAGGTTGCGCCATCACCTAAGTCAGCAACAGTGTGTTCGTCCCACAATTTATCTACAAGCGTACGAGGCATAAAATCTGTCCTGTTATACATTCGTGGGATAGCACGGCCCTCAAGACTTGCAAAGAGACCGAAACGCAAGACGTGCCGCAAGCATAGTTATTTCTCTTCTGTCCGAACCGTATTCTTTTACATCACGAATGGATAGGGTGACACAATCTTCCGGTTACGCTGCGATTAGTCATACAAACACACGAAACCGTTCTTCTGGCATAAATCTATCCAGCCTGCACATAGCTCTGCTTTAGGAATCGCTGCGCCGCAGCGTCAACATCCAGCACGCTCCTAAAGTATCTCTCGAAGCTGTCGTACCTGGACATAATGGTATCAAATGCTGCTTGTAATCTTTCACGCCGAGCTGCAAATAGGATTTGAATTTCGTCCTCAATAGCTGCCAATCTGGTAGGTGAAATTCCCTTGGCAAAGCATTTCGTAAAGTACATTACTCTATCAGCAGTGCCCGCTGCCTGGTTGGACAACATATAATCCTCCATCACATCGGACACTGGAACATCAAGCGCTAGTTGAACAAGGGCAATTCCGAATCCAGTTCTATCCTTACCACTGGCACAATGAATCAGGACCGCACCACCTTTGGCCCGAACTATATGCTGGAACATTGCTTTGTACTGGTAAGAAAAATCTTTTACCAATTCGGAATAACTAAGGGATTGTCGAGCAAGGGCTTCATCAAACGTGATCTTACCCTCTGCAAGAAATTGCACCGTTCTAGCCAAGTCAGGTGTACTCTTAGGCCAAATAGATAAATGGATTAATTCATGTGCACTATCATCAAAAACTGGGTGGGGAGAAACGTCCCGCTCCTCGTCGGCTCGCAAATCGCACACAAGTCGGATATTCAACTTTGCAAAGCTTGCACGACCGGCATCACTCAGATCAGCCAAATGACCGCATCGATAAATTAAGCCACGTTTGACATATCCACCGTCTGCTGTGCCATATCCACCTGCATCGCGAAAATTAATGCCGCCATCAACATCGATAAACCTGTCCCTATACATCAAGTCCACTTCTACTACCCCGAGAAACCAGTCAAAAAACTCTTCGTCTTGTGGGCCAGTCCAGCCGATTTCCGACTCTTACGCACCGGCACATCAGCAACCTTGAAACCCCAAAATTCATATACGCAAAAACAGTGTACTGGAGAATATCTGGGACTACGGTCACATAAAAGAGCTCATTTTCCGCCCTATAATAGCTAAACAGATAGGCGTTTATAATAAAAAGGCGTAACTTGGTAGGAAGGAAAAGTCTTAGTAAGGCTAGTAGTAACGCTATAAAAAAAACATTACTCCACTTGCCTCGCTACTCATGACGTAGTGCTTCTATCGGATCGAGACGCGCCGCACGACGGGCAGGCATGAAACCAAAGACAATCCCAATAAGAGCCGAAAACAAAAAGGCTCCAATAGCGGTCAAAGGTTGAACTGAAAATGGAACCCCTAAAGCAGGCGATACAATAGCCGCACCCCCAAATCCTAGACAGACACCCATAAGACCACCAAGGCCCGATAACATCGCTGCTTCAACCAGAAACTGCATAAGCACTTCCCTTTCCATAGCTCCGATAGCCATGCGAATACCAATCTCACGGGTGCGTTCAGTCACAGATACGAGCATGATGTTCATAATTCCGATACCGCCAACCAGCAAACTAACAGCGGCAATAGCGCTCAAGAAACCGGTCATCACAGTAGTCGTGCTTTGCATCGCTGACGAAATTTCGCTCATGTCGCGAATACTGAAGTTGTTCTCTACGCCATCCGATAAATTGCGGCGTTCACGCATAATTTTGGTTGCCGCAGATTTGACGTCTTCCATCAAGTCTCCTGTAACCGCAGACAAATAGATTTGATTAACGTTTGCATTGCCCGCAACACGACGTTGAAACCCACGAATAGGTATAACAACCACTTCGTCCTGGTCGCCGCCAAACATGATTTGGCCCTTTGACTCGAGGACGCCGATAACATTGCACGTGGTGCGACCTATGCGTATTGATGCCCCCACAGGCGTCTGCCCGAGGAACAGCTCGTCTCGAACAGTACTTCCAATAATGCAGACTAGTTTACCAGCGCGCACTTCATTGGGTGTAAATAGACGACCCTCTGTCACTCGCCAATTTCGTACAGGACTGAAATTGTTGTCGGTGCCCATTACATTAGCACGTATGTTTTTGTTACCATAAATTATCTGCATTGGTCGGAGGGAGACAGGGGCAATTAGTGCTATGTCAGATAATTCCCGACGTATAGCTGCAGCGTCGCTAAGATCAAACGGAATACTTGCTCGAGCTGCGCCACCACCTCTGCGCTGATTGCTAGGTGAAAGCGTCAACATGTTGCTACCCATCTTCGCGATCTCTGACGCAACCTGGTCGGCGGTACCGGTGCCAAGTGTGACAACAACAATTACTGCAGCCACACCAATGACTATACCCAGAACTGTTAGGGCTGACCGCATCACATTACGACGGATTTCTCGGTAAGATAGAAGGAGTGTGTTACCAAGCATCAGGACACACCCGGTCCTGTTTCGCTGTCAACTATCTTACCATCGAGAAAATGGATGTGCCGCGATGCATACTGAGCCATCTTTTCTTCATGGGTAACCATAATAATTGTCAGACCGCGTTCACAATTAAGGCGGGTCATGAGCTCCATAATTTCACGACTCAGTTTGGAGTCTAAGTTTCCCGTCGGCTCATCGGCCAACAATAGATAGGGCTCAGTAATAATTGCACGCGCGATTGCAACTCTCTGTTGCTGTCCGCCGCTCAGCTCCGCCGCGGTGTGATTTTCGCGACCATCGAGATCAACAAGGGCCAATGCTTGACGGGCGCGGCGCCAGCGCTCTTCTCGAGAAACTCTGCGGTATATCAGAGGTAATTCGAGATTTTCTAGGGCAGTTGTTCTGTTGAGTAGGTTAAAACCTTGAAAAACAAACCCAAGATAATTGCGCCGTAAAATGGCACGTTGATCGCGGCTCAGCAGGCTAACATCAACGCCCTTAAAAAAGTAATTACCAGCCGTCGGTGTATCCAAGCAGCCCAAAATATTCATACAGGTAGATTTTCCTGACCCGCTAGGTCCCATGACGGCCACAAATTCACCAGCACTAATGCTGAAACTAACACCGTCTAGTGCACGTACCTCCGCGGCACCCGTCCCGTAGATCCTCTGAACACCATTAAATTCTGCGACAATTTCCCGGTTGCTAGTTTTCAGGTCCGTCATAAAGGCTGCCGCTCGATACCTGTGACAACCCTTGTTCCTACATCTATTTCATCTGTAAGCAGTTCCGTTTTAATACCATCAGTGATTCCCACCTGAACCCGGCTAGGACTGGGTTGTCCGTCTACCAGCGTCCACAAACGTCCTACACCTTCGGCGTTGGCCGTCGGGGGAAGCGGCTTTTGGTCAGAACGGGTTCGACCGAAACGGAACATGCGAAACAGACCAGGCGGACCACCTGCGCTTCCATTGCGCGCTCGTGGAGGCTCAGCAGGCTGAAAACGCAGTGCCGTGTTAGGGACTAACAACGCATCACTGCGAACCGCAGTAGTGATGGTAGCTGTCGCTGTCATTCCCGGCCGCAGAAACAGTTCCTGATTATCCGCAGCCAAAAGTGCTTCATAGGTTACAACGCCTTCAACAGTCTTCGGCGCAAAACGCACCGAGGTGATTGATGCCGGAAAGGAACGGTTAGGGAACGCATCAACGTTAAAAAACGCCGGCTGCCCCTCCTTGACCTGACCAATGTCTGCCTCATCAATATCAATAACCAACTCCATCTGGGTTAAATCTTCAGCCAATGTAAACAAAATTGGTGTTTGAAATTGTGATGCTACGGTCTGACCGGCTTCAATCATGCGAGATAACACAATACCATTAATTGGAGAGGTAATTACCGCCTTCGATAAGTTGGTTTCATCGGCGGCAAGAGTAGCCTCAGATACTGTTACCTGTGCTTTGGCACTAGCGACGGATGCAAGAGCCCTGGCATGAGCAGCCTTGGCATTATCAAGCGCTTGTTCTGAAACGTTCCCCCGACCGAATAGTTCCAAAGACCGTTTAAGGGCGTTACGGGCCTCCAGTTCGGTGGCTTCTGCCTCCTTTACACGGGCACCGGCCGATTCCAGTTGTGCTGCTGATTGCCGCACCCTGGCCTCCAGCTGAGCTGTATCGAGACGTGCCAGTATCTGGTTTGGTGCTACCGTATCATTAAAATCAACGTTCACCTCTTGGATCTGCCCCGAGACTTCCGCACCGACATCTACTTGATTAACGGGCTGTAAAGTGCCGGTAGCTGTCACGAACACCGTCAAGTCACCGCGCGCAACCTCTGCAGTCATGAAGGCAGGAGTTTTTTCACTGCCAAACGGATCCGCCATAGCAACAGCGATGAACGCCGCTATGACAGCCACTCCGAGTAATGGCAAATACTTCATGTAAGCCGCAAGGCCACGCGGCTGTACGTCAATTCCTAGAGTTTGCACCATAGTCTCCGGTGCCTTAGAAGTCCCTACATCTGACATTATTACTTTTTCCTGCCGGTTTTCGTGTGGGTCTCAGATCCCGCTTCTTGCTAACAGAACAATCTCAAGAACGCTAAGAGTTATAGTGAATTGTAACAGATCCAATCACGGGTTGGGCTCTTACAAAGCATTAATAATACTATTAATTTTGCGGGTTAATTCTGTGTTAATCTCTACAGATCTAGGCTGCCTACTGTTTTCTAGCTGCGTTCATTGCCTCTTCTATAGCCTGCAGACTCTGGTCTACCTTCCCGCAGTCAGGTCCCCCAGCCTGGGCCATGCTGGGTCGGCCGCCCCCACCCTTGCCGCCCAGGGCAGAAGACCCTGCCTTGACCAGTGTAACAGCGTCGATATGCTCTGTAAGATCATCAGTAACACCAACCACAAGGGATGCCTTTCCGTCATTACGAGTCACTAACGCGACAACGCCAGAACCTAGCTGAATTTTTATAGCATCTACCATGCTTTTGAGATCCCTTGGCGGCACATCATCAAGAATTTGTCCGAAAAATTTGGCACCGGCGACTGTCTTGCTTTCCGTAATGCCTCCTTTAGACGTTACTCCCCCGCCGCTGACAACCAACTTCTTACGCATCTCAGCCAATTCACGCTCCAACTTGCGTCTTTCATCCAAGAGAGAGGCTATCCGTTTGGAAATATCGTTGGGACCGACTTTAAGCGCATTCGCAGCACTTTGAACAACAGAATCCATGTCATTAACCCAGGCCTCCGCTGCAGCTCCAGTAACCGCCTCGACACGACGCACTCCAGCCGCGACAGCTGATTCGTCGACGATCTTGAAAAGTCCTATATCCCCCGTGCGAACAACATGTGTGCCTCCGCATAGCTCTAAAGAAAACTTGGATTCTTCGCTATCGGCCATACCACCCATCGAAACAACCCGCACCTCATCACCATATTTTTCCCCAAACAGGGCCATGGCCCCAGCATCAACAGCCGAATCAGTGCTCATTAAGCGCGTCCGTACAAGGCTGTTACCACGGATCTGGGCGTTGACAAGATCCTCTACCTGCTGCCTTTCTTCGACAGTAACTGCCTTAGGATGGGACATATCGAATCTCAAGCGAGCCGGACCCACCAGAGATCCCTTCTGAGTCACGTGCTCGCCAAGCACAGTTCGCAAGGCAGCATGCATTAGGTGAGTTGCTGAATGATGTGCACGTATAGCACCCCGCCTAGCGTGATCTACGGAAAACACTGCATCGTCACCAACCGACAGACTGCCAGCAGTAATAACTCCCAGATGTACGTGCAGCTCATCGAGCTTCTTCTGTGTGTCAGTCACCGTGATAGAAACGTCGTCACCGATAGAAATAATGCCAGCATCACCAACCTGACCACCTGCTTCGCCATAGAAGGGTGATTGGTTTGCTATTAACGCCACTTCAACACCCACACCGACCTTGTCTACTGGTTGGCCATTCACTACAAGAGCCATGATTTTGCCCTCGGCCACTAAGGTGGCATAGCCAAGAAAATCGGTTGCCCCAAACTGCTCAAGCAGCGCGAACCAAACTTTTTCAGTAGCCGCTTCACCAGAGCCAACCCAGGCCCTACGGGCCACCTCGCGTTGGCGCTCCATAGCAGTATTGAAGCCATCTATATCAACCACAATGTCACGAGCACGCAAAGCATCCTGGGTGAGATCCAAAGGAAATCCGTAAGTGTCGTATAGCTTAAATGCTACTTGGCCTGACATTTTCCCGCCCGCACTTAGGTCTTTGGTCTCCTCATCCAGAAGTTTGAGGCCGCGATCCAGCATAGTTTTAAATCGCGTTTCTTCTAGATGGAGGGTTTCGGTGATGAGAGCATGAGCCCTTTCTAACTCAGGATAATGAACACCCATCTGAGCTACTAGGGCAGGCACTATACGATGCAGCATAGGGTTATCGCAGCCCATCATATTGGCGTGCCGCATGGCACGGCGCATGATACGACGAAGTACATAACCGCGACCTTCGTTCGATGGCAGAACACCGTCAGCTATAAGGAAACCAGTGGCACGGAGGTGATCGGCAATTACACGGTGTGAAACTTTGTGAGGACCCTGCGGATCGGACCCACTGGCCTGAGCAGTGGCCTCAATCAGGGAAACCATTAAGTCTATATCATAATTATCATGACTCCCCTGAAGCAAAGCGGCAACGCGCTCTAGACCCATGCCGGTATCCACAGAAGGTTTTGGGAGTACGATGCGTTCTTCCGGTGAGAGCTTTTCAAACTGCATGAACACCAGATTCCAAATCTCTACAAAGCGGTCTCCGTCCTGGGTTGCGCTTCCCGGTGGACCGCCATGTAAATGCTCTCCATGATCATAAAAAATTTCCGTGCATGGTCCACAGGGTCCCGTCTCCCCCATAGCCCAGAAATTATCAGAAGTAGGAATCCGAATAATTCTTTCTTGCCGCAACCCTCCTATTTTTGCCCAAAGTTTGGCAGCTTCCTCATCGCTAGAGTGGACCGTGACAACAAATTTATCAGCATTAAGATCAAACTCTTTGGTGATCAGATCCCATGCCAACTTAATAGCTTCCTCTTTGAAATAGTCACCAAAAGAAAAATTGCCGAGCATTTCAAAAAAAGTGTGGTGACGAGCGGTGTATCCTACATTGTCAAGATCGTTGTGTTTCCCCCCAGCTCGCACGCACTTCTGTGACGATACAGCCCGCACGTAGGGTCGACTTTCGTTGCCAGTAAAAACATTCTTGAATTGCACCATACCTGCGTTTGTAAACATCAGCGTAGGATCGTTGCGAGGTACCAACGGGCTCGACGGCACGGTCTCATGTCCGTGCTTGGTAAAGTAATCCAAAAAGGCGGTGCGGATATCGTTAGTCGTGGTCATTTGTCCACCGCGATTAGCGCGCCAGCTTCGCTAGTCCTATGGCGTCTATCGGCTCTGTAAGCAATTTCTTACCCCCTTCACCGAGGGGTGTCCAGTTAGGCAAGAATTGAAAGCGTCTGCCCCCTACTGGCCACTATCTCGGAAAGCCGGTTGGGGAGCTCGTCTCAACTCCCATTATACTACCCAAAGTCGGATTGGCGTAATAAATAATCATATCTTCAATCTTGCCGTCTATACACTTAAAAAAATTACAATTGTTCAATGTGAGCGTACCTGTCTCCTCATAGGCGGAGCCTGTCTTGGGCGCAAGCGTAACAGTAAAATGACTTGCGCATCTTTTATTATCTACATCAACGTAATGGCTAAAACCTTCAAAGTGAGCATCGTAATTCCCGAGTAAGTGATCATAAAATGCGGCTAACGGGCGCTGGCCTTGGGTTGGGTTTCCATAAAAATGACGAACGGCATTGTCGCCATGATAGATGGTAATTCGCGCGTCCTCGGTAAAGCAGGCAATGGCTGCCGGAATATCTTCCTTCATTACATTCCCGAAATAGCCCTTCTCCACAAGATCGACGTAGTAAGCATAACTGTACTTTGCCAAAGTCCCTCTCCCCTTTTATGTCATAAATACTGAGGTGGTTGTATGTTAGCGTAGACTCATTCTGAAACAAGCTTGCGGAGCTAAGTCAGCCGTTTAGCTTTGCTAAACTACCACCCTGAAGAACCAAATCATCATAAGAAGGAGAACTTCAGAACTTATTATCGCGTTAATAATCAGCAATCTTCTTATATTCTATTCTAACCCACCTAACTGCCAGGGATTACTAAAAACTATTAAGTGACCGGAGGAAGAGTTGTTTTGCCATCTGTATCATTTTCCTCAGCTTCACCCATAAGAGCTTCAGTAACAAGGCCCGCGTTAACACGAATCTGGTGTTCGATCTCTTCGGCTACCTCTGGATTCTCTATAAGAAACTTTCTTGCGTTTTCGCGGCCCTGGCCTATGCGCTCGGAATTGTACGAAAACCACGAGCCGGATTTCTCAACAATACTGGCTGTGACACCTAGATCGAGGAGCTCACCCGTTTTGGATATGCCCTCACCGTACATGATATCAAATTCCACTTTTTTGAATGGCGGCGCCACCTTATTCTTGACTACCTTAACACGGGTCTGGTTACCAACCACCTCGTCATGATTCTTGATCTGCCCTATGCGGCGAATGTCAAGGCGAACCGAAGCATAAAACTTAAGAGCATTGCCACCAGTAGTAGTCTCCGGATTACCGAACATAACACCTATTTTCATGCGAATTTGGTTAATAAAGATAATCAGGGTGTTAGAACGAGATACTGAGGCGGTAAGCTTCCGTAAAGCTTGACTCATCAGCCTTGCCTGCAAGCCGACGTGATGATCACCCATCTCCCCTTCTAGTTCGGCCCGCGGAGTTAGGGCGGCAACAGAATCTATCACCAGCACATCAATCGCACCAGAACGCACCAACGTATCCGCTATCTCAAGGGCCTGCTCGCCAGCGTCTGGTTGGGAAATAAGCAGCTCATCAAGATTAACGCCAAGCTTCTTGGCATAGACCGGGTCGAGGGCATGCTCCGCATCGATAAACGCGCAACCACCGCCACTTTTCTGCGCTTCAGCTACCACGTGAAGGGCAAGAGTCGTTTTTCCCGAGCTTTCTGGACCATAGATTTCCACAACCCGACCCCGAGGCAACCCGCCAACACCGAGAGCAAGATCAAGGCCGAGAGAACCTGTAGACACTGCATCAATATCCACTGCGCTCTCACTCTGACCAAGGCGCATGATAGAACCTTTGCCAAAGGAACGCTCAATTTGCGTTAACGCAGCGTCGAGAGCCTTGTTCTTGTCCATGTCGTCTTCTTTTTCTACCAACCGGAGTTTTGTTTCAGGCATGGTGTCCTCCTCTGTTTAGGCGTCTTTTGCGGTACGTTCAAACCCTATGTTAGTTAGATCTTCCTAAAAAACCTATCTAACGGCCGTGGTTCGGTGAATTGACTAGCCATAAATGTACATGTTTTGTTCTTTTTGTCCACAAAAAAGAGGAACAAAAATGGAACACATAGGTTTTTGTATTGAAAATAGGGTGTTAATTGGTAGGTAGGAGCGCTTAAATTCCGACTTTCACAATTAAGAACACTGAATTACGGCAAACCCGAGTTGGGACAGTCATGCATAGCCCGCTGCGGCTCGTAACTCACTCATACCTGCCTTAAATTCAGTATGAATGCATCTACAACCACTAGTTAGACCTCCTGCAATACCGCCTGCACCTTGGCGGCTAATTGTCCAAGACTAAAGGGTTTCGGCAGAAAATGAATATCGGGGGAGTCCACCACGTCGCCCCGCGCCACTTCTTCTGAGTAACCAGAAATAAGAATTATGCTAATTTCAGGCCGCTCAGCTCTTATCAGGCGAGAAAGAGTACCACCATCCATTCCTGGCATCATCATATCTGTAATTATAAGATCGACCACATCTTGGTCCTGCAGAATTTCAAGAGCCTGCTCGCCTGTTCGCGCTTCCAATACTTCATAGCCCTTGTTTTGTAGTGCACGGGCAGCGAAGACACGCACCGCGTCTTCGTCTTCCACAAGCAAGACGGTGCCATCACCGCGCAAGTCTTCGCGCGTCTCCTGATCCGTGAGATCTACAGTACTAGAGACTGGAAGAGTTTCATCCTCACTATCTGTAATCCTTATTCTTTCAGCGGGTTCAATAGTAGAATGATTTTCATTTATTTCCGGCGGTATGCGCGGTAGGTAGATCACAAAGTTAGCACCCCGACCTGGGGAAGAATTCACAAATATGAAACCACCGTTTTGGCGCACTATACCGTAGACGGTCGCTAATCCAAGACCGGTTCCAGCACCTGGTGTTTCTTCCTTAGTGGAGAAGAAGGGCTCAAATATGCGTCCAAGGTCTTCCCTAGCTATACCGTTACCGGTGTCAGCGACAGAAATTTTTACATAGCTACCTGGCGGTGCCACGTCCGCCCCAAGTTGAGTGGGTTTAGAAAATCTCTCCGTGTCCGTAGTAATCGTAAGAGTCCCTCCGCCGGGCATGGCATCCCGAGCGTTGACGGCAAGATTAATTATCATTTGATCATGCTGCCCGGGATCGACTCGCACATTACCTAGATCACGGCCATGGATAAGTTTGAATTCTATGGACTCACCAATTAGACGAGTCAGAAGGTGGGACAACTCTGTAAGTGCGTCGGTAACATTGAACTCCTGCGGCAACAAAGGCTGTTTTCGGGAAAAAGCTAGCAACTGCCTTACCAAATTTGCTGCGCGATTAGCATTTTGTTTGATCTGCATGATATCTGCAAAGGAAGGATCTCCAGCTGCATGGCGCTGCAGCAAGAGATCGCAAAAACCTATCATGGCGGTGAGCAAATTATTGAAATCGTGAGCTACCCCTCCCGCTAGCTGACCCATAGCTTGCATCTTCTGTGCTTGTGCAAACTGCACCTCTAGGTTTTTCTGTTCTGTCGTGTCGATGAAATGTGCCACCACCCCCCCAACCTCGCCGGTGGCAACCGCATCAGGCCCCACTAACGGACCCAAGAATACCGTCACATGGCCCACATCTTCACTCTGAACACGAACATCCATTTCGTGTCCCTGACTCTCGCCGGATAAGATGCGATCCACTTCCTGGCTAAATAAGCGACGATCTTCTTCCACAATGTTCCCAGCCAAAGAGCGCCCAACAAATTTTCTGCGACGACCTTGATGCAGTTTCTCAAATGCCCTGTTGCAGTCGATCACTGTGCCGTCCGGCTCAGCAATCGCGATTGCGATGGGGGCACCATCAAACAGTGAACGAAACCTTTGGCCAGCGGCTGCAAATGAATCACTATCTTCTGGATCGCCCGGTGAGTTCCGAATTACAAGAGACCTCGTGCGTGTAACACCTGCATCATCGTAAGTAGATTGAAAGACTGAAGCCGAAAATTCCCTACCATTAGAGTCGCAAAAACGTACATTACCCTGCCACTCACCATCAGCCTGCGGTTTCGTAGTTCCAGCCAAAGTGTCCTCTAGACGCAGTCCGGTTAGCGAGTCAGCATCTCGGCCAAGCCAATCTGCCATCCGTTGATTGACAAAATAGAAGCGACCATCAACATCTACAGAATAGACACCAGCTGGAAGAAAATGGAGAAAATCTGAGAGGTCCTGACGTTCCTGAGTAAGGATATCGTCGATCGCCTTTCGGGCAGTGATTTCTTCGATTGACCAGAGGTTCATTCCGGCACCCCACGGCAGGGGACTTACCTCAACACGAAACCATTCCAGATCATCCGCTCGGGCTAAAATAGGAACTTCAGCTATGTCTGCCAATCGCGACTCAACAGCCTGGCGAAGACGCTGCACCGCCACCCGTCCATCAAATTCAGCCTCAGCATGGTCATCAAAAAAAGCAAGGGGGGCTGACTCGCCGAGGATACTGTGTGCCTTAGAGTTGCTGAGAACCGTAAAACCATCTGAGCCAGTCACTACCCGAGCACCATCTGCACACTCCAAGATATCGAAAACAGCTGCCGAAGATGCGTCGCGTCTAACGGATCTAATACTTTCAGCCAGAATCCAAGCTACTAAAGCAACGAGCAGGGCTAATGCGCACGATAAAAGCCAACGGGCGCTTCCTGGAAACATCAACGCCGTTGCACAGGCACCAGCTGCTGCCAATAAACATCCAACAGCTAGCGGGCGGACGAGATTAGTTGGCAAGCCGGTCCTTCATTTCTACCACGTGAACGATGACACCGTTATCAGCCCTATAGTGGTCCTTTGATGATTTTTCATCAACTCCCGTAGCACAAATTTAGGCCTTTCTTAAACGGTTCTTAGCAATTGTTATGTAATAAGAAGAAACGTTTGTAAGTGCGGAAAGGCTAGCAAGTAGTGACAAAATCAAACACCAGTAAAGGCATAGGAGAGACTATTGGTCAACTTTCCTCCAACACTATAGCTGTAGCTTGCGAAAAAGAAGCTAGTACTAACGTACCAAAGTATACCGAATGCAACTTAGACAATCTCCTGGAGCAGATTCTTAAGATGAGCCGCACCCAAAATGATAAGACCGGTGAAAAGGAAGCTCTACTCGGGATACTCTCAGCAACAAATACTGATAATGAAATTTTGCCGACAGCGATCCCTGCGATGGCTGAAATTCTGTTACACATTTTTCGAGCTAAACTGCCGAACAGAACTAGGCTGGTATAAATTAGTGTTTGTTTGGACATCCCGGCATTAGAAATAACAAAGCCCAACCTCGTAACAATACTTTTCCTATGCTTCGTCGGCGGTAGATTGGTCTATAAGGCCCATTCACATAGAGAGGATTAGTTAGATGTCACTATCGCCCGAGAAATTATTTGACCTTACCGGCCGTGTCGCAATTGTAACGGGTGCTTCACGAGGCATAGGGGCTAAGATATCGGATACTCTTGCCCGATCAGGAGCCAAGGTCGTGGGTGTTGCTAGATCGGACCAACCTGACGAAGTGCCGACAGACGGCGTGGAGTATTTTTCATGCGACATAAACAATCACAGCGCTTTTCGCAACATATGCAAAAAAGTCTTCGAGATAGAGAACCGGCTGGACATCCTAGTCAATAACGCCGGCATATTCCTCCCTATCAAACAAGACGCCGATAGACTGAAGTCATTTTCCGGCATGTTAGAATCTAACTTAACAGCAGCTTATGCCTGTTCAATCGCAGCAGCCGACCAGATGATCAACGCGGGCAATGGCGGGTCTATCATAAACATTACAAGTATCGGCGGGGTTGTAGGATTCGCTGGTATGCCAGGCTATGCCGCATCAAAAGGTGGGCTTGGACATTTGTCGGTTGGCATGGCCATGGACCTTGGAAATCACAATATACGCATTAATAACATTGCCCCCGGATATATTATTACTGATATGAATCGCAACACGCTTACCGAAGATCTACCCGGTCGGAATCGACGTCTGGCTCGGCTAATGCTGAAACGACACGGCGAAACCTGGGAAGTTGCGGCCGCAGCACTATTTCTGGCTTCTGATGCGGGATCTTATTTGACGGGCGACACTTTACACGTAGACGGTGGTTGGTTCATGCAAGGGATGACATATCCTTAGGCAAACACAGCCAGGCCGTCCCTGCATAAAAAGTTAGCAGCCGGTCCGTTATCAAAGCCGCTAGATGCAAGATTGCACCGAAAAAAAAAGTGGCAATGATCAAGCAAACTGATTTGCAAACACAAGATGATGCCCCTCGCAATGCGCTCGTGTCCAAAGAAATACAACAAAGTCTAGTTTGCAACTCATGCTAATTGAGAATAATAAATTTTTAAAAGTTAACGAGATGTTATGCTAGTTCTTTTATGAAGGGTCACGCGCGAACACAGTCCGGTTATGGCATGCTAAGGATCATAGGAAATGTTTGATGTGCCCACTGAAACGGCTCTAGACTTAGTTATAGTACTATGTCTAGTACCGATGATCGTGTACGCGTTTATACATAATCGGCGTTTATCAGAACTTCGCCGTTCACGAGACGAATTGGCAAGAGTAGTGAGTAGCTTTAACGAAGCCAGCATAAGAGCAGAAGCGAAGATACCAAAGCTGAAAAAAACTACAATAGAGGCCAACAAGGCTCTGCAAGATCGTGTTGAGAAGGCACAGATTATAAGAGACGACCTAGCCTTTATGAACGAACGCGCGGAAGTCCTGGTGAAAAGGCTGGAAGACATAGCACGCAGTGCAACTGCGGAAAGCGTTTCAACAGTCGTCACCAAACACCCGGCATCCTCCCGAGCAATGTTGCGAGGCGGCGTTGAGCCGTCAGTGGCCGCGCAAACTCTAGCGGGAGCAGCGGCGGCTGCAAGTGATGAGACGTCACCAAATCGAAGTGAACCCGAGGACCGTGTTGAAGCCGATTCTGATGGAGCAGAAAATTCTACCAATTTATGGCCAACCGAAACTCATCCGACCATACCCAAAGGGATGGACGAGGAAAGGTCCGAAACTGAGCAAGCACTTCTTAAGGCACTTGAGTCGGCACGCTAAAACTCCGGGAGAAAGTAGCGTTATTATCAATATGTACTAGTGACCGCCACCCGTACCTCGCTTGCTGGGGTACACAACAAAAGGTAATCGACTTAGAAGTTTAGCCTGAACCTCCACTTCGGGTCTGAGACGCTACTGTTTGTTCTCATTAAACTGAGCATCCTACCGACGCAGTTGGCCGCTGCTAATCAGAACGGTGCGTCCGTTCCATTCTTTCGTGCCGTTCTTGTGCTTCTACACTCAAAGTCGCGATTGGTCTGGCTTCCAACCTTTTTAGACTGATAGGTTCGTCGGTTTCTTCGCAGTATCCGTAAGTGCCATCCTCTATCCTTTGCAGCGCAGAATCGATTTTGGAAATAAGTTTTCTCGCTCTGTCTCGCGTTCGGAGTTCTAATGTCCGTTCCATCTCGGCTGTAGCACGGTCACCGAGGTCTGGCTCCTGAAGACCACCGTCTTGTAAACTCTCCAGGGTTTCTTCAGTTTCCTTGAGAAGTTCATGTCTCCAACTTAAGAGTTTTCTTCGGAAATATTCCTGTTGCTTCGGATTCATAAAAGGTTCTTTGACCTTTGGACGGTAATCCGGCGAAAGTGTATTAGTCATCTCCGTAAACTCACCTTCTATGTATCCCAACGGTTCTGACGGCGCCGGACTATATTGACTCCGCAAAACTCTCGCAAGGTCGTTTTTTTATGTTTTAATTACATAAGGTTATGGAGATTAATGTAAACTTTGCCATGGTAGAAAAAGATCTAGAAAACCAGTTGAGGGACGTGAGGAGCAATTAATTCTTACTTTAGAACGAAATCGCAGTCGTTCCAATACGCCGGAAATTGTACGGTTGATGTATAGCCATCCATTGATAAACGCTGGAACTCTGCTATTTTTACTTTGGAAAGTAAGCGTTCAGCAGCATTACACACTGACAACGGCATACCGAGTCTCTGATGGAAGCTTATATCGTCCTCGCTTTCGAAGACCGAAATTGCCTGGGCATTTGTGAGAGGCGTCCGTAGGACGTGTTACTCAACCTATACAGATCGGTGACGGACTTGGCCTATGTACCGGCCCGCCTACTTCTCAGTTATCGGGCTGCGGTAGGGAAAGAAGACAAGTTCCGAATAAGCGAACGTCTTGGACAACCCTCACTCCCCAGACCATCATCCCAGCTTGTTTGGTGCCATGGAGCAAGCGTCGGCGAGGCAACGTCGTTAATACCCCTCATTAGCTTCATACTCTCAGACTTTAATGTTCAAGTTCTTCTGACCACTGGATCAAGAACCTCCGCAAAGCTTGTAACAAAGAAGCTTCCGGTCGGGGCGATACATCAATACGTGCCGATGGACCGCGGAGCGTGGGTAGGTAGTTTCCTCGATCACTGGAATCCCGATCTCGTGATTTGGGTTGAATCTGAGCTTTGGCCAAACATGCTGACCGAGATCCGTAAGAAGGGCTTGCCAGCGGTCCTGATTAATGGTCGGCTCTCGGAACGCTCTTTCCAACGTTGGAGATGGGCACGAAAAACGGCAAAGCAACTACTATCTACTTTTCAGCTTACCGTCTCCCAATCTCTCAATGACGGAATTCGGTTTCGCCGTTTGGGTGCTGAGAACGTGATTGTGAGTGAAAATCTCAAGTTTGGCGCGACCGACTTGCCAGTGATTGTAAGCGAACTAGAAGCTATCCGGCAGCAGATTGGAACTCGGCCGGTATGGCTAGCAGCAAGCACTCATGCAGGCGAAGAGGAAATAGTTCTGGACACGCACTGCAGACTATTGAACTCCATTCCCAACTTGCTGACGATAATTGCGCCGCGTCATCCTAAGCGTGGGAAAAAAATTCTGGAACTTGCCACAAGCAGGAATCTTAGAATCAGCCAAAGGAGTGAAGGCAAGAGTATCGGGGATGGGGAACACGTCTATCTTGCAGACACATTAGGCGAACTAGGTTTGTTTTATAGTGTCAGCCCGATCGTTTTCATGGGAAAATCACTTACGACGCACGGTGGTCAAAACGTATTAGAACCGGCCCGTCACCATTGTGCCATCATACACGGCCCGAACATGGAGAATTTCCAAGAAATAGCTTCTGAAATGCTAAACAAGCACGCTTCTTTAGAAGTTGCGAGTGGAGAGGAACTCTATGTAACAACTAAGGACCTTCTCTTTGATCCAGAAAATCAAAACAAGCTAGCCCAGCGCGCAAATGCTTATGCGTCATCACGCGAATCCGCCACTACGCTGACCATGAACCTGCTGAGTCCCTTCCTGAATCAAGCGTCCGGTATCACTTGATAAAACACAGCCCAACCAAATCCAATATTTTACAAATTCGGATCCGCTCGATTCCAACTAATAGGCTATTTCAGCCAAGCACGTTGGGTACGTCCCTACACCCGCAATATACCACCCTGTGATAGTCATTTTTCCCCACTGGAGATAACATGACGTTAACAAGCTCCTAGCATAGAAAATCCAAACCGACGTCAAGAGCCGGTGCGGAATGAGTAATCCAACCCGAAGAAATAACATCAATGCCGAGCTCCGCAATCGCAGGAGCGGTATCAGTGGTGATAGACCCTGATGCCTCCAGGATAGCTCTGCCGCGAACAATTTGTGCCGCATCCCTCATCAATTGCGTGCTCATATTATCTAACATTATTACATCGGCACCAGCGGTTAATGCCTCTTCTAGTTGATCCAACGAGTCCACTTCGACTTCGATTTTAACCATATGGCCAGCTACAGACTGGGCACTTTTTACGGCATCCTCTATGCCTCTCGTCGCTGCAATATGATTGTCCTTAATTAAGATTCCGTCATGCAGGCCAAACCTATGATTAATTCCGCCTCCCATTCGCACGGAATATTTTTCAAAGGCTCGCAGACCGGGCGTGGTCTTCCGTGTACAACAAACCCTGGCCTTTGTGTGCGAAACTGAGGCAACTATTTGAGCCGTCGCGGTAGCTATTCCTGACATATGCCCTAGAAAATTGAGAGCCACGCGCTCACCCATAAGAATGGTCCGCGCTGATCCTTGCAGCTTTATAAGTACGTCTCCCTGTTCACAGGAACTTCCATCGCTACTAGTGATCTTGGTTTCAATAGCCGGATCAAGTAATTCATACACACGCCGTGCTACAAAAAGCCCGGCTACTGTACCCACCTTACGGGACACCACTTCTGCGCTTGCCTTGGCCTCCTTTGCCACAACAGCCTCAGAGGTGATGTCGCCTGCATCGCCCAGATCTTCGGCCAAAGCACGCTTAATAACCGGATCGATAATAGTATTTGGAAGGAAAATCACAGTAGAACACGCACCGGATAATTACGCTAAGACGGCGTCCAACCCTCAAGCATGCGAGTAACAGCTAACCGCGCACGTTGAGCCGCATCTGGTTCGACAGTCACCTCTTGTATTTCTTCCTCAAGAGACTGAAGAATCTTAGGAAGATCAATCTTCTTCATGTGAGGACAGAGGTTACAAGGCTTAACAAACTCTACGTCCGGATAATCTGCCGCAACGTTATCACTCATCGAGCATTCGGTTACTAGAACTACACGGGCGGGTCGATTATCACCTACATACTGAGTCATGCTCGCGGTTGATCCTGAGAAGTCAGCTTCATCAATGACCTCTGGCGGACACTCCGGATGCGCTAGGACCACAACACCGGGGTGTGACTCACGGAAACCTCTAATATCTTCGACAGAAAATTGTTCATGAACAACGCATCGGCCCTTCCATGTAACAACATCAACATCGGTTTCCCGTGCAACGTTCTGAGCCAAAAATTCGTCGGGAAGCATTATGACTTTTTCAACACCAAGTCCATTTATGATTTCTAGGGCATTGCCAGAGGTGCAGCATATATCAGACTCTGCCTTCACTTGGGCCGAGGTATTGACGTAGCTAACAACAGGCACGCCAGGATATTTTTCCTTCATTAGACGCACATCTTCCCCGGTAATAGATTCAGCTAGCGAGCACCCGGCTGTTAGATCCGGTATCAGTACCTTTTTATCCGGGTTAAGCAGCTTGGTAGTCTCCGCCATGAAGTGCACACCTGCCATAACTATGATATCCGCTTCCGTTTTCACAGCATGGCGAGCCAAAGCTAGAGAATCACCACGAATATCGGCAACGCAGTGGAAAATCTCAGGAGTCATATAGTTATGCGCCAAGATCACTGCATTCTTCTCTTTCTTAAGACGATTGATAGCGTCTATTTGCGGCGCAAAGAAAGCCCATTCCATTTCCGGAATCACCTTCTTGACTTTTTCGTAAAGCAACGAGGTGCGTTGCTCAACTTCGGAGGTAAATGCTAGATCAAACGAAGTCTTGGCCACAACATTCATTACAAACATCCACATTCTGGTAAACAATACTTATACTTAAGTTGAGCATATGGGCAGCGCACAAAAAAGCACGTATACCACGTAACTCTCCCTGATTTTACGGTCAGTTGCCTTCTGTGTCAAGTGGATGCAAGTTAATATCTTAGTCCTAACTAATTGATTCGAAATCATTAATAGGATCTAAGCCTACCAACAAGGCGAACCCCGGGTGCTGGACGCTCATGCAGAACTTCTGGACGAAAGCAGAACAATGCTGCGGGCCTCCCACCAGTTTGGGTTGACATTCGCCCGGTAGGTTCCACCAAACCTTCGTGCGCTACAAGCCTCCGAAAATTCTGCTTGTGCAACCGAGTACCTGATAAGGCCTCCACAGTCCTTTGGAGCTGAAGCAGTGTAAATGTCTTAGGCATGAGTTCAAATATTACTGGCCTATATTTGATTTTACCCCGCAATCTACCCATTGCAGTTGCAAGTATGCGCCTGTGATCCTGTATGAGCGGCTGACCCAGGATAGCTAGCACTTTCTCGTGTTCTTCGGCTACTCGGACGCGTGTGTCCAGAAGGGCCTCTGCTACAAGTCCTGCCTCGTAAAGAAGCTCATAACGCTCTAACACCCTCTCTCCATCCCAGGCGGCTCCCCTTAAGCCAAACGTCAGGTCAGCTCGGTCGCGCATACGGTTTATCTCACCCCTAGTCGGAGCTGCATTGCACCATTTCTCCAACCTTGGAATTATCACGGAATCAAGGATGGATGGTTGTCCGTCGCGCCAATCTTCCCAGGGGAAAAAGCGATACCAATCCGACCAAGCCGCATCGTTAGGATTCGTAACATCGGTCTGGTGAACAAGGGCAAGATAACCAACTGACACGGGTCGCGGGCCGCCTTTGCGTTCCTTGGGATCTCTAAACCGGTCTCCAAAAGTGTAGAGCTGTTCCACATAACCAAGATGCAAGCCTGTCTGCTCTTTAACCCATGCACGCAGCCCTTCCTCCAATGTACGGTGACCTGCCGGATCAAAAAAACCATACGGCAGACCAATTGGAGTCTTGCCACGTTTCTTGTTTCGATCGGAAAAGCGCAATAAGATTCTCGGCTGTTCATGGGTAACCGCCACAATCGCAGCGTTGAGATCTATAACAACTGTCGACTCAATACTTTCTAGGGAATTTGAAGAGGCCATACTTCCACTCGATGGTTTTACCTACATTACAACAATAAGACTGTACTTAAAGCGCGTTCAACCCAGTAAACATTGCCACCGTTAACGTCTTCTTCATTAAGCAAAGATACCGTTTCACATGAGAGGTGAGCAACCCGCTGTACCTTGTTCGAGGTAGCTCAGCAAACTAATAAGAGGGACCAAAATTGAGCCCTTTTCTTCAGCGTATTCATGCAAGGCTTTCACACCGATGGTGCACTGAAAGTATTGTAAAACATGTGATTCAGTCCGGACACATTGACAAAGGAGGTCTGGATGCGCCTTAAGTCGTTCAATGCCGCAACCATGGCAGAAGCTATGCGAATGGTAAGGGAAGATTTGGGGGAGGATGCTATCGTCGTTTCCACCCAAAGGTCTTCAGATGGCCAGGGCGTCCGTATCACTGCTGCATTGGAGGAGCCTGGCTTCGATGATGACATTGAACAAGCACTTTCTGGCCACAATATCACGCCCTTCGCGGAGCGCGTTAAGCAAGCCCTAGACTATCATGGCACGCCAGCTAGATTAGCTGAAAAGCTGGTGAACACCGCCAGCGCTGTAGAAGTGGAAACACCCACGATGGCCTGTGTAGCTGCTTTAGAGGACCATTTTGACTTTGCCCCACTTCCAGAGAGGAGATCGCCTCGGCCCTTCATCCTAGTGGGCCCTCCGGGCACAGGAAAGACTATAACTGTTGCAAAACTTGCCACGCGGGCTCGCCTAGCTGGCCGAGCTGTAGGTGTCATTACAGCAGATACTATTCGCGCCGGTGCAGTTGAACAATTAAATGCATTTACGGGTATCCTCGAACTAGAGCTCCGTCAAGTGAGAGGACCGGATGGGCTAGCTCCACTGATTCGTCAAATGATTGGAACATACGATTTAGTGTTTATTGATAGCCCCGGCCTTAATCCATTCAGCCACCATGACATGCAATACTTAAGGACTTTGATAGCTGGAACAGACGCGGAACCCATACTCGTGCTCGCCGCAGGTGGAGATGCGGCCGAAGCAGCCGATATAAGCGAAGCCTTCTCCTCCGCAGGCGCAACGCGCCTGCTAGCAACACGTCTCGACATGACCCGCCGTCTCGGTGCAATTCTCTCCGCCGCTGATGCCGGCCAGCTAATGTTTAGTGAGATGAGTCTTAATCCACATGTGGCAACCGGCCTTAGTGCTATTAATCCGGTCGCGCTAGCAAAAATGATATTGCCCGCCGATGAAGACTCGCAGCCCATTTCGCCGAACGAGGAAGCCGTCGATACTGCATCCACTGAGATTATAACAGAGATGTACTGATGAGCCCCGCTGATCAAGTTCCGTCTGCCGCGCTGCCTAAAAAACCATCAGATCCGGTAAAGCACGCAGCTTCAATAACCAATGGTGGACGCATTTTAGCTGTAGCATCAGGAAAAGGTGGTGTCGGCAAGACCTTTTTAGCCATCACGCTTAGCCACGCCCTAGCTCATAAGAAACAAAAGGTCTTATTATTTGATGGTGATTTGGGACTGGCCAACATAGATATCCAGCTTGGGCTAACGCCCCAACACGACGTTGGCAGCGTCATCGCCGGAAAAGTATCCCTCAATCAGGCTGCAATTCATTATGCGGCCGGTGGCTTCGATGTAATAGCAGGTCGATCAGGTTCAGGCAGCCTGGCAAACACACCACTATCACGAATGCAAATCCTTGGCGAAGACCTAGCCCTCATGGCAAACCGCTATGACAGAATTATTCTTGATCTAGGCACTGGAGTAGAAAAGTCCGTCAGGCAGTTAGCGCGGAACGCTGACACCCTATTAGTTGTGACAAGCGACGAACCTGCCTCGTTAACGGACGCATACGCCTTTATGAAAGTCATAGCACTAGAGCGTCCCCACGCAGATCTACGTATTGTAGTCAACGCGTCCAATTCCACTCGTGAAGGAGATAGAACTTACCAAACACTCCTAAAAGCTTGCCAGGGTTTCCTTCACATTTCCCCACCGCTAGCAGGAGTTATTCGCAGAGACGCCCGTGTTCGCGAATCAATCCGCAACCAAACACCCATCTTGGTCCGATCCCCAGGTTCCGAGGCTGCCATGGATGTGCAAGCTATCGCGGATGGGCTATTGACAGGTTAGCTTCTACATTCCGATAGCCATTCGCAATGCCCTCAGCAACACAGACCACTGCTATAAATCCATACGTTCAGTTGCGTAATACGAAGAGGCTTGGCCGTTGCATAGTCACAGGCCGTTCAGAAATTAAGCCACGACCATTTCCCGCGGTGCATAGCTATATTCATTGTAGTTTTTCAAAACGACGATGATACCACACCGTCAACTTGCTCAACCTTTCCAAAACATAAGCGGCCCCACCGTTAGGTGGGGCCGCTAGTTAATTGCATTCAAGATACGGCTTTACGTATTCTTAATACCAACAATATTTTTGTAACCACCGTAAGTGTCAGTGTCCCCCGCATTCATTGTGGAGAATGTTGATTGCGGGCCATCCATATTAAGAGCGAAGCCTGCGCGACGCATCTCACCCCAGTAATCTACAGCCTGATAATCGTACCACCAACGCTCGTGGTTCCAGCGATAGGTAATCCAGTCACGTATTCGACGATAAGCCGTCTTTTCATCGGCTTTGCGCGCGGGGCTAGTGTAAATATCCACCGGGAAGAAAACACCACCTGGCCTTAGGACACGAGCGGCTTCCTGGATGGTCTGATTACTCGCCTCTGTAGTTATTTCGTGATGAAGAAGATAATTAGTCACGATATCGAAATAACCATCTGGAAAACCAGTGTCCTCGGCTAGTGCGTGACGGAAGTTGACGTCCACTCCCATATCCACTGCGCGCATATGCGAGTAACGCACCATTGGCGCACCAATATCGACGCCCCACACTTCTGCATCGGGAAAACGCTGCTTCAGAGCCACAACCTGTTGACCACAACTACAACCGGCATCAAGAATGCGTTTGACCTTGCCATCGGCAGGAAGAGGAATGGAATTTGCCAAAGACACATGTCTTTCGTCCTGATAATTCCGACCACTATAGAAATTATTGGTACCATAGTGATAAAGATGACCAGCAAACGGCTCCCCTGTG
>Ga0315336_1001201_pt1 | contig 54051 bp, 51 predicted proteins | sample ASW5metaG_FD_204512 | JGI IMG/M metagenome (GOLD analysis project Ga0315336, IMG submission 204512) | Ammonia-oxidizing marine archaeal communities from Monterey Bay, California, United States - ASW #5 | ecosystem: Environmental > Aquatic > Marine > Intertidal zone | place: USA: California...
GGCGGTGGCGGCGGCGGTGGCAGTGGCGGCGGGAGCGGCACCGATACGACCGGCGTGAAGGGCGCACCCGACTCCCAGGTGAGCATTCGACACTGCCGGATCCACAACCACAGTCGGCGGGGTATCTATTCTCTCGGCGACAGCCTCGAGGTCATATCGAGCCAGATCGTCGACAACGGGATTGCGGACTCCGGTGCGGCGGCGCACGTCGAAGGCGTCGATAATGTCCTGTTCCAGGACGTGGTCATGAGCCGAAATTACACCGATAAACCTGGTGGGGCCTTGTATCTGGTCGATTGCGGCGCCGCGACGCTCACCGACGTACACATGGAGGCCAACGAATCACTGGACGCGGGCGGCGCGATCTATCTCGACGAGTGCGACGCCAGCATCGATGGCTTCACGGCACTCGATAACGTCGCCTGGTGGGGCGGCGGCGTCGCGATCCAGAACGCGACCCTCGAGATCTCGGGCAACAGCACGATCTTGCGCAATGACAGCACCATCTATGGAGGAGCGGCGTCGGTCGGCAACGGCGGCCTGCTGATTGCGGACGACGCCAACTTCGGAATCGGGTTCAACGACAATACGCCGGGCGATGTTTACCCGGTGAACCTCGGTAATCACCTTCCATATGGCAACAACGCCACCTTCTGCGTCGACGATCTGGGTGTCGTGCCATGTCCCTGATCGCACTGATTCTCGCCTGTCAGGGTCCCGATGCGGGTGACAAGGCCAAGAACAAGCCAGACACCGGCGAGCCGGCTGCGTGCGTGGCGGTCCGCGAGATCTGTGGAAACGAGATCGACGAGGACTGCGACGGCGTCGATCCCGTTTGCTTGAACAGCCTCAACGACGCGTTTGCCAGCTGGGAGGGCGCATCCGCCGAGGGGTGGTCGGGGGACGTTCTGGCCGCTCTCGGCGACGTCGACGGCGACGGACAACCGGATTTTGCCGTGGGTTCCAAGGGTGTGGGAGATCTGGACGGCGAGGTCTCCATCGTCACCAATCACACCGCCGGCGCGGCGCGGAGCCTGTCCAACACCTGGGCGGGATTCACCACGAGTGGCGACGATGCCGATCAATTCGGCACTGCCATTGCCGGGCTGGTCGAGCGGGATCGGACGACCCATCACGGGTACGCAATCGGGGCGGCAATGGCCGAACGTGGCGTCGGTTCCGTCTACCTCCTGACGGGGCCAGCCAGTCAGGGCACCGTCGATTTGAGCCTCGAGGTCGATAACACCGACCTCGTTCAATACGTCGGGCCGATGACGGGTTCGCTCGCCGGACATGCTGTGGCCTTCGCGGGCTTCCTCGACGGCGACGACCATCCAGATCTGGTGGTCGGTGCGCGGCGGGCATCTGAGAGCGGCGACTACCGGGACGACCAGGGGGCCGCCTACATCCTCTTCGGTCCTTTCGACCGCGACGCGGGCGAACCGCAGACCCGTTCCCTCGATCTGGAGGGGACTACGATCTGGGGCGGCGGCAACGGCCACTCGGCCGGCTGTGCCGTGGCGGGCCTCGGCGACGTCGATGGCGATGGCCTCGCCGAAGTAGCCGTCAGCGCGTGTGATGCGGGAAACAACAGCGGCGCGGTCTTCCTCGTCGACGACAGCAGTGACCACCGCCTGGCGGCCGATCCCGACTTCGCGCTCATGGGTGAGCAACCGGGTGACCACGCGGGTGTGCTGGTGCAATCCGCTGGAGATGCCGATGGCGACGGCAACGCCGACGTACTGGTCATGGCCCACAGCTGTGGTTTCGACCTCCAGGGCTGCGCAAACCAGAACTTTGGGCGTTCCAGCTGGTACATCCTCACCGGTGCCCGGCTCGAGGCCAACGCGGCGAGCTTCAACATGTCTCTGTCCCTGGCGTGGACCCGAGTCACCCATCCCGAACAGGACAATCACTATTCCTGTCGCAGCGCTGCAGTCGGAGATTTCGCGGGCGCCGACGGTCCAGATCTCGCCATCGGTGGCTGCTGGGAAAGCGCGGGCGGCGTTCACGTCCTGCCCGACATGTTGGGCGGCAGCTACGAAGCGCCGTCCGAGGACTTCACGGTCCTCAGTGGCGTTTCCGAGGGAGATCTCGCCGGCGCCGAGCTGGCGGTGGTGGGTAACAGCCTGATCATCGGCGCGTGGGCGGCCGGAACCGATCCGCTCCAGGCGGGGGCCGTGTACGCCATGCCAGCCGGCTCCTTCTGACAGCGGGTTTCGTGCGGCTTCCCGAATCCCTGTCGAGACTGCTCCATACGGGCGTGGATCCTGAGCTCTCGGCGGAAGCGACCCGGCACATCGTGGTCGTCAACGCCGGTGCCCTGCTCGGAGTCGTCAGCACGGCCCCGTTCATCTTCGTCGGACTCTGGCTGCAATCCCCGGTGATGGCCGGCCTCAACGCGGTGCACCCCTTCCTGTGGTTCTTCAGTATCTGGCTGAACAGTCGCGGCAAACACTGGCATGCCGCCATGTGGCTCCTGGGCGCTGTCACCCTCGAATTCGCTATTCAGCCGCTGCTCTGGGGACCCGACAGCGGCGCCCAATATGCGCTGCTACTCCCGGCGATGGTGGCCTGGTCACTCTTCGATTTCCGGCACACGCGATGGGCCGCGCTCATGTCGCTGATCGCCACCGTTCTGTTCCTGATCCACCTGAACCTCGAGCCACAGATTCGGCAGATGCTCGATGGCTTCTACGGCCCAGACACGACGATCTACGGCCCGATCGCCTGGGCACGCATGGGCCTGGATCCGTTCCTGGTGTACGGAATGAACGTGGGCACTGTCGCGCTCTTCGTCGCCGGCTTCAGCTACATCCTCCGGTTGCAGATCATGACCGTCGACAACCGGCTGCGCAGAGCGCGTGACCGGTCAGAGACGCTCCTGCTCAACGTCTTCCCGGGTCCCATCGTCGGGCGCCTGAAGCGGGAGGAGGACATCGCTGATCAATACGAATCCATGAGCGTATTGTTCGCTGATATCGTGGGATTCACGCCCTTTTCTTCCAGTCGCTCTCCGGCCGAGGTGCTCGAGGTCCTGGGGAGCCTCTTCTCTCGCTATGACGAGCTCGCGGAGAGCCATGGCGTCGAGAAGGTCAAGACCATCGGCGACGCCTATATGGCCGTCGCCGGCGCCCCTATCCCCTGCGACGATCACGCCCAGCGCGTGGCGGGTCTGGCCCTCGACATGGTCTCAGAGACGAGGCGATTGGCCGATGAGCTGGGAGAGCCCCTCCTGCTGCGGATTGGCCTCAACAGCGGACCTGCGGTCGCCGGAGTGATCGGCCAACAGCGCTTCTGCTGGGACATCTGGGGAGACACCGTCAACGTCGCGGCGCGCATGGAGTCCCATGGGGAGGGCGGTCGGGTGCAGGTGTCCGACGCCACCCGGATCCTGCTCGATGGGCACTTCAAGACCGAGTCGCGCGGCGAGATCGAGGTGAAGGGCAAGGGGCTCATGCAGACCCACTGGCTCATCCGCTGATGGGGATCCGCCTCTCAGAGAGTGGCTCCGTAATGCGGTTGCGAAGGATCCATTCGTAGTAGTCGAGCTGTTTCGGCGAGCCGACCAGGGCCGGCCGAAGCGCGCCGATTGCGTCGTCTGCGACGGTCCCGAGGAACGCGCGGTCGTCTTCGGTCAGGAGGGACTTCGCCCAGTCCAGAACGAGCCATCCGACCGTGGCATGAGGGGCCTCGTCCGCTGCGATCCGTCCGAGGACCCGCTTCGCGACGGGGTCGGTGGCCGCGGAGAACTCGCGGGCGATGATCGGCAGACTGAACGATTCGCCCACGCAGCTGACTCGGATCGCGACCGCACAGGCCTGCAGCAGGGGCGTGTCGCCGTCCACCTGCGGACAGACCGCGCTGTAGTCCACCTCGAGCGGCACGCCGCCGCCGTAGGCCATGGCCATGCGGGATGCGAGCTCGACGTGAACCATCTCGTCGGCCACGAAGCGCCCCGCCATTCCGATCAGGTCGACCGGAGCTCGGGCGAGAAGGAGGTGTTGGAGCAGGGTCGTGAAGGCTCCGGCCGCGCACCACTCCTGATGGGCCGACTGGGTCCAGACGGTCCGCAGGCGGTCGAGCTCGTCGTCTGCGAGATGAGAAGTGGCCAGCTCCGACCACTGGATCTCGGCGATCCGGTCGCCGCGATGTTTGGCGAACAGGCGCTCGGCGGTGCCTCCGAGCCAGTCCGTGGTGAACGTCTCCATCTCAGGAGTCCCTCTTGGCTTTCGGGTCGACGACAGGCACGAGGATCGGCTCGCCAGGCGTCGCAATCTGGCAGAGCGGGACGCCCTCTTCGCTCTTCACTGGCGTCCCATCCGCGAAGCACATGTCGCCCTGCTCTTTGAACAGACCGACGGCCAACCGCACCTCCTCGATTCGACAGCCGCTGATCTCCTTTCCGCCTTTGGTGGTGGTTGTCAGGATGTTTCCGGTGACGCGACAGGTGTCGATCGGCGGCCGGATCATCTTCACGGCTGCGAGGGCCTCGTCGTCGGTCTGCGGCTGGTGCTCGGTGCTGACGTTGCCGGTGACGCGCCGGGTGTCGACGGGTGGCTCCGCTGCGGCTGCGGTGCTCACAAAGAGGGCTGCGACGGCCAGTAGTTTCGATGCCATGGGGTCTCCTTCGGGCGGTGATGTCCGCGCTGTGAGACATGACGGGGTGGGCATCAAAAGTGTTAGCGAGAAAGTCGTCAGCGGTGGCTGTTACGTCGTGAAATGCCGGCCGGATCAGGCGTCCCGAGGGCCGAATCGCCAGCCGACATGCAGGGCGCCGAAGAACATCACCGGGAACAACGCGAACGCGTCATCTCCGACAGTCCGGGACCCAGCGAGCGGAACGGTGCCGCCCACGCCAACCCAGGGGTCCAGGTACAGACCCGCGTTGTCGATGGGAAGCCAGAGGTAGCCCACCCGCGGCATGACCAACAGCGACGCGAAGCGGGCATCGCCCTCCGGGTTCTCGACGGACCATCGGTGGGCCGCAACCTGGGCGCCGATGTGCGTGCCCGAGACCGGATTGTTCAGGTAATAGTCCGCGAACAGGCCTACGCCGGCCAGGCTGGCAGACCAGTCCTCACCGCGGTTTTTGGCGGCCAGGGTCAGGAGCGGAGCGGGCATTTCCTGGGCATAGAGGCCGGCGCCCAGGGTCCATTGCTCGGCCCCTGGGAGCGCGACTCGGACGTGACCGGCGGCGCCTCCCAGGGCGTAGGGCAGGGGATCGACCTCCACTTGAACGATGGGCGTTGCGTGGGCGAACAGGGTGAAGAGAAGTGAGAACAACATGGGAACCTCCTGTCGCAAAGGTAGGAATCCACCGCTCATGATTCCAACAAATGTTATTCATAGATTCATGAGTAGTACGCATTTAGCTGGCGTGAACCTGAACCTCCTGGTTGCGCTGGACGCCCTGCTGCGCACTCAGTCCGTGACGTTGGCCGCCGGTCGCCTCGGAGTGACGCAGTCCGCCGCCAGCCGGTCGCTCGGTCAGCTTCGCGACCTGTTTGGCGATCCAATCCTGGTCAGGCAGGGGAGCCGGATGGTGCCTACGCCGCGGGCGCAGGGGCTGGTCGGTCCGCTCCGCGACGCCCTCGATCGACTGGGAGGTGTGATCGAGCACGGTGTTCCCTTCGATCCGGAGACGTCGACGCGTCGATTTCGAATTGCGACGTCAGATGTGACGGCGCCTTTGCTCCTGCCGCGGCTGGTCGGCGGTTGGCCTCGGCAAAGCGAGGTCTCCCTCGTACCCCTTCGCATCGGGTCCCTGGTCGCCGATCTGGAGACGGGCGCCGTCGATCTGGCCCTCGGACCTTCCATCCAGCGCAGCGGTCTCGTCTGCGAGACCCTCGCCGCCATGCCCTTTGCCGTCGCGATGCGCAGCGGTCATCCAGACGCCAGCTCCCTCGACCTGGACGCTTACACGCGGCATCGCCACGTGCTCGTGAGCCCCTTGGACACCGATGACGATCGGAGCGTGGTGGGTCGATCTCTCGCTGCGATGTCCAGATCCCGCAGTATCGCGGTACGGGTTCCGAACTTCCTGGCGGCCTCGTGGGCGCTGCTGAACTCCGACTACCTTCTGACGGCGCCACGTCCCTTCCTGAGCCAGGTCGCCGAGGGTTTGCCGCTGGTTGTCTGTCCGCCACCCATGGCGCTGGCGGACTTCCGGTTGCACGCGCTCTGGCACGGGCGGTGGGAAGCCGACTCGGCGCATCAATGGCTTCGGAACCGCATTGCCGAGGTTCTATAGGTCCGAGATCCTCAGGTCGCAGTTCAGGTGATAGCGTTCGCCTCATGGCTGCCGACGCACCGTCCTCACTCTCCCTTCGCCCCTGGCTGCCCGAGTTGCCCGACCCCACCGACGAGCGGGTCATCGAGTGGCGTCGGTGCGCGAGAGAGGCGGGCGTTCGGCTCGGCAAGGGAATCGCGCAGACAATGCGGGGACTGAACGCACTCAGCTCCTGCCCGATCCCAGAAGCCGGAACGCTCGCCGCCCCCTACCTGGCCGACCCACTCTATGGTGCAGTCGCGTGCGATATCGTGGCGCGCTCGGGGATGGATGGCGGTCGATTGCTGCTGGAGGCCCTTCTCACGCACCCCCACGGGACACTGCGATTCAGGGCGGCGTCGGGCTTGGGAGTCCTGGGGGACCCTGCGGCCATAGCAGCGCTGAGGGCCGTCTTCGACACCGAAACCGATGGCCCCGTCCTTCGCTGGGCCGCGATCTCCCTCGGTGAGCTTGGCAGTGACGCCGAGCGGGCGTTCCTCGAGAAGAACTGGGAACTCCACACGAACCCGCTCGTGCGTGAAGGGATCGGGCTCGGGCTTCAATTCCTCGGCGTGGAGATCGACGATCGGTCTGGCCCGCAGATGGAGCTCGACGCGCATCTCGACCGTTACTGCGATCCCGCCCACGGCGTGGTGGCTCGCGAGTTTCTCTTTGCGATGCCCGACGCTGAAATGGACGCCGTCATCTCGCGGCTCGATTCGGGCCCGTGGCAGCGGCGGTTCGCGGCAGCTGACGTGCTGGGCGTGTTGCGGATCAATCGGGCGGAAAGCGCCCTCGAAACGATGTTCAACCGGTCGGTACCAGAGCTCATGCTCGTGGCCGCGACGAGCCTGATGCGGCTCCGGCCCGGACCGGAGATCGCCAAGCTCATGCGGCAGCGCTGGTTCTCGTTCGCTCTCACAGTTCGGACCGAGCAAGCTCGGAACGTCGTCTTGATCGAATTTCCCATTCCCGATGCCGTCGTGCGCCTCCTCCTGGACGACCCCTGCGCGCTGGTTGCGCCAACCGCGGCAGAGCTGCTTCGGCGGGAGCCGAACGCGCTTCGATTCTCATGGCTAAAAGATGCTCTGAACCTGGAATACGCGCGCATCCAAGGGGCTGCGGCGCCCCGCGAGGTCGCACACAACCTCCCCGTCCTGACCCGGCAGAATATCGAGCGTCTCGTCGCCGATGGAGCGCCCCGCCGCTCGCAGCTACCGGAAGCGTTTCGCCCTGCGGTGGAGGAGCTGCAGCGAACCTCCTACGCAGATCCCCACGTCATTGCTGCACAAAGCCTGCTTCAGGCCGTGCGGAGCTATGAGGACGGGTCGGCAGCCCTCGAGCCCTGGCTCGACTGCAATGCACCGCTTCTCCGGCTGGACGCGCTCCTACATTGGATCGGGATCCATCTCACGCTCCCGCAGATCTCGATGAACGACGACGCCGACCCGACCGTGCGACGGCTCTGGAGGTTCCTAGCCTAGGCGTTCGGCGGCCTCAGACACGGATACAAGAGCGTTACAAAGCGATTCGGTGGCGTGGACTATCTTCGGAGCCCTAGGAGAGAGCCATGACCCGCCTCGTAGTCGCAGCCGCAGTAGCCGTGTCCCTCGTCTCAGTGGCCGCGGTCGCCTCCATGATGGCCGCTCCGGCCCCCGCGCCCATCAGCCTGGGCGCTCTGTACATCGAGGGCGACCTGAGCCCCGTCGTGTCGGGCTCCATTGATCTCGATCAGGTCACCAAAGAGGTGGAGCGCCACCTGCCCGACCTGGCGGACTGCTACTCCAAACAGTTGCGGGACACGCCGGAGCTCGAAGGCGAGGTGTTGATCCACTTCGCGATCGACACCGAGGGCGACTTCATGCACGCGTGCATCACCCGGGACACGGTCGAGGACAGCGCGGTCCGGGCCTGTGTGAACGAGCTGGTGGCGGCGGGAGATTATCCCCCTGCGAACGGGCAACCTGTGGATGTGACCGTGCCATTCAACTTCACGCCACAGGGATAGAGGAAAAGCGCCCCCGACAGGATTCGAACCTGTGGCCGTCGGCTTAGAAGTTCTCTGGGTATTTCCTTGGTGAACGCCAAACTCTGTCCGCCTCCTCGGGCGCCTGAGGCGACCGTTGGCTACGGAGGCTCATGCCGATCTTGCTCCCTCCGAGACACTCATGGGATTCGTTTCCCGAGGTCGTGCTCCATTCGGAGATCAACGTCGTCAAGCAGCACCCGATGTATGCCGCCGCCAAGTCCGGCGACTCGGATGCGGCTCTCCAGTTGGTCCGGGACACCCTTTCGTCGAAGGCACTGGACGCGCTTCGAGCCTTTGCGGATTTGAGCAACCCGGTCTTGATGCCCGTGCACGCACTCGAAGACACCGGAGTGAACGCCATCCCGTTTGCCCTGGCCGAGGAGCTGGCATCGCGCCTTCAATGGCGGGTCGAAACGACGGTTGTGCAGGCGAACCTGGTGGGGCATACGGGCGCCTCGGGCTTCCATCGTCTCGCCAACCAGGCATACTTTCAGGGGAGTGTGACGGCTGGATCGAACTACGTGTTGGTCGACGACTTCGTTGGTCAGGGCGGCACGCTGGCGAATCTCCGCGGACATCTGTTGACCGGAGGCGCGGGGGTGGTTGGCGCCACGGTGCTCACCGGGAAGTTACACTCCGTAAAGCTGGCGTTGTTACCCGAGACGCTGGCAGACCTGAGGAGCAAGCATGGACAAGAACTCGAAGCATGGTGGCATGCCCGGTTCGGTCACGCCTTCGACGGCCTCACTGAATCAGAAGCTCGCTACCTTTTCCGGACCCCGAATGCTGACCGAGTCCGAGATCGAATTGTTACGGCAGAGCATGGTTGAGATCGCGGCCCGCTACGAGGCCCAACGGGAGCGCGCAGCCAAGTAGGACGTTCAATGCTGCCGAAAGTGGCTGAAAACCGAGTTAGAAAGGCGCCCCCGACAGGATTCGAACCTGTGGCCGTCGGCTTAGAAGGCCGATGCTCTATCCAGCTGAGCTACGGGAGCCTGCGGCCCACCTAACCCCCTGTCAGTCAGAGTTGACAGCCTCTGTACCCAACCCGGGAACTTTATTCGCTGGCTTCTGTTAAACATGGCCGTTCTTACTGGAGAGTCTCCATGGGTGATATCCTTACTGCCGGCGGCGCCCTCTCGATGGTCGTGCTCGGAATCGGTGCTTTCGGCGTGCTGGTCACGTTGATGCTGGGCGGGTTGGCCTTCACGAAGCGGCGCGTTCCGCTCGCCTTCTTTGCCTTCTTGCCGATGATGGTCGTCGGCGTCGGCGCCCTGGGCGCCTGGAGCGGGGCCGGCGGGATCTATACCGAACTGTCTGCCGCCGAGATCGACGCCGTTCCCGGTGCAGCCATGGCCGGCGTGTGGGATTCGCTCACCATCGACTGGTTCAGCCGTTGGGTTGCGGCCTTCGTATTCGCAGCCGCTGCCTGGGGAGCGTCTCTGGGCGCGATCGCCGCAGGTGACGACACCCAGTGGACCCCGGTCTCCGGTGTCTTTGCCGCGTTGGTCGCATTGATCGGTGGCCTCGCCATCGCGGTGTACGGCATTCAGGCTGGCGTCGGACAACAGGGCACCATCATGGCCGTGCTCATCGTCTTCGCCGGTCTCGGCGTCTCGATTGGCTCCTTCAAGCGGGCCCTCGACGAGCAGGCTCAACGGGTAGCGGGCATGCGCTTTGCGTCTGCGACCTGCGCGTTCCTGGCGATCTCCTTTGGCGCTGGCGCCCTCTTCATGGGCTCGCGCATGGATATCCTCGGCGTCGGTGGACACCTCGAGCAGGCCACCGACCTCATCGCCGCGATCGCCATGTGGGGCGAGCTGGCCGCACCGGTCATCACCCTCGGGTGGGCCGCGATCTTCGTAGGCGCCGTCATCGCGTTCTTCGGCTTCTTCTACGAGCTCGGCGAAGTGGTCGAGCGCTTTACCCTCGTCGACGTCTTCGCGACGATGTTGCTCATGGGCTTTGTCGGTACCCTCCGCATGGTCGAGCACTCCAGCACCGACGGTCTGTTCGCCATCGGCAGCAATGCCCCGGCGGCACAGCTCTTCCCGAGCTTCGGAGCCGATCTCGGCGCAGCACTCATCTCCATCGAGAAGGAGACCACATCAGTGAATCCTGGCGACGGCGGATTCGGTGATGTCTTCGTCTACCAGGAAGAGATGTGGACCCGTCGGTTCGCGTGGAACGGCTCGGGCTGGGACGAGGACACCAAGATTCACGAGGGCTTCATGCGCCTCGGCACGCCCATGGACGAGATCACCGTGAGCGGCGACCGCCGCCCGCTGTTCGCCATCGGAAGCGGCGAAGAGGCCGGCATCCTCATGAGCGCTCTCGAAAAGGTGCCCAACGGAAAGGCTCTCCTCATGCTCCGCGCCTTCGAGGTCAAAGAGGACGTAGAGGTGCCCGACGAGTTGGCCCATCTACAGGTCACCTACCTGCCCATCGAGATCGGCGACGGTGCCGACTTCGAGACCGAGCCATGGGGCGATGCCGGCAAGCGGTTCGTCAACTGGGGTCCAGTCCGATGGTTCGGCGAGGCCGACGGCGAAGAGCCGCTGGTCTACTACCCCGGCGTCTTCGAGTCCACCGAGGCCACGGGGATCAACGTCTACGTCGAAGAGCGCAGCCGCGTGAAGGGCATCATCGGTTCCTGTCTGCCCGTTCTCATGGAACTCGAAGGCGAGAAAGAGGTCGTCCGGTCCGACAAGTTCTGTCACCTCTACAACGGCACGGTCGACGAGACCCGCCTCGAGGCGATGGCAGCGTGGGAGGTTCCCGCGATGATGGTGGACGCCGACAGTGCGGGCGATGAAGAGCGAGACATCTTCAAGTCCACCCTGTTCACCTCACTGAGCATTGAGCACCGCGAGGGCGATCAGATCGATCCGCAGATCGTCATCGACCGCCTCATGCGTGAAGTCGCCGGCATCGAGTACTGCGTCAACGAGCTGCTCGAAGAGGGCGAAGAAGAGCTCGAGGGCAAGATGATGCTCGAGGTCTACATCACCAAGCGCGGCAAGATCGGCGAGATGAAAGTCCACGAGAAGTCGAAGATGACCACACCGGGTGCGGCTCGCTGCTTCGCCAAACGCGTCAAGACCGCCAAGGTCGAGTGGCCCGAGGACTGGGAAGCGCCCGAGAATCCCGACCCAGAGGACGAGAAGTGGGAGGCCCCGCCCATGCCCACATTCGACGTTCTGCTGGAGCTGAAAGCACCTCCCGAAGCATGAGCTTTGGCGATCGTCTGACCCTTCGAGTCCGCCAGGTTGGTTCCGCCACCTGTGTCGGGCTCGACCCGCATCTGAGCCGCCTCCCTGGAGAGCTGAAGCAGCTTCCCGGGCACGGTATCGACCGCGAGGCCTGCGCATATGCCGCGGGTGTCTTCTGCCGCGGCGTCATCGAGGTCGTGGCCGACAAGGTGGCGGCCGTCAAACCTCAGGTCGCGTTCTTCGAGGCCCTGGGCCACCACGGCGTTCGCGAGCTCGAGAAGTGCGTCAAGGCGGCGAAGTCTGCCGGACTCATTGTCGTCCTCGACGCCAAGCGCGGAGACATCGGCTCCACCGCCGAGGCCTACGCGCACGGTTGCCTGGACGATCACGGTCCGATGGGTGCCGATGCGGTGACGTTGTCGCCCTACCTCGGAGCCGAATCCCTGGAGCCCTTCCTGAAGCGCGTTGACGACGGAAAAGGGGTCTTTGTGCTGGTGCGAACCTCGAACCCGGGCTCCAATGCCTGGCAGAACACTGGCGAGGACGCGATCGCGCCCAAAGTGGCTGCCTGGATAGCCGCCGAAAACGCTCGACGCGCCGCCGGGCCGTACGGGCCGATCGGCGCGGTCATTGCCGCAAATTTGCCAGGAGAGTCGGCGAGCTGGCGGTCCGCGATGCCCCGTAGCTGGTTTTTGGTGCCGGGATTCGGCGCTCAGGGGGCCACGGCAGAGGACGTGAGAGGGCACTTCAACGAGGGGCTGGGGGCGTTGATCACCTCATCCCGGGGCGTGCTCTTCCCCAAGGCTGGATCCGACGGCAGCAAGTGGCAAGCCGCGGTTGCCGAAAGGGCGACTCAGTTCGCCGACGCGGTCCGTACTGTAAGCACCTGATCCCGTGATCGTGTAGGATCTCCGCGAGAGAAACGTGGAGTCAATATGTACCGAATCGCATTCTTAGCGGTCGTGGCTTTGTCCGTCGGCTGTGGAGGCGGAGACGCTGAGGGCACCCTGACCTATGCCATGTCTGGCGAAGGCATCCCTGAAACCAGGATTATCGCCAAGGCAGCATCTGTCGACGCGAGCTTGACCTGCCAGACGTTCGAGGCGACGACAGACGCCAATGGCGCCTTCAAGATCGAGGGATTGTGTGGGGGCACGCCTTACAAGCTCCGTACGTCGAATGACCAGCTCTGGATCCCCGATCTCGAGAACGTTCCGGACGGCGGCCAGGCGGGCATCGAGATCAAGGCCTGGGTGGCAACCGACACAAACGGCGTCTTCAAGTTGGTGGGTGGCAACCTGAATCCAATCAAGAGCACCACGGATCTGAAACACGAGACGATCCTGGATTCCGAGGGCGTCACTGTCGGATATCCCGCTCGAGTTCCGGGCAAAGTAGAGCTGATCGGCGAGGGAGACCACCTCGTGTTTCTCGGAACCTCCACCATCGCAGACATGACTTTCGAGCCCCTCATCCGAAGCGGAGAGCGCAAGTTCGACGGGCGGATCACGATGCAGCCGTGGAGTTTCATCGGTGTGAAGTTCACCGACGACACGACCTATGAAAAGGTCACCGCCACGGTCGACGACGGCAAAGTCGTCTCCAAGGAGTCGGGTGAACGAGCGGCGAGGTACTACCCGCACGATGCGCTCCCGGCTGGGCGGTATGTCGTCTACAACGCCAAGAAGAAGCGTGGGGTCGTCACCATCGTCGACTTCGGCAAGGCCACGCCCAAGCGCGAAAAGGCCCCAGCCGCCGAGCCCGAATAGCTATTCTCGGCGCCGGATGCCGACAAGGGCCGCGGCTAGCAGAAGGAGTGCGCCTCCGGTTCCGCCCGAGGTCTGACACGCACAGGCCGACCCGACACTGAAGCCCTCTTCGGTGTTTTTGTCACCGCCCAGCGCGGTGTCCAGGCTGCCCTGGTCGGTATCGGCATCGGCATCGGTGTCGGCGTCGACATCTGAGTCCGAGTCCGAGTCGGTGTCGGTGTCGGTGTCGGTGTCCGAGTCGGTATCCGTGTCGGTGTCTCCGGGCGTGCCGGTGTCGGTCGGCTGGCCACCTTCGCAGTCGTCGCCGACGCCGTCGCCGTCGGTGTCGGTCTGTGCCGGATTGGCGACGAACTCGCAGTTGTCGATGTCGTCGACGATCCCGTCATTGTCGTCGTCGGTCCAATAGACGCGGATGTCCTCGAACCAGGCGTCCGAGTTGCCGTAGCCATATCCGTCCCAGCCGGAGTTATAGGCGTAAAACCCGGCCTCTCCTGCGGGTAAGGGGGTGTTGTCGACCACCTGGATGACCTGGTTGCCATCGAGCCACACCGTCACGGTGTTGTCGTTCCGCTCCGCCTTGAGGGTGTGCCTGAGGCCCCCGAGGTTCGTGTTGACCTCGTCGAGGAGCGACTCGTTGCCTCCGTCTACCTTGATCAGGAAGACCCGGTTGTTGTTGCCGAATCCCAACGGGGGTGGTGCATCGTCGCCGCTGGTTGCCGCCAGATAGAAGGTGTCGCTGCCATTGTGGGCAAAGACGAGACCGATGGTGTCGTTGTCCTCGTTGCCGTACTCGCCTTCGACGCCCCCCTGGGCGACCTGGTCGGGGCTGTTCTGGATCAACCAGTTGTCGGCCGCCCAACCGCTCCCGTAGCCGTTCAGGCCGGGCGTGTCGTTGTTGTTGTGGTCGGTGTCGCTGAAGGCGTTGCCGCCGTCTGTCCACCATTGATCCTGGTTGTACCCGTTCACCCAGCTGTTTGCGCCAGCCATGTAGCCGTTCCCGAAATTGGTCGTGGACCAGGCATCCACTTCGGCGCTGAACGCGGCAGATGGAGTCAACAACAGCAAGGCAAGGAATCGGGTCATGAGAGGCTCCGCAAGAGACCAGGCTACCGTAGATTTCGAGGCCTTGTCAGCACGCTGCACGGCGCTTACATGTTCGGCTCGTTGGGAGGGTCCGTGTTTTCAGCAGATCGCATCAAGGATTTGATCGAGGCCGGCATCGACGACTGCACCGCTGTCGTGCGCGACGACGCCAACGATGGCCAGCACTTTTCGGCGCAGGTCGTGTCCTCATCGTTCGAGGGTTTGAACCGCGTCAAACAGCACCAACTCGTGTACGGCGCCCTCGGTGACCACATGAAATCCGACATTCACGCGCTAGCACTTCGCACGTACACCCCAGATAATTGGACAGGATAGGAGTCAAAATGGGTACCCAGGAACGCATCAAGGGAATGGTCGATGGCAAACGCGTCTTCCTCTTCATGAAAGGCGACGCCGACTTCCCGCAGTGTGGGTTCTCGATGCGCGCGGTCAGCATCGTCAAGTCGCTGGGCGTGGATTTTGGCACCTTCGACGTGCTCTCCGACATGGAAGTCCGGCAGGGCATCAAAGAGTTTTCCAACTGGCCGACCATTCCCCAGCTCTACATCGACCAACAGTTCGTCGGTGGATCCGACATCATGATGGAGATGTGGGAGTCGGGTGAGCTCGAGCAGCTCGTCGCCAAGAAAGCCTGAGTTCAAGGCGGTTTGGAAAGGGTCGCGGCCCTTCCCAAGCCCGAAGGCCGCCGGTAACTGGATCTAAAACGGTAGACGGACCTTGGCGGGAGCTTCGAGCTCGTAGGAGTACTTGAGCTTTCGGTCTTCGCCGGGTTTGAGGCTCAGGGTCCATGTGCAGAGGCCATCGCGGTCTGGACCCGAAGTGAAAGCGGGGGAGGACTTGGGTTTCGAGACCTTGACCTCCTTGATCTCGCTGACTGGAATCCGCTCTTTCAGGTGGATCTGCACGGGTTCGTCGCCGAGGTGGACCACGCGCAGTTCGATGTCGAACGTGTGGGTCTTGTGACCGGTGATGAGGGTCGACTCGACGTCGTGATCGCGGCGCCGAACCAGACGGATTCCGTCGTGGCTTCCCCAGCCCATGGGGAAGGGCTCTCCGGCCGGGACCAGCGAGACCTCTCCGGTTCCGACGGCCATGTCGCCGCGGAACAGAAATACCGGGCCGGCGAGGATGGGGCGCGTGCTGGTGTTGCGCTGAATCGAGCGCAAGACGACTTCGGACGCACGCTCTGGATGGGCCTCCCAGGCGACCTCGGCATGGTCCTCCCAGCGATCGAGAGGCACATGAACCGGCTGCCCGTTGGAGATCAATGTGACCGGCGCGGCGGCTGTGAAGGTTCGGGGCTCGCCGCCATCGTCGACACCGGGGATCTCGTCCACGCGTTTTTCGCCGCTGCGGGCGCTGTCGATGACTTCTTCTCGGACCTCGACGACGACGTCCCCTCGACGCTGTGAGCGCACGATATCGTCGGTGAGCGGGGGAGGGTTGGCGTGATCGCCCGGCCGGGCAGTCGAGCAGACTACCTCGACATCGCGCCAGTCCTCGCCCGTGGCGTTCCACACCATGGCGCCCACTTCCCAGGCCACCTTGCCCTCGGTGAGAGTGGCCCGATGTACGGGCCTCCAAACTGCGGCTGGCAGGACGTAGCGAATCTCCAGATCGCCGGGTTGCTCGACCAAGGCGCTGAGGGTCAAGCTGCTGACGATGCGCTTTCGACCTGACTTGGCGGTCTGGAGGCGGTTGTCCAGTTGCGCGAGTTCGGCCGCTGTCCTCGCCTGGGCGATGTCGGCCTCGGTCTTTCGGATCGTCGCGTCGGTGACCGTGTGACCCAACGCCTGCAGCCCATCCAGCCACGCGCTCGGGTCGTCATGGGTCGCCAGGGCGCGGTCGGTGTAGTCCCGGGCGGTCTGCAATCCAGCGACGGCGCGGCTGGCGGCCTCGCGGGCGCGGACGGCCGCGGTCTCGTTGGTCAGGTGTCGATGGGCGAGCAGCTCGCGCTCCTTGTCGAGCTTGGCAATGACCTCGGTCACCGCTTCATCTTCGTCCAGGTAGATCCGCTCGACCGACACATCCTCGACGATGATGCCGCCATCGCTCACGAAGCTGACGGCCCGTTCGCGGATGAGCGGGGACAACCCCTCGACCACGATTTTGTGCCGACCGGCCTCGGGCAGATTCAGGCGTCGCACCACCAGACAACGGTCCTGGAAGAGGTCGACGCGAATCGGGCGCGCTTCAGCCACGGCGGTCCCCTCCGATCAGCTCGTCCTTGGCGCCGATCTTGACGCCGTAGGACAGGGTAGTCACGATCTCCCCTCCAGGGGACACCGTGACGAGTTGTCTTCGTCCCCCCTTGAGGATCGGGCCTTCGGGATCCCCCTCCCAGGGCTTTGCCTTGGGTTCGGACGCCAGGTCTTCGACGGTCACATCATCGTCGTCGGGGACCGGGACGCGAGACAGGATCTCCAGCCGAACCTCTCGGGCGAGGCCACTGGAGACGGTGACCTCAATTGAGGTGTCGATGCGCCTCCCGCCGCCGAAGATCCCGGTGGACTGTTCGTCGTAGCGCACGTTCCTCGCGATCTGGAGCGCGTCCTCGACGCCCAGACCCAGCTCGATATTTCCCCGGCCCGGTGTGCCCTTCCAGGCTGCGGTGAGGATGAGGTCACCGGCGACGAAGACATCGACTGGGCCACCGAGCAGGGGCATGGAGCGCTCGATCTGCGCGTCCACGATGCGGAAGACCCGGGGATCTTCATGCGGAACGGTCCGGTACTTGGCCTCGAGTTTGACCGGTTCCGCGAAGACGGCGACGGAGTGGAGTCGCCCGTCTGACGGCACATCGGCGGCGGCATCGGTATCGAAGCGGAAGTCGACGCCCTCGACGGGTCCGGGCAGCACATGGTGCGGGGGAAGTGTGGTGAGGGGCACCTTTTTGCAGGCCGCTGTCAGCTGCCCGAACACGTGGCCGACGTGGCGGGCCCCAGCGGGCGGGATGCCGCTCTCGGCGAGCCATGCGTCGCGGCTGATCGGGTAGAGCCGGCCGCGTTCTCCGGCCGGACGCGTGTGATCTGCGAGCCGAAAACCCGGGTAATCCTGCCGATTCGGTACGGGTGTCGGAGGCGGAGCCGGAGGAGGGGACAGCGAACCCGCGGAGTAGACGGCTGTCTTGGTGTCGTACAACCCCTCAGAGCGACCACCCCCCAAGCCGCCGAGATTGGGCAGGCTCGGCAGGAAAGAGCGGGATTTGCGGGCAACGGGCATGGACTGGGAGGCGATGCTCATGGGCGCCGGCGCGCTGACTGCCCCGGGAAAGGCCGCGGCCTGTGCGGGCGGAGGCGGCGTCATCTCGTCGCCCAGGTCCCAACTCTCATCGGGCTCCTCTTCGGCGGTGATGTCGTCCTCGATGAAGTCGTCGTAGGCGCCGCTGGCGACTTCGACGTATTCCAGGTCGTCGGGGAACAAGCTGTCCAGATCGGCCGGGAGTGGGCGCCACGCTTTGCGCCTTTGGGATTGGCGGGCGCCGAGGCGAAGGGCGGGCAGCTCGGGCAGTTCGAGTCTGCGGGCGCAAGGGGCCGTAGACAGAGCGAGCTGGACGCCCTCCCAGTCTTCTCCCGTCGCCTGAACCACGAGGGCGCGCATGGTGAATCGCCCCGTTCGCAGAGGCCCATCCGCTTCGAGGCTGTACGCGGGAGTCCACGTCGCTCCAGAAATGCGGTACGAGATCTCCACGTCGATGTCGCCATCGATACCGACCTCGATTTCCGCGACCCGCGTCGGAGCCCAGCGCTTCCACCAGGACTCGGTCGATGACCATTCGACGTCGTGTTGGCACGACCTCACCCGCTCTCTGGCCGCCTTCTTCTTCTCGGTGACCTTGGCGATTCGCTCGTCGAGCTCTCGGGCCCAAGGGTCGATCTTTTCACCGAGTCGCGCCCACTGCAGGAGCTGCTCGGGAGCCGGGGGATCGTCGTCGTCACCGAGTCGGGGCGCTGCCGCCGCGAGCCACTTCCGCTGGTGCTGAAGAGCGCCGAGCTCGGCGTTGAGGACACTGAACTCGGCCTGGGCGACGGCCAGTGCCTCTGCGACCTCTGTCTTGTCAGCGCGCTCGAGTCCCTCTACGTCGAGCTCGAGTCTCACCCCGCCGACCGTGGCGCCCGTCACCGTGGTCCGCACCGATCCCTGGTCCAGGAGCAGCGGCAGACCGCGGACCCGGGCGATCCCCTCGGTGGCGGTCACGGTCCCGCGCCGGACGATCAGGGCGCCATCCCGATGCACGGTGACCCGCTGGATGGGTAGCGTCACTCAGGATCGCGGGGGCTGACAGAGCACGAAAGGCGCGGTGGCGAGCATTCCGCCGATCTTCGAACCCATTCCGAGGGGGCGAGGGGGCGGTAGCTTCTTGGTGGCGTCTCCGACGACAACGTGCTCGGAGACCCGGCGGATGATGTCGACCATGTTGCCGAAGATCAGCGCCCGCAGGCCGGAGTCGTTGTCGATGAGCGGTGGGAACTCTGGGCATTGTTTCTGCGGAATCGTGCGGTAATCGACCCACACTTCGCCGGGTACGTCCGGGGAGTCGTAGCAGATGTAGTGCCCCGGTCCAGTGATCATCCGGTAGATCGGCGCGCCGATCGGGGCGGTCTCGTGCCCGTCGTTGTAGCCGGCGACCTCGTCTCCGAGGCGCACGAAGCGCTTCTCGAAATAGGTGAAGACGGGTACGCCGTTCTTGCCCTTGTGGATGATCACTTCGCCGTCTTTTCCAACGAGATCGTCGGTCTTGAGCGGCCCGCCCTCTTTGGCGAGATCGTACAGCTTGTAGATCTGTTTCCCGTTCAGGCTTCGACACCAGGCCACCCGCTCGTCGTGGGTTGCGGCATCCAATGCGGTTGCGAGGGCCGAGATGTCTTGGACCTCGGTGGGTTTGTCGATGGTCATCCGTTCGCCTCTGAGGACTTTCGATTCACCTGCGAGCCCTGGCCTGTCAAACGGTTAGAGGGTCGGGATGTCACAAGGCCTCTCTGCAGATTTGATGGGTGCCGTCCGCAAGGCGGTGCCCGAGCGCGTTTGGGGCGTTGCCGTCAAGCTCGCGCGCGACGGTTCCGTGCAGGGCGTCAGCAACGACGGCGAAGAGATCCGCCTGCGGGTCAAGACCCAGGCGAAGACCTTGCCTTACGAGGTCTATCTCTGGCCCGAGGACCCGGACTGGGGCTGTGACTGCGGACGCGATGCCGTCTGTGTGCACGTGGCCGCCGCGACCATCTACGCCCACAAAGAAGACAGCGACAGCTTTGGCACGGCCGACGACGAGCAGACGTTCAAAGTCAAGCTCCAATATGTATTTTCGTCTGATGGTCCGGCGCTCATGGTCCGGCGCATCGTCGTGTACCAGGGCGGTCGCGAAGAGCCCCTGAGCGGCACGCTGGCGTCCTCCAAGATCCTGGTGGATCGCGCAGATGCCCAGGCAGAGAGCCTGCTCGCCCTGAACACCGGTGGGCCATTGACCGCGGACCTGACCCGGAGCCTGATCGGGATCCTCAACGGCGTCGAAGCCACCCTCGATGGCAAGCCGATCAAGCTCAACCGCAAGCCAGTACTGTTTCGCCTGCGGGTCACCGATCACAAAGAGGGGTTCCGCGTCGGTCTGTACCGACCCAAGGACATCGACCATCTCTTTCGCGGAGCGGCACTCCACAAGGGTCAACTGCGGCCCACATCCCACGGAGACCTGCTTCCAGAGCAGCGGCGAATGCTGATCCAGGGGGTCGAGTTCGAGCAGGACGAGGTGGGCGTTCTCGTTGGTGAATACCTTCCAAACCTGCGAACCAAGGCCCCGGTGGACATCGTCACCCAGCGCCTGCCCAAGGCCGACGCGCTCGTGCCACGGGTGCACATCGTCATGTCGGAGCGGCCCCGGGGTCTCGAGGTTCGCGCCGAGTTGGTGTACGGCGATCCGCCGGTCGCAAAGGTCACTTCCGGCGGCGGTCTCAAACGCCTCGATGCCGATGTCATCCCCGCTCGCGATCTGTCGGCAGAGCGCTCTGCCCAGCGCAAATTCGAGTCCAAGTTCGGCCGGCCGGTCGGCTATACGCACCTGCTGCCGCCGTCCGAGGCAGCCCAGTTCATCCAGTTCCAACTGCCCAAACACGCGGGGCCGGTCCAAGGGCGCGTCGATCCGCTCCGGTTCCGAATCGTCGAGACGGTGGTCGAGCCAGCCATCGAGATCCAGGGAGCAGACGACGACTGGAAACTGAACGTCAAGTTCGGAAAAGACAACTACGAGGCCGATCCCTGGGCAGTACTCGATGCCTGGGGTGGCAATCGCAGTCTGGTGCCCCTCCTCGATGGCGGTTGGGCGCCGCTGCCGACCAACTGGCTGTCCGAGCACGGCGCACTGCTGCGCGAACTCATGGAGGCGCGCGATGCCGACGGCCGGGTTCACCGCAATGCGACGGCTGCACTCGTCGAGCTCCTCGAGAACACCGAAGCGATCGTTCCCCAGGATCTCCGGCGCCTGCGCGAATTTCTCGAGGGCGGAGAAGGGTTGTCCGAAGACCCGCTTCCCGACGGGTTCGACGCCGAGTTGCGGCCCTATCAGTGGGTCGGATTCCGCTGGCTGAATTTCCTGGCCGACATGCGCCTGAACGGCATTCTGGCCGACGACATGGGACTGGGAAAGACCGTACAGGCCCTGGCCGCCATGGCTCACCGTGGAGGGCAACACCTCGTCGTCTGCCCGACCTCGGTCATCCGCAACTGGGAAAAGGAGACCAACCGGTTTGCGCCGCGGCTCTCGGTCAACATCTACCACGGCGCAACGCGAACCCTGGACGACAGCGATGTCACGCTGACCTCCTACGCCCTGTTGCGACGAGACCTCGACATTCTCCGCAAACGCCCGTGGTCCTACATCGTGTTGGACGAGGCGCAGGCTATCAAGAACTCGAAGTCCAAGACCGCCCGTGCCGCGTTCGCGCTGCCGGCGGATCACCGGATGTGTCTGACCGGTACCCCAGTCGAGAACCGTCTCGAGGAGCTCTGGAGCCTGCTGCGTTTCCTCATGCCCGGCCTCCTGGGGAGCGAGAGTTCCTTCAAGGATCGTTTCTCCAAGCCCATCGAGGTCGGCGACCGACGTGCCCGTGCGGCGCTGCGTGCTCGCGTGCGGCCCTACATCCTCAGGCGTATGAAACAGCAGGTTGCATCTGAGCTACCACCGCTGACAGAGGTCGTCATCCGCTGTGTGATGTCCGAACAGCAGCGCGCCACCTACGACGGCGTGCGACTCATGGCTCGCCGCGAGGTCCAGGACGCCATCGACGAGCGGGGAGAGCGCGGGGCCACCATGCGTGTGCTCGAGGCGCTCTTGCGAATGCGGCAGGCCTGCTGTGATCCCACCCTTCTACCTGGAGATGCCGGCGAAGGGGTGCCATCGGCCAAGCTGGACCGCATGGAGGAATTACTCGTCGATGTGGTGTGCGACAACCACAAGGCATTGGTCTTCTCGCAGTGGACATCCCTCCTCGATCGGGCCCAGAAGCGTCTCGACGGGCTGGGTATCGACTACGTGCGCCTCGATGGCAGTACCCGCGACCGGCAGACCGTCATCGACACCTTCCAATCCGACGAGGGGCCACCGGTCTTCCTCCTGTCCCTGAAGGCGGGGGGTACCGGGTTGAATCTGACGGCAGCGGACTACGTTCTGCACCTCGACCCCTGGTGGAATCCCGCCGTAGAGCGCCAGGCCACGGACCGCGCCCACCGAATCGGGCAGCACAAGCCCGTCGTCAGTTGCCGACTCATTGCGCAGGACTCGGTCGAAGAGAGAATCCTCGATCTCCAAGATGCCAAGAGAGACCTCGCGGATGCTGCACTCGGTACCGACGGCGGGTTCGTGAAATCCCTCGACGCCGCCGAGCTCAGGTCCCTGTTCGAGGGTGCCTGACAGATCCAGTTGTCGCTCGCCCTTCGGGCTCCGCTCGGCGCCGTCAGCCGAGCGTTTTCGGGGATCGGAAACGCGACTTGGGAAGCCGCTGACGGCTTGTGACAGAAAGGGACGCATCCCCCCCATGGATTCGAGGGCCTCGATCGAGTAAGGTAGCGGGGTCCTGCTCCGTCTAATGAGGCACTAATGGCATCGACTGCAGAAGCACCCAGGTCCAGTGGTCCGATTCGCGCGCTCGCATTCCTCGCGATCGCGGTCATCGCCGGCGCGGCATCCCTCGTGGTGTTGTTCCAGCTGATCACCGGTTACCAAGCGCGAATCGACGAGGCTAAGCGCCCCGAAGACACCGTTATGGTCATCGTCGCGGCACGCGACCTGTACCAGGGCGTCACCGTCACCGAAGAAGATCTCTACGCCGTGGAGATCCCGCCGCGCTACCTGCCCGAGGGCGTCTTCCTGTCCCCGGACCACGTCGTGGGACGCATCCCGCGCGAGCGCATCCTGGCCAACGAATTCGTGCGCGCCAACCGCCTCGCCGACCCGGAATCGGGTGTTGGGCTGAACGCGGTCATTCCCCGCGGTATGCGCGCTATCTCCGTTAATATCACCGATGGCCAGGCGCTGTCCGGCTTCCTGAATCCGGGCAACTACGTCGACGTGCTCGTCACGATCCAGCCCGAGATTGCCGGAAAGAGCAGAGATCTCGAGACCAAGACGCTCCTGCAGGCCGTCTTTGTGCTCGGCGTCAACTCCCGCATGGGCAGTGAGAGCCGAGAAGAGGCCAAGAAGCGCGGAGCTCAGAACCCGAGCGTGACGCTCCTGACCACCGCCGAGCAGGCCGAAGAACTCGCCTTCGCCGAGAACCAGGGCGAGCTGCGTCTCCTCCTGCGAAACGACCTCGATGTCGACCAGCACGAACTCGACAGCATCGACATCTCCGACCTCCGCAAGAAGCTCGAAGCCAAGAAGGTCGTTCGCGTTCGCGCCGCACCCAAGAAGACTGCGACCGAGAAGCCCGGTGGCGTTCTCAAGATCATCCGCGGCAACAGCTCGACCGAGGTCAAGACCGGCGCCGACGGCACCATCAAGGACTAGCTGGCAACAAAGCCAGGTGGGCCGTGACCGACGGTTACGTATCCGTCGGTTGATTGACGTAATACGAGGTTGAAAGCCAATAAGGGAGCTGTGTCATACCTGACACGGAGTGTTCCCATGGCTGATGAGTTGTCCTTCAAGAGCCCGCTGCGCGCAACCCTCTTCCTGGGGGTAGCCGCCGTTGCTGGCAGCACGTCGCTGGTGGCGCTCTTCCACTTGATCTCGAGCTACGAGCAAGCACTGGAGGATCAGCGTCAGCCCGAGGACACCGTCATGGTCATGGTGGCGGCGCGCGACCTCTATCAGGGCATCACCATCACAGAAGAGGATCTCTACGCCATCGAGATTCCGCCGCGATTTCTCTCTGAAGGCGTGTTTCTATCGCCGGATCACGTGGTCGGACGAATCCCCAGAGAGCGGGTGTTGGCGAACGAGTTCGTGCGGTCCAGTCGGCTGGCCAACCCGGAATCCGGCATTGGAATGAACGCGGTGATCCCCCGGGGCATGCGGGCTCTGTCGGTGAATATCAGCGATGGCCGGGCGCTCTCCGGGTTTCTGAATCCGGGCAACTACGTCGACCTGCTCGTGACGATGGCCCCCGAGGACGACAGTAAGGATCTAGAGACGAAGACGCTGATGCAGGCGATGTTCGTCCTCGGAGTCAACTCGCGAATGGGCGCCGAGACCCGCGACGAGGCGCGCAAACTCCGCGGTCAACAGCACCAGACCATCACCTTGCTCGTGTCCTCAGAGCAGGCCGAGGAGCTTGCATTTGCGGAACACCAGGGCGACCTGCGGCTCTTGTTGCGAAACGATAACGACGTCGACGCCAACCCGGTTCCGGGCGTGGACATGGACGACCTCCGCGGGAAGCTCCGTCCCATCGAGGTCATCAGCTTCGAGCGGATCGCGTACCGCAGTGAAGACCCGGAGGGATCCGAGGTGATCATGATCCGTGGCCCCGAGCGTCACACCGAGGAATACGATGCGGACGGCGTTCGAAAGTAGAGGATCCCGGTGAGAATCGTCGCCAGGGCACTCACCCCGGCCATGGCTCCGAAGAACTGCTGAAGCGTCAGTGGCCCCAGGAGAACTGAGGCCAGTGCCATCGACGAGAAGTATCCGACTCCGAAGGTGCTTGCGGGCAGCAGTGCCTGGGCGGATGCGGCGAGGTTCTTCGGCGCCTGCTCGGAGAACAACGCGACTCCGGCGATCCAGAACGCGCCGAAGTGAAACCCGTGCAGCGCCTGCGTCGCCATGAGCAGGTAGGGATCTCCGGTCGAGCCGGTGATGAGCCAGCGGGGAATGCCCACCGCCACCGCGAAGAGAAGCAGTGGGATCGGTCCGAATCGGTCCAGGAGGCGCCGTCCGGACATGAGCACGACCACCTCGACGCCCACCCCAAGGGAGATGGCGGTTCCCGTCACCCAGGGCTCGAAGCCCAGCGTTTCGACATGCAGCGAGAACAGACTGTCATAGGCGGTGATCGTCATTCCGTGAAGAACGAAGATGCCCATCAGAGGCAGGAGAATCGGGTGTACCAGGACCTTGCCCAGCTGTTTCAGGGTCGGGCGACGCGGCGGAGTCTCGATCTGTGGGAATCCCCATGAGATGGCCGCGGTGACCACCAACAGGATCCCACCGAGAATGAGCGGCGCGCGGGGCCAGGTGCTCCGAAGGATGCCACCACTCCCGATGGCCACCAGGAAGGCGATGGACCCTGCCGCCCGGATCTTGCCGTAGTTTCGGCGGTCTTCGCCGAGTATCGACACGGTCGTCGCGTCGGCGATGGGGAACACCGGGGCCCGGGAGAGCGCCATCAACAGGACCGAACCGGCGAGCAGTGCCGGGGTCTCTGCGAAGATGAAGCCGAGCCCCGAGACCGCACCCAGCAGGGTTGCAGCCCGGAATACCAGCTGGTGGGCGGCGGTTCTATCTGCAATCCACCCCCAGAATGGAGCACCGAAGATCCGACCGATCGGCATGAGCAAGAGGATCGTAGCGATGCTGCCGGCCCCGACACCGGCGTCCGAGAGGACCACGGAAAGGTAGGGTACGGCACTGATGGAGGCGACGGCTGTCACATACCAGAGCACCAACCGGATGTACGTCTCAGTGGAGGGCTTGTCCGTCACGGATCGGTATATAGGTGGTTGTGATTCGATTGTCCTTGCTCGTTCTCGTGGGCGCCCTCCTAGTCGGTTGTCCGAAGGCTCCGACCGTGGAAGGACCGATTGCGGAGTACCTTCCCGATGAGCAGGCGCGAAAGCACTATGTTCGGGGAAAGATGGCGGAGGAGCGAGGAGATCTGGTCGAGGCGGAGCGCAACATGGACTGGGTGACCAAGCTCGACGCCGCGAGTCCTTTCAGCTGGTTGGCCCAGGGGCGCTTTCTCGAGAACGTGGGTCGCTATACCGAGGCCTTGGAGTCGTACCGACAAGCCGAAGAACGCGAGTCGCGGCTCGTCGATGTGAAGCTCGCGCTCGGCCGCGCCCTGGTCCGCACTGGTCGGGACGAGGAGGCGCGCCCGTATTTGATCGCCGCCTCCGAAGCCCAGGTTGGGGAGGCGTTTGCGCTCTGGGGTCGGCTCGAGCTTCGCGCCCGCGATGAGGCTGCCGCGATCGCCGTCCTGGAGAAGTGGATCGATGTGGACACCACGCTGGAGTTGCAGAGGCGACGGGTGGACCTCGCTCTGGCAGTGGGTCGCTTCGATCTCGCCGTGGACGATCTGTTGATCCTGGCCGACGAGCGGCGACCCAGGCACGGAGAGCGGCTCGTCGAGGCCTCTCAACACGCCTGCAGAGCCGGCACGGCGCTGGAGTGGTTCCGATCGCGGGGGGCGGTGAGGTGGGGAGAGCCCTGGGCGCGATCGGCGTTGGAGCTGGCTCGAAATACGGCCGACGCCCGGCTCGAGGGCGATGCGCTGATGGCGTTGGATGCCGATGGCGAGATCTGGATGGATTGGCTGTTGGCGCGCCACCGCTACGAAGAGGTGCTCGAGGACGCGGGGGACGACGGCTATCGCCGGGGTCTGGCGTTGCGGGGGCTCGGGCGCCATGAGGAGGCCTTGAAGATCTGGTCCGAGATCGACAACGAGGGCGTGGCGGGCCTGCGGGTGGCATCGGAGGTGGTCGACCTGCTGTTGGAGCTCGAGCGCTTTGAGGATGCTCTGGTTGCCGCCGAAAAGGCAGCTCAGAACCCGTCGGACCTCAAGGCAACGACCTGGCTGCGCGCGCGCGCGTTGGCGGCTCTGGGGCGCGATGCCGAGGCCGAGGACGCCATCGGCCGGGCCTGGACCGGAAGCAGCCGCGATCGCCGAATTGCCAGACTGCGTTCTGAATCCGGCGCCGACCTCGAGCGTGTGCGTGCCGCCCTGCAGAGCGCCGTCGAAAAGGGAAATGCCGCTGCTCAGCGCGATCTGGCTCGGTTGGAGGAGCGAAACGGAGGCGACCCGTTACCCGCGTGGGAGGGGCTCCTTCGCCTCGATCCCGACGATGTGGACGCATGGGTTGGGGTCGCGCGTCTGGATCCCGAGCGAAGGGAGGAGGCCCTGCGCAACGCGCTCGAGGCCGATGCCTGTGACGCGGAGGCCCTACTCGAGGCGTCGCTGGAACTGCCTCCCTGCGAGGCGCTGGTGCTCCTCGATCGCGCGTGGGAGGCCCGCCCCAATCGCGGCTCGGTCGCCACCGCTCGCGAAGGCGCAAAAGCTGCGTGTGGAGGGGCGCTCTGATGCCCGGGCCACGCGAGTTCTGGTTCTGCATGTGTTTGGCCATCGGTTGCGGTGGTTCACTGCATCCAGAGGCCCCGTCCCATCAGCCCGAGAGCATCCTCGAGATGGGACGCGCTCGCCCGATCGCCGATCCGGTGCAGGCGCGGTACCACGTCAAGGTGCGGAGCAAGCCACTGAATATCGCCGGAAGTACGGGTGGAGCCTTGATTTTTGATAGGCCAGGCAAGGGCCATCTCGCGGTCCTTGGCCCGCTGGGATCGCCTCTCGTGACCCTGACCAGTGATGGCGCCGGTCTGGCGATCGACTTCGTGCGCGACAAGCGCCACATCGTCGGCCTCGATGCCGAGACGGTGGTCCGGGAAACAACAGGCGGCATTGTCGGAGTCGATGACATGTTTGGGCTCCTGATCGGAGATCTCCCGCTGGACGACGCCAAGGTGAAGTCCAAGGCGCTTCTCGAGGATGGAAGTGTTCAGTTGGTGCTCCAGGGACCGCGGAAATCGACCATTGTCGCCGTGCTCGAGCCCGAGACCGGCACACCGATCTCACTCATCGCCAGCGACCGGAACAAGCGCCGCTTACTGGCCGCCGAATATGGGCCCTTCGATACCCACACCGACGGGACGCTCGTGCCCAGCACCGTCGAAATCGAAGTTCCCCAGCTGGAGATGAGCGTCGAGCTTCGCTTCAAGTGGTGGAAGACCCTGGACGAAGTGCCAGAGGTCTTTGGTATCGAGACCCCAGAGGGCTTTACGGTCGAGTCTCTCGAGCGCGCGATGCAGAGTTGGGGAAAGGATCTAGCAGGTGGCCTGAGGTAGGTTGTCAGGCACGGAGAACCTATGGGAAAGGTAGTGGACATCGAAGGCGGCGAAGAAGAGGCCGAGGAGTTCGAGGCCGAAGAGGCAAAGCCCAAAGAAGGCAAGGGCGACGAGCGTCGCCGTGCTCGCCGCGATCCCGTCGAAGTCGAGGTCGAACGCGAGATCACGAAGCGACAGCTCATTCAGTCCGTGTCGTCGCTCGTGGTCGTGGTCCTCTACATGTTGTTCACTTTGCTCCGAGATCGCGACAGCGGCGTCGTCGTCATCGATCCCCACGATGGAGCCGAGGACGACTGGGCGGAGTAATCCCGTTGCCTTGACCCACCCCGGCACCCCGGGCCACCTCCCACTTATTCACGAACGCGGGCGTCCTTGATCTCGAACTGCAGCGAGCGTCGCCCGCGGTAGATGTTCTCGCCAAGCTGGCCGAGCAGATCGACTTCGGAGGTCGACAACAGGTCGACCAGGTCGGCCCGCCCCCACCATAGCGCTTCGATTGCGTTGCCATGTTCACGGGGAATGAGCAGTTTCAAGTGGGTCTTATCTTTGCCGATTGCCTTGACTGCGATGGGTCGGACGCCCTCGAGCATGAGGTGTGGCGTCGGGTTGCCCATGCCAAAGGGACCGAGGCGGCGCAGCTCGGCGAACAGGTCTTCTCCGAGTGATTGCGCCGGGATCTGCACGTCGTAGGTGCGGGTGCGAACCAGGGCCTCGGCGTCGGTGTTGGCGGTGACGTACTCGCCGAGGCGGCGTCTCAATTCGTCGATTTTCTCGGTCGGAATGGTGAATCCGGCTGCGGCGGGATGCCCTCCGTAGCGAACCAGCAGATCGGAGCAGGTGTCCATGGCTTTGATGGCGTGGATCTTCGAAATGCTGCGCACGCTGCCGACGGCGACGTCTCCCTGGATGGCAATGACGGCGGCTGGGCGGTGAAATTCGTCTTTGAGGCGGCTCGCGACGATGCCGACCACCCCGCGATGCCAACCTTCTTCCTCGGATTTACAGACCACGATGAACGGATCGGGATCGTCGCCGACCTGTTCGATGGCCTCGGTCTCGACCTTCTTCTGGATCTGGCGGCGGTTGTCGTTGAGACGATTCAGCTCGACAGCCAGCTCTCTGGCCTGCTTGGGCTCGCGGCTGTTGAGCAAGCGCACGACGAGCTTGGCGTCGGCCACGCGGCCGGCGGCGTTGATGCGCGGTCCGATGCGAAAACCGAGGTCGCTGGTGCGGATCCCACCGGGGCTGGAGCCGGCGATGTCGAGCAGGGCCTCGAGGCCGGGGTGGTGTCGCCGTTGATTTAGACGCTCCAGGCCGACTGAGACAATGGCGCGATTCTCTGGTGTCTTCAGAGAGACGAGGTCGGCGACTGTGCCGATGGCGCCCAGTTTGAGGAGTGAGAGGAGGATGGCGTCCCACTTCGCGTGATCGCCCAGCAGCGCGGTGGCGAGCTTGAGGCTGACGCCGCACGCCGCCAAAGCCGGGTTGGGGTACGTGCAGCCCTCCTGGGGCGGACAGAGCACGATCGCGTCCTGTGGAACCGCGGCCCCAGACGGGAGGTGGTGATCGCAGATCAGGACGTCGATCCCGGCCTTTCGCGCGGATTCGACAGCCGCGAAGTCCCGGACGCCGATGTCGGCGGTGACGATCAAGTCGACGCCATCGGTGGCAGCTTTCTCGGCCGCGATCACCGAGAAACCATAGCCCTCGTGGAAGCGATTCGGGATGTGGTAGTCGAGATCGAGGTCCTTGGACAGGAGTCGCAGACTGGCCTGCAGGATGAGCGACGAGGTGGTGCCGTCCACGTCGTAGTCGGTGATGATCCGGATCTTGTTCTTCGCCTTGATCGCGTGCTGTAGGCGGTCGACGGCCGCGTGCATGTTGAGCATCGCGAACGGGTCGTGCAAGACGGTGACGTCGGGGTCGAACCAGCCTTCCGGGATGTCGTCGCCATGCCAGCGAGAGGCGAGGATCGTCGCGGCGATTTCTGACAATCCGGTCTGGTCCTGAACGGCTTGCACACGCGTCGGATCGATTGTGGCGGGGGCCCACTGGGAGCTGGTGAGGGAGGACAAGGGGCGTCCCGTGGAAGGAATCTTAGAGGAGGAATCCCACCAGATAACTTGTCAGGCCGCCGATGAGGACCCCGGCGGACAATCCCAGGACCCCGTACCAGATTCCGGGCAGATCTCCGGTCGCCACATCGCTGAAATCCACCACTTCTGGCAGGTAGTCGGCGACGCGGTTTTCGGGTGGGACCACACTTGGCGGCGCGTGTCTGGGGACAGGTGGGGTGTCTGTCGGGCGGTTCGCGAGGTGAACGGTGAGTCGCCGGGGCTCGCCGCCTCCCATCGGTTCCATGACGACATCGACGGCAACCACGCCGTTTTCTACACGTGCGGAGACGACGCTCACGGGGTGTGATCCCACGAAGGCCCTGGGTTGGAAGGGGACTTCGACCGTCGGAATGGGCACCGGAATGCCCTCGCCGTGGGAGACCGTTCCGTGCTCCTGTTGAGGCGGCGTGGACTGGGTCGCGCCCTGGATCGCCTCGATGTGCGTGCGGATGATGTCCTCGTCCGTTTCGCGGGTGGCCCGATGCACTGCGGTCAGAGTGATGGTGGCCTCGTTTCCGGCCATGTTGTCGCGGATCCGAGCGGCGGTGGCGCCCACGACCTCGGTGTGGGTCTCCACGACGCCTCGGTGGCTGTTGGCGACGGCCGAGATCACCGGGAAGCCGTACGGATTGATGTCGAACACCACGTCGGAGATCTTTCGTGATTTGTCGGAGTCCACATGGTTCACCTGCAAGACCACGGGGACCGCGGCGAGCTCCAGCCCCTGCAGCGACAACATGCGCTCGAGCTCCAACAAGCTGTCCATATTCGCGGTCGCGCGATCTGAACGCGCATCGGCGACAAACACGAGCGCGTCTACATCTGTCATGACCTCGTGGCGGTGCGCTGGCAGCTCCAGGTCGCCCGGTAGCGAGTAGACCCGATACCGCATTCGGAAGTCGTTTACGTCCTCCGTGGATTGGGTGACATAGTCGAAGTAGTAGGTCCGCTCTTGGCTATCGCTGGGTCCGAACTTGTGCAGCTGGCTGCGTTCTGCCGTGTTCAGGAGCTTGTGAAGCTGCTTGAGGTTCGTGTTGCATCCCGCTCCGCTGGGGCCGAAATAGACCACCTTTGCGGTGATTTCGCGGGTCGCGAAGTTGATGATTGCCATCGGACGGTCAGTTCCCGTCTCGAGTATACGTCACGCGATGACGGGCAATCTCAATGCGGTTATCGATGCGCGACTGCGATTGGAGCGCGCGTGAAGCCCCTGATTCCCTGGTTCGAGGCCCCGGTGTTGGAGATCCCCCTCGGGGACATCATCATCCCGCTCCACGGCTTCGGCTTCCTGGTCGCGATCGGATTTATCGTAGGCGGAAAGGTGGCTATGGGCCGCGCCGAACGCCTGGGACTCGATCCAGAAGTGATCAATCGCCTCATCGGTTGGCTGGTGGTGGGCACATTCGTCGGCGGCCACGTCGGGTACGGCCTGATGTACCAACCCGAAGAATATCTGGCGAATCCAATCGAATTCCTCAAGGTCTGGCAAGGGCTCTCGAGCTTTGGCGGCTTTGCGGTGTGCGTGCCGATCAGCATCTGGTTCTTCTACAAAGAGAAGGTGCCGGTCTGGCCGTACCTCGATTGCCTTGCCCACGGCATGGCCGTCGGGTGGTTCTTCGGGCGAATGGGTTGTTTTGTCGCCCACGACCACCCGGGCACAGCCACCGACTTCTGGCTGGGCGTGCAGGGCATCTGCCAGGGCGATCAGCAGGGCCTCGCCTGTCACGACATGGGCCTGTACGAAGCGCTGTGGTCGCTGTCGGTGTTTCTGTTGTTCACCGGAATGGACCGCTGGCGCACGTTCGTCCCCGGCCTCTACGTCGTTCTGATCGGTACGCTCTATGGCCCCGTTCGCTTTGGAATGGACTTTCTCCGGCCAGAATCCACAGACCCCACCTATGGTGGGTTCACACCGGGCCAGTACTGGGCTGGGGTATTGACCGTCATCGGCGTGGCCTTCCTGGTTCAGCGGCTGCGATCGTCGGACACGCACTTCGAACCGGTCGAACCCTCGCCAGAAGAGCCCACCGAGGCGGCCGAGGGCTGACGTATAGTCGTGCGCGGAGGACGTATGCGCACACTCACGGCGATGTTGGCTCTCGTTTTGGCGCCCGCGGCTCAGGCCGGGGTGGGCACGAGCGTTGGACTGGGACCAGGCGGATTTGGCGGATTTGGCGGCTTTGGCGGCTTTGGCGGCGGACAGAACTTCGCGTTCGCGGGCACAGGGAGCTTCCTGCCGAGCTTCGACTACCGCGCCGATCCACTCGTGCTTCAGTTCCACGTGCTCGAGTTCGCCTGGCTCGCCCTCGAGGCGCAGGAGATCGTCATCGGTGGCAACTTCTACTACGAGGTCGGCGGTGGATCCCTCGGCGGCGCGTGGCAAGGCGTCATTCAGCCCGGTGCCGGTGTCGATCTCCTCGGAGATCCGTTCACACTGGTTGCCACAGCAGAGGCCCGCGTTGGTGCGGAAATGGCAGGTTCCATGGGCCTGGGGGTCTATGTCGTTCCGGCGTTCGGCGTCTATGTCGGCGAGAACGACTCGGGGTTCGTCGCCGGTGGCGGTCTCCAGATCAGCACGTGGTTCGGGGCCGTCTCTCGGGGCGGAGGCGGCGCGGCCAATGACGAGGCCGCCAAATAGTGATCTGGCTCCTGCTGGTCAGTTGTTGGGCCCCCTACACCCCCGAGAAGGTGGAGAAGGAAGAGGCCAAGCCTGAGGAGGAGCGGCCCGATCCCATTGAGGACTCTGCACTGACACTGATGGGATACCAGGGACAAGCGGACATCTCGGCGGACTGGGTCGGGGAGGAAACCACCGTGGTGGGGCGGCAGGGAAATGGCGACCTGCTCTGTGCCTGGCAGTACGAGACGGCGGGAACGAGCACGACAGCGTCGCCCTGCGTTGATCCCGACGGAGCGGATTGTCTGTTCGCCTTCGATGTGACGCTGACCGACGGTCGCGAGGTCGATGGGGACTGTGGCGCCTTTGCACAGGTCGGCGTGGAGGCCGGCCCCTACGCCTATGGCTACACCGAGGACTACGGCGCTGGCGGGATGTCGTACGGGCCCGCGCTGCTGTTCTACTACCGCTATGACGCGCAGTGGATCGCGGTCTCCAGCGATGTCACCTATGACGATGCCGAGGCTTTCTTGGAGTACCGGTGGGAGGTGGACTGAGATCCATTACTCCGGCCTTCGGCCCCGCGCTCCGCTTCGCTCCGGTTGGCCCTGCAGCGATCTGCGGCGTTTCCGGCGCGAAAGTGCGGCTTACATTTCCTTCACATAGGAGGTGAGTGATGCCGCGTAAGCCTTCCGGAGTGAGCTTCGAGTCCTTCATCGATCGACAGATCAGAGAGGCCGCCGAGCGAGGGGCCTTCGACAACCTGCCCGGGGCGGGCAAACCCCTCGACACGGGCAGCGAAGGCATGGACGGCTGGGTGAAGAAGAAGCTCGCCGACGAGAACCTGGCGATGCCCCTTCCCGCGGGACTTCAGCTCCGAAAGGACGTTCGGGCCAAGCTGGCGGCGATCCGCATGTTGACGTCGGAACGCGAGGTCCGGCAGGCCCTGGCGTTGCTGAACGCGAAGATCGTCAAGGCGAACAGCCTGCACACCAGCGGACCCCCGTCGAACATGGGTCCGGTCGACGTGCAGTCCTTCGTAGACTCCTGGTCAGCGCACAATTCGCGTTAAACGGGGTCCATGAACCTGTTCTACCGCTGGTTGCCGCCGATCATTCTCTTCGTCGTTGCCGGATACGTGTGGAACTTCAACAACACCCACGCCGACAGCGCGCTGCTGTTTCCCTTGTTGGACCTGATCCCAGCGCTCGAGGGCGACGTTGAAGCGCAGGCCGACGCGTCGTGGAAAGTGTTCGTCGGGGTGGGCGTTTTCGTAACGTTTATGTCGCTGTGGGATCAGATACGTCACGGGGGGAAGAAATCCGCCGGCGAAGAAACAGACGAGGCCTGACATGGCGAAGTTGCAGTCTTTCAACCCCTCCACCGGCGAGGTGGTCGGAGAAGTCCCCCTGGCGACCGTCGAGGAGGTGCACGCCGCGGTCGTCCGCGCGCGTGCGGCTCAGCCCGCGTGGGCTGCTGTACCCATCGAGGAGCGGGTGGCACTCCTGGAAAAGGCCGCCAAGATCCTCGCCGAGCGGGCCGACGAACTCGGAAACCTGTTGACCCGAGAGATGGGCAAACCGATCCGCGAAGCACGCGGCGAGTGTGTTGTCGTGGCCCAGATGCTCGCGGACGATCCGGCGGCTGTCGCCGAAGCGTTGGCGCCGGAGACCTTCGAGAACGAGCGTACGCGAACCACCCTGTTCCGGGACGCCTTTGGCGTGGTGGCCTGCATCTCGCCGTGGAACTTCCCGATCATGATGCCGCACCAGCAGGTCTGTCCGGCACTGGTCGCGGGGAACACAGTCGTCACCAAGCCTTCCGAAGAGACGCCCCTGATCGCACAGGCCTACTACGACTGCTTGCTCGAGGTGCTTCCCGACGGCGTGCTCAACGTCGTGCACGGGGCCGAAGAGGTCGGCAAAGCGCTGGTGTCGGCCGACGTGAACCTGATCGTGTTCACCGGCTCGAGAGAGGCGGGCAAGCACATCCTCGCCGAGGCCAGCAAGGGCCTGAAGCGCGTGATTCTCGAGCTCGGCGGCAAGGATCCGCTCATCGTTCTCGACGACGCGGACATCCCGGCCGCCGCGAAGTTCACCGCGAACAACTCGTTCCGGAACGCCGGCCAGGTGTGTATCAGCACCGAGCGCATCTACGTCGAACCGGCGGTTCACGACCGCTTTGTGACGGCCCTGCAGGCCGCTGCCGAGCGCATGACGGTGGGCGATGGCCTCGACGCCGCCACCCGCATCGGTCCGATGATTCACTCCCAGCAGCGCGCCCACGTCATCGCTCAGGTCGAAGCCGCAGTGGCCGAGGGCGCGACGGTTGCCTGGGACGGCGGGGGTGCGTCAGGGGACAGCTTCCTCGCCCCCATCATCCTCACCGATTGCACCCACGACATGGCGATTGCGCGCGATGAAACCTTCGGACCGGTAGCCTGCATCTATCGGGTCGCCGACGAGGACGAGGCGGTGCGCCTGGCCAACGACACCCGCTTTGGGCTCGGCGCCTCGGTGTTCGGGTCGTCCGAGCGCGCACTCAAGGTTGCGCGCCAACTGACCGCGGGCATGATCGGTGTGAACCAGGGCCTGGGCAGTGCCGGCTCGACCCCTTGGGTGGGCTCCGGAGAGAGCGGCTACGGCTTTCACAGCGGGCCGGACGGGCACCGACAGTTTTCGCAGGTACGGGTCGTCTCCGAGCGCCTGTGAGAGACGCCGCTACAACCTGATGCCGACGCCGCCCTTCATGGCAAAGCCGCCGGGCTTCATCGTGCCGATGTCGCCGAAGTCCGCGCTCTGGAACCAGCCATAGCCTGCCTCGATGTGCACCGAGACCCCGAGCTTGTCCGCGCCTGTGGGGGAGCGGAACTCGACGCCGCCCATGGTGAGTACGCCCAGACCCAGGCCGCGCTGTACCACCTGGCCGGCGTTGCGTTTGGTAGAGGTGTCGTCGTCGAACTTCATGGTCCCGCGCATCAGCACGCCGTGGGCGGCCGCGTACGGGTAGAAAACGTCGGCGAAACCGTGGGAGATCTTGGGGCCGAGCATGAACTCGTCGGCGAAGAAGGCCGTTTGAAGATCGATTTCTTCGGAATACAGACCCCGACGAACCCGGTGCCAGCCCGTCTCGACCGTCAGGGTGTCGGCGAGGGTGACGCCGAAACGAATGCCCCGGGATGGCATCACGTTGCTCTTGCTGAACAGGTCGTAGCTGGGGTCGGCATTGCGGAGATTTCCGAGCTCCCCAGACAGCTGCCAGCCGAGGTCGGCGGCGGAAGCCGGAGCGGACACGAGGGCGGCCAGGGCGATGAGGGTGCGCATCATTTGCCTCCTTTCTTCTCTTCTTCGAGGAGTTCGGTTGCGTCGGAGATTCCGAGGGTCGCGAAGCCGCTGACCTCCCGGGTCTTGTTGGTCTTGGGGTCGAGGAAGGTCACGAGGCCCAGCGCGACATCGTGGGTGATGAAGAAGGTGCCGTCGTTCATGTTGCCGATGGATAAGGGCGGCTCGGTGAGCTCGACTTCTTCGGCGTTGCCCGTGTACATGTCGAGCTTGTAGACGTACTCAACGGCCTCCTGCAGGACGAGTGCGTGCAGGGAGTTCTCGGTGTCGGCCCACGACACGCCCAGCCCAGCGCCCTCCAACAGGAACGGCTCGGTCTCGTCGTCGTCCAGGTCGATGATCTCCATGCCGGGGTTGCTGTCGTACAGGCCCTCTACGCCCTCGCCGAAGCCGTCCTCGGCCCGAGTCAGGGCGATCGCGAATTCCTCGGTGGGGGAGATGTGCATCGAGACAGCGGGGTTCTGAAGCCGGTACTCGACCAGCACATTCGAATCGAGGTCCAGCCGATAGGCGTCGTGCTCGCTGCCATCGCTCCACAACAATGCGAAGTCGGTGCCGGTGGCGATGCGGCTCATGGGCTCGTCGAGCGCGGTCGTCTCGATCTCGAAGGTCTGGTGTTCGAGCACCTCGACCACCGAGCCGCTGTTGTAGACCAGCACGGTGGTGTCCGTGGCGGTGTTCACGTCCATGTCGGTCGGATTGTGGGAGAGCTCGACGATGTTGATGCTCTCTGTCAGCAGGTCCAGCGCGTACAGATCACTGCTTCCGGCAACCGAGATCAGCGCGTACCGGCCGTCGGGGGTGAGCTCGATACCCACCGGGATAACCACGCTGTCCGGATCCAGGGTCAGCGGGAACGTCACACTGTTCGTCGGCGGATCGGTCGTCAGATCGACGACGGCGACCTCGTTCTGAGAGAGCACCACGGCCTTCTCTGCCTCGCCGAGCAGGTTCTGGGTGAACAGGACCCGATCGGCGGCGAATCCCACAGACACGGACTTCGACTCACCGCTGGCCAGGTTCAGAACCACAACCGAGGTCAGGTTGATGACCCCGTCCAGGACCAGGTCCGGGTCGGAGAAGTCGAGGTAGGCAACTGCAAACTGGCCATCGTGGCTGTAGGTGATGCCGTTGAAGCTCCCGTCCACCTCTACAGGTGCGGCGGCCTTCTTTCCGTCGATCACCCGAATGGATGTGGTGATCTCGAGGTCGTCCACGCGGCAGTCGTCCAGGAAGTGGTCTTTCTTCGCCTCTTTTGGGTCCTCCTCGTCACAGCGATAGGTCTCCACGAAGGCGACGAGCTTGCTGCGATCTGGGGATGCCGTCAGCTTCGAGAGGCGTCCTTCGCCGAGGTCGATTCGGACCGGATCGCCGTTTCCGGCGGGGATGAGCGCGAGACCGCCGGCTTGGGTGAGCGGGATGTAGAGTCCATCTTCGGTCGCCAGGGCGCGGTTCGGATCCCACAGGTCGGCGTCCAGATTCAGGTCGCCTTGGTTGGGAAGCTTGTTCCAACCCGCACAACCGCCAAGAAGGCCGCCGGCGAGGAGGGAGAGGGTCAGCACTGTACGCATGTCATTCCCCGATCTGGGAGTTGAGTTCGAATCCGGTGATGGTCTCGACCGCCTGGCTGAGGGGGTCGAGGAAGCTGATGCGACCGAGGTCGTGATCCTGGCTGGCCCACGCCTGGGGCTCGATGCCGTCGGTGGGGTCGAGGTCGGGCAACACGCCCACGTAGACCGGGTTGCTCTTGAGCTCGATCTCCTCGTGCAACAGCGTCGTGTAGTCGAGCTGCTCGAGCAGGGGCTGCTCGTCCATGATGAAGAAACCGTAGTTTCCATTGGAGGAGTTCGCGAAACCCGTCGGCTCCGCTGGCAGCAGGAGCGGGTTGGTCCTGAAGTCGACCAGCGACAGCATCGTCATCGCCCATTCGCCATAGAACGGGGAGTTGGTGTCTGCGCCGTCCGCGTCCTCGAGGCTGTGGAAGATCAGGGCCGACTCGCCGGTGGGGGTGACGCCCAGGCTCTTGATGGGCTTCACCAGGGCGCGGACCTGGATAGCGTCGTTGGAGAGGTTCCAAGTTGCATAGCGGTCGGTTGCGTAGGCGGTTGTGAAGAGGAGGGCTTGCCCTCCCGTGGGGTCGAAGACCAGAGAGCCGAAGCCGCTTCCGAGGGGCAGAGCGAGTACTTCGGCCGGCGCATAGGGGTCGCTGGCATCGAGAATCCACAGTTCGTCAGAGCCGCGGGTGACGATGACGGCCTCACTTCCATCCGGGGACAGGTCGAGATCCGTGGGGTTCAAGCCGACCGGGATCGCGTCCACATCGTGGGTGAGGAGGTCGACGACGAGTACGGACTGAGTCCCGAACTGTCGGACGAAGGCGAAATCTCCCGATGGGCTGAGAACCACCTCTTCCGCTTCGGGCACGTCGAGCAGATCGTTGGACAGTTGGATCAGGTCGGGGAGAAGAGGCTCGACCTGCAGGTCGACCAGGGCGAGGTATTCGTCGCTGACCACCGCGGCCTGGAGGCTGTTGCTGTCGAAGACGACATCGCGTGGATTGAAGCCGACGGCCATGGGGAAGTGCTCGCCGGTGACCAGGTTCACGAAGGAGGTCTCGTTGAAGGACTGGAGCCCCTCTGGGACTTCGTCGTCGGGCCTCTCGGCGGCGATGCTGTGCCACAGCGCCACGAACATGCCATCGGGGGACATCTTCATGACGTTGAAGTTGTCGCGGACGGAGACGATCCGGCTGTCGAGGCTGGCGGCATCGATGATGTGGACCGTGTCGTCTCCACTATTGAAGACCGCTGCCGTGGCGTAGTCCGGCGTCGTGAGGACCGAGGTCGGGTTGACTCCCACCGCGGTGGTGCGGACCTCGAGCGTCTCCACATTGACGCGGGTGACGGTGTCGCGTGCCGGGTTGGCGACGAAGATGAAGGTGTCGGTCTGCGCGGGCGGCAGGGACAGGAAGTCGTCTTCCTCCTCGGGCACGGTGGAGTCGTCGTCGTCGTCGCCGACATCGGTGTCTCCACCCCAGCTTCCGGCGTCGGAGTCCACGGCCATGTCGGCTCCGGCAAACGAACCTTCAGCCGAACAGCCAATGGTGAGGGTCAACAACATTGCAACAGCGGTCAATCGCATGGGGGCTCCGGGAAACACTCCTGAAGCTGCACCGATCGTGCCACCGGCTCTGGATCTGGCGATAAACCAGAAGAAAGGTGATAGATCTGATATTTGGCCCGAGGTCACAGATTCCCGATCCCGGGCGGATCGCGGCATCTGTGTCATTCCACTCCGGCGTTGAGTTCGAAGCCGGTGATGGTCTCCAGCGACTTGGCGTCGGAGTCGAAGAAGCTGAGGCGTCCCAGGTCGTGATCCTGGTTGACCCAGGTCATCGGCTCGACCCCATCGTTGGGCTGGAGGTCTGGGAGCACCCCTACATGCACTGGATTGGACTTCAGCTCGTACTCGTCGTGGAGCAGCGTCGTGTAGTCCATGACCTCGAGGAATGGCACCTCCTCCATGATGAAGTAGCCGAAGTTCCCGTTGGTGCTGTTCGAGAAGCCATTGGGTTTGGCCGGTAACTTGAGCGGATTGGTCCGGAAGTCCACCAACGAGATCATCGTCAGCGCCCACTCCTCGAAGAACGGCCCGTCGGGGTCGGCGCCCGGCGCGTCTCCGAGCGTGTGGAAGGCGAGCATCGTCTCGCCGGTTGGGGTGATCGCCATTCCGGCCACTGGCTTGACGAGGGACCGCACTGTGATGTCGTCGTTGTTGCGGTTCCATGTCGCGTAGCGGTCAATAAGCGCGGCGTTGGTGTACAGAACGACGTTTTCTCCCGTGGGATCAAAGACCAGGGAGCCGAAGCCGTAGCCGCCGGGAACCCCGTGGATCACCGCCGGCAGGAACGGGTCTTCGGCGTCGAGAACCCAGATCTCCTGGCTGCCTCGAGCGAGCACCACCGCCTCGTTTCCGTCCGGAGACAAGTCCAGATCGGTGGGGTTCTGGCCGACCGGAATCCGGCTCACGACGTGGGTCAGCAGGTCGACGACGAGGATGTCCTGGGCGCCCAGCTGCCTCACGAAGGCCCACTGCGCGTCGTGGGAGAGGATGACCTCTTCCGCCCTCGGTGCGTCGAGAAGTGTGGGATCCAACTCGATCAAATCCGGTAGGATGGGTTCGGTGGTCAGGTCGATGATGGACAGATATTCGTCGCTGACAACCGCCGCCGTCTCGCCATCGGGGGTGAAGACCACGTCGCGGGGGTTGTAGGTGACCGCCATCGGCCAGTGGTCGCCGGTGATGACGTTCACGAAGCTGGCTTCGTTGAAGGACTGCAGCCCATCGGCGGGTGGATCGTCGTCTTCCTCGGCGTCGATGTCGTGCCAGAGCGCTACGAACATGCCGTCGGGAGACATCCTCATGCTGTTGAGATTGTCGCGAATGGGGACCGTGATGACGTTCAGGGTCGAGGCCTCGATCAGGCTGACGGTGTCGTCGCCGCGGTTGAAGACCGCCGCTGACCGGTAGTCGGGCGTCGTGATCACGATGTCCGGGTCGACGCCGACCTCGGTGGTCCGGACCTCGAGGGTCTCGACGTTTATGCGGCTCACCGTGTTCCGCGACGGGTTGGCGACGAATACGTACACATCGGTCTGGGCCGGTGGCAGCGTCAGGAAGTCGTCCTCGATCTCGCCCGTGCTGGAGTCGTCGTCGTCACCGGTGTAGTCGCCGTCGGGATCGATGCCGACCGCGGTGTCGTAGCCGATGGCTTTTGAGCTGGCCTTGCAAGCTACGAGGGCGAGAAATGCGGGAAGAAGCCCCAGAAGGAGAAGGCAGCGCATCATTCGATCTCGGAGTTGAGTTCGAAGCCGGTGATGGTCTCGGCGGTTCCGTCGTCGGCGTCAAAGAACGTCAGCCGGCCCAGATCGTGCTCCTGGCTGACCCACGCGGGAGGCTCGTCTCCATCGTCGACATCGAGGTCGGGCAGCACGCCGACCCACACCGGGGGCGACGGGAGGTCGATCTGATCGTGGAGCAGGGTGTCGTAGTGCAGGACCTCGAGAAAGTTCTCGCCCTCCATCACGAAGTAGCCATAGTCCCCGTTGGTGCTCTGTGCCCAGCCCGTTGGTTCAGCGGGGAGGAGGAGGGGATTGGTCAGAAAGCCAGTCAGATCCATCATCGTGATCGACCACTCGCCGAGGAATGGAGAGCCCGCATCCGCGTCGGGGGCGTCGTCGAGGGTGTGGAAGACCAGCAATGACTCGCCAGTGGGGGTGATGCTCATGCTCTGGACCGGCTTGACCAGCCTGCGGAGGGTGACCGTGTCTGTGGCGAGGTCCCAGATGCCGATCAGGTCGGTCAGAGAGGCGTTCGTGAAGAGGATGGCCTGGTCGCCGCGGGGATCGAAGAGCAGCTGCCCGAATCCCTCGGGAGGGTCGGGTGGCAAGTCGATGACGCGCGGCTGCGCAAACGGGTCGGCGACCTGGTAGATCCACAGCTGGTTCGCACCGCGTGACAGGGCGACGGCCATGGTTCCGTCGGGAGAGATGTCCAGATCCGTGGGGTTCTCTCCTACGGGCACCCTGTCCAGGCCTCGTCCGGGCAGATCCACCACGAGGAGCTCGGTGGCGCCGAACTGACGGAGAAAGCCGTAGCTACCGTCGGCCGCAAGGGCCATTTCCTCGGCGCGCGGCGGGTCGAGCGCCTCGGAGATGACGATCATCTCTGGCAGCAGCAAGTCCTGCTCCATGTCGACCAACGCCACGCTGTCGTCCGTAACCACGACTGCCGTCGTGCTGTCGGAGACGAACGAGATCTCGTGGGGATTGAAGCCGACCGCCATCGCGAAGTGCTGGCCCGAATCGATCTCGACGAACGAGACCTCATTGAACGATTGGGTGCCGGGCGGAATCGGGTCGTCGTCCCGCTCGGCGTCGGCGTCGTGCCACAGGGCCAGCCACTTCGCGTCGGGGCTGGCGGTCATGCTGTTCATATGCGGCCGGATCTCGACGACCCGTTGGTCGAGGGTGCTGGCCTCGATGAGGGAGACGGTGTCGTCGCCGCGATTGAAGACCGCTGCGGCGTCGTAGTCGGGCGTCGTGAGCACCAGCTGTGGGTCGTTTCCAACGGGTGTGGTGCGCACCTCTTGTGTAAAAAGGTTGATCCGGGTGACGGTGCCTCGATTTGGGTTCGCGACGAAGACGTATTTGTCTGTCTCGGCTGGACGGAGAGCGAGGAAGTCGTCCTCGACTTCGGGCTCGCCGTCATCGTCGTCACCGGCGTAGTAGCCACCGTTCGCGTCGGTGTCGGCGTTGTAGTACCCGTACCCGGTATCGCCCCAGCCCGCTTCGCTGCCTCCACAGGCAGTCATCGCGAGCAGGATGGGTGTCCAGATCGGAGTTCGCATATTTGGTCTCCTCGCGTCGGTTTCGTGGGTCCGACGTTCGCAGCCATGTGCCCCTGACCGGGTCACTGTACATCGGGTATCTCGATTCCGCCGCCATTTGATGACTTTTGCCCCGTCACCCAGTATCTTTTGCGCGATGGCCAGAACTCGCCCCCCCGATCCACCGTCGCCAGACGATCAGCGCGTCAACGTCGATCTGCTCGCGATCAGTGGTGCGGTGGAGGGGACGCGCATCCGTCTCGATCCCCTCGAGCCGCTCTTGTTGGGGCGCTCTTCGAAGGGTCTGCAGCTCGGAGATCCGCTCGCCAGCTTGCAACACGCCGAGATCCTCTGGGGAGGAGATGGCTGGGTTGTCCAGGATCTCGAATCGGTGAGCGGCACATTCGTCGGCGACATCCAGATCGGTATGGAGCCTCACCCGATTGTGCCTGGGGATGTCGTTCGGATCGGGGAGACTGAGCTCGAGCTCATTCAACGTCACCAATCGGCGAAAATGGCGCTCAAGAGCTTGGTCGGCGGATTTCTGGCCCTGGTGCTGTTCGCTGTGCTCGCCTTCATTCTGGTGCCTCGCAACGAGGTGGAAGTCTCCTTGGTCTGGACCAAACCGATCGAGCGCGGGGCGTCGATGGCGGCCACCCGAGAGCTCGATTTGCCGCGCAGTTTCCTGCGGACGCACGGGTTGCGGGTTCGCGATCTCCGCATTCGGCGGGTCACAGACTTCGACGACAACGGTCGCGACGAGGTCTGGCTCCGCCACGAGCAGATGGAGTTCGTGCTCACCTTCGCCGAGAGTGGCGAGATGCAGGTTGTCGGCGAGATCCCGGGAATTTGCCCGGATGAGGGTCGCAGCCTGGACGGACAGCTCGACGCCGAGTTCCCGGCGCTGAAGTGCCCGGGTCTCGCCTACGAGATGATGGATGGCATCTACAAGCCGAGCCATCAAGACGGTGTCGTCGTCTGGATTCGGCCCAAGAAAGACGTCGAGCCGGTGCCGAACCCCGCGCCGGTTGAGGGCGAGGAGCCAGCGGACGGGGAGCCCCCGTCCGTGGTTCACGACGTGCCGGTCGTGCCCTACCGCGTGGTCGTTCGACGGATGGAGCGACTCGCCGGTTTCCTGGGCAGTCGGGGCATCGACGAGCCGGTTCACTACGTGCTCTGCGACGGAGCGATTCCCGGTCTGGACGCGCAGCTCTTGACCGAGAAGGGAAAGCAGAAGTGGCTCTCTCGCGGTTGCGAACGGGCGTCCTACCTGATCGGCAAAGAGCTCGGAGACGTGGCGGCTATTGCGTTGACATCGGCGGGCCGCGACGCGTTGGTTGCGGACATCACCGAGTGGTTCGCAGGCAATCCCGACGGCATCTACCTCCCCGAGTATTGGCAGCCGCTGATCGAGGATTGGTCAGCGGATCCTGGCTATCTGCTGGGTGGAACTCGTCTGGAGTTCAGGGACCCCGAGTATTTCTTCAGGCCCATGGCGGCGGAAAAACCCATTCCGAAGAAGAAGAAGAAGCGAACTCTCCTGTCGATGAGGAGCGCTCACGAGGCCGCACCACCGGCATTCACGACCCCTCTGTTGAGTGCTGGTGATGTGGTCCTCGATCCGCCGGGATGCCACAAACTCGAAGTCAACATCAAGGAATGGCGGTGTCTGCTGTCCCAGGGTTGTTTCTCGTCCCGGGCCTTCATGACGGTCCGAGATGTGGGCTGTGGGGCTGCAGTCAATGTGCTGACCGCCGACTACGAGGGGGGACAAACCGATGGCGTCTCCGGACCCCTGCAGGTGCGGGCCGTCGTCGATTCGACCACGGCGCGAGATCGGTCGGAGGTCTTCCGCGCTCGCCTCTCCTACCGGGTTCTGGCTCCCGACGAGGAGTAACCGCGGGTTATCTGCACCGTATGAGATGCATGTGGATGATCCTGTTCCTCGCGGCGTGCGGCGGTGACGTCAAGCTCAAGGGCGATACGGCATCCAATACGACTCTCTCGGCTTCCTGCAGTGATGGAAGCCCGGTCGACACCTACGTCGCCCGGTTGATGCACGCGTCCGATGGCGGAACCTACGAAGTGGTCATGGCCGAGGCCAACCCCGCACCACCTGACGTCGGAATCAACAGCTTCAATCTGGAGATCGACGGGGCGACTGGCGCGGCCGTCACCCCGTGGATGCCCCTGCACGGTCACGGAACGGTTCCGGCGACCTTCACCGCGGTGGACAATGGAGATGGCAGCTGGTCTACGGGCGACATGGATCTCTTCATGCCGGGCCTTTGGGAGCTGCAGGTCACCATCTCCGGATCGGCCGAGGACACGGCGCTGTTCAGGTTCTGCCTCGAAGGATGAGCTGGCTCGTCCTGGTCCTGGTGGGGTGCGGTTCCGATTGTGTGGAGCTTCCGGACAGCTGTGATCCGCTCTACGAGCCGACTTTCGACAACGTCTTCACCAACACTCTGCAGCCGACATGCGGGTTCGAGGGCGGCGCTTGCCACAGCGCAGACGGCGCTCAAGGTGGATTGGTCTTCGAGGAGATCGAGGAATCCTACGATCTGGTCATGGAGCGGGTTCTCGAGGGAGATCCGGCCTGCAGCCTGCTGATCCAGCGGGTTGACGCCGAAGATGCCGCGGATGGAATGCCACCGGGCGACCCGCTTTCCGAGGAGGAGCGATGCGCAATCCGCACGTGGATCGAAGACGGGGCACAGCGATGAGGTGGTCGGGCCTGCTCTTCTTGATCCTGCCCGCCTGCGGAGGCGACGGCTGTGGCAACACCGAGGAACTGACGGCCAAGCAGCTGCGGGATCCCGAGGTCTGTGCGGATTGCCATCCGAATCACTACGAGGAGTGGGCGGGCAGCATGCACGCCTACGCCGCCGACGATCCGCTCTTCCTGGCCATGAACCAGCGCGGTCAGCGGGAGACCGACCACGAGCTCGGCACTTTCTGCGTCCAGTGTCACGCGCCGATGGCCGTCGAGCTCGGCCTCACCGACGATGGACTCAACCTCGCCGACCTGGATCAGGAGGTCAAAGGCGTCACCTGCTACTTCTGCCACCAGGTCACCGACGTCACCGGCACCCACAACAATCCCCTCGATCTCGCCATGGACCGGACCATGCGCGGGGAGCTCTCCAACCCGCTCGAGCACGAGGGGCACAACTCCAAATACAGCGCGCTTCACGACCGCGAGCAGCTTGAGTCCTCTGATATGTGCGGTTCTTGCCATGATATCGTCAACCCGCGTGGGGTCCACATCGAGCGCACCTACACGGAGTGGCTCGACTCTCTGTACAGCGAGCCGAACTCGGTCTTCGGTCTCAACTGCGGCGACTGCCACATGCCCGGACGAGACGACGTCGCCGCCGACTACGAGGGTGTGAAGTCGCGCCGGGTCAAAGACCACAGCATGCCCGGTGTCGACAAGGCCCTCACCGAGTGGCCGGGCAAGGAGGAACAGGCGGCGAAGATCGCCCAGCTTCTCGATACGACGGTCGCGGCGACCGTCTGCGCGACACCTCCTGGAGAGGCGGCGACGTTTGCGGTGGTCAGCCTGGACAACGTGAGCGCCGGGCACGCCTTTCCAAGCGGAGCCTCTGCCGATCGCCGTGTGTGGGTCGAGCTCCTCGCCTACGACGACAGCGGAGAACTCGTGTTTGAATCGGGTGTTGTCGAGGATGGACAACCGCTCGCGGACCTCCAGGATTCGAACCTGTGGTCCATGCACGACGAGTTCATCGGCAGCGGGGGCGAGCCCGTGCACATGTTCTGGGATGCCGTCGACTACATCCCGGGGGCCCTGCCGGTTCCGGTCACCCTCGACACCAGCGATCCGGACTATGTGGACCCCCATATCCTCAAGACCTACGTGATGGGGAATTTCGAATTATCCAGGATCGAGATGCGGATTCAGCTTCGCGCGGTCGGGCTCGACGTCATCGACGACCTCATCGAGAGCGGCGATCTGGATCCGAAATACCGCGACGAGATCACCACCGAGACGCTGGCTGGCAGCGTGGTGGTGTGGACTCCAGAGGCCGCTTCGCCCTCTGGTGATCTGCTCTGCGTGCCCCAGCCTCCGGCGACTACTCGCTAGTGGATTCCACGATGTCGAAGTCGATCTCGAGGGTGACCTGGGGTTCGATGATCAGGTGGTCGGCATCGTGGAGCCGACCGATGAGCACGTGCTCTCCGATCTCGGCGTCTTCGGGCACGATGAAGGTGCCGACCAACTCGACCTGCATCGCGAGTGGGTTGGTCTCGAGGTCGTCGAGGTAGATGTGCACGTGGCCCATCTGGACCTCGCCGTCGTCGTCGTGGTCCTCGTGGTCGTCGTGTCCGTCATCATCATCGTCTTCGCCGTCGTCGTCATCTTCGCCGTCGTGATGACCTTCTTCTCCAGTCAACATGAAGTTCTTCACCTCGACCGTGGCGGTGACCTCTTGTCCGAGCTCGGCGACATTGGGGTCGACCACGAGGGACAGCAGCTCTGGGTCGAGGAGCTCCTCGGTTCCGTTGCATGCGGCGAGAAGCGGCAGAAGGGCGAGATAGCGCACGGGGGTCCTCCAGAAGTACGACCTAGGATTGCAGGTATATGTCGCAGTGGCGGTCATCTGTTGTCCAGGAGATGCGAATTCCGGCTCGCTCGCCAAACGTGCCCCAGCCGAGGGTGAGGCCATCGACATCGACGGTCTCTGGCGCCGCACCCGCCGGGGGCTCGGGTTCGCCGCCCAGATAGGTCTCGCCCTGGAAGCAGCCAATGGAGATCACGTCGTCGCGGCGCGAGATCGGCGCCATGACATTGTCTCTGAAGGCGAGAACCTGTTTGTCGGCCTCCTCGGCCTGCGCGGCGGCCTGGGCCTGACACATCTCGCGCATGCCCTCCATCATCGCGGTGCAGTCCATCTCCTCGTACTGGGAGACCGCGCCGAGCCCGGCGTCCACTTGCTTGCGGATGTCGTCGAATGCCGGCCGGAGCGCTTCGAGGCTGGCCCGCGCCGAGGCCTCGTTGGGTCCTGAATCCCCTCCACAGGCGAGGAGAGCGAGGATGACGAGCTGCATGGGGACCTCCTGCAGTAGCCTACCTCCCGGAGGCGAGATGATCGCGGAGACGACGGTCACCGACCGCCATGGCAACGCCCTCTCACTGGGGGATCTCCTCGATGGTCCAGTGCTCGTCATCTTCCTGAGACACTGGGGTTGCGTGGAGTGCAGCTTGCTTCTGACGGCGCTTGGGCCTCGACTGGGAGAGATCGCCTCGCTGGGGGTCAAGGTGGTCATGGTCGGAGTGGGAAGCGTTGCGGGGATAGGGAACTTTCTGACGCGTTACCGGCTGGAAAACTCCGAAGTCACGGTAGTCACCGACCCCAGCCTGAAGACCCATCAGGCAGTCGGCCTCAAGAAGAGCCTCTGGGGTGTGGGCGGGCCGCAAGCGAACTGGACCATCGTCTCCAATTGGCTGCAGGGGCACCCGAACACCCTCGGTGACGGGGACATCTGGCAGCTCGGCGGCGCCATTCTCCTCGATGGCGCCGGGGCGGAGATCTGGCGACACGACAACCGAAGACTGGGCGATATCGCCCCCCATACCGAGATCATGGACGCGGTGCTGCGCATGCGCGCCGGGGAGGCCGAGTGGAGAATCTGATCCATGTTGCGAACCTGCTCATCCTCGGCTCCTTCTTGGTTCGCGACATCCTCTGGCTGCGGCTGCTCTCCATCTTTGGAGGCCTCGCTTTCATGGGCTACTTCGCCCTGGCTCTGCCCGAACCTCTGTGGGCGCCGGTGGTCTGGAACTCCCTGTTCGGCGTCATCAACATCTACCAGATCGTGCGCCTGATGATGGAGCGCAGGCCGGTGCACCTCGAGCCTCGGGAGCATCGAATCCGCGAACTGGCGTTTCCCGGGTTGTCCGAGCGCGAACTGCTGCGCCTCCTCGGTCAGGGCCGCTGGGAATCCACCGACGACGTCTTGATCGCACCCGGAGACCTTCCCAATCGCCTGATCCTGCTCTCCGAGGGCACTGCAGAAGTCCTGGTGGGCCAGGATCAGGTTGCCAAGCTCTCCCCAGGTCGGTTTGTGGGCGAGATGGCCTACCTCACCGGGAAGCCGTCGAGCGCGCTGGTGAGAACGATGGGCCAGGTCGAAATCCTGTCCTGGCCAGCGGACGCGCTCCGCGAATATCTCAAGGAGGATCCCATGCTCTGCGCGGCTGTCCAGCGCCAACTCGGCGCCGATCTGGCCCACAAGCTCCGCGGGCAGACATGAAGCTGGAGGTCAATGACGAGCTGGTCGTGCGCGCGCGGGACCTGATCGTGCCGTTGGACGCGAGATCCGCCGAAGAGGTGTTGAAGGCCGCCCTCCGCGCCGGCATCGAAGCCCTCGAGGAGCGTGGTGAGAAGCTGGTCGACACGCAGGTGGAGCGCGGAAAGAGGTTGTATGGGGCCGAGGCGTATCCGGCGGCCGTCGAGGCCTTTCAGGAGGCCTGGCGGATGGACTCCTCATCAGCGGACACCGCTTTCCTCCTGGGACTCGCCTGGGAACGCAACGAGAACGTCGACGGAGCGATCGGGGCGTATGAGCAGTGTCTGAGGCTCAGTCCGGAGCATGACAAGGCCTTGAAGCGAATCGCGATATCCCTGCACAAGGCCCAGCGATACGAGGGCGCCGTTGCCGCCTATGACCGGGCACTGGATCGAGAGCCAGGTGCATCCGCGCTCATCTCGAATCGCGCGGATTGCCTCAGGATGCTCGGCATGAACGAGGATTGTCTCGACGACTATGGGTGGGTTCTGAGTCGGCAGCCTCACGACCTGGTGGCGAATGTGGGCAAGGCGACGGCTCTCAACGCACTGCGTCGCTTCGATGAGGCGGTTCCGCATTGGGAGATCGTGGTCGAACTGTCTCCGGGGGATGAGATAGCCAAGGCGGGACTGGAGCTGGCTCGCGGTTGGCACATGGAGCAGGATCGTCGACTCTCACCCGAGCGCCAGCTGCAGCGGGATCGGGACGAACGCTGCATCCAATGGAACCACCGCGGCCGAAAGGTGATCTGCGACAACCCGCTCTGTACGGGCCGTTTTCCCGATGCCCTCGCGGCGTTGGAAGCCATGAAGGCCCTGAAAATAGAGGTAGAAGGCGACTAGATGGCTATTGGGTGCGTACCCCGGTCACGTCCCAGAGCTGGTTCTCACAGTTCAGGCAGACCCCGCCGGAGAAGACCACCTCGAGGGTCCCAGTGAAGTTGTCAGCGTCGCTGAAGGTCCCCGAAAAGCGGTAGTACTCGTCGCAGCCAATGGCCGACGTGAAGAGGTTCTCGGTCTCCAGAACGAACTCCCCGGGCGCGTCGAACTCGCCGTTGAGGGTCCCTGGCTGGATCCCGTTGCTCGGCAAGATGGTCAGTGCGGGCGGCTGGAAGATCACTGTGAATTCGTCGAAGTCGATCTCGATGGCGCCAATGAAGCAGGTGTATTGGGGGTGCGGGACCGGCGAGGTGATCGCGAAGACGCCGTTGTAGTCGAAGCCGCAGTCGTTATCGATGATGTTGTCGCAGTCGTTGTCGACCAGATCCCAGCAGATCTCTTCGTTGCCCGGATACACGCGGTCGTCGTTGTCGTCGCAGTCGAAGCAGCTGTCGATGGCATCGCCGTCGATGTCGAAGGCGTCCTCGGTCACCTCGTTGCAGTCGTCGTCGATGTCGTTGCACTGAACCTCGGCCGCGTCGGGGCGGATGTCCGGGTTGGCGTCGTCGCAGTCGAGCTGGGCCGGGTCGTAGACGTCGTGGCACTCGATGTTGTCGGCGTCTTTGAAGCCGTCTCCGTCGGCGTCGAAGGTCGAGTCGATGACCTGTCCCTCGTCCTTCTGGAGCACGCCGTCGCACTTCGCTGTGGGGTCTTCGTCGGCCGTCTGTTGGACAGTGCAGCCGACGAGGGCGATGAGGAGCAGGCGTTTCATGGCCTCATATTGCCAGCGGTTGGGTTCCGTCGTCGCCGAAATTATCGAGGTGCACACCGAAGAGCCCGGCGATGGCCAGGAAGAGATTGGCCATCGGCGCGTTGCCATGTGCGGTGTGTGTGCCGGGTTCGTAGAGGCCCCCGGCGCGTCCGGCGACGAGGACCGGAATGTCCTGGTGGCTGTGCAGGTCGCCGTCGGAGATCTCGCTGCCGAAGTAGACCAGCGAGTTGTCCAACATCGACGCGCCGCCCTCGTCGATCGCGGCCATTGCCTGGAGCAGCTCGACGAAGCGGGCCACCTCCCAAGCGCCGATCTGTCGCAGGTTGGCCAGGTTCTTGTCGTCGTTCTGGTGGTGGGAGATCTGGTGGTGGGCGCCGGGAATGCCGATGAAATCGAAGGGCTGGTTCGATGCGGCGGGGCCCATCATGAAGGAGAGGACCCGCGTCAGATCACACTGCATGGCGCGCACCATCAGGTCCGCCATGGCCGACACCCGATCCTCGAATTCGGCGTCGGAGGGTCGCTCTCCGCCGCCGCAGCTCCCCTCGGGCACCTCGAGCCGAAGCTCGATCTCCCGCACGGCGGTGAGGTACTCCTCCAGTTTGGCGCGGTCGCCGCTTCCGAGCTGGCCATGAAGGGTGTTGGCATCGCCGACGACGTTGTCGAGCACGCTGGCCCGGAGGCGAGAGCGGCGGTCGGCGTGGTCGGCTGGGAGGGTGTTGGCGTTTCCGAACAGCCGGTCGAAGAGCGCTCCTGGATCGGTGATATTCGGCATCGGCGTCGCCGATCCTGCCCAGGAGATGTTTCGGGAATAAGCGCAGGAATACCCGCCGGTGCAGTCTCCGGTGTTCCCGCCCGCGATCGTGCCGATCTGCAGACTGGGAAAGGCGGTCTCGGAGCCGAGCTGCGCCGCCAGCACCTGGTCGATGGAGATGCCGTTGGAGATGTCGGCTCCGGCGGTCTTGCGTATGCGGGTGGAAGTGAGGAAAGAGGCTGTTCCTCTTGCATGATCGCCGGGTAGGTCGTCCGCAGCGGCGGGCATGTCGAGGCCCGAGAGCACAGAGACCTCACCCTGGATGGGCGCGAGAGGGAGCAGCACCTCCGGCAGGTCGTAGTTGGCGCCGAGCTGGTTGGGAATCCACCAGGGCATGGGCATGCCGTTTGGCACGTAGTAGAAGAGAGCGCGCTTGGGACCCGTAAAATCCGCCGACCAGGCTCGCCGGGGCAGGGCTGAATGAAGGAACGGAATGGCCAGGGCACCGAGCCCGCCCCGCAGGAACATGCGTCGCGACGGCTTCACTGCGGCCCCCTCATGCGAAAGGGCTCGCTCAGTACGATGGCTACAGCGAGCTCGCGGAAGCGGGTGTCGGATTGGGCGAAGATCAGCTCGATCTCGTCGAGATATCGGGCGTCTGTGGAGATGGGACCGCGGCCCAGGGCGTAGGTGAAGGCCTTCTCGACCAAGCAGGACCGGACCTGGAGGTCGCTCGCGAGGTGGTTGGAGAGTCCTCGGGCGTCGGCGAACATCGTGCCATCGGGCAGCTCCGCGCTCGAGTCGATGGGTCGGCCGGCCTCGTCGACTTCTCGATAGGCGCCGGTGGCGTCGAAATTCTCCATCGAAACGCCGATGGGATCCATGATCGAGTGACAGGAGTTGCAGACCGGATCGGCCCGATGGAGCTCCATGATCTCCCGTTCGCTGAGGCCGTCTGTATCGATGTCCGGGAAGCTGTCGGCGATGCCTGCAGGCGGAGGGGGCGGGGCTGCGCACATCAGATTGTCGAGGACCCAACGCCCCCTTCTTACCGGTGACGTTCGGTTGGGGTAGGCGTTCGCGGACAGCAACCCACCCATGGTCAGCAGCCCCTGACGCGGCGAACCGGCCAGCGACACCCTGTGGAATCCCGGTTCGCTCGGCACCTGGAGATCGTAGTGCTGGGCCAGTCGGGCGTCGGCCCAGGTCCAGTCGGCGGTGAAGATCGCCATCATCGACGCGTCGGCGAGGAGCACCTCTCGGAGGAACAGGCGCATTTCGTCTTCCATCGACGCGCGAAGGCCGACGTCCCAGTCGGGAAAGACATCGGCGTTGGGTTGCACGTCTCCGACGGCGCGCACATAAAGGAGCTGACCGGCGAAGTTGTCGACCAGGGCGTTGGCTCGTGGGTGGGCGAGGAGACGGCGCGCCTGGTCCTCGAGCACGAGCGGGTCCAACAGGGAGCCATCGCTCGCTCGGTCGAGCAGCTCGTCATCTGGCATCGAGCTCCACAAGAAGTAGGAGAGCCTCGTCGCCAGCTCATACGGGAACAGCTCATGTGCGTCGTCGGTTGGGTCCCGCTCGACGCGATAGACGAAGTTCGGAGACAACAAGATGCCCTGGAATGCCGTTCCTATACCCTCTTCCCAGGAACCGCCCATGTTCCTGGCGGCACCGTATAGATCCATCTTCGCCGCGAATTCGACATCGGTGAGCGGACGCCTCCAGGCGCGTTTTCCGAAGCGCGCGATGATCTCCTCTGCGCATCGCGGTTCATTGTCGTCATTGCAGGCCAACAGGGTCTGGGCAGAGGTCGAGGGGTCGCGCTCCAGGCCTATCGGTCCCGAGACCACGACCTCATCGACGATGAGATTGCGGTCTTCGGCGGGAGACTCCCAGTCGTTGACGTAGTGGACCTCGACCTGATGCCATCCGGTATCCAGCTCAATCTCGGCCCCATATTCGCCGTCTTCGACCTCGAACATGGCAATCGATGTCCCGTCGACCAGGACTTCCATCGACACGAGGTCATCCCCCGCCTGCTGGCCTTTTGCAGCGACCGCGACCTGCCAGGTTCCGCCGACCTCGACGGGGAAGGAACCGCTGAGGCTCCCGTTGTTCCACAGGATCCAGGCCTGGACATCGTGGATGGCCCCATGGGTCGCCTCCAGATCCGTCTCGGCTTGCAGGGCGATGGAGGTTTGCGGAACGGTTCCCCATCCAAAGAGCTCGTCGACGAGCTGTTCGCTTGCGAGCTGGTACATCTCCAGGTGCAAGGGCGACAGCGAGAGCACGTCGGCGTTGTTGTCGAAGCCGTACCCGAAGTCGTCCACCGGGAAGAGGGCCGCGGCTGGCCGGAGCGATGTCTGAAACAGATCGCGCACCGTGTTGTCGTATTCGGCGCGATTCAGACGGTGGAGAGTGACCGATCCCGGCGAGGAATGCCGCGCTGCCTCCGGGGGAGAGCTGCAGGCCGCCAGCAAGGCAAGCCAGATCAACTCAGTAGCCAAAAGTCACGAGGTACGCGGCACCCGAGGACAGCGCGAGCTCGTTGTTGAAGGGGGCGCCGATGAGCAGATCTCCAAAGCCGTCGCCGTCCACGTCCCCCGCGCTCGCGACGGCCTGACCGGCAAAGTCGAAGGCCCCTTCGCCCGACAGGAAGACATCGGCATCGGCGGCCGCGATATTGCCGCTCAATGGTCCGAAGAAGGCGTAGACCATGCCGGCGTCTTCTGCGCTCTCGTCGTTCCCCGAGGCGCCGATTACCACGTCGGGGTTGCCGTCTCCGTCCAGGTCTCCGGGCAGGGTCAGCGAGATGCCCAGGAGGTCTCCGGCGGCGGCTCCATAGAAGGCGACATCGGGGGTCATGGGCCCGACCAGGCCGCCGCTGTAGACCAGGTGGGCGATGCCGGAGTCGATGCCGTTGTCGTCGGCGAAGGGG
>Ga0315336_1001202_pt1 | contig 54049 bp, 46 predicted proteins | sample ASW5metaG_FD_204512 | JGI IMG/M metagenome (GOLD analysis project Ga0315336, IMG submission 204512) | Ammonia-oxidizing marine archaeal communities from Monterey Bay, California, United States - ASW #5 | ecosystem: Environmental > Aquatic > Marine > Intertidal zone | place: USA: California...
CACACCATTGCCCCACCAGAACGGGAAGGGGGGTGTCGTTGGGGGTCACGAGCCGGTCCAGGAATTGACGTTTTCGCGGTTGGCTTCGTTGACGAGCGGGAGCTCGGCTCGCCATTCACCATCACGAGCGTGCATTGCCGCGGCGACGGCGCCGGCGGTGGGGACGAGACCGATCTCGCCGACGCCCTTGATGCCGTAGGGGGCATTTGGCTGAGGGGCCTCGACGAGGATCACATCGACGTCGGGCATGTCCTTCGGACGAATGATGTCGAGGGCCCGCAACGTGGTGTTGACAGGTCGACCGTCGTCATCGCACGGGAAGCCTTCGCTGAGGGCATAGCCGAGGCCCATGTGAACCGCGCCCTCGATCTGGCCCTCACAGAGCATCGGATTCACCGCCCGTCCCACGTCGTGCGCGGCAACGACCTTCTCGATGTCGCCGGTCTCGGGATCCATGATCACCAGCTGCGCGGCGTAGCCGAACGTGGAGTGGATGATCGGATTCTCCACCCCATCGCTGAGCGAATTGGTCCAGTCGACGCGGTACTCACCCTCGTAGTCGACGCCCACCTCGCAGCCGGCGGCCATCGCGACGCGACAGGCATCGGCTACCGACCCTGCTCCCATGAGCGTGCCCCGGCTCCCGGTGGTCTGACCGGCGCCGAGCTCTCGAGTGGAGTCGACGATCACGACGACGTCGTCGGCGCTCACCCCGAGCTCCTCGACGGCAACTTGTTGAGCGACCGTGTGGACGCCCTGACCCATCTCGGTCCAGCAGTGGCGAACCTCGACCTTGCCATCGGGGCGGAAGTGCACGACCGCCTTCGCGATCTCCTTGAAGCCATTGCCCAGGCCCGAGTTCTTGAGTCCGAGGCCCATGCCGACCGCCTTGCCGGCGGCAACCGCTTCGTCGTAGGGCGCCTTCACGGCATCAAGGCACGCCTGTGCGCCCAAGCAACCATCGTCCATCACCTGGCCGGGACCCCACACGACACCGGGCGAGATCACGTTGCGGTTGCGCATCTCCCACCCACTGATGCCGACGAGTTCGGCCAGGCGATCCATGACGCCTTCCATGGCGAACTGGGCTTGGTTGGCGCCGAAGCCGCGAAACGCACCGCACACCGAATTGTTGGTGCGCGCCGCCACGGCTTCACAATCGATGTTGGCCACGACGTAGGGGCCCGATGCGTGGCCGGCGGCCCGCTCGAGCACCTTCATGCCAACCGATGCGTAGGGGCCGGAGTCGCCGATCATCCGCATGCGAAGGGCCGTCAGCTTGCCGTCGGCATCACAGCCGGCTTCGTATTCCATACGGATCGGATGGCGCTTGGTGTGGACCAGGAACGACTCTTCGCGCGAGAACGTGATCTTCACCGGGCGCTGCAGCAGCCACGCAGCCAGCGCCGTCTGGGCCTGGTTCGACATGTCCTCCTTGCCGCCGAACGCACCCCCGTTGCTGACGAGTTCGGTGACCACCCGATCGGTGTCGATATCGAGCATGCGGGCGATGTCGTTGCGGTCGTCCCAGATCCCCTGGCCGCCGGAGTAGACCATCAGCCGATCGAAGTCGACCGCTTCACCGTTGGTGCCGCCCGCGGTGAGGGGCAGAGCTGAGCCAGCGGCGACCGGCACCGCGAGGGTCGACTCGGGTTCGAGGAATGCGTGGTCGATCCTCTGGGTCTGGAATGTCTCGCGCACCACATGGGCCGATGCGGAAAATCCGGCCTCGACATCACCTCGCGAGTAGGTCGAGGTCGAGAGGATGTTGCCTTCGAGTTCCCACACAGCATCGTCGGCGCCGGGGGCGACCGCCTCGATCGGGTTGACGATCGGGGGCAGCACGTCGTACTTCACGTCGATGAGCATCGCCGCGTGTCGAGCGGTGGGTCGGTCGGTGGCCACCACCACCGCCAGGACGTCGCCGAGGTAGCTCGTGCGTCCACCCACCGGGATGAAGATCGGCCAGTCCTTGTAGATGATGCCGGCGCGGAGTTCGCCCGGAACATCTGCACCCGTGAACACCGCCTCGACGCCGGCCAGCGCCTCGGCCGCGGTGGTGTCGATGGCGAGAACATCGGCTCGGGCATGGTCGGCGAGTCGCACGGCGCCATGGAGAAGCCCGTCGGGCACCATGTCGTCGATGAAAGGCCGGTCGCCCATCGACAGCTCGGCCGCCTCGTACTTCACGCCTCGCGAGCCCACGCCCTTGGGGGCGATCGCGACAGGAATCTCGTCGGCCGCGAGCGCCTCGACCGCATCGAGGATCTTTGTGTAGCCGGTGCAGCGACACAGGTGGGCGCCGAGCAAGCGAGCGGCGCCCTCGCGGGTCAACTCGCTCCCCTTCTTGTCGATCATGGCTTTCGTACGCACGACGATGCCCGGCGTGCAGAACCCGCATTGCAGCGCTCCGTGGGCGGCGAAGGCAGCTGCCATACGATCCCGTTCCGCCTCGTCGATCCCCTCGAGCGTGACGACTTCTGCTCCGGCGCTCTTCTCCATCGATGTCTGGCACGCGACACGCGCCTTGCCGTCGACGAGGACGGTGCAACAGCCGCATTGACCGGACGGAGAACACCCGTCCTTGGGCGACATCACGCCGAGTTCGTCGCGCAACGCAGCAAGAAGATGCTCGTGGTCGGCCGATGCTTCGACGGCGGCACCGTTGAGGTTGAAGCTTGTCATTTCGAAACGCCCTTCTGCGACGTGATCCGGCCGTACATCTCCGGGCGCCGGTAGCGCTCGAAGTCGAACAGCGTGTTCTTGTAGTCGGCACACCAGTCGAGGTCTGCCGTGGCGACGACGAGTTCGTCGCCCGTGGTCTGGGCCTGGGCCATGATCTCACCCGACGGCGCGATGATCGCCGACTCGGCAAGCGAGTCGACGCCCTCCTCGTTGCCGCCCTTGGCCACCCCGACGACCCACGTGCCGTTCTGGTACGCACCGGCCTGCATCACAAGGTGGTTGTGAAACCCTTGGAGCGGATTCTGCGAGGGGTCCGGCGCGTAGTGCAGTGGCGTGTTGTAGCCGATGAGGATCATCTCGACCCCCTGGAGCCCCATCTCGCGGTAGGTCTCCGGCCAACGCCGGTCGTTGCAGGTGGCCATGCCGATCACACCGCCGAACGCGTTCCAGACGGGAAACCCCTCGTTGGATTCTTCGAAGTAGCGCCGCTCCAGATGCTGGAATTCGCGCCAGGGCTCGTTGTCTTCATGACCCGGGATGTGGACCTTGCGGTAGCGCCCGACGACCGATCCGTCCCGCTCGACCAGGACCGTCGTGTTGTAGCGATGACCGTCGCTCGTGAGTTCTGCATAGCCGAGCGCGAAGCCCACGCCGAGCTCCGCGGCGGCGTCGAAGAGCGGCTGCGTGGTCTCGCTCGGCATGGAGGTCTCGTAGTAGTGGTCGTGACCGCCGATGTCGTCGGTGTACCAACGGGGAAAGAATGTGGTCAGCGCCAGCTCGGGGAAGACGACGAGGTCACAACCGGCCTCTCCTCCTTGCCGCAGTAGGTCGATGAGACGTGTGACCACGGATTCACGCGAGTGGTCGCGGTTGACGGGACCAAGCTGTGCCGCGCCCACCGTGAGGGTGCGAGTCAAGAGGACCGAACCTCCTGCAGCGGAAGACCCTGCTCACTTTCGAGGAGCCGCTGCACAAGCGAGATCGTCTCGTCATCAGCGCGCGCCTCGACCACCCGACCGTTGTCGAGCAGGAAGCCCTGTCCGGCCCGGGCCGCGTAGAGGTCGGGATCGGTGAAGAGCTTCGGCTTGATCTGCGCCGGGTCGCCGTCTTCCGGACAGAAAACCATGCAGTTGCCACACTCGTTGCAGAGTTCGGCCAAGACGAGATATTGCTGGCGATCGGACATGCCATCGAGGCTCTTGATGTTGAAGAACGCATCGTTGGGGCACACGGTGATGCAGAAGTTGCAGGCGACGCAGCCAAACATCTCGAGTTCGTTGTCGACCGAACGCGGCAGCTTCTCGTTGGACTCCAGCCGGTAAGGCTCGCCGCCGTCACCTCGGAGCGACGCGACGTATTCGGCACTGACCGACACGTTTCCGGCGGCCTCGGCCGCCGCCTGCCGCTGGGTGCGGTACGACGCCAGATCGCCAGCCCCGGCCGCGCTCATGTCCTTGACCAGGCCCCGAAGCATGGGCGCCATGCGTCCGTAGCCGCCCGGCTTCAGTAGGTCCGAGCAGATCGTCGCCGGGTTGAGACCGGTGGCCAAGGTGTCGGCCAGGTTGTCCTTTGTGACCCCGGCGGAGAACGACACCATCACGTCGCCATCGTGGCCGGGAATCATGAACGTGCCGGGAAGGGCGGTCGCCAGCTTGTCGAGCAGGGTGGAAGCCAACACGTGGAGCGGGGGGCCCGAGAGATACATGGTCTCGTCGGGCATGAAGCCGCGTTGGTTGTCGACCACCAGTGTGTTGGTGAGCTTGATCCCGAACTTGCGACCGCGGTCCTTGGCGTAGTCGTTGAGCTCACCGATGAGCTCGATGCCCCGCTCGAACTGGAGGTCTTCAGCGAAGGCCGACTCCTTCACCGGCACGCTGGTGTAGCCGAGTTCGTCGTTGACGATGCCGGCCACTGTCTCGTAGCCGAGCAGCGTCGGGTTGAGCTTCACGATGACGTCGAGTTCGTGCTCGTCGATGAGGTGCTTGGTGATCGATTCGATCTCCTCGGGCGGACAGCCGTGGAACGTCGACAGTGTGAGGGTGTCGCTGATGACGGGCGAGAAGTCGAGATCGGCGAACTCCGCGAACGAACCGGTGAGCTCTGGTCGCAGCGCGTCGATCGACTCCGTCGCGTCGTGCATGCCGCGGATGAAGCCGGCGACTTTGTCGCTCTTTATGCCGGCCAGGTCGTAGCCGACCGACATGTCGAACACGTGGGGGCCGGGATCGCCGACAAACTCCTGGAGCGGCTCCCAACGAGCGAGCACTTCGAGGGCCATCCACGCCTTGGCGTATTCGGCGAGACTCTGCCCGACCTCGAGCTCTTGGCTCCACTCGATGTTGTAGCCGATCGTCTCCATGTCGATGCAGGGCCGACCGATTTCGAGGTCGTCGAGAACCTGCACGGTCTTGAGTTCGAAGAGTCGTCCGCCGCCCAGCCAAGCGAGCACGATGTTCTGCGCCATCTGGCTGTGGGGTCCGGCCGCGGGGCCGATCGGGGACGCGCAGCGGCGACCGAGGAATTCGAAGGACAGGTCGACCTCGTCGTCGGGTCGCCAGATGCGGGCGTTGGGAAGATCGAAGATCTTCTTGCGACTCGACCATTCGTGATCGATGCGCGCCATGAGCGTCGCGAGCGACATGGGTGTCAGCGGCGGCGTCAGTTCGGGCACTGGCATCTCCTTAGTGGTCGAAGGTGGTGTCGGCAAGCGTCCACATCACCTGCAGGAGCACATCGGCTCCTGCCTGCAGATCCGCGGGACTGGTGTATTCGGCCGGGTTGTGGCTCAGACCGTTGTGGCTCGGAGTGAAGACCATCGCTGTGGGGCACATGCGGGCGAGCATCTGGGCGTCGTGACCGGCGCCGGAGGGCATCTGCTTCACCGAGAAGCCGAGATCGATCGCCGTCTTCTCGACGAGGCCGACCACGACCGGATCGAAGATGACCGGCTCGAAGCGAGCGAGCGTGCGCACTTCGACGACGCATCCCTCTGCTTCGGAGGTCGTCGCGACGAACTCGGCGAGTCGCTGCTCCGCCTGTCGGAGCACCTCGTCGTCGGTGTTGCGCAGATCGACGGTGAGAGTGGCCGACGCGGGCACGACGTTGACGAGGTTGGGTACGAACTCGACCATCCCGACCGTCGCGACCTGGGGGTGGCCGAGATCGACGGCGAGCTCACGAGCAAACGTGGCCACGGCCGTGGCGACATAGCCAGGGTCGCGCCGCATCGACATCGGCGTCGTTCCTGCGTGGTTGGACTGCCCCGTGATCGTGAATTCCTGCCAGCTGATGCCTTGCACGCCGTCGACGGCGCCGATGGTCACGCCTTCGACTTCGAGCACCGGTCCCTGCTCGACATGGAGTTCGACAAAGGCGTGGGGCACAAGCCCGGGCAGCGGGGCCGGCCCGGCGTAGCCGATGCGTTCGAGCTCCTCGCCGACGATCGCACCGTCGATCCCTTCGATCCCGAGGGCTTCTTCGAGCGCCATACCGCCGGCGTAGACGAGACTGCCGAGCATGTCGGGTTGGAAGCGGGCGCCCTCTTCATCGGTGAAGAAGCCGACCGCGAGGGGCCGTGGCGGGGTGATACCGGCGCCCTTGATCGTCTCGATGACTTCGAGGCCGGCGAGCACGCCGAGGTTGCCGTCGTAGCGTCCGCCCGTGCGGACGGTGTCGATGTGGGATCCGCACATCACGGGCGGACCGTCGACGGCCCCGGCCAAGGTGCCGATCACATTGCCGATGCCGTCGACACTGATGTCGAGGTCGAGATCGCGCATCCAGGTGACGACGAGGTCACGGCCGGACTTGTCCTCGTCGGTCAGCGCGAGACGGGCGCATCCCTCGGTGCCCTCGATCGCTCCGATCTCCGCGAGCGCGGCGAGACGGCCGAGCAAACGATCGATGTCGACGCGCAAGGCGAGATCCGCTCCAGACATCACAAGAACGTACCAGACCTTCTTTACAAAACGTCAAGAAGTGGTGATGCTGCGGTATTCGACGAGAATGCTCGCCCTACCGCGCGTTCTCCGTGAGAATGACCCCCGAGAAACGACCCTGACGGTTGGACTACATGGCTGAATTGTTGATTCATGACGCGTGGCTTGTCGCCACCGTCGACGACGCCCGACAGGAGCTGCCCGGAGGCTGGGTCGCCATCACCGACGGCCTGATCTCCGGCATCGGTGGCGCCACCGATCCCATGCCCGGCGCAGCCCAACGGATCTCAGCCGAAGGATGTCTGGTCACCCCGGGTCTGATCAACACCCACCATCACCTCTTCCAGAACCTGACGCGGGCTTACACCCCGATGACCGCAGCGCCGCTCTTCGGATGGTTGCAGTCGCTCTACCCCTTGTGGACCGCCGCGATCGACGAGGAATCCGAGTACTTGGCCGCCTGGGTCGGCCTCGCCGAACTCGCACTGTCTGGCTGCACGACGTCCAGCGACCACCACTACCTCCATCCGCTACGGGCAGGCGACCTTCTCGGTGCCGAAGTCGCGGCCGCACTCGATCTCGGGATGCGCTTCCACCCGACCTACGGCTCGATGAGTCTCTCGGAGAAGGACGGCGGCCTCCCACCGGACGATGCCGTGCGCGACGAAGACGACATCCTCGCCGAGTCCGAACGCCACGTCGCGCGGTGGCACGACGCCGGCCACGGTTCAATGACGCAGATCGCTCTCGCCCCATGCTCGCCTTTCACGGTCACGCCGGATCTCATGCGGCGTACCGCGGAGCTCGCCGAACGACTCGATGTCCGTCTCCACACCCACCTCGCCGAGAACTCCGAGGACGACGAATTCGCCGTCGCCACCTTCGGCATGCGGCCCGTCGAGCTCTACGAAGACGTCGGCTGGTTGTCGGATCGCAGCTGGGGAGCCCACGTGGTTCGGCCGAATCCCGACGAGGTTGCACAACTCGGCCAAGCCGGAGTGGGCATCGCCCATTGCCCCAGCTCGAACATGATCCTCTCGTCGGGCATCGCCCCGGTCATCGACATGCGCAATGCCGGATGCCCGGTTGGTCTGGGCTGCGACGGATCGTCATCGGCCGACTCGGCGTCGCTCTGGCAGGAAGCTCGGCTCTCCATGTTGCAGGGGAAGCTCGTGTCCGGTGTCGCGGCCATGACGGCTCGAGTCGCCCTGGAGGTGGCCACCCGCGGCGGCGCGGGATGTCTCGGCCGCGAAGGCGAACTCGGTGAACTGTCGGTTGGCGCGGTCGGCGATGTCGCCATCTGGGAGCTCAGCGGCCCCCTCTTCGCCGGCGTGCTCGACGATCCAATCGAAGGCTGGCTCCGCTGCGGCCCCACCGCTGCTCGCGACACGATCGTTCACGGCCGGCCCGTCGTTCGCGACGGCCAACTCGTCTCACCCGATCTCGGCGCCAACCTCGCCGCCCACCGAGTCGCCGCCCGCCGCTTCCAACCAGCGTGACGCGCCTCTCCCCGTCCGCCCCGAAATTCGGGGCAGGTAGGGTCCGGGGATGGGGAACGAAGCAGAGTTCGAGGCGGAGTTGATCACCGACGATGGGGTCATGTGCGGGCCGCTGCGACGGCCGCGGCAGATGCTCGGTGACCAGCAGTACGGCGGACACCAGTCGATCCACGACGACGCCATGGCCGCCGACCTGGGATTCAGCGGCGCACCGATCGAGGGACCCACGCACTTCAGTCAGTTCGTGCCGCTCCTGAGCGCGATCTGGGGTCGGGAGTGGTTCGAGCGGGGCTGCTTCTCGTCGCACTACCAGAACATGGTGGTGGAAGGAGACGAGGTCAGGGCCTTTGTCGCGATTCCGGCCGAAGGAGCGACGGTCACTCGAGCATGGGCCGAAAAGGCCGACGGCACGCCGGTACTTGAGGCCACGGCGAGCCTGGGGACAGCCGACGCGACGGTCCTCGACGAACGCCGGGCGAAACTGCGGGAGCCGGAGCGGTTGGTGATTCTCGCCGACATGAGGGTCGGCATGTCGGGTCGCGGCGACGAGGCCGTCCGCATGGCACACGACCAACACATGGGTGCCCTCTACCCGTTCACGCTCGATGACAAACTCGCAAAGATCACGGAGAACTCGCCGTGGTATTCGAATGCGACGCCCTGGGGCGGCCCGATCGTCCCCCTCGAAATGGTGAGCGTGCTGGCCGAGTACACCGGCCACACCGCCGGTTTCCCGGTCAAAGGCCCGTCCGTCGGCCTCTTCGCGGATCAGGAGATCCGAATGCTGAACGGGCCGCTCATGGTCGACACGCCCTACGTGATCCGACGCGAGATCGCCGCGCTGTCCGAGAGTCGGCGGACCGAGTCGTACTGGGTCCGCTCTTCGATCCACGATGCGTCCTCCGACGAGAAACTCGCGGAAATGATCCTCAACCATGCGGTAATGAAGGACTCCTACGCGGACTATCCGAAGGACTGACCAATGCCGGAGCCCGGCGACATCACCGAGTACGCCCATGGGCATCACGAATCGGTGCTCCGCTCACACACCTCGCGCACCGTCGACAACTCGGCGCGCTACCTGCTTCCCTACCTGGGCAGTGGTCAGCGGATCCTCGATGTCGGCTGCGGGCCGGGATCGCTCACCGTCGACCTGGTCGCCCATGCGCCCGGCTGTGAGATGCACGCGATCGACGCGTCGACCGAGGTGATCGAGAGGGCGGCCGCAGAGCATGGCGACGTCGCATCGTTCGCGACCGGCGACATCTACGCCCTCGACGCACCCGACGCCCACTTCGACATCGTCCACGCTCACCAAGTGCTCCAGCATCTCGACGAGCCGGTCGCCGCGTTGCGCGAGATGCGGCGGGTCACCAAGCCGGGCGGACTCGTCGCCGTCCGCGATGCCGATTACGCGGGCATGACCTGGGCGCCGGAGTCGCCTCCGATGCGACGATGGATGGACATCTATCAAGACATGACTTCACACAATGGCCACGACGCCAATGCCGGCCGCCGACTTCTCGGCTGGGCCCAGGCCGCGGGATTCGCAGACCACAAACTGACAGCATCGATCTGGAGCTTCGCCGACCCCGACTCACGCCGCTGGTGGTCGGAGATCTGGGCCGACCGAGTCGTCGACTCTGCCTACCACGATCACGCCCTCGCTCTCGGTCTCGCCACCCGGCCCGAACTCGACGAGATCGCCGCCGCCTGGCGAACATGGGCGGCCGCGCCCGACGGCGTCTTCCTCGTACCTCACGGCGAACTCATCGCCCGGGCATAGGCGACGCCTCGATCAGCTCAGGTCGAACGCCCGCATCTGATAGGTGTTCTGGCTGATGGCGACGACCTCGCCGCTGGTATCCGTGAGCTGGCACTCCCACGCATAGTCGGCTTTGCCGTTGGCGTCGGCCTCAGCCTCGATGCGAGCGATCTCGTCCTCGCTTATCCGAACCTCGACGCTGATGTCGCTCATCGCCGGCCGACGGAAGCGGATCTGTAGGTCCTTCACGATCGGATAGAAGCGCTTGGCGTCGAAGCTGGTCAGAAAGATCGTGCCGCCGGGCACTTCGGCCAGGGTGAAGAGCGCTCCGGCATACATCATGCCGACATGATTCACGTTGGGCTCGAAGGGCATCCTCAGCCGAACGAACCCCCGCTCGGCATGGTCCACGACAATCTTGGTTCGTTCGAGAAACGGGATCGTGTCCCAATTTCCCTGGGTGAGCTTCTCGGCGTCGAACGTCGTCATGTCCGCAGTCTTGCGCGCGAGACTACGCCCCATGTCACTGGGCGGAACCGAGAGCTACCGATCGTTCGACGGTGCCTTGCCGGATCGCGTCAAGGCCGCGGTTGCGACCGCAGAGCGGCTCGAGTTCGGGTACTGCGTGCGCCCCGAGATCGGCCGCCTGCTCGCCGTCCTTGCCAGCGGCCTCCCCACCGGGTCGATCGTCGGAGAGACCGGCACAGGTACGGGCGCCGGACTTGCCTGGATGGTCGAGGCCGCCCGACCCGACGTGCGCTTCGTCAGTATCGAGCGAGTCGAGTCACAGGTCGTATCGGCGCGCCCACTCTTCGCTGACCGGCCCAATGTCGAGATCGTCCATGGCGACTCCGCGTCGATCACTGATCACGGCCCCTTCGATCTCCTCGTGCTCGACGGCGGACCCGGGAGCGGCAAGGGACCCGATGCCCCGATGGACCCGCTGGTCGGGCTCGTCCCCGGCGGCACCCTCACCGTCGACGACTTCACCCCCATGGGACAATGGCCACCCCGCCACGCCGGGGAGATCGACACCCCCCGACAACACTGGCTCGACCATCCGCATCTGCTGTCGACCGAGATACGGGTGGCTCCCGACCTCTCGATCCTCGTGTGTCGGCGCTACGACGAGAGCTGACAGACTGCCCCGATGCCCCGTCTCGGCTGGCGCCTTCTCCACCTTCTCGCGATGGCCTCGTTGGCGATCACGCAACCCCTGCTCGGCATTCTGGGCGACAACCCGACGTTCTTCACTGCCCACGACTCGACCCCAGGTCAGATCGTGGGGCTCGCCCTCGTCGTCGCGATCGTCCCTGCCGCGGTCGCGGGCACGGCGGCGTCGACGGCTCACTTCTTTCGCCCGCTGCTCGGCGCCAGGATCCACATCGGACTCATGGCGGCCTTCACCTTCCTTGCGGTCGTCCAGATCATCGACGCGCTGCCGGGCCCGTGGATCCTGCCGGTCATCCTCGCCGCGGCGATCACGTTCGGACTCGTGCTCGTCTACCTCCGCCAGGAAGCCGCCCGCTCGATCGTGTCCACTCTCGCGCTGACGCCCGCTGTCTTCGTCGGGCTCTTCCTGTTTGTTTCGCCGACCTCGGATGTGGTCTTTCCCGACGACGTCGACGCGGTCGACCTCGGCGACCTCCTCATCGACGACGGGTTCGGGATTGGCGATGAGGTGAGCGACCCTGACGGCGATTCGCCTGCCGCGGTGCTGTCCCTGGCCGAACGAGTGAACGACCGATTCCCGTCGATCTTCCTTCTCGTCTTCGACGAGCTGCCAATGGCATCGTTGCTGGACGAGACCGGCGAGGTCGACGCCGTCCGTTGGCCGAACTTCGCTCGCCTCGCAGAGACATCGCACCTTTTCTCGAACGCGACCACCGTCGGTTTCACCACCGAACGAGCAATTCCGGCGATCCTCACCGCGCGCTACGAGACCAGGGCCGCGCCCGTCTACTCGCTGTACCCGGAAAACCTCTTCACCCTGCTCGGCGACATCTACGACGTGTCATCAGAGGATCCGCTCGTCGATCTGTGCCCACCGTCGGTGTGCAACGGAGCGCCGCCGCAGTCGATGATCGACTTGCTGGCAACGGACGACGCAGAAGCTCCGGGGACAACTACGCCGAGTTCGACGACGACCTCACTCGCGCCTCCGCCGGCCCAGGACGAGCAGGACGACGCGGGCTCCTTCAGCCTGCTGCTCGACGACGCTTGGATCGTGTTCGGGCATCTCGCCACGCCGGACGGGCTCGAGGTCGGCCTGCCATCGATCGGCTCGACGTGGGGCAACTTCGGTGGCGATCAGGGCGCCGACGGGCACAACGACGAATTCGCGCCCACACCGTCGACTTCCACCTCGACGTCGACGTCGACAACGACGACGGCGCCGCCGCTCACGGTCGATGTCGGCCAGGTACCCATCGACGACGTCGTCGCGGTCGACACCGACGCGGTCAACGAGGAGAACACCGAGTTCCTCGACAGCCTCATCACCGATGATTCCAGAGTCGCCGACTTCCGAGCCGAAGTCGCGGCGATCACGGCGTCCGACACGCCCCAACTTCACTACCTCCACACGCTTCTCCCTCATGTCCCATGGCGCCTCCACGGCAACGGCGACACCTATGCCGACATCGGCCTACCGGGCTACTTCTCGATGTGGGATGACGACCTGACGACCGCCCGAGCCGGTCAGCAACGGCACCTTCTGCAGCTCGAGTTCGCGGACCGACTTCTCGGCGAGTACCTCGACCAGCTCGAAAGCCAGGGCATCCTCGATGCAGCAACGGTGATCGTGCTCGCCGATCACGGCATCAGCTTCATGCCCGGCGCACCGGCGCGCGGTGTTCGTCCCGAGAACCTCGGCGGCATCGCCGGCGTGCCGCTCTTCTACAAGCTTCCCGGCCAGACGGAGGGCGAGCGTCACCACGACCCCGTCGAGACTCTCGACATTCTTCCCACGATCGCCGCGCAACTCGACATCGAGGTTCCATGGGCGATCGACGGGTACGACCTCCTCGGCCCGGCAGTAGCGCGCGACCGTGCCGTGCGGCATCCGTTCTCGGCCGACATCCCCGACGACTACCAACGCATGATGGATGCCGTCACCGCTGATCTGCTCGGCGTCTTCGGCAACGGGACGACCGGAAGTCTCTATGCCCTCGCGGGGATGCGAGAGTTGATCGGCGAATCGATCACCGAGCTCGTCGATGGGTCGGCCGGCTACTGCTGGGTTCGGGACCGACCCACGGCAATTCCCGATGACGAAGGAGCCACTGGCTACGTCTTCGGTCGACTCACCACATCGAGAGCGGACCGCATCCCGTTCGCGATCACGGTCGACGACAGGCTTACGGGCACTGCGGTGACGCTCGATGATGGTGCATCCCATCGCGTGTTCGCGTTCGGCGACCCGCAGTACTGGGTCGACGCGGTCGTCGCCGACGTGGAGTTGCACGAGATCGTCGACGGACGGCTCAGGCCGATTCCCGTCTGCTAGGTCAGCGCAGTCCCAAATAGTTCGCGGCGCCCCGGCCGGCGCGCACACCGGTCGAGAAACACGCTTGCAGCAGGTACCCGCCGGTCGGCGCGTCCCAGTCGAGCATCTCGCCGGCCAGGAAGGTGCCGGGCCGACTTCCCAGCATCAACCAGTCGTCGAGGGCTTCGAATCTCACGCCGCCGGCCGTGGAGATCGCTCGGTCGAGCGATGAGAGACCGACGATCGAGAACCGAGCGTCGTGCAGGGTCTCGGCGACCGTCGCAGGGTCGTCGGAGAGTTGGTTGCCAGTGGTCTCTCGCAGCAAACCGATCGCAACACTGGCGACGCCCGCGCCGCGTAGCCAGGTCGACTGCGACTCCTTCGGGCGGCGGCTCGCGAGGCGCTCGGCCAACGCCGCTGCGCTCAGGTCGGGAGCCAGGTTCATCGAGATGGCGGCGGGAAATGAATCGCCGGCGCCGAGCGCTCCGGCGAGGGCGTAGACGGGCCCGCCCTCGAGTCCCTCGCGGGTGATCACCAACTCGCCGCGCCGCGACCGATTCCCATTGCTGACCACCACGTTCTTGACCGGCGTGCCCTCGAACCGGTCGAGAAACACCTGCGACCAGTCGACCTTCAGACCGCAGTTCGATGGTCGTAACGCCTCGATCTCGATGCCGTCTTCGCTGAGCGCGGCCGTCCAGCCTCCGTCTGATCCGACGCGGGGCCACGACGCTCCACCGACGGCGATCACCGCCGCCCCAGGCTCCACGACCTCGTCCCCCGACGGAGTCGCGAACCGCAGACGCCCGGTGTCGTCCCACCCATCCCATCGACACTGCGTTCGGAGTCGCACACCGAGTAGTTCGAGGCGACCCAACCAGGCTCGCAGAAGCGGCGCAGCCCGATGCGCCTGGGGAAACAACCGACCGCTCGATCCGACAAACGTCGGTTGGCCGAGCGCTTCAACCCAGGCGCGTAGCTCTTTCGGAGAGAACTCGTTGAGTGCCGCGACCAGAGCCGACGGTCGCGGCTCATACCGAGCGACGAGATCGTCGAAGGGCTCCGTGTGGGTCAGGTTGAGTCCGCTCCGCCCGGCCAGGAGCAGTTTTCGACCCGGCGATCGATGCATCTCGTAGAGCGTCACGGCTGCCCCGGCCCGGGCCAACACCTCGGCCGCCATCAGACCGGCGGGGCCACCGCCGACGACGGCGGCCTCCGGCTTGTCGACGGTCACGCGTCTACCGCGACTCGGAGCGCAGCCCGAGGGCGCGGGCGACGAGCACCATGGGATGAACGGCATCGACACCGGCACCGGCGAGGTGCATGGAGCAGCCCGGGTTGGCGCTGACGACAAGATCCGGGGCGACGCGATCGATGGCCGCGACCTTGCGGGCGCGGATGTCTCCTGCGAGTTCGGGCTCGAACACGGAGTAGGCGCCACCGGCACCGCAGCACAATCCGTCGTCATCGAGTTCCACCACTCGCGTCACAAAGGGCGCAAGGACGGTGCGTGTGGCCAGATGGACACGCTGCACGTGACGGAGGTGGCAGGGGTCCTGCACGGCGACGGTGAGATCAAGAGGCTCGACGGCCGGCAGCTTGTCGACGTGTTGGGCCAGCCACTCCTGGATATCGAACACTCGCGCCGAGAAAGCCTCGGCCTCGGGTGTGCCCAAGAGGTGGCCGTAGTCCTTCATCGATGCGCCGCAGCCGGCCGAATCGACGACGATCGGCCGATCGTCGTCGCTCAACGCGTCAATCATCTTCTCAGCGAGCCGCCGCGTCTGATCGGTGAGACCGGCATGGGCCTGAAGGGCGCCGCAACACGGAGCGACGTCGCCGGTGGGCGTGACGCCGAATCCGGCGGCCTCGATCACGCGCTGCCCGGCAAGATGGACGTCGCGTTGCCACGCGTCCATCACGCAGCCGGTGAACAGGTACACATCGTCGCCCGAAGTGCGGTGGGCGGGTCGACGGATCGGCATCGAGGCGGGCAGGCCGAATCGCTTCGGCACGAGTCGGAGCCGGTTGGCGATGGCCAAGAAAGAGCTGCCGAGACGCAAGAGTCGCGGCGCGCCGAGCGGCCGATACAGGAGACGCTGCCATCGCGGGACGGTCTCGCGCTCGGCGACCAGGGTCTCGCGGGTGCGTTCCATCAGGTGGCCGTAGGGCACGCTGCTCGGACACGCTGGCTCGCAGGCTCGACACTGCACGCAGCTCTCGAACGACTCCTTGATCTCGGCCGTGATCGGCGCGCCGCCCTCTTGCACTTCTCGCATCAGTTGGATACGCCCGCGCGGGCTCCTGGTCTCGTCGCCAGTGACCCGGTAGGTCGGGCAATGCGGCAGACAGAGTCCACATTGGACACACGTGTTGAGCTCGTCGGGGAGAAGCTTGAGATCCATCAGTGCCCGACCGTTCTTCCCGGGTTGAGTCGACCACTGGGGTCGAAGTTGTGTTTCACGCGGGCCGAGAGCGCTGCGACACCGGGTTCGATCGGCCGGCCGGGTTGGGGATGTTCACCCCATGCGAGACCGGAGCCGATGGCCATCACCGAGGCCCCGGCGCCGGCGGGCACCGTCGATGCCTCGCTCGCCGGAATCGACCAACGGTGCGGTGGAAGCGCCGGGGCACCCTCGACCTCGACGAAGCCGCTGAGGTCATGAAGTACCGCGGCCTCGTGCTCGAGGTCGGGACCGTGACCTTCGAGATGGACCCATGTGGTCGCGCCGTCCCAGAGCACGCCCGCAGGGCGATAGATCGCATCGAACGCGGCGAGTGGGTCTGACCCTTCGGCCGCCAGCCACAGCGAGGCGGCCGGAACGGGGTTCGTGCGGAGCACGAACTCGACCAACAAACCAAGCGTGCCCAGCGAACCGGTCATGAGCTTTGGCAGGTTGTAGCCGGTGACGTTCTTGACCACCGGGCCTCCCCCGGTGACGAGTTCGCCCTCGGCGCTGACGTAGCGGACCTGGAGCACGGCGTCGCGCAGTCGGCCACGCGCCATCAGGTCGACTGGGTTCTCTCCCACCGCAACCGCACCACCGACGGTGCCACCGCGTTCGGGAAGGGCGGTGCGCTGACCATGACGGGTCAGCTCCTCGGCCAACTCGGCCGTGGTGGTGCCGGCGCGAACCTGCACGGTCATCTCCGAGGCGGCGTAGGCAACGATCCCCGAAGGCGCGGCCAGGAGCCGAGCCGAGTCATCGACGGCTCCGCCGACAGACCAACGGGTGCGGCCCCCGGCGATCGAGACCGGGCCCTCGACTCCGACATCTTCGGCGAAGTCGTGGAGCACCGGGTCGGTGATCGTCAGCGCGCTCATCCCCATACCTCCGCTGGAACGGCTCGAAGCGCTTGGATGTCGGCGCACGAATGGCCCATCGGAAGAACCTTTCCGGGGTTGGCCCGACACACCGGATCGAAGCTGCGGCGAAGGCGGTTCTGATGCTCGAGGTCGGCGTCGCTGAAGAGCTCGTCCATGAACCGCTGCTTCTCCACTCCTACGCCGTGTTCGCCGCTCAGCACTCCGCCGGCGGCCAGCGAGGCTCGCAGAATTTCGGCGCCGGCCGCGTGGACCCGTTCGAGCGTGCCCTCCTCGCGGGCATCGAACAACAGCAGCGGATGCAGGTTGCCGTCGCCGGCGTGGAAGACGTTCATCACGACGACGTCGTGACGGTCGGCGATCTCGTAGACCTCTTCGAGAACGTCGGCGAGCGCAGCGCGGGGAACGACGGTGTCGTGCAGGTAGTAGTCGGGAGCCAGTTGGGCAATGGCTCCGAACGCGGTCTTTCGCCCCTTCCAGAGCAGCTCGCGCTCGTGGTCCGATCCGGCCCTGCGCACCTCGGTCGCGCCATTGGCCCGGCCGATTCGCTCGATCGCCGCGGCATCGATGTCGACACCCGCCTCGAGACCCTCGATCTCCGCGAGCAGCACCGCGGCGGCGTCCGTCGGGTAGCCGGCCCCGACGAAGTTCTCGACGGCCACGGTGATGCGTTGATCCATCACTTCGAGGGCGGCCGGGACGATGCCGGCCGCGATGATCGCGCTGACGGTCTCAGCCGCATCGCGCACCTCACCGAAGGACAAGAGAAGAGTTCGTACGGCCGGTGGATTCTTCGTGAGCCGAACCGCGATGCGGGTAGCGATGCCGAGCGTGCCCTCGCCTCCGACAAATGCGCCGCGCAGGTCGTAGCCGGCCGGTTCGGGGTCGAGGCCTCCGAGCATCACCACCTCGCCATCGGGGAGCACGACCTCGACGGCCAGAATGTGGGCGTCGGTGACCCCGTAGGCGAGACAGTGCGGGCCGCCGGAATTGTTGGCCACGTTGCCGCCGAGCGTGCAGACCGCCTGGCTCGACGGATCAGGGGCGAAGTGAAACCCGCGACTCTGCAGGTGCTTCGACAGGTCGAGGTTGATCACGCCCGGCTCGACCCAGGCCACACGGTTTGCCTCGTCGACGTCGAGGATGCGGTTCATCTTCCCGGTCGAAACCACGATCGGGGCACCGAGAGGTATCGCCCCGCCCGCCAACCCGGTACCGGCACCACGGGGCACGACCGCCGAGTCGTGACGCGTGGCGACGCGCATGATCGCCTGCACTTCGGCGGTTGAAACCGGGAAACAGGTCGGCCCGGCCACGCCACCTCCGAAGACCGAGGCGTCCTTGGCCATGAGAGCACGTTGGGCCCCGTCGACTCTGACCCGTTCGTCGCTCAAGGCCTCGCGTAGATCGGCGACAAGCGGCTCGACGGTCGCGCCGCGCCGTGAGAGTCGATCGAAAATGCCCATCGGTTCCAGCGTAGGACCATCGGTGGCCTCGTGGCCCCGTCGCGTGACAGTCGGCTGACCCCGCATCGACATTGCCGCTCATGGCGGGCATGCTGCGGGGATGAAGCGGTCGCTCCCCCTCGACAAGGTCGACCTCGCGTCCGGCCCGATCTTCATCATCACAATGCTGGCCGAGGCCCGAGCGCTCAAGAACCGCCCGCAACGAGCAATGGGCGATCTCGACGAGTGGACGAAGGACGAACTCGAGGACTCCTCGCTGCCGGGAGACGAACTCGTCCCGGTCGGCTACGAGCGGCGCGACACGGCAGCAAGCCTGACGATGCTGGTCGGCAACGTCGTCGTGAACGCGGCCTACTACGCCGGCCTCTCGAAAATCAGTCAGTTCCTCTTTCGCCATCGCATCGCGAACCTTGGGAAACGCAAGGGCTCGTTTCTGATCGCAATGGTCACGTGGGACTTCCTCTACTACTGGAGTCACCGTTGGCAGCACGAGAAACGCATCCTCTGGGCCAACCACGTCACCCACCACTCGAGTGAGCATTACAACCTCTCCACGGCTCTGCGCCAGCCGTGGTCGGGCTACCTGACATCGTGGGTGTTCTTCCCGATGCCCCTGCTCGGCATCCCACTGCACCACACGGCCCGAGCGGGCCAACTGAACCTGCTCTACCAGTACTGGATCCACACAGAGGCGATCGATCGCCTCGACCCGGTGAGCGAGAAAGTGCTCAACACTCCCTCACACCATCGTGTGCATCACGGGGCGAATCCTCAGTATCTCGACAAGAACTACGCCGGCATTCTGATCACGTGGGACAAGCTCTTCGGCACCTTCGAGCCTGAGCTCCGTCGCGTGAAATACGGCCTGACAAAAAACATCAAGACGTTCAATCCCGTGATGATCGGCTACCACGAGATGATCGACATCGGCCGCGATGTTCGTCGTGCCAACGGTTGGCGCAACAAGCTGGGCCACATTGTGAAACGACCAGGGTGGCAACCCGACGCGGTCGACCTTCAGATGAACGAGTCGGCGTAGGCGAAGATTCCCGTCTGACCGCCGGTGTGAAGAAACACGACGTCGCTCGTCGGGTCGATCTCGCGTGATCGGGCGATCAGCGCGCCAAAGGCTTTGGCTGTGTAGACCGGATCGAGCAAGACGCCCTCGGCGCGGGCAAGACCCAGCACTGCCGCATGAGACTCGGGGCTCTCGATGCCATAGCCCTCGCCCAGCGCGCTCGCATCGACGTTCCAACGTGACGGCTCAACCACGTCGGTGCCGACGAGAGTGGCCGTCTCTCCAACGAGACGAGTGATCGTCGCCGCGGTCTGTTCGCCGCTCGCGTAGACCGCGACGGCGCTCACCGGGATGGTCAACCCGGCGGCCTCGAGACCCACGACCAGCCCGGCCGCGGTGCCGCCCGTCGAGGCCGCGAGGACAAGCAACTCGGGCTGAAGGTGGGCGGCCTCGAGTTGATCGGCAAGCTCGAACGCGGCGGCAACGTAGCCAAGAGCGCCCGTCGGGCTGGAGCCCCCCGGGTCGATGAAATAGAGATCGGGATCTTCCTCGGCCAGCTCGGCGGCCTTGACGATCGCCTGCTCGTTGTCCGCAACGACATGAACAACAGCCCCGAGCAGGCCATCGAGCAGTCGATTGCCCGACGATCGATACATCTCCGTGGGTCGATCGACAGAGTCCGTCAACACCAGATGGCACGGCACTCCGACATGAGCGCAGGCCGCCGCGGTCTGGCGGGCGTGGTTGGACTGGATCGCGCCGAACGTCACGACGCCCGAGGCTCCGCGAGACTCGGCTTCGCCCAGCAAGAATTCGAGCTTCCGCGTCTTGTTGCCGCCGAAGGCGAGCCCCGAGCAGTCGTCGCGTTTCAGCCAGATCAGCGGGCCACCCATCTGCTGTTGCAGCCGGCGACACGGTTGGAGCGGCGTGGGCCAATGCCCGAGTTCGACCCGAGCGAACCGGTCGGCGGGCAGCAAGCCCGGCCAACCGGCGCCGCGCTCTGCACTCATTCGGGGCGATCGCCCTTCACCGTGACGCGGCGCATGTGGCGACGCTTGCCCGCGTAGTCGTAGAGCGCGTAGTGCTGAACGCTGCGGTTGTCCCACATGGCCAGCGTGCCCGGCTCCCACTGGAGCCGACAGGTGAAGGGCTCCTTCACCGCGTGTCGAAGCAGGAACCGAAGCAAGTTGGCGGATTCGTCGCCGTGGAGCCCAGCGATGCTGACGGTGAAGGCACCGTTCACGTAGAGCGCCTTCTCGCCCGACTCGGGGTGCGTCCGAATGACCGGGTGAGCGACGAAGGCCGACGCGAGATCGGGTGCTCTGGTCTCCATTGCCTTGTGCACAGTGGAACTCCCTCCCGCGGCGTATTGGGGGCCAGCCGAGTGGATCCCGACCTGTCCGTCGAGCATCTCCTTCATCGTGTCGCTCAGCGCGTTGTAGGCGGCATGTTGATTGGAGAAGAGCGTGTCGCCCCCACCCTCCGGCACGTCGACCGCGTAGAGGATCGAGCCGAGATCGGGCTGCTCGAGGAAGGTCACATCGGTGTGCCATCCACCCCCGAAGTTGATGATGTCGTCGGGCTCGGTGACCACGTCGATCACCTCGGGAAATTGGGCGTTGCCGACCACGAAGGGGTGGGTGTCGAGCTCACCGAACCGACGCCCGAAGCCCATCTGCTGCTCGGGGGTGATTTCCTGGTCGCGAAACACCAGCACGTGGTGCTCCACGAATGCCTGTCGGATCGCCGCGATCGTGCCGTCGTCGAGATCCTCACTGAGGTCGAGGCCATGGACCGTCGCTCCGAGCGCTCCGGCCAACGGACTGATGTCCAGATCGGTCATGGCCCGACCGTAGCCCCAGGGCCGCTCGACTACGATCCGGCGGTGCCCGACGAATCTGCGTCAGACCCGCGAACCAATGGAGTTCTCGCCGGACTGAAGGTCGTCGAGTTCGCTCAGAACGCAGCGGTGCCGCAGTGCGGCCGCCTGCTGGCCGGAATGGGCGCCGAGGTCGTGAAGGTCGAGCCCAACGAGGGCGACGCGATGCGCCAGAGCGCCCGGCTCACGAAGAACGAAGCGCGGGCCTACGCGACCATCAACCCCGGCAAACGGGCGATGTGTCTCGACCTTGCGTCACCCGATGCCGTCGCGGTCGTCGATGCGCTCATCGACTGGGCTGATGTGTGCCTGGTCGGGTTGAAGGCGGGCGATGTCGAGCGCTTCGGGCTGAGTTGGGCTCGTGTACACGAACGCAATCCGCGCCTGGTGCAGATGTCGTTGACCGCATTCGGGCCGGAGGGCCCCGATGCCGATCAGGGGGGCTACGACGTGCTCGTGCAGGCGATGAGCGGCCTCGGGTTCAGCATGAACCGCAGTGAGACCGGGGTACCCATGCCCACCCGCCCCGCACTCTTCGATTTCTCGTCTGGCGCGATTGCCGCACTCGGCGTGGTTGCCGCGCTTCGCCACCGCGACACGACCGGCGTCGGGCAACGAGTCGATGCCTCACTTCTCGGTGGCGCCCTCTCGCTCGGGACACCGGTGATCGCGGCGTTCGATCAGGACAAGAAGGCCATGGCTGCCGTGCGAGAAGGCATCGACCTCCTTCAACAGTCGGGTGCCGACTTCGACACCCAACGGAGCACCTACGAGTCACAGGTCGTCGCCGGCGCGGGCGTGTTCCGCATCTACTTTCGCCACTACCTGACCTCCGACGGCATCGTGTCGGTGGCAGGAATGTCGCCGGGGCTCGTCGCGAAGTTCCACGAGATCACCGGTCTCGATGCTCCACCCAACCTCGATCCGTCGACGCCCGAGTTCCAGGCGGTCGTCACCGCGGCGGAGGAACTCTTCACCTCGCGGACCACCGCCGACTGGATACGCGACCTCAGGTCCGCCGGCTATCCGTGCACTCGCTTCAACTACCCGTATGAAGCGGTCGACGATCCGCAGGCGGTCGCCAACGACTACGTCGTGGATCTCGAACACCCCGACTTCGGCGGGTACCGCACCGTCGGCATGCCGTTCTCGTTCGATGCCACGCCGACCGCCATCACCGGGCCGTCGCCCCGGCTCGGCGAACACACCGCTGATGTACTCGCCGAGATCGGCCTCGACGCCGACCTGATCGCCTCCCTGCACCACGCCGGCGTCGTGACGAGCCGAGACGAAGCGGACGAGTGACCGGGCCCGAGGTCAGCGCGTTTGCCGGGTTCGCCCATCGAGTCACCTCTCTGGCCGAGCACGTCGTGACCGACGACTTTCCCGACGCCCCCGCCGAGCAGATCGACCACCTCATCGAACAACTCGCCGGCTTTCTCGAGTGGGAGGTCTTCCACGCCGACCCAGGCCGCCCCGCCTTCCATCGCCACAACGACTTGGTGCATCAGTGGGGTGGCCCGAACGCCGACAACGTCTACCGCCACGCCCGGATCGACCCCGCCCGGCGCTACCGCATCACCGGTCGTATGCACTCGTGCGATCAGTGGCTCCTCGCCGTCCGCAAGGGCTTCATGCACAACGATGTGTGGGGCACCGTCGCGCAGGTAACCGCGTCCGATCTCGGCATCGGACCGGGCGACGAGTTCGAGCTCACTCTCGGCGGCGAGGGTCGTGGTGATCGCCACATCGACATCCCCGACGGAGCGATCATGGCTTCGTTCCGCGAGTACTACTACGAGTGGACCGCCGACGAACCGGCCACCATGGTGATCGAGTGCCTCGACGAGACACGACCGACCCCTCCGGTCACGAGCGACGACATCGAGCATCGTCTCGACCGCGCCTTCCAGCAGATCGAAGACTCGATCACCTATTGGAATCGCTACATGGTCGAGAACAGAGATGAGCGCGAACCCAACGTCTTCACCCGTGGGCTGGCCGTAGCCAAGGGGCTTTCCGCCGCTCGCTACTCATTCAACTTCTGGGATCTCGCTCCCGACGAGGCGATCTTCGTCGAGGCCGACGTTCCTGCCGCCGACTACTGGGCATTGCAGCTCTATCGAATGGGCACCTTCGAACTGACCGACCCCGCCGGCCGCCTCTGCAGCCGCAATCATCGTCAGACCACGCTCGCGGGTGACAGCCGCATCCGGGCAGTGATCTCACCGGTCGATGTCGGCGCGGCGAACTGGCTCGATACCGGCGGACGGTCAACCGGCTTGTGCACATTCCGATGGTTCTGGCCCCACGACGACTCCTCGCCCACCATCGAGTCGCAGGTCGTCAAGATCGACGAGCTCGATGCGCTCATGGGATCGAGTACACCCCGAGTCAACGACGATGAGCGGCGCGCCGAACTGGCCGCCCGCCGAGCGCATCTCGCCTGGCGCTTTCGCACCTGACATGCAGCGCAGCGCACTCCTCCGCTCCGCGGCCGAGTCCGCCGGAGTAAGCATCGACGCCGTCGAAGATGCAGTCGCCGACGTGGCCGAACCTCTCGAACTGCTGCTCGGCTCGCTCACGAATGAAGCCGAACTCACCGACGAGGGTCTCCAGTTCACGCATCGATGGATGGCCCGTCTGGTGTCCGAGCGAGTGAAGATCGGCGAGGCCACCGACGCGGCCCACGGCCGCGAGCAGATCGTCGCTCCCGTGATCGTGGCGGGCGCGCCCCGGACGGGCACGACCTATCTCCACGGACTCCTCGCCCAGGTCGAAGGTCACCGCGCCCCTCAGGGTTGGGAGCTTCTCTACCCCTCTCCATCGCCGCGCCAGGACACCGCCGCTGAAGACCCACGAGTCGCTGCCGCGGATGATGAGCTGACCTGGCCGCAACGCCAGAGCACGTCGATGATGTCGATCCATCGATACGCGGCCCGGATGCACAAGGAGTGCCTCTCGGCCATGTCGTTCGCCTTTCGGAGCGAAGAGTTCGTGAGCCGCTATCACGTGCCCGCCTATGTCGACTGGTTGCAGTCGTGCGACATGAAACCGGCCTACGAGATGCACCGGCGGGTGCTTGGACTACTCCAACGCCGTCAGCGGACCGCGCAGTGGGTCCTCAAATCGCCGGTCCATCTCAACAACCTCCCGACGGTGCTCGCCACCTACCCCGATGCCCGCCTCGTGATCACACATCGCGAACCAACGGAGGTCCTCGGGTCGGTCACCAGCTTGATCCTCAATCTGCGCCGGGCGTTCAGCGATCGGGTCGACGAAGGGGCGGTCGCGCGCTATCACCTCGAGCTCTACGGTCGCTCGCTCGACGCTCTCGTCGATGCGGATCTGCCCCCCGAGCAGGTGGCGCACGTCGATCAGCGCAGCCTCATCGCCGAGCCGCAGACGACCATGGATGAGCTGTGCGACCGGTTCGGTCTCGCCACCACTCAGATCGACGCTTCGCCTCCGGTCGAGGCCGGGCAACACGACTATTCCGTTGCCGGGATCGAGACCGACGAGCTCGATGCGGTGTTCGGGCGCTACCGCGAACGCTTCCTGTCAGGTTCGTAACGTCTCGGAGTTGCCGTCCACGGCCAGCGCCTGGCCCGAGATCTTCGCCCCGAGCGGACTCACCAGAAACGCGATCGTCTGAGCGATTTCTTCGGCCTCGACGAAGGTCTGCATCGACACCTGCTTCACGTAGCCGTCCCTCACCTCTTCGGCTGACTTCCCACTGGCCTCGGACTCGAGATCGACCACATGATCCATGCGCGGCCCGCTGATGGAGCCGGGGCAGATCGCATTCACTCTCACGTTGAACTCGCCCAGCTCCATCGCCATCGTCTTCGTGAGCCCGATCACGGCGAACTTCGCTGCCGCGTAGGGCGACCGGTAGGGGAACCCCATCAATCCGGCCGTGGACGAGACATTGATGATCGAGCCCGAGCGTTGGCTCTTCATCACCGGTATCGCGTGGCGCGAGGTGCGAAACATCGAAGTGACATCAACGTCGAGCGTTCGGGTCACGTCGGCCGGATCAAGGTCCTCGAGTCGTCCGCCTGGTCCCGCGATCCCCGCCATGTTGATGAGCACATCGATGCCGCCGAGGGCGGCCAGGCCCGTCGTCATGAACGCGTCGACGGCGTCAGTGTCGCCGACATCGGTGACCTGCCCGTCCACGCCGTCGAGAGTGAGTACCGCTCCGAGCGCGCCCGCGTCGATGTCGCCGGTCCACACGTTCGCCCCCGCACCGGCGAACATCTCAACGGTGGCGCGGCCAATGCCGGCGCCACCCGCGGTGATCACGACCCTCAGACCTTCGAGCTTCAACTCCATCGGCGCACCGTATCTGGCCGCGACCGGCGGATCAGGCGACAACCACACCGCCGTCGCAGGTGATCACGTCGCCAACAGTGAAAGCACCGGCGCGAGAGCTGAGAAAGATGGCGAGACCGGCAATGTCCTCGGGCGTGCCCACCCTTCCACTCGGGTTCGTACGCCCGACGGCGTCCCAGTCTGTCCCCTCGACGTCGCCGCCCGTTCCCACTCCGGTGCTCAGCATCCACGTGGGAAAGGGGCCCGGCGCGATCGCGTTGACGATGATGTGACGCGGCGCGAGCTGGCCGCCGAGCTGGCGAGTCAGCGCATGAACGGCGGCCTTCGATGGACCGTAGGAATATGTCTCGAAGGCCGGCGATTTGATGCCGTCGATCGACCCGATGTTGATGATGCGGCTGGGATCATCGGCCGATGCCGTCGCCTCGAGCAGCGGCAAGAGCTGCTGTATGAGAAAGAAGACACCCTTCACATTGGTGTCCATCACCTTGTCCCAACCCTTCTCCGGAAACTCGGCGATCGGCGCGCCCCACGACACGCCCGCGTTGTTCACGAGAATGTCGACGTGGTCCTCGTGCTTCGAGATCTCCGCCACCAGCGCGTCGATCCCTTCGAGCCCGGAGAGGTCGGCGGGAACCGACACGCACTCTCCTCCGTACTCCGCCATGAGCCGCTCGGCGGTGGCGTCGCACGCCTCCGCCTTTCGGGAGCTGATGTAGACCTTGGCGCCATTGGCCAGGTAGCCGGCCGCGATCATCTCGCCGATGCCACGGGACCCGCCGGTGACCAGAGCGATCTTGCCTTCGACGGAGAAGAGGTCGTTGATTTTCATGGGCGGACCCTAGCCAGGAGGTCGGTCCGGCGCGAAGAACGACAGGATCAGATCGGCACAGAGCTGGGGCTCATCGATCCACGGGGCGTGTCCCGCCTCGTCCAGAATGTGCAGACGGCTGTCGGCAAAGCGGTCGGCGAAGTCCCGGGCCACCTTTTCTCCACCGTTCGGATCTTCGGCTCCCCATATGAACAGCACCGGAGCCTCGATGGCGGCGAGTTCGGTATCGGTCAGGAGCATCTCCTGGTTGAGACCGGCAATCGGAGTGAAGACGGCCGGCGTCGACCGCACTTCGTTTGCCATCGTGTCGGTGTCTCGCAGCGACAGGTAGAACCACTCGACCATGTCGTTGCTGAATCGGCCGTTCGCGAGCGCTCGCTTCAGACCGATCTGTCGCAGCAGCATCCGAACCACTCCCCGCGAAACGGGCATCTTCGCCATCAGCTGACGGGCGCCGGGAACGGCACCAGCGCGCAACGACAGCACGACCTTCTCCATGGGTACGCCCATCGACCAGCTCAGCTCCACGAGCCGCTCGAAACGGTCCGGGTGAGCCGATGCACCGCGAAACGCGAAGAAGCCCCCGAACGACGTGGCGATGACCGTCGCTCGATCGATCTCCAGAGCGTCGAGAACATCAACGATCAGCGAGTCGGCGTAGGCCTTCACCGCGTCGGGGTCCGCCAGGCCGGCCGCACCGGCGATCGGAGCGCTGAATCCGCAGCCAGGCCGATCGAGGGCGATACACCGAAACCCGGGGAGCAATCCGATCAGATTCGACCAGCTCGTGCCGTTGTTCATCCCTCCGTGGACGAAGACCACCGGTGGCCCCTCACCCACCTCCTGCACACGAACCGTCGGTCCCGATGCGAGGGTCAGGAAGCGAACCGTCGGCTGAACGCCCGCGGTGGCCCACAGTTTTCGCTCGGCGGCGGCATATCTCGGTGTGACGTCCACGCGGCGATTCTCGCACCTTGCCGGCTCGCCTGCCGACCTAGGGTGCGATCGTGACGATGTCCGATGACGCAACGCCGGGTCCACTTCTGGGGAGCGGTCGTGCCGCCGACGTCTACGACATCGGTGCGGGACGGGTCTTGCGGCGCAACCGCGGCGGCGAATCCACCGAGCACGAGGCCATGGTCATGCGCCATGTGCATGCCCACGGCTATCCGGTGCCCGAGATCTTCGATGCGGAAGACGGCGACCTCGTGATGGAACGGGTCGCCGGCCCGACCATGCTCGACGCGTTCGGATCACGGCCGTGGGGCATGCGCGCCTGGGCCGCGACACTCGCCGACCTCCATCGTCGTCTGGAGGTCGTGCCCCTTCCCGACTTCACCATTCCCGCGCGTACCGGTGCAGCGGAGGCGATCGTTCACGGCGATCTCCACCCCGACAACGTGATCCTCACGAACGACGGGCCGGTCGTGATCGACTGGCCAAATTCGATGGTTGGGCCTCGCGGCGCCGACGCCGCCAACACCTGGGTCACCGTGGCGTCGGCCGATGTCGAGGGCGGGTTCGTCACCCGGCTCCTCGGCACCGTCGGGCGGGGGTATTTCCTCCGCCGGTTCCTCGCCGGGTGTGACGAGGAGAGTGTGCGTTCTCAGCTGGTCAATGCCGCGGACCACAAACTTCTCGACCGCAACTTGCGACCGAACGAGGCCGAGACGATTCGAGCACTGGTTCGAAAGGAGGCGAAGCCATGACCGAGCCGACCAGGGTGATCGTGACCGGGTCGGTCACCGCCCGCGACGTCGCCATTGCCGAGGTTGAGTCACTCTGTCTGGCCCACGTTCGACGATCGCGACTCGAGCCGGGCTGTCTCCTTCACTCCGTTCATCGAGACGTCGAGAACGAAGCTCGATTCGTGTTCCTCGAGCATTGGCGCTCGCGTGCCGACCTGGATCGCCACTTCGCCGTGCCTGAGTCGGGCGGGTTCATCACCGCGCTTCGCGACCTGTGCATCACCCTCGACCCGATCGAGATCTATGAGGTCACCGACTCCGCATAGCTGCCTGTCGGGGCCTGACAAGTGTTGCGATCAGCGCACGCTTGACAGCACGTTCGTCATCTTTGTAACATGAATGCAATCAAAGGAGCAGGCCCGCCGCCATGCTCCGAGGAAGGAAACGACCATGATCCTCGCCGCTCTGGTTCTCATTGCACTCCTCACCCTCGCGCTCGCAGCGAGCGTGGCGTTCATCGCCCACGACCTCGCTGTCGAACAACGCTCGCGACCCGAACAGTCGAATTCACGGATCCCGGTCGCGGCCTGAGCCGCCCTCCTCTGCTACCAGCTCGCCGAGATGTACTGCGTCTCGCAGAACTCGTAGATCCCCTCGCTCGCGCCCTCCCGACCGAGCCCCGACTGCTTCATCCCGCCGAAGGGCGCCGCCGGGTCCGACATCGTCCCCCGATTGATGCCGACCATGCCCGACTCCAGGCGTTCGGAGACTGACAGGCCCCTGGCCAGATCACTCGTGTAGACGTAGGCGGCGAGCCCCATCTCCGTGTTGTTGGCATCGGCGATCATCGTCTCGACATCCGCGAACGGGATGACAGGCGCAACCGGGCCGAAGATCTCTTCGCGCGTGATGGGCGACGACGGATCGACATTGCCGAGCACGGTCGGGCGATAGAAGTGGCCCGGCCCATCAATGGCCGAACCGCCCGCGGCGAGATCGGCACCAGCATCAACCGCGGCGGCGACAAGCGAGTCGATCGATGTGATCGCGGCAGGATTGATCATCGGGCCACACGTGACACCATCCTCGAGCCCATTGCCGACCTTGATGGCGTTCATGGCCCCGGCGAGTCGTTCCGTGAAGTCGGAAGCAACGCCGGCCTCGACGAAGAAACGATTTGCGGCGGTGCAGGTCTCTGCCGAGTGGCGCATCTTTGCGACGATGGCGCCATCGACGGCACTGTCGAGATCGGCATCATCGAACACGATGAACGGCGCGTTGCCACCCAGCTCCATCGCCACCTTCAACACGCGGTCGGCACAACGACGAAGCAGCACCCGCCCTACCTCGGTCGATCCCGTGAACGACACCATCCGAGTAGCGGGGTGCTCGGTCGCGGCGTCGAACCATGCGGCCGAGTCGTCTGTGGGCACGACGTTGATCACTCCCGGCGGAACGCCCGCCTCCTGCAACAGATCGGCCACCCGCAGTGCGGTGAGCGGCGCCTCCTTCGGCGGCTTGATCACGACGGCGTTGCCGGCGGCGATCGCCGGAGCGACCTTGCGGGTGATCATCGCCGCCGGGAAATTCCACGGCGTGACCATCACGACCACGCCAACCGGCGGATGCCGCACGATGATCTTGTTGGCTCCTCCCGGCGCAGTGCTGATCGAGCCGTGAATGCGCACCGCCTCTTCGCTGTTCCAGCGGAAGAACTCGGCCGCGTAACCCACCTCTCCTCGAGCATCAGCAAGGGGCTTGCCGTGCTCTCGCGTGATCAACTCGGCGAGCTCATCGGTGTGCGCGACCAGCGTCTCCCAACAACGACGCAGGACCTCGGCTCGATCACGGGGGGCCACAGCAGCCCAGCGGACTTGAGCCTGATGAGCGATCTCGACCGCATCGTGGGCATCGGAGGGCATACCGGCAGCCACGGTGGTGATCTCAAGGCCGGTCGCCGGATCGACCACGGAGATGCGGGCGCCCTCGGCCCCGTCTCTCCATTCACCGCCGACAAGGATCTGGTCTCGCATCGATCTCTCCCACGTCGAAAGCCATTTCGTAGCACCGAATTGCTACGGCCGTGGCTAATCTCGCGCAATGGACATGCCCCGCAACCAGTTCAAGCGGCGGCTGGGCGAGCCGGGTGTGCAATACGGCATCTGGGTCAGTCTGGCGGATGCGGTGGCGGCCGAGATCAGTGCCGGCGCCGGGTTCGACTGGCTGGTGATCGACGGCGAACACAGCCCCAACGACATCCGCAGCTCACTCGCGCAACTCCAGGCCGTGCAGGCTTCCGAGGTGAGTCCGATCGCCCGTATCGTCCGCGGCGACACTCACCGCGTGAAACACCACCTCGACATCGGCTTCCAGACAATCCTCGTGCCCATGGTCGACACTGCGGAACACGCGGCAGAGATGGCGAGGGCGCTCCGGTATCCCCCCGCCGGCGTACGCGGCGTGGCGACCACGCGAGCGGCGCGTTGGGGGCGCGTCGAGAACTACCACGGCCAGGCCAATGACGAGGTCTGTCTGGTGATCCAGATCGAGACTCAACGCGCCATCGACAATCTCGACGAGATGCTGCGCGTCGAGGGGGTCGATGCCTTCTTCATCGGCCCGTCCGATCTGGCGGCCGCCCTCGGCCATCTCGGCCAACCCAGCGCACCGGCGGTGCGAGCAGCCGTGGTCGATCTCATCGGCCGTATCCGCGACGCCGGACGTCCCTGCGGCGTACTCGCCACCACACCGGAGACCGCGGCGGAGTACCGATCGGCGGGAGCGAACTTCATCGGGGTCGCAGTCGACACCGCCCTGCTGGCCAGGGCCACTTCGGCCATCGCCGATCAGTACCTCTCCTAGGGCTCGGTTGTGGCGCTTCCTTCCGACTCGATCCTCGCCCGTCTCTCCGAAACGCTGCCGGCTGACTCGATCCAGGTCGACGAAACCGACGGTGAAACAGCCGTGGTCCGTCCCCGCTCGACCGAGGAGGTCGCCCTCGCCGTCGCCGCGTGCGCCGAAGCGGGCGTCGCAGTCGTGCCTCGGGGCGGCGACACAGGACTCTCAGGCGGGACCGACTCGCCCACCGACCGACCTTCGATCGTGCTGTCGCTCGACCGGATGAACGAGATCGAGTCGGTCGACGCCGACCGTTGGACCATCACCGCACAGGCCGGGGTCACGATCCAGGCGCTGCAGGAGGCCGCGGCCGCTGTCGACCGAAAGTTCGCTCCCGATTGGGGCGCTCGCGGCACCGCAAGCATCGGCGGGGCCATCGCCACCGATGCCGGAGGCAACAACGTGGTGCGGTACGGCAATCTGCGCGATCACGTGATGGGGGTCGAGGTGGTCACCGCCGACGGCCGAATCTGGGACGGTCGGCGAGCCTTGCGCAAAGACTCGTCGGGCTACGACCTCAAACAGCTCTTCATCGGCGCGGAAGGCACGCTCGGCGTCGTCACATCCGCGGTTGTGAAGCTCGTTCCCGCCACTCCCCACACCCAGTCCGCGCTGGCCGCGATCACTGATCTCGACGCGCTCATGCCGCTGTTCACCATCGCTCACCACCATGCACCGGCCGTGCTCACCGCCTTCGAGTTGATGCCCGACGCGGCGATCGAGCGGGTGCGTGAGCGCTACGGCGTGGCCCACCCCATCACAACGAGGTCCGAGTTCTACGTGTTGGTCACGCTCGCCTCGTCGGAGCCGGTCACCGAGATGCTCACCGCGGTTCTCGCCGCCGCCAGCGAGGCCGGTCTCGTCAGCGACGCCGTGGTGGCCGGCGGTCGCGAGCAAGAGGCGGCGCTGTGGTTCCTCCGAGACGAGATCCCGCCGCCCCGGTCCTACCCCGAGCACCACAAGCTCGGCGTGAAGCTCGACACCGCCGTACCGATCGACCGCATCAGCGAGTTCATCAGTCGGGTGACGGGGCTGGCGCAGACCCACGCGCCCGACGCGCACTGCTACGGATTCGGCCATGTGGGCGACGGCAACATCCACATGATGATCCTGCCGACGGCCGACGACCAGGTGACCGAGTTTCTCGCGGTCAAGCCGGGCCTCGAGCAGGCGATCGACAAGCTGGTCTTCGAGCTCGGTGGCACGCTCAGCGCCGAGCACGGGCTCGGACTCCTGTTGCGTGACCGGGTCGAGCCGCAGAAGCCACCGATCGAGTGGGAGCTGATGCGGGCGATCAAGTCGACCCTCGACCCGACCGACCTGTTCAATCCGGGGAAGACGCTCCCACCGCTCTGAGCGACTAGCTCGCCGCTCTCACGGCGGCGTTGTAGCCAATCGTCGTGCGATGCAGCAGCCGTTCGTGGCCGTCGTAGCCAGCCGTCGCCTTGTGGAGCACGCAACGGTTGTCCCACATGACCAGCATGTCGGGCTCCCACACCTGGCGGTAGCGGAACTCGTCGCGGGTCTGCCACGCGTAGAGCTCTCCGAGCAGCGCCTCCGCCTCGTCGACATCCACGCCATCCAGGCCGACGATGTAGCCGAAGGTGCTGTAGAGCGTCGATGCGCCCGTTTCCGGGTGGGTGCGGATCAACGGGTGGTGTTGGGTCGCGTAGGCGGCATCGCTCGTGACGATCTTCATGGCCCGCTCGTGGGTATCGCCCTCCCCGTACATGCCGTCCGGGGCATAGGCCCGGTGAGCGGAGTGGACCGCGATTCGGCCGTCGAGGCGCTCCCGCAGGTTGTCGGGCATCTCCGCCAGCGCCATCTCCTGATTGATGAAGAGTGTGTCGCCGCCGCTCGGTGGGATGACCTTTCCGTAGAGGCACGTGCCGTCGGGCGGAAACTCCTGAAACGTCCAGTCGGCGTGCCACGAATCGGCGAACAGCGATGATGTCTCGTCGGCCGCCCGGTGAATCGCCGCGATGTTGGGGTGACCGTCGATCGCCTCGAAGAACGGGTCCTCGCCGAATGGACCGAAGCGCAGTGTGAACCGCTCGAGATCGGCATCGGTCAACTGCTGCTGGGGAAACGACAACACCTTGTGGTCGAGCCAGGTACGACGAATTTCGGCGACGGTTTCGTCGCTCAGCTCGACGCTCAGGTCGACCCCTCGCACCGTGGCGCCACACGATTCGCCGCTCGGAGTGATGTGCAGTGTCATCGTGCGACCTTAGGTGACGAGTCGCGCTTCGATACCGGCGATCATCACATCGAGGTCGAAGGCGAAGGCCTCGTCGTTGTCGACGTCTCGCACCGCCGCCATCGCCGATGCCATCGCATGAGATGCCTGAGGGGCCGTCTCCTGCGCGACTGCCACCGCTTGACCCACCGCGGATTCACCCGAGGCGCCCGCGCTGAAGGCGATGCGGGCGGCGAGCCAGAGGGTGTGTCCTGTCTCCGCGGGCGAGATGCCCGCATCGATCATGAGTTGGATCCCGTGTTCCGTTGCTTCGAGCCGGGAGACGTCGACACCGTCGCGAACGGCGTCGAGGAGCTCGCCGCCGACAGCGCCGAGGTCGTCGCGAAGGATCGTGGCCCACGACCTGAGCCAGTCCTGCCAGTCGTTGAGGTGTCGGCTGTCGGCGGCTGATCGCTCCATGACCGCCGCCGCACCGAGCCGCACGATCTCATCGCGGCCGCTCACGTGCGTGTAGAGCGCGGGAGTGGTGACATCGAGACGATGAGCCACGTCGTCCATCGAGAAACGATCGAGACCAACGGCGATTGCGGCTTCGACCACTCGGTCGCGAGAGATCTTCGGTGGTCGCCCCCGGCGCGCCTGGCGTGTGTTCGACATATTTTGGTAGCTTAACTTAATCGCTTCGTAAACCCGAACGACGAGCGCCACCCCAACACTCGAGGACACCGACATGCCGCAGGGCGACACCGACACGCTGTACCAACTTCGATCTGCCGACTCGTGGCGATCGCCGTGGAACGACTATCGGCGGCTGCGCGACGAGGCCCCGGTGCACCGCGTCAAACATGAAGCCCACGGCGACTTCTACGTCCTGTCACGGTTCGACGACGTGTTCAACGCGGCTCGCGACACCGAGCGATTCTCGTCGGCCAAGGGCCTCACGCCCGACCCCGACGGCGCCTCGATGTTCAGCGACGACGCTCGACCCATTGTCATGATGGACCCACCGGATCACACCGACATGCGCCGCCTCGTGAGCAAGCCGATGACCCCGCGCCGAGTCAACGCCATCGAGGAGAGCGTGCGGGCCTTTGTGGGCGAACGACTCGACGAGGTCGAGTCGCAGGGTGAGTGCGACATCGTCGACACGCTCTTCAAGCCGCTGCCGAGCTTTGTCGTCGCTCACTATCTCGGCGTGCCGGTGAGCGATCGCGAACGATTCGACCGGTGGACCAATGCCATCGTTGCCGCTACCGCGTCCGACAGCTTCGAATCGGCCGCTGATGCCTTCATGGAGTTGTTCGCGTTCGGCGATGAATTGATCGAACGCCGCAAGGTCGACCCGGGCGACGATCTCGTCTCCAGCCTCGTGGAGGTCGGCCCTGAAGTCGCCACTCCAGGATGGATCATCGGCTTCGTGTTCACGATGGTGACGGGCGGGAACGACACCACCACCGGCCTTCTGAGTGGCGCCGCGGAGCTCCTCACCGCCCATCGCGACCAGCGATCCCTTCTTCTCGAGGATCCCTCGCGTGTGCGGCCGGCCGTCGACGAGTTCCTCAGGCTCACCTCGCCTGTGCAGAACCTCGCCCGAACCACCACCAAGGAGGTCGCGCTCCACGACACCACGATTCCCGCCGACACGAAGGTCATGCTGCTCTATGGGTCGGCCAATCGCGACGAACGCGAATACGGCGACAACGCCGACGAACTCGACGTGCTCCGTAACCCGAGCCGCATGCTCGCTCTCGGCTACGGGGCTCACCACTGCCTCGGCGCCGCTGCCGCTCGGCTCCAAACGGCTGTCGCGCTCGAGGAACTCCTCGCTCGTTTCCCCGACTTCTCGGTCGACTACGAGGCCGGTCGTTTCGCCCCGGGCTCCTTCGTGCGGCGCTACGAGTCATTGCCGTTTCGCACCACCTCGTAGAAGTCCGAGGTGTGGCCCGAGCGCTCGGGCGGGGCAAGCCGGCGGGGCGTAGAGTTGCAACGTGCAGATCACTCCAACCAGCAATTCTGTCGGTGCCGAAGTCGGCGGCGTCGACCTTCGAGAGATCACCGATGCCGACTTCGATCAGATTGTCGACGCGTGGGCGGAGCACGGGGTGCTTTTCTTTCGCGATCAGGAACTCACCCCTGAGGACCACATCGGCTTTGCCGAACGATTCGGCTCCATCAACGTCAACCGCTTCTTCCGACCGGTCGACGGCCATCCGGAGATCGCGGAAGTCCTGAAGGAACCGGATCAGCTACGCAACATCGGCGGAGGCTGGCACACCGATCACTCCTACGACACCGAGCCGGCCAAAGGTTCGATTCTCTACGCACGGGAGCTTCCGCCGGTCGGCGGCGACACCTTGTTCGCCGGCATGGGCGCCGCCTTCGACGCCCTGTCAGACGACTTCAAGTCGATGCTCCGCAACCTCCGTGCGGTGCACTCGAGCCGCCACGTCTTCGGAGCGGCGACGAAGGGTACCGAGGGCGTCGAGGGTCGTATCGGCAACCCCGACCAGGCCACCCAGGATGCCGTCCATCCCGTCATCATCGCTCACCCCGTCACCGGCCGGCCCCTCCTCTACGTGAACCCCGGATTCACCGTGGAGATCGAGGGCTGGCACCCCGCCGAGTCGAAGGCACTGCTCAATTTCTTGTTCGAGCACACGAGCCGACCCGAATTCCACACCCGCTTCAAGTGGACACCCGGGGCAGTGGCAATGTGGGACAACCGTTCAACCTGGCACTTTGCGCTCAACGACTACCCGGGACACCGGCGCTACCTGCATCGCATCACGATCGAGGGAAGCGCGCTCGAAGCGGCGTAGCCGACGTGATCAGATCACTCGGCCCGCGAGGTTGAGGGCCTGGCCACTCGTGCCGTTCGTAGGCAGCGTCGCCAGCAATCGGGCCAGCGGCACGACCTCCTCGGGGTTCTTCAGCCACTCGCCGTTCTGCTTCGAGAACTCCTCGAAGAAGTTCGGCTCGGCCCCCTCGGCCGTTGGCGACTCATCCGGAAATCCGGTCAACGCGGTGCGAACCGGGCCGGGCACGAGCTCGTTCACCGCGATCGACTTCTGTCGCCACTCCACCGCGAGCTGGCGTACGAGGTGCGAGACCGCAGCCTTGGAGATGCCGTACATCCCCAACCCGGGGATGTTCTGCGATCCCGACGCCGAGCCGGTCACGATGAACCGACCACCACCGTCGGCCGCGAGAAGGTCTTCGGCGGCGCGCGCGAGGTGCAGACAGCCGACGAGGTTCACGTCGAGGCACCGGGTCACGTCGCTCTCGGGCCAGTCGGTCAATCCCTTGACCGGCCCAGCCACACCTTGGTTGGCGAACAGCGTGTCGAGACGGCCGAATCGCTCGGCAATCACGGACAAGAGTGCGACGCAGTCGGACTCCGACGTCACATCGCAGCGCAACGCTGCGGCCCGTCCACCAGCCCCCACGATCTCGGCCGCGGCCGCTTCCCCGGCCTCCATGTCTCGCCCTGCGATGACGATCTCGGAGCCGGCCGACGCGAAGTCGCGGGCGATCGCCGCGCCGATCCCTCGGGTCCCGCCGACGACCAGCACAACCTGACCTGCGAGTTCGGTGGTCACGACAGCGCCGTCCAGCTACCGCTTCCAGCTTCGATCAGGTTCGCCGAAGATCGGAAGCACGACTTCGACACAAAAGGTGCGACCTCTTTCGCTCGCAGACGGCACAGCTCGGCTTTGAGCGCTCGAGCCTCAGCAATCTCCGGCTCGTCACCCTCGCCGAGGGCCAGCAGGTCGACCACGTGCAACGCGAGCTGCGCCTCGCCGTTTTCAGCGAGAGCTCGCGCTCGGTCGAGTACCGCCTGCTTGTCGACGATGGCCGATGCGACCGCAGCGGCAGCATCAGCACCGGCAGCTGGATGCAACGTCGTGGGGTTGCGGTCCCACCAGCCGTTTTCTTCTCGGTAGATGTCACGGACGATGTAGTCGGGCGCGCCGTAGGTCGGACGCATCCAAGGCTGATCGAAGAGCTCATCGGGATAGGTCATGTCGGCGAGAACCTGGTGCTCGTCCATACCCAGATTCATGCGACGCACCACCTCGCTGCGCAGCCAACGCAGCGCCTCCGACGTCGCCGAGAGCTGCCGCTCGATCTCGTCGCCCTCGATGAGGGGGCCGAACTCGGTGAGGAGGCGGGAGGCGTTCAACGCCATGAGCCGGTCGAGCGTCTCGGCCCACCGGACGGTGAATCGCTGGGTGCGCAGTGGCGTGCCGATGTTGGGAATCGTGAACCCCGGAGTTGCCGCACCGCCACACAACAGACCGTCGTCCGGTAGCCAGACCGCGAGGGCGTCGTCGGTCTCGGAGGGAGCCCAGAGCAGCTCCACTCGGCGAGACCCTCCAACCAACTCCATGTGATCGGCGAACGTCTCCGTGGGGTCGTGAAGTGCGAGTCCGGCCGCGAGCATCTCGAGCGGAACCGGCCTCTTGGCGGGGAACTGAATCGACGCCATGCGCAGCTGAAGACCCTGGGTCTCGCGATAGCGATCGTGGCGCCGCACGACGTTCTCGTGTCCGACCAGCCGCGGCGGAGCGTCGCCCCGCTCCTCGTTGTGGCGCATCCACACATCAACCGAGGCGTTGTAGCCGTGGTGCCCGTGGCTGTAGACGATCGCGTGGACGGGAGCGTCGGTGTGTTCGCGCAATGTCGTGATCATCGCGTCGGCGTGGCGATAGCCACTTGCGTCGAGTACGACCACTCCCGCATCGGTCTCTATCGCCAGCGAGTTTCCCTGACCGGGAAGCACGGTGAGTCCCGGCCCGATCACTTGGCCGGCGAGCTGTCCCGCCAGGATGTCCGTCGATCCGGTCGACCTCTTCTGTGTGTCATCGGCCATGTGGCGGTTCTCCTCGATTGCGGGTCGACAGAGACAGAACGTAGTCGTCACCCCGATGAGCGACCGCCTCGGATTGCCGACTCGACCTCGCTACTCGAAGACCGGGGTGCGCTTCTGGAGAAACGCTGCTCCGCCCTCGGCTTGGTCCGCGGTGCCACTGCACGCGTTGACGGCTTCGCGTTCGGCATCGAGTGCCTCGTCGAGCGTGCCTTCCATGGCCACCATCACGGTGCGCATCACGCCGGCCATCGCGAGTTGCGGGCCGTCCGCCAACTGTTGAGCCAGTTCGTGGGCACGGGCCTTGAGGTCGGCCATCGGGTGAATCTCGCTCACGAGCCCGATCCGGTACGCGTGGCGCGCGTCGACCTTCATGCCCCGGAGCATCATCTCGAGCGCAAAGGTCGGACCGACGCATCGGGTGAGCCGGGCACTGCCGCCCCACGCCGGCACGGTGCCGAGGTCGACTTCGGGCAGACCGATCTTGGCGTTGTCCGACGCGGCGAGGCGAAAGGTGCACGCGAGCGGCAATTCGAGGCCTCCACCGAGGCAGTAGCCGAAGAGCGTCGCGACGGATGGCTTGCCGAGGTTCTCGATCTCGCCCAACACGCGACGTCGCTGGTCGAGGACTGCCTCTGTGCCGCCGCGGGCCGCGCTCTCGGTGAACAGCTGCTTGAGGTCCATTCCCGCGCTGAAGTTGTCGTCGCCATCAGCAGTGAAGACGAGGGCTCGCACCGAGTCGTCGTCCTTCACATCCTTGAGCAGCGCCTCGATCTCATCGATGTATTCCAACGACATCACGTTGAACGGCGGGGCGTCGTTCGTGATCGTCAGCACCTTGCCGTCTTGCTCGACTCGCATGGCTGCTCCCTCGCTGATTCGACCCTGTTGAGCGGGCGGACTTCGTCTCAGAGGTTACGCAGCGCAGCTCGGATCCGCTTCTCACTGACCTTCTCTCGCGCCCCCAACTGTTGGGCGAACGTGGCCACCCGGAATTCTTCGAGCTGCCAGTTCAACTCCTCGAGCTCGGCGCTAGCGGCCAGTCGATCGGTGAAGACCTCGAAGTCGTTCTCGAGAGAGCGGCACTTCGCCATCAGCTGTCGATCCTGCACCACCCGGTTCGGAAGCTTGTCGAGCCGCACTCGAATTCCCTGGAGATAGCGGACGATGTCGCCGAGTCGGCGGGCACCGACGGCAGTCAGGTGATCCGGGTAGACGAGCCGATCGAGCTGCGCCTGCATGTCGAGATAGGCGGGATGCAACGCCGTGGCGACCGGTTCGCCCAGATCTCGCCGAAGCGCCGCGGCAGTGACGAGAATGTCGACCGCCTCGCCGCCGACAGAGCGCACGGCATCGGGGAGCGCAGCCCGAACGCGATCGGCGAGTTGCAAGAAGTCGTGCTCCGACCACGCAGGCCCACCGGCCTCTTCGAGCAATTGCATGAAGATGCAGTCAGCTGCATCGTTCACCCACGCGAGTTTCGATCCGTGGGGGCTCGAGGCGAGGGCCAGAGTGGCTCGATTGTCGAACAGGTCATTGAGCATCCGGGCCGACCCGCCGACGGTGAGGCGCAGCAGGCGACTCGTCCCGAGCCACATCATCTCGGCCTGGCGATCGGCGTCGGGTTGAAGCTGAACGCCGACCGTCTCACCTTCGTCGACGAGTGAAGGAAAGGCATCGACCTCGAGGCCGGCAGCCGTGGTGCGCACCGTCTGGGGTAGTTCGCCGAAGGCCCATCGTTTCTCACCCGAGCAGACGAGCGGATGTGCGCCTTCGGCCAGAACGTTGCTCACATCGGCGGCGAGGTCGGCTCGAATCGAGTCGAGATCGCGACTCTGGGCCAGGAGGCTTCCGTCGTCGGTCACCACCCGATAGAGAGGCCGGAGATGGTTGGGCAGCCGCGACAGATCGAGGGCATCGGCCGGCAGTGGTTCGTCGGATATCTCCCGTAGGGCACCGCGGAGAGCCTCGATCACGCTGCCGTCTTCTCCGGCGAGCGACGGCAAGACCAGCGCGACCGTGTCGGGGATCGGGACAAACGCCTTCCGGGCCTGTTTCGGCATCGATCGCAGGAGCGAGGTGACCAGCTCTTCACGCAAACCGGGCACGTTCCAGTCGTACCGCTGCGCATCGATGCGGTCGAGCAACGAGACAGGAACGGTGAGAGTGACACCGTCGTTGGTCGCCGTCTGGTCGAACTCGTAGTCGAGCGAGATCTCGAGGTCTCCGGTTTGCCACGTCTCGGGGAACTGGCCGTCGTCGACATCGGCCTGCTCGGTGTCGAAGATGTCGTCGAGCCGCAGATCGAGCAGCCGGGGCTCACCCTTGCGCCGCTTGTTCCACCACCGGTCGAAGTCGGCTCCCGAGGTGACACTCTCGCCGACGCGGCGATCGTAGAACTCGAAGAGCACGTCGTACTCCACGAAGAGATCACGGCGCTGGCGTGCGCCCAGACGACGAACCTCATCGAGCACACCTTCGTTCTGCGCGAAGAACGCGTGGTGCGTCTCCCACTCACCCTCGATCAGAGCATGGTGAATGAAGAGATCCCGAGCGACGTCCGGGTCGACGCGGCGATAGTGCACCCTGCGACCAGCCACGAGGGGAACGCCGTAGAGCGTGGCCCGTTCGATGGTCATGGCCGATCCCTTCTCGGCATCCCACTCGGGTTCCTCGTAGGTGTACTTCGCTATGTGGGCACCGGCCCGCTCCGCCCACTCCGGTTGAATCCGCGCCGCACTGTGAGCCCAGAGCCGGTTGGTCTCGATCAGCTCGCCGGCCATCACCCAGTTGGGCGGCTTCTTGGCCAACGCCGATCCTCGCCCGATGAGGAAACGGGCGCTCCGGCCGCCGGTGAACTCCGGGCCGGCCGCGTCCTTCAGCCCTACCTGCGAGAGCAGACCCGTGAGAATGCACTGGTGGATCGTGTCGGGTTTCGCCGGCTCGCGGTTGACCTGCCAGCGCAACGACTTCGCGGTTCGCTCCAACTGCCGAACGATGTCCCACCACTCCCGAATTCGGTTGTAGTTGAGGTATTCCTTCTTGCACATGCGGCGAAAGGCGCTACTCGACCGGCTCTCTCGCTCTGTCTCGAGGTAGTCCCAGAGGTTGATCCACGCCAGGAAGTCCGATCCCGACTCGTTGAACCGAGCGTGGAGCTGGCCCGCATCCTCGCGCTTCTCCGCCGGACGCTCGCGGGGGTCCTGCACCGACATTGCCGCCGTGATGACCGTCACCTCGCGCAGACACCCGTTTTCCTCTGCCGCGATCACCATACGGCCGAAACGCGGATCGATCGGCAGACGCGCCAGTTGACGGCCGATCGGGGTGAGCCATTTGCGCGTCCCCTCGAACTCGGGGTCGACCGCATCGAGTTCCTCGAGCAGCGCGATGCCGTCGCGAATGTTGCGCAGCTCCGGTGGCTCGACGAAGGGAAACGTCTCGACCTCACCGAGGCCGAGGGAGGCCATCTGAAGAATGACCGAGGCCAGATTCGTGCGGGTGATCTCGGGTTCGGTGAACTCGGGACGGGCGTCGAAGCTCTCCTCGGAATAGAGGCGAATCGCGATGCCGGGAGCGACTCGCCCGCAGCGTCCGGAACGCTGGTTGGCGCTCGCCTGCGAGACATCCTCGATCGGCAGTCGCTGCACCTTCGTGCGATTGCTGTAGCGACTGATGCGGGCCGTACCCGGATCGACGACGTAGCGAATGCCCGGCACCGTGAGGGAGGTCTCGGCGACGTTGGTCGCCACCACAATCCGACGATTGTCCCGACGCGAGCGGTCGAAGACTCGGTGTTGCTCGGCGGCGGAGAGTCGACCGAAAAGCGGCACGACTTCGGTGTTGCGCAGGCGCGCGTCGGCGAGGGCATCGCTCGCCTCGCGGATCTCCCTCTCGCCGCTACAGAAGACGAGCACGTCGCCCGACCCCTCGAGCTCGAGCTCGTTGACGGCATCCACGATCGCCTCGGCCTGTGTGAGCGCCTCGCCGGTCGCTGCATCCTCGGCCGGGCGGTACCTGACATCGACGGGGAACGTGCGGCCCGACACTTCGATGATCGGGGCGTCATTGAAGTGCTCGGAGAACCGTTGTGTGTCGATCGTCGCCGACGTGATGATGAGTTTGAGGTCGGGCCGACTCGACAGCAGACCGCGCAGATAGCCGAGCAGGAAGTCGATGTTGAGGCTTCGTTCGTGAGCCTCGTCGACGATGATGGTGCTGTACGCCGACAGGTTTCGATCGTGCTGCATCTCCGCCAGCAGGATGCCGTCGGTCATCGCCTTGATCGCCGTCCGCTTCGACACCTTGTCGGTGAAACGCACCTTGTAGCCGACGACCCCGCCGACCTCGTCCTCGAGCTCCTCGGCCACCCGCTCGGCGATCGATCGAGCGGCGATACGTCGAGGTTGGGTGTGGCCGATCCAACCGTGCTCATGGAGCCCGAGCTCGAGACACATCTTCGGCAGCTGCGTGCTCTTGCCGGAGCCCGTCTCGCCCGCGACCACGACCACTTGATTGTCACGGATCGCCGCCAACAGCTCATCGCGCCGCTCCGTGATCGGTAGCCCCACCGGATAGGTCACCGAGATCGGCGACGCAGCGGAATCGGCGGGTTCCATCCGTGCAGTGTGCCGTGCTGCTAGCCGTGCACCGACATGGACGACTCGTTGTTGATCTCTCGGTTGCGGCTGTAGGACCCGAGATCGATGCGGCGTCCTGTGTGACGACCGGTCAGCACGACGGGGTCGGCATCATGATCGTGTCCGGCTTCGACGGCTTCGATGAGTTCGGCCATCGCCTGCGCAGCAACACCGGCGTTCTTGTATTGATTGCCACTCGTCCCGATCGCGACATAGAACCCGGCGAGGTCGGTGCGGTCGTAGATCGGGAGCCAGTCATCGCTCACGTCGTAGAGGTCGACAATGCCCCTTCGTTCGTGGGGTACTCCCAGCTCCGGGATGCGCCGATTCGCTCGGAGCACCTGGACGTCCCACTGTTCCCTGCTGAGGGCAGTGTCGTAGTCGTCCGGGTCTACGAATTCGCGCGGGTCGCACGCCGCGTCGACGCTCCCGATCAGCACGTTGTTGCCGACTTCCGGCCGGAAGTAGAACCCGACGTCGTCGTCGGCCGCGATCACTCCCTCGGTCGAGAAGTCGAGCCCTTTCGGCGCGGGCACATGGTGCACTTCGTGACGCAATGCAGAGGTCTTGATGTTCATCGCATCGAAGACACCGGCCATCTTGTTGATGACCGCGCTGTGGGGACCAGCCACGTTGACAACGATCTTCGCGTCGATCGAAGTGCCGTCCCGAAGCGCAACGCCGGCCACCGAACCCTCGTCGGTGCGGATCTCGACCACCTCGCGGCCGAAGAGGAAGCGAGCACCGTGGTCCTCCGCGCCCCTCTGCAGGTTGTGGCACGACAACTGCGGATCGGAGACGTAGCCCGCGTCGGGCGAGAAGAGCGCCCCGGTGACCCTGTCCTCGGCGTCCTTCCAGAACGCGGGATCCTCGGGGCGCGTCGGTGGGCCGTAGATACCAAAGTCCATCCACGGGAATCTCGCCGAGAGCTCATCGACATCCCAGACTTCGTGGGGGACGTCGAGGTCGTTCCAGAGCCCACCGACCCGCGACGAGTGACCGGTTTCCCCGGTGAGCAGCACAAGCTGGCCGACCTGATGGAATTCGATCAACCCGAGCTCGTCCTCCACCCCGATGTGGTCGGCCCAGTTCTTCCAGTAGTGCGACCCTTCCCAAGCGAAGGTCACCCCGGCGGCGGTCGAGTAGCTGAACCGCACGATCGCGCAGGAATTGCTGGTTGATCCAGATCCGGCGGAGCCCGCCTTGTCGACATTGATCGTGCGGTAGCCGCGGCGGGCGAGCTCGAGAGCGAGGGCGCAGCCGATGACGCCGGCCCCGATGATCACGACATCAGCCGCGTCACCGCTGTTCTCCACGGCCGCCGTCAATGTGCCGCCTGATGGGTGTCTCGCTTGAATTGCGACACGACGCCCACGACGATGAGGCCCCACATGATGCCGACCGCGCCAGAGATGCCGGTGTTGACGAGCCACTCCAGAACGCCGCCGATCGAGCCGACGTCGTGCACCGACTTTTCGACCTCGTGTACCTGGTCGTAGGGCCAATGCCAGCCCAACTCGTCGGCCCCGGCGAGAAGGATGTGCCCACCAACCCACAGCATGGCCGCGGTGCCAACCACCGTCAGCACCGTCAGCAGCTTCGGCATGCCAGAGACGAGCCCGCGGCCAATCCGCTGCCATGCCTCCGAATCGCGCCCGGCGAGCGACAAACCCATGTCGTCCATCTTCACGATGAGAGCGACGACGCCGTAGACGAGAACCGTGATGAAAACCGCGACGATCACCAGGCTGATGGCGCGGAACAGGAGACCCTCGTCGATCACTTCCTTGAGGGAGATCACCATGATCTCGGTGGAGAGAATGAAGTCAGTTCGAATGGCACCCGACACGGTCTCCGCTTCGGCATCGACGCCCTTCACGACGGCGGGTACGTCGTGGTCGTGGTCGTCGTGCTTGATGGCATGCACGATCTTGTGGCCGCCCTCGTAACAGAGATACGTGCCGCCACAGATCAGAATGATCTCCACGAGCGTCGGCGCGATTTCGCTGAGCAGAAGGGCCGCAGGAAGGATGAACACCAGCTTGTTCTTCAGCGAACCGGTGGCGATCCGCTTGATGATCGGGAGTTCGCGTTCGGCGGCCAGACCATGGACATAGGTCGGAGTGACGGCGGTGTCGTCCACCACCAGACCCGCGGCTTTCATCGACGCGCGACCAGCCGCGGCACCGACATCGTCGATCGACGCCGCCGCGAGCTTTGCCAACGCGGCCACATCGTCGAGCAGTCCGACCAGACCACCAGCCATCTTCGATCCTCGCTTGCCGCTGAACGCCTCGCAGACTAGCGGCCGGGCTCGTGCCCCACGGCCGGACCCCAGACTTCGAGGTTGTCGACCCGCTCTACCCGCCGGAAAGTGCGCACGTCGAGCATCGCTTCGAGGTTCGTCTCCCGGAAGACCGACCGGATCCGGTCCTGGCCCGCGGCATCCGTTGCCGCGAAGTCGTCATGCATGTGTTGCAGCAACCAGAAGCGGTAGGGCATCACGGCGGTCGTGAGCTCGATGCCTCGCCACTCGAAGGTTGCTCGGCCCTCACCTCGACCGAGTCCACGCTCGCCCGGGTTGTCGAGGCCGTTGGTGCCGTCCTCCAGACCAGGCCGGCGGGCCAGCCACTCGTTGGCGACGTCGACGTGGGCAATGATCTCGGCGACATACTCCTCGGCGACGTAGCGCATCATCTGCAGCAACGTCTGCGGAAGGGCGGCATCGTCGATCAGCCCTGAGGCCGGGCCGGGATACTCGTGGGTGTACGGCTCGCAGGTCGTCATCCTCTCGACCCAGCGTCCGACGCGGGGCGCATGTCGTTTGATCAATGCCGCGGGCGCGGGGTCTCGATAGAGGTGGGCCCACATCGACGCGATGAGGCCGAAATCGCCGATCGTGGGGTGATCGCCGAGCAGGTAAGGGTGGTCGATCAGGTGAGCGCTGAGCAGATCGAGCCACTCGTGAAACGCGGCCTCGATCAGCGGAGCAGAGTCGGCGGAGACGCCGAAACTGCTGGCGGCCTTTCGCATTCGGCCACTGCCGTGGAGAAAACCCTGTTCGGCTTGCTCGGTCGTGAGCGACTGGGGCGACAGCAGCGCGAATTCCGAGGTCAGGAAAGCGAGATTCTCCTCGTCGAAATTCCACCGATAGTGCATGGCCGGCCGAAGCAGACCCTCGCCACCGAACAATTCGAAGACATGGGCTACGGCGAGCAGAAGCGGCGACTCCGGGTAGGACGAGAACCGCCGGTGCTCTCTACCGTCGCCGGTTTCGAAGTGATCGATGATGTCGGCACCATCCTGGATGATCGTGCCGTCGGGTGTCTCCAGGCACGGGATGATCCACCGACCGACCGCGGGGACGACCTCGTTGAGGTAGCGGTCACTGCCGGGCGAGACCTCGACGAAGTCGATTCCCTGCTTGCGAAGGTAGGAGCGGGCCTTGCCCGTGTAGAGCGAGACGGGCGCGCCGTAGAGCGTGTAGCGCGAATCGGCGGACATCAGGCTCCTCTCGCGTCGCCGAGCCACTCGACGAGCACCTCGGAGTATTCCTCCGGTAGATCCTCTTGAACAAAGTGCCCACCGCCCTCGAGAATCACGTGGGGCTGGCCGGAGGCTCCGGGAATCCTGGCCACGATCGGCTTCCAGCCGTCGGGGGCGACCGAATCCCGATCGCTGAAGATCGTCAGCACCGGTTTGGTCCAGGCATCGAGCACCGACCATGCGTGGTAGTTCGCGGGATACATCGGGTTGTCGGGCCGTGTCGGCAAGAGCTGGGTGAAGGCGCGACTGCCGACGGTCAGGGTTTGATCCGGGTAGGGAGCGCGATAGCCGCGCACGACCGGGTCGGTCGGCTCGGTGACCATCACCATCCCGAGCAGGCCCCAGGGTTCCCAGGTGGGCGCCGCGGCGGCAAACGCCTGGAAGTCGGCGAGCGGACCCGACGGCTCGATCACATCGGGTAGAGGTTCGGCGATATCCCGGAACGGCAATCCGGTGTTGGAGATCGCCATCCTCGTCACCCGCTCGGGGTGCTCGGCGGCCAGCCTCATGCCGATGATGCCGCCCCAATCGTGGAGCACGAAGGTGACGTCGGTGAGACCGAGCTCGTCGAAGAGAGCGGCGCGCATCCATTCGACATGACGGGCGACCGAGTAGTCGTTCATGTTCGATGGCTTGTCGGACAGGCCCATACCGACCAGGTCAGGGGCGACGGCGCGGTAGCCGGCGGCGACCACCGCGGCGATCTGGTGTCGCCAGATGTAGGACCACGAGGGATTCCCATGGAGGAAGACCACCACGGGAGCATCGGGGTCGCCGACATCGACCAGGTGCACCCGGAGATCTTGGCCTTCACCTGACGGAACCGTGACGTAGCGACGCTCGGTGGGGTATCCGTCGAGCCCGTCGGCCGCGTTGTCGGGGCTGGTGAGAATCTCCACCTAGAACAGCACCTGGCTGGTGTCGGTCAGCGAACGAGCGACGTCATCCATCACCGGATCGGCGATCACCACATAGTTGGCATCATCTCGCTTGGATCCTGCGGCGACGAGAGTCTCGGCCGTTGCCGGGGAGATCAGGTCGAAGCGTGCCTCGGCGAAGGTGCGATGATCACCCATGAAGCGGTCTTCGACCCAGAATCGGCCGATCCGTGTGGAGTCGATGTCATCGGCGAGATCGGGATGATCGGCGTCCGCCACCACCTGCAGAAGTAGCAACCGATCACTGTTGGCCCCCGACTGTTGCGGAGGGGTCGGGTCGCCCTCGACCGGGAACGTGGCCATCACGATCGTCGATTCCATTCCGGCCTCCTTGTGGTCGTGAGATTCCTGGAACTCGGAGGTGGAGTTCATTTCGATGAGGGCCATACGCGTGGCGTACTGAGCGATCGCGATTCGATCCCAGACGGTGTCGTCACCGACGAGCTGATGAACCACCGGCGCGATCAGGACGATGCGGGAGCCGACGGCCTTCAGGTGCGCGTGGGGGGCATAGACCTCGTCGGCTTCGGCTCCACTGAGGGTCGTCTCGCGGCCGTCCTCGTAGTGGGCCACGTCCCTGTACTTCATCAAATTGAGGGCCCACATCGGACCGCCGGGATCGTCTCGCTTGAACCAGCTGGCGAGATAGTCGTCGTTGAGCGTTCCGTAGCGAGGCATGAAGCGACGATAGTTTGATGCGAGTTTCACTGGCAATTGTTTGAAGGCTTCACACTGCCCCTGGAATCGCGACAAGCTGCGCCCGTATGCGTACGAGTGACTTCTTCAGGCCCGAGCTCACCGAACTCAACCGCCTCACCGCGCGGCCTCCGCTAGAACCGTACGACGACGCAGCCTCCGCCCGAGTCGGCGAAATATCCCCTTGGCGACGGTCTCTCGACGGTGCCTGGCGATTCTCACTCGCCGACAACCCTGACGACGTGCCGGCGCGGTGGACCTCGCCGGCCACCGACGACAGCCGGTGGCGCTCGATCCAGGTACCTGGGTGTTGGACTCGGCAGGACACGGGTGACTTGCCGGTCTACACCAACGTTCAGATGCCGTGGCCCGAGCTCGAGCCACCGCAGACGCCCGACCACAATCCGACGGCCGTCTATCGCACCGACTTCTCGGTGCCGCGGGTCTGGCGACGAAGAGACGTCGTGCTCCATCTCGGCGCGGTCGAAAGCATGGCTGTCGTCTATTGCAACGGCGAGTTGGTCGGCATGGGCAAGGATTCGCGGCTGCCGTCGGAGTTCGACCTCACCCCGCACCTCGTGGCGGGACGCAACCTCCTGGCGGTCGTCGTCACCCGCTATTGCGACGCCAGCTGGATCGAGGACCAGGACCATTGGTGGCATGCGGGCATCCATCGCTCGGTCCACCTCGAGGCGCGATCTCGTGACCGGATCGACAACCTCACCATCGACGCCGACTACGACGCCGGTGGAGGGTCTGGTTCGCTCGACGTACGAGCTGATGTCGTCGGCGCAAGGGCGGCCGCCGTACGGGTCTCGGTCGAGACACTCGGAGGCAGAACCGTCGGCCGACCAACGACCGTTTCGGTGGATCGACCGGTCGACGATGATGCCACCGCCGCGTATCTCTACACGTTGATCGGCACCGGTCCCGGCGCGGACATTCGCATCGAGCTCGACTCCGTCCACCCGTGGTCGGCCGAAGATCCCACTCGCTATCGAGTCATCACCGAACTCCTCGACTCGGCGAACGAGCCGATCGAAGCGCATGCCACGCTCACCGGCTTCCGCCGCATCGAGGTGGCCGGACGCCGCCTGAAGGTCAACGGGCGCCCGATCATGATCCACGGCGTGAACCGTCACGATCATCACCCCGTGACGGGCAAGACGGTCTCCGTCGAGGAGATGCGCGAAGAGCTCGTGTTGATGAAGCAGCACAACATCAACGCGGTGCGCACCTCCCACTATCCGAACGATCATCGACTGCTCGACCTCACCGACGAACTCGGTCTCTATGTGGTGGATGAGGCCAACTGTGAGGCGCACGCACGCCCGGCGGTCATCTCACGGCATCCCGGCTTCACGAACGCGATCTTCGAGCGCACGCGCCGCATGGTTCGCCGGGATCGCAACCACCCGTCGATCATCATCTGGTCGCTGGGCAACGAGGCCGGAAATGGCGATGCGTTCGACGGAACCGCCGCGTGGCTCAAACGAGTCGACACCAGCCGCCCCGTGCAATACGAGGGCATCCTTCGCGACCGCTTCTACCCGATGATCGCCACACGAGGCCGCCAGGAGACACCTGACCCTTCCGAACGACTCGTGACCGACGTGCTCTGTCCGATGTATGAGCCGATCGCCTCGATGACCGCATGGGCTGAGTGGGCCGAGCGCACCGAGTTGGACGACCGCCCGATGATCCTCTGCGAGTTCAGTCACGCCATGGGCAACTCCAACGGCTCACTCGATGACTACGTCGCCGCGTTCTACGCCCAGCCCGCCCTCGCCGGGGGATTCATCTGGGATTGGCGTGATCAAGGATTGGCCGAGACCGACGGCGCGGGCCGACCGTATTGGGCCTACGGCGGACACTTCGGCGAACCGGTCCACGACGCCAACTTCAACATCAACGGCCTCGTCGGCCCCGACCTTCTCCCCCACCCGGGGCTGACGGAGTATCAGTGGGCCATACGCCCGACCACGGTCGAACCGGTCAAGGGCCGCCGCGTACGGATCACCAACCGAAGGATCTTCACCTCGACCGCCGACCTGCACCTCGACTGGGAACTTCTCGTCAACGGCACCCGCGTGGAGCACGGTCGACTCGTGGTCGACCTCGAACCGGGCGGATCGCGCGTGGTCACCGTCCCCGCGCAACATCGCAAGAAGGCCGGCGAAGAAGCACACCTCACGTTTCGGTGGACAACCAGACGCGCGACCGCCTCGGTTCCCCGTGGCCACCTCGTGAGCTGGGATCAGGTGATGATGACCGCCCGTTCAGAGCCAGCCCGGCAGCCGGCTCAGCCGGGACGCCTCCGAGTCGAGGTGGGCGACGACGGAATCGACGGCATCTGGCGCGGCGATGAGTCCCTCGTCCTCGGCGACATCACGCCCACGTTGTGGCGCGCGCCGATCGACAACGAGCGCGGCGTCAGTCATCACTGGATCGCGCAAGGGCTCCCCGACCCAGAGATGACGATCGAGCAGGTGTCTCGCTCCCGAGACGGAAATGCGCTCACGATCCGGCGGCGGCTCAGCTACCGCGACGCCGAGGTCGTCCACACAACAAGGGTCGCGGTCGGCGATGTAATCGACTTCGACGAACGCATCGACATTCCCGAGTCGTTCAGAGATCTTCCCCGCATTGGGATGCGGTTCGAGGTGCCCGTCGAGCTCGAGCGCCTCGAGTGGTTCGGGCTCGGCCCCCACGAGACCTATCCCGACCGTAAGAGCTCCGGTCTCATCGGTCGATGGCGCTCGACGGTCGCCGAGCAGTACCACCCGTTCGCGGTACCCCAAGAGCACGGAGCGCACGACGATTGCCGCTGGTTCTCGCTCGTCGATGACCGACGTCGCGGGATCATGGTCGCGGCGGCTGAGCCCTTCCTGTTCTCGGCCCGTCAGCACCACGACCACGACCTTGCCAGGGCCGACACGCTCGCCACCCTCGAAGCGTCGAGCACCACCGAGGTCCACGTCGACCGAGCCGTTCGCGGCCTCGGCACCGGTGCCTGTGGTCCCGACACACTCCCTGCCTACAAGGTGCGGCCCGGCCGCCATCGCTGGCACTGGAGCATCGGCGCAGCATCGAACAGGTCGACTCGATGACCACCGAGTTCTGGACCCAAGGCCTCTCGCATCCCAGTGTCGCGGCGCGCGCTGCGGACCGGGCCGAGGCGGCCGGGTGGGACGGTATGTTCGTGGTCGACTCACAGAACCTGGCCGGTGACCCGTTCGTGGGACTCACACTGGCCGCGGCAGCAACCACGAACCTGCGACTGGGTACGGGGGTGAGCAATCCCGCAACCCGTCACCCCGCGGCCGCCGCCGCGGCGATCGCGTCGGTTCATGCGGTCTCGGATGGACGGGCCGTTTTCGGTGTCGGCCGGGGCGACTCGGCACTCGCTCACCTGGGACTCGCGCCGGCCGGACTCGATCAGTTCGAGCGCTTCGTGCGGGCTACGCGCGCCTATCTCAATTCCGAACCGGTCGCCTTCGAAGATCTTCGCCCGTTCGCGGTGGCCGACGCCCGCCATGTCGACACGCTCGGTCTCGCGGAGCGACCCGACGAGAGCCGCCTTCACTGGCTCCGTCCCGATCTGGACCCCGTCCCGGTCGAAGCGGTCGCCACCGGTCCCCGCGCCCTCGCCGCGGCCGCTCGATCGTCCGACCGAGTTCTTCTCGCGGTCGGCGCCGACCCGCAACGGCTCGCCTGGGCGATGGAGGTCGCCCGTGATGCCGGGGCCACCAGCTTCGGCGCTTTCGTCAACGTCGTGACCCACGACGACCTCGACCTCGCTCGAGAACTCGCCGCAGGTCCACTCACGACTTTCGCGCGGTTCTCGGTGATGGACGGAAACGTCCGGGCGCCGATCGACGACGCCTCACACGAGGTTCTGACCAACGTTCACGGCTCCTACGACATGCACCACCACACCCGCGCCGGTTCGGCACAGGCATCACAGCTCACACCGGACTTCGTCGACCGTTTTGGCATCGTCGGGCCCGCCGACCACTGCATCGCTCGACTGCAAGAGCTCATCGATCTCGGCATCGACAAGATCATCGTCACGCCGCCTTCGATCGAAGCCGATCGGGACGGCGCTATCCACGCCATGCGAGCCCTCGCCGACGAGGTGCTCCCCGCGGTCAGAGACATCAGCTGAAGTTGGTGACGAGCCCCTTCACGCGGAAGGTCTGCAGCATCTTCCTCAGCAGGAGCACGGACAGCCCGGCGGTGATGACGGTGCCGCCCAGCGCCACGGCGAGTCGACCCCAGGCGACGCCGCCGCCGTCGAGGCCGATCCGGATCGCGTCGAAGACCTGGGTTATCGGCACGATGTTCGAGACGGGCTGCAGCACCCCGGGGAGCGCCTCGGTGGGATAGAAGACGCCAGAGAGCGGGATCAGGAGGAAAATGAACCCCCAGCTGAAGACCTCGGCCGATTCGCCGTAGCGCAGCACGAGGGCGATCACGCCGAGCGAGACCGCCCAGCCGAAGAGCAACAGAATCATGGCGCCGGGAATCAACACAAGACCCGCGGCCGCGGGGTTGACGCTGTACAGCGCGGCACCGGTGAGCCCGACGAGCGAGATCCCTACTCCGGTTCGCGCCAAGCTGATGAGTGTCAGTCCGGCGAGAAACTCCTGCTCGCGCAGCGGGGTGGTCATCAGGTTCAGGAGGTTCGACGACCAGATCTCCTCAAGGAAGCCGAGTGCCGCGTTCAAGGTGAGCTGCCAGACGAGGTGAAACAGCATGATGCCGGTGACGAGCACGGCGACGGGTCGCTCATCCTCGCCATAGGCGACTCCGATGCTGGCGAACATGATCGCGTCCAAGACCGGCAGAGCGATGAGGATGTACCAGTAACCCGGCTGACGGGCCTGAGCCCGCCAGTGCCGCAGCGCCACCGCCTTCACACGCGTCCACTTCACTGCTGCGAATCTCCTGTGATCGGTCCCGCGTCGGCGGTGAGGTCGCTCGGCGCGTCGCCCGCTCCTTGACCGATGCCGGCGACGCGGAGGAAGAGCGCTTCGAGATCGGCATCGCCGGTCGCAGCAACGACTTCGCGGGGTGGCCCTTCGTGCAGCACCGAGCCGCGAGCGAGGAAGACGAGCCGTTCGCCCAGCAGCTCGACCTCTCGCATGTCGTGGCTGGTCACGAGGATCGCTGTGCCGTGATCCTCGTTGAGACGGAGCAGTCCTTGACGCACTCGGTGGGCAACCTCGGGGTCGAGCGATGCGGTTGGTTCATCGAGTACGACGAGCTCCGGCGAGTGCAGGATCGCCTTCGCCAACCCGACAAGTGTTGCCTGCCCGCTCGACAACGTCTGCGTCTTCTGATGAGCAAGCCGTCCAATACCCCACTGAGCGAGGGCACCACTCACGGCGGCATCGATGTCGTCGATCCCATGAAGCGACGCGAAGAAGCTGAGCGTCTCGTGGACACTCAAATAGCGCGGTAGCGGGAGATAGCCGGCGGCGAAACCGACCCTCTCCATGGCCTCCACACGATTCTGGGCCAGGCTGCGACCGTTGATCTCGACCGACCCCTCATCAGGGTCGATGGCGCCGAGCAACATCAGGAGCGTGGTGGTCTTGCCGGCACCGTTGGGGCCAACGAGAGCGACTCGTTCGCCGACGCCGACCGTCATGTCGACACTGTCGACGGCAACCGTGGCGTCGAACTTTTTCCGCAGCCCGCGCGCGCTCAGATAGTCCCCCATTTCCCTATCCTCCCCCGACTCGTGTCCTCGACGCTCGGCTTTTGGACCGGCGCACAATGAGCGAGTTCGCCGGCCTCCCGTCGCGTAGCGTCGACCACGATGACCGCGCCGCTCGGACCAGATGGCAATCTCCGGCGCTACCAGGTGATCGTGGGTGCCACCTCGGCCCTGTTCTGGGTGCCCACGGTCGTCTTGTTCTTCATCGAAGAGTTCGGGCTCGGCGATGCGCTCAAGCTCCAGGCGATCTACTACCTCGCCGTCGTCTTGGCCGAGGTGCCAAGCGGATGGTTCAGCGACCGCGTCGGCCGAGTACCGACACTGCGACTTGTCGCCGTCTGGTGGACGGGTGCCTTCAGCGCCTTCCTCGTCGCGGACGACTTCGCCGTCGCCGCCCTCGGCCAAGTCCTTCTCGCCATCGGCTACGCCTTCCTCTCGGGTACCGACGTCACATTTCACTACGACTCCCTCGAGGCGCTCGGCCGCGAGGACGAGTTCGAACACCGAGAATCGATCGTCCGTCGCAACGGCATGATCGTCCGCGCTGCGTCGGTGATCGTCGGTGGCGCGCTCGGCATGGTCAGCCTGCGTCTGCCCTACGCGGCGGCGCTCGCCG
>Ga0315336_1001203_pt1 | contig 54012 bp, 61 predicted proteins | sample ASW5metaG_FD_204512 | JGI IMG/M metagenome (GOLD analysis project Ga0315336, IMG submission 204512) | Ammonia-oxidizing marine archaeal communities from Monterey Bay, California, United States - ASW #5 | ecosystem: Environmental > Aquatic > Marine > Intertidal zone | place: USA: California...
CGTCCCGAGTGGGCGCGCACCCGTGCCGGGTGCTCCATGCTGAGTTGTTCCAGTTGACCCTCGATCCAAGAGGCGGCGCATGAGCGAGTGGATCTACTTCATTGATCCGCCGCGTACCGAGTTCGCCTCCACGATGAACGCGTCCGAGGTCGCGGCCTTCCAGGCCCACTTCGAGCGTTTCGAGCGTCTTCTTGCCGACGGCGTCCTCATCCTCGCCGGCCCCACGACTGGGGTCGACAACATCGGCGTTGCGGTGTTCGAGGCGGAGGACGAGGCAGCGGCCCAAGCAGTCGTCGATGCCGATCCGGTCGTCGCCGCGGGCATCGCCACCGCAAGGCTTTACCCCTTCCGCGTGTCGCTACTGCGCGGCCGAGACTGACCCAACCGATCGCGGTCGACTCAGAACCAGCTCCACTTCGCCGATCCGGAGGGCATGGATGCGATTCTGAGCCAATCAGTGGTTCGCCTGACGCGAAACGACGCGGAGCGTCAGGCCCGGCGCCGAATTCCACTCGTCAGCCGTGTGGTCCTCGCCGCGTGCATCGGGTCCGCGCTCTTCGCGTCCGGCGGGAAGAACGGCCCCGGCGCGCTGGTCATTGTCGCCACGGTCTCTGCCTTGGTGGTGGCCTTCGTCATCCGGCGATCTCGGGCTGCGCACGTAGAGGGCTGGATGCGCGGCGCCGACGAGACACACATCCGCTACGCGGTGACCGATTCGATGCTGAGCGTCGACGAAGGTGATGTGTCGCTCACCGCTGCGTGGTCGTCGGTCGTCGGAACGACAGCACACCCCGGCGACCTCCGCCTACGACTGCGCGGTGGCGGCGCCATCGGCATTCCCATCGACCACGCGCCGCCCGAGCTCATGAAGGCCATCGATGACCGCCTCAAGGCCCACGGGATCAGCGAGCCGGCGCCACAGCCGGCATTTCGCCGCGCCTACGCTGCACTGTTTGTCATCCTTGCCCTGCTCCTGCTCACCGTCTCGTTGAACGACAGCCCGCCGAACGACCTCTGCGACCAGAATCCAGGACTCGAGTACTGGGACAGCGACGGCTGGCACCGCTGCTGACCGCGGGATCAGACCTTGCGGATCGGGTCGCCCGCACGAATCGTGCCTGGTGTGATCACCCGAGCGTTGATGCCCCGTAGCTTCAGTTCCTTGCCCACTTCGCTATTCACGAACCGGTGAGCCTCGACCCCGAACCGCTGGCTGAACTTCGCACAGCCGGTGTGGGGCTGATCGGTGATCTCGATCACGGCCTCACCTATGGCGAGCTTGGTCCATGCCGGCAGGTTGGCCTCGGAGAGGTCCATGTCGACGATCAACTGGTCGCCGGCGAGCGGCATGCGCTCGGGCGACTGGGCGATGGCGGCGAGGATCCGGGCATTCATGATGTTGAGTTGCATGTCGGGATGAGGCGAACCGTCGTCGGTGCGCTTCGAGCCTCGCTGATTCCAGCTGTCGCCCTCCAGCCCTTCCTCGGTGTTGAGCCGAGCCTCGCTGAGGAGGACGCGTTCGTCGACCGCTGGACGCTGGACGATCAGTTCGAGGCTGCCCTCGGCGGGTGAAGCCCGTACATGATCGAGAGTGGCTTCGAGCGCGGCCGCATCGAGATGCTGGATATCGGTGGAGGTCATGAAGCCATTCTCGCCCATCTGAGCGGGCCTGCGTGCGTCAATTCGAAATGCGAGACTGTGGCCCGCATGACATCGCCTCCTCTCCCTGGCCATCCCGACACGGTCGCGGCCGTCGACCACGTGCTGTCGACCACCCGGGCCGTGCGGAAACGACTCGATCTGGAGCGTCCGATCGAAGACCAGGTCCTCTTCGACTGCATCGACCTCGCCGAGCAGAGCCCGACGGGCGGCAACCAATCGACACGCCGCTGGTTGATCGTGCGCGATCCAGAGCAGAAGAAGGCGGTCGCCGACCTCTACCGCGAGGCCGGCGGCGACTGGATCATCGCGAGTCACAAGGGTGTCGAGGGCACCGGACATCACAACGAGAAGGTGCTCGGGTCCGCCGCCTATCTGGCGGAGAATCTGGAGCACGTCCCGGCCATCGTCATGGTGGGGATCTGGGGCGAACACGACAACAGCGGGCGGCCCGGCCTTTTCGACTCGGTGATCCAGGGGGCCTGGAGCTTCTGCCTGGCGTTGCGGGCGCGAGGCTTGGGCAGCGCCTGGACCACGCTGCACCTGAGCAAGGCCGAAGACTTCCGCGTGCTGCTCGGCATGCCCGAGGGCCTCACCCAGATCGTGCTGCTACCTGTGGCTTACACCCAGGGCACGTCGTTTCGTGCCGCGCCGAGGATCTCAGCCCGCACGATCACCTATGCCGATCGGTGGGGTGACACCCTCGCCGGCAACGCCGATGGTCCGCTCACCTTCGCCGCCGGCCCCGGGGTAACCGTCGAGGTGGAAACGAAGACGAAGCCGGCCCAGCTGTGGCCTCTCATCTCCGACCCGAATCTGCTCGCGCGTTGGAGCGACGAATTCCAGGGCGCCAGTTGGGACGGTGAGGCGGGCGAAGGCATGCGCTTCACGGGGCGCAACGAGATCGAAGGGTTCGGCGAGTGGGAGACATCGAGTATCTGCGTTGGTCATGAGCCGGACCGGCTCTTTGCCTGGAATGTCCAGCGACTTGATGCCACAGAACCGGGCACGCAGTGGCGCCTCGAACTCATCCCGATCGCCGGCGGGACGCGGCTGCGGTTCGCGATGCGATTCGGGCCGGGGTCGTCAGGTCTCACTTGGAGCATCGACAACGATCCCGGCAACGAGACGCAGATCATTCGTGACCGCCAAGACATCCATCGCGCCAACATGCAGCGCTGCGCAGACGGGCTCGTCGAGATGGCCGAGGCCACAAGAAGCTAGGTTTCGGGGCATGCATCGGCGGACGCAACTCGGCGCGGCAGCGACCCTCGTGGGCGCAATGATGGCAATCTCCGCGCCCGCAGCGGCCCAAGTGAATCCTCAGCTCGACTCGGGCGGGCCCGACTCCGGCGCATTCGTCGCGCTCTTCATCGTCGCCGCGATCGTGTCGGTCGGCGTCTCGATCTGGAAGTTCGCAGCGATCCGCGACATGGGTATGCGTCGCGGTATGAGCCGAAAGGACGCGTCAACCGCGGCGTTTTTCTCGCAGGATCGAGTCACGAGCGCGATGGTCCTCAAGCCCGAACAGCGCCGACGGCCATTGCGACGACGCTCCAAGCCCGAGCCGCAGCAGGTGAGCACGATCGAGGATCGCCTTGCGAAGGTCGACGCGCTCCGCGAGAGCGGAGCGATCACCGCCGATGAAGCGGCGTCGCGGCGCGACGAGATTCTCGACGAGATCTAGGCGGGATCCGCCGGACCGGCGTCGAGCCACCCGGCGACCCTGTCGGTCGCCGCGAAGCTCTCGACAAGCGAATTCTCGGCGAGAGTCCGCAGACCCTGCTCGTCGAGCGAGCAGAGATTCCAGGCATGCTCGTACTCCGCCAGCAGGCTGGTATGGAAGAGGGGCGGGTCATCGGAGCCGAGCGTGACCGTGATCCCGGCGTCGAGCATCGCCGGCAGCGGGTGAACGTCGAGAGACGGCACCGCGGCGAGAGCGAGGTTGCTTCCAGGACAGACATCGCAGGCAATGCCTTCGTCGACGAGCATCGCAACCACTTCCGGGTCCTCCATCGCTCCGATGCCGTGCTGGATTCGCTCTGCCCCGAAGTGGTCGAGCGCGTGGCGCACCTCCCATGCCGGTCCGTGCTCACCGGCGTGGCTCACCGTGTGAAGGCCGGCATCGCGAGCACGGCCGAACGCCGCGCCGAAGTCTTCATCGCGCCAGTTGTCGGCGGGGCCGCCCATGCCCAGCCCCACGACCCGCGGATGAGGTTCGGCCAACACGACATCGAGTGCCTGATGGGCGGCGGCCGCACCGAGGTGAGGCGACAGATCAGGGATCAGCAGCGACGAAATGCCGAGTACGGCCTCTGCCCGCTCGCAACCCTCGACGATGCCCGCCAGCACTTCCGGCCAGTCGGCGCCCTGCTCGACGATGTGGTAGCTCGATGACACGTGGAACTCCACGTGGACCGCTCCCTGGTAATGGGCAGATTCGAGGTAGGCGTGGGCGATGTCGGCGAAGTCCTCGCCGGTGCGCAGCAGCCCGCACACCCAGAAGTAGCGCTCGAGGAAGCTCGGGAACCCGTCGAATCGCAACCACTGCTCGATGCCGGCGACGTCGGGCGCCGGGGGTTCGACGCCGTGGCGCTCGGCCAGCGTCAACATGGTGGCCGGATCGACACTGCCCTCGAGGTGCACATGGAGTTCTGCCTTGGGCAACGAGCGGGCCAGCTCGAAGGGGAAGGGCGTCGTCATGTCACCCATACAAGCCCAGAAGTCGCCCAGCCAAGACGACCACTGCGACCACGAGAACCGGCCGGATGACCTTCTCGCCGCCGGCGACCGTGATGTGGGCGCCGATGAAACCGCCCGCCGCCAAGCCGGAGGCGAGAACGAGAGCAGGAGCCCAATCGACATCGCCGTTGATGATGAATACCGGGAGGGCAAAGACGGTGAACGTGAATGTGACAATGACCTTGATGTTGTTGGCCACCACCAAGTCGACGCCCGCCCTCGACAGGGCCACGATCATCATCAGGCCGACTCCGGCCTGAAACGCGCCGCCGTAGAGTCCGATGACGAAGAACACCAAGGTCGTGAGCCAACTCGGCCACTGAGGACGATCGGCCATCGCGGCGACATCCGGCTTCCTCAACGACAGGATCAGGATCGGAATCATCACAAAGCCGAAGACGCGCTCGAAGGTGCCGTCGGCGAGTTGCGATACGACTATCGACCCGATGAGCGCCCCCGTCACGGCCGGACCCAGAATTCGGCCGATGCCGCCGAGCCCGGCAACTCCGAGGCGACGGAACGTACTCGCGGCACTCAACGAATTGGCGAGAACGCCAACCCGATTCGAGCCGTTGGCCGTGTTGCCAGGGACATCGGCGAACACGAGCAGCGGCACGGTCAGCAGAGATCCTCCTCCTGCCATCGCGTTGATCACGCCGGCAACGAACCCGCCGCCGAGCAGCACCACCACATGGATCAGTTCCATCGGGGCACGCTACTTCTGTCCCGGCCAGTCGGAGGTTTACAGTGACGGCGATGCTGGATAGCGCCGATCGCAAGAGCCAAGGTCTGAGAGCGCTCTGACCGGCGGATTCCTCGCTGTCTCGGCCGAACCCGCTCGAGTAGCGGAGCTCGGCGCAGCCGTCGCCCGAATCGCGCCCAGCCCCGAGTTCGTGGTCGAACCACCCTGGGTCGCTGACGACGACCCCTCGCTGACCGTGGTCGTGTGGCGTCGCGCCGATCAACTCGCCTCCGCCTTCAGCGCGTCGGCTTCAGAGGCGGGCGGAAGTTTCGGCTCGGGGGCCGAGTGTGTTCTCCAGGCGAGTCGCGGCCGAGCAGAAGCGACCGCCGATCCACTCGGCTACGGCTCGCTATTCGTCTGGAAGGAGAGCGGTGTCGCGGCGATATCGACGCGCATCGAGACACTGGCGCAACTCGCCACTGGGCTTGGGCACCAGATCCACAAGAGCTACGCCGCGGCCGAGGGACTGACGCACATCGGTTTTGTCATGCCGGGCGTGACGGGATACGACGAGATCAGCGGTGTCGATCCGGACGACTCGGCCACCATCGAATACGGCCGCCTGGAGCTCAGCCCAAACCCCGACGCGATCCAGTGGGATGGCTCGGCCGCGAAGCCGGAGCTCGACGACCTGGTCGAAGGAGCTGCCACGGCGCTCCAAGAGTCGGTCGAGAAGGCAGTGGGCGGGCCGGCGGACGTCGTTGTCGACCTCACAGCCGGCTACGACTCGCATCTGATTCTCGGGGCCCTCGTCCGCGCTGGCATCGCACAAGATCTCGACTTCCAGACCATCGGTGGTGAGCGAATCCACGACGCCACGTACGCGAGCGCACGAGCCGCTCAGCTCGGTCTTCGTCATCGGTGGGGATTCCCCTACGAGACCTCAAGCGCAGATCTTTGGACTCGATTCGTCGACAATGCTCGACTGACGAACGGGCTCAACAACCCGAAGGACGGGCTGCGAGAGGATCTCGGCCGACTCAGCCAGACCCGGATCTCGGGGCTCTACGGCGAACTGGTTCGGGGCTGGCGCACCGGCGTGAGCCGGACTGTGCCGGCGATCGGCCGAGTCGACCGGATCGCTAGAGCGTTCGGAGCAGGCAAGGCCGCGCTTCTCCGCACCGACCGCGAGGGGTCGATCAGCCAGGCACTCACCGCCGAGATCATCGACGAGGGAGCCCCCGAGCGCTCGGCGTGGCATAGCACCCACCGCTTCTACGCTCGGGCGAGATTGCGGTCACGGGCAATGCGACTCGACGACGTCGTCCCCGAGAGTCGCCGGTATCCGCTCTACACGAAAGAGCTCGTCGAATTCGGGATCGCCGCAATGCGGCACTACCCGGATGCCCCGTTCGACGATCTCCTCCTTCAACGCCTCGAACCTCTCCTCACCGAGCCTCCCCCGACGAAGCACGATGGGCCTGCCGACATTGCTCGAAGCACGTCCCCAGGAGGGTCCAAACCCGAGTCGCTGATGCGTGGGGGGATTGCCGGTCAGCGTGACGAGCGGCGCGACGTGTTCGGCCGGATCGCCGACACCAACAGCGATGCCTGGGAAGTCGTGGATCGCGCGGCATTCCGAGACGCTGTGCAGGGCTACGCCGAGCTCACTCAACCTCAGTTGAGCCTGTTGCACGGCGCGGCCAACTCCGTCCTGTGGATGTCCGGCCTCGTCGAATCCGAGTCCTGAGGGTGAATGCTCAGCTGAGGGTGAAGGGCTCCTTGCCCATCTGATCTCGGATCGGAACCACCGGAGGGTTGGTCATGGCCCGTCGCTGCCAGTTCGCACCGTCGACCACCAGCGTGTGACCGGTGATGAACTGCGCATAGGGGCTGGCCAGGAAGGTTGCCGCCCACCCGAACTCTCGGCGGGTGCCGACTCGCATCGCCGGCTGCAGCGCGTCCTTCTCGGGGTCGGCCCTCGCCAGGTTTCCCCGGATGTCGGCGGTCATGTCCTCGTGAGGAATGAGCCCGGGGACCAGACCATTGACCTGAATCCCGTAGGGACCCCACTCGACGGCGAGGCTCTCGACCATGTTCTTGACGCCCGCTTTAGCTGCCGCGGAATGGGCGAAGCCCGGCCCACCGGTCCACGCGTAGGACGCTCCGATGTTGATGATGCTGGCCGGCGTGCCCTCGGCGAGGTGTCGTCGCCCGAACTCTCGGGCGACGAAGAACGTGCCGTTCAACGTGATGTCGACGACCGTACGCCAGGCGTTGGGCGACATGTCCTCCGCCGGTACCGGAAAATTGGCGGCGGCGTTGTTGATGCAGATCTGCGGCAATCCGAAGGTCTGCTCGGCAACATCGAATGCAGCGGCGATGCTGTCGGGCTCGCGAATGTCGCACTCGACGGTTTCGACGGGCGCACCGAGTTCTTCGATCGCCGCTCGACCGGCATCGAGATGCTCGGGCTTGCGGCTGGCGATCACGATCGACGCGCCAAGTCGGGCAAACTCCTCGGCGATGCCCTTGCCGAGCCCGGTGCCGGCTCCGGTGATGAAGACGCAGACGCCGTCGTAGGTGCCGGCCGGCAGAGCTGACTCGCCCAACGGAGGGGGTTGAGAGATACCCATGTCAGGAGCCCCGGTAGATCGCGTCGCGCTCTTCGGCTCTGGCCGCCTTGAACTCCGCAAAGTCGTCCGACTTGTTGAGGAAGGTCTGGTAGATCAACTCGTCCTCCATCGATGAACGAATCTCGGGGCGACTGAGATGACTGATGACTCGTCGCGCCAGTTTCACCGTGACGGCCGGCGAAGTGGCAATCTTCTCGGCCATTTCCCGAGCCGTGTCGTCGAGCTCCTCCGCCGCCACGATCCGGCTCACAATTCCGTGTTGCAGCGCTTCCTCGGCCGAGAGCCGCCGGCCGGTGAGCACCATGTCGCTCACGAGGCCATGACCACACATCTCGTAAAGCACGCCCATCCCCCCGGTGTCGGGGATCACCCCGTGGCCGACCTCGGGCAGCATGAAGCGGGCCCCCTCTGCAGCAATGCGGATGTCGCACATCAACGCCCGCTGAAATGAGCCACCGATCGCCCAGCCCTGGATGGCCACGATGATCGGCGCTTCGAGCTCCCAGATCTTTTGAATGCCCTTGTGGCCGCGACTCATGAGTTCGTGGTGGGTGAGCTCGGTCACGTTGTTGCCGATCGCGGCGACGTCGCGGCCCGATGACCAGCTCTTTCCCTCGCCGCGCCAGATGACCGCGCGGACGGTCGGCATGTGCGTCAACTCGTCGAAGATGTCGAAGAGTCGTGCGTCCATGTCGTCGTCGAAGGCGTTGTGCTTCTCGACGTTGTTGTTCGTGATGATCGCAACGCCACCATCGATCTCGAGCTGAATCTTGTCGGTCACGAACCTGATCTTGGCCGATTCGCCGCGATCCGGCACGTCGGAGAGACTCCGACGATGCAGATCACCTCGTTGGGCAACTGCCCGTCCACGCTCCTCCACGACATCATGACGATCGACGGCGACTCGTTTCGCGACTATCTCGACGCAACTGCTGCCGCCGGTTTCGACTCGGTGAGCCTGTATCCCTTCCACCTGATGTTTGCGGGTGACGGCGCGACACAGGCGGTGAAGGACTCCGGGCTGCAGGTGAGAGCAGTCGAGGCGGCGATCGGGTGGACAACCGGACCGAGCGACAACGTCACCGGCGAGATCGACGGCTTGATCGCCAGCGCGCAGGATCTCGGCGCCGACATTATCGGTGCCGCATGTCTGGGCCCGATCGAGGACCGGTCGGCGGCGGTCGATGGGCTTGCCTCGATCGCGGCCAGAGCGGCCCAGGCCGACATGGTGATCTCGCTCGAGTTTCTGCCCTGGACCGGCGTGCCCACGATGGCCGCCGCGAACGACCTTGTGATCGACGGCGGTGAAGCCAACGCGACCGTACTGCTCGACACGTTCCACTGGTGTCGTCAGCCAGGCGGACCCGACCTGGAATTGCTGCGTACCCTGCCCGGCGACCGCATCGCTTATGTGCAGCTCTGCGAGCCGTCGGCGACCGAAGAGGTGCCCGTCGATGAGATCGAGAACGAGGCAATGCACCTTCGCCGTGCCCCCGGGGCCGGCGTTGTCGACTTCGCGGCGATCTGGGACGCGCTCGACCACATCGGCAGCGACCCGTTCGTCGCCGCCGAAGTGTTCAACGACGAACTCCTGGCGGGCGGGCGACACGAGATGGCCAAGAGGGTGCACGACGCCTGCCGAGCGGTGCTGCCCGCGACATGATCGACGTGCCTGACTCCGACCTTCGCTCTCGCCGACTCGCTCTCCTCGAAGAGCACTTCGCCTCTGAAGTCGACCAAGAGTTCGACCGAACGTTGGCCACGTTCGCGGCCGAGCCTCGCTACGAGATCGTGCCCACCGGTCAAGTCCATCAGGGCCACGACGCCGTTCTGGCGTATCACCGGGCGCAGCGATCGGCGTTCCCCGACCAGCGGCACGAAAACGTCGTCATGCATGTGAGCGACTCCGACACGATCGTCGCCGAATTCGACCTTCTGGGCACCAACCGCGGGCGATTTCTCGGCGGCGAACCGACGGGGCTCGCGTTCCGGGTCGCGACGATCGCGGTCTTCTCCTTCGAGGGGGATCGCATCACCAACGAGCGGGTCTATCTCGACCTCGCCACGATGTTTCGCCAGATCGGCCGGGAAGACCTGCTCAGTCCTCGCTGATCGGCCGGAGGTCCACGGCGTCGCCCAACGTCAGCGTGCCGCCCGAGATCACCCGGCAGATGACACCAGCCCTTCGACGCATGACCGTGCGGGCGCCGTCGCCAATCTCCATATCGAGCATCTTGCACGGCGCAGCGTCGCGCACCACCTCGAGCTCGACCTCGCCCAGCGTCCAGCGATGCCCAGGGCGACGCGGGACATCCCCGTGGCTGATCGTGACATTTCGACGGGTGAGGAGCGGGTCGATCGGCTGACCGAATTCTCGTTCGGCGTCAGCCAACTCCGACAGCGACTGCACGCTCAGTTGGCGGTGTTTCGAACCGTGGTAGCGATCGCCCACCAGGCCGGCGGCCTCCTCGATCTCGGCCGTTTCCACCGACCTCATCCCCATCCGGCTCGCCTTGGCGAGCTGGATTCCCACCACCGTGCTGACCGCCGCGGCAGCGGTGACCTCGCCCGTGGTCCCGTCGACGGTCAGTGAAGCTCCGACCGGTACGAACTCGCCGCCGAGATTCAGTCCTGTCGGGATGATCGCCATGCCCTCCAGCCGAACCACTGCGGGCACCCCCGAGCCGCGGGCGACGATGCCCGCGTGGCAGTCCGGACTCGCATCGAGCGTCACCACGGCAGCGGCTCGGACGATCGCTGTCACGTCACCGGGTGATGAGGTCGATAGCGCAAGGACCACCGACCGACCCGCGGCGATGGCATCAAGCGCATCGTCGACATCGACATGCAGATCACCGCGCGCCCTGCCGGGACTCGCTCCGACTCCACTGGCGGTCGCGGTCGCTTCGTCCATGCCGACCATTGTCGCCGTTCGCCGAGCCCGACACGACAACGCCCACTGCGAAGCCGAACTTGGCGCGGGGGTCAGACCCCAGTTGCAGCGGGGGTCAGACTCCAGTTGCAGCGGCTAGTTCTTGGGCATGTCCTTGAAGGGCATGTTCTTGTCGAAGCCGGGTTCGCGCGGCAGGCCGAGGATGCGTTCGCCCAGAATGTTGCGCTGAATCTGGTCGGTGCCGCCGTAGATCGACGGGCCCGGCGAGAACAGAGCCAACTCGGCCACAGTCCCGGAGGTCTGCGGTTCGCTCGCGCCGCTGAGCATGCCGTCGGCGCCCAGGAGAGCAAGGCCGACCTCGCGGAACTGGCGGAAGAGTTCGCTCATGTGGAGCTTGCCGATGTTGGGCTCAGCTCCAGTGCGCTGGTTGGGATCCTTGGCTCGAAGCGTGCCAAGACGGTTGATCTCGATGAGCGAGTAGAGCTTGATGAGTTCTTGGCGCAGGACGGGCTCTTCGATTCGTCCCGACTTCGTGGCCAGCTCCACGAAGTGTTGCCAGAGACCCGGTCCGAGCGAGGGCACGCCGCCTTCGGAACGTTCCTTCTTGGCGAAGTCGGTCACCGGGCGCTGAAGCGCCCGGCCCTTCTTGCCGGGAGTTGCCGTTTGCGGCTTCTTGCCGGCCGAACCGAGCGACGCGCGTTCGAACATCAGGGTCGAGTTGGCCACGGCCCAACCGTTGTTGAGTCCGCCGATCATGTTCACGTCGAGCACGCGTGCCTCGTCGATGAAGACCTCGTTGAACAATGCTCGCCCGGTCATCTCGGTGAGCGGACGCACCGTCACACCGGGCTGATCCATCTCGAAGGCGAAATAGCTGATGCCCTTGTGCTTGGGCGCATCGGGATCGGTGCGGGCGATGAGCATTCCCCAGTCGGCCACCTGGCCACCGGAGGTCCACACCTTCTGGCCCGTGATGACCCACTCGTCGCCGTCCTTCTCGGCCTTGCAGCCGAGGCCCGCGAGGTCAGAGCCGGCACCAGGCTCGGAGAAGAGTTGGCACCATCCGACCTGCCCGGTGAGGATCTCAGGAACGAACTGGTCGATCTGTTCTTGCGTTGCGTGAGCGGCGATCGTCGGCGCGGCGAGCATCCAGCCGAGTCCGGACGACGGTGGTCCCATGACCTCACGCTCAGCCATCACCGAGTTGACCACTGCAGCCAGATCGCGGCCCCAGCCCTTGCCCTGTGCGTTGACCGGCAAAGTCGGGTGGGCGTACCCCGTGGGGGCCAGGCGCTCCCACCACTCCTCGACGGTGAGACTGGAGTCCCAGTTCTCGTCGAGCCAGGCTTCGAGATCGGCGCGGACTTCTTCGGCGGAAGGCATAGACGTGCTCATACCGCAGATGTTAGCGAGCGTTTACTTCCGAGAGAAGTCCCGCAAGACACATTTCACTCCCGCCCCCCTCCCGTTCTCGGGTGAGAAAGTCGCGGTGAGCGCGACTTTCTCGGTTAAGAAGCCCGATTGGGTTCAGCAGTCGGGTTCCTCGCAGGGGTGACACTCGGCTTGGAGGGTCACGTGGGCGATGCCCTCGGCGGCGAGCGCTTCGGTCAGGCGGTGCGTCACTTGCTGGGCATCGTGAAGTTGGTCGGTCTGGATGCGGACGTGGCCGGTGAGGCTGAGCGTGTCACCGTCGAGCGTCCGCACATGCACATGATGTGCGTCCGAAACGAGTGGGTCAGACAGCAGGAGCGCCCGCAAGCCGTCCATGTCGATTCCCGCCGGCACGCCGTCGAGCAAGACATGAAGCGACGCCCGAGCCAGGCGCCACGCCGACCACACGATGAGCGCGGTGACCATCATCGATGCAGCCGGATCGATCCAATCGGCATCGGTCAGGAGAATGACGACTCCAGCGATCAGCACCACGAGCGAGCCGAGAGCGTCAGCAATGAGATGCAGGACCGCCCCCTCGACGTTGAGCGAATGGCCGTGACCCGTGTGGAGCCAGCGTGCGCTCAGCCCGTTGATCAGCAGCCCGGCCGCCGCCAGAATCACGACACCGAGCCCGTCGACGTGGTGCTCACCGTCGAGTCGCCGGATTGCCTCGAAGACCACGAGCACGGCGCCGCCGGCCAGGAGCACGGCATGCGCGAGCCCTCCGAGCGCATCCGCCCTCCGAAGACCGAAGGTGTAGCGATCCGATGCCGGCCGGGCGATCAGCGTGGCAATGCCCACAGCGAGAAACAGCGAGATGACATCGCTGGCCTGGTGGACCGAGTCAGCGAGGAGAGCGAGCGACCCGAAGGCGATCGCGCCGATGACCTGCACCACCAGCAGAATCGAGTTGGCGCCGGCAGCCACGGCGAGGTCCCGGCGCGCACCAGCCTGCGGGATCTCGTGGTGGGCGTGACCGTGGGTGTGGGCCACTCGGTGACCCTCCGAATCAGACGGGCTGCGGGGTGTTCAGGAACGTGACGTTGTCGAGCAGGATCTTCTTCTGCTCAGCCGCGTCGAATTCCTTCAACTCGACCAGGTAGTCGAGCGGCTTGGGGAGACCTTCGATGTGGGGCCAGTCAGATCCGAAGATCACGTGGTCGACGCCCATCAACTCGGCGACCTCGTTCACATCGTCCTCCCAGAAGGGGTTCATCCAGACGTTGTTCTTGAACGTGTCGACCGGGTGGTCGGTGAACCAACTGAAGGTCTTCCGTGCGGTCTGGTCGAACTTTCGAAACATCGGGCCGAGGAAGTCGGAGCCATTCTCGACCGACGCAAACCGGAGATTCGGGAAGCGATCGAAGATCTTCTGGAAGACGGCCTGGATCAGCCAGTCCTGCGCGGCGCGCTCGATCGAGAAGCTGCCAACGCTGGGCCCCGAGTAACTGCCCTTGCTGATGCCCGCGGCGGAGAACTTGTTGTCGGCGTAGCCCTGGGTCGAATAGCCGGAGTCGCCGGCGTGGACAACCACTGCGATCCCGGCCTCGTTGATACGAGCCCAGACGGGATCGAAGTAGGGGTCGAAGGGCGACTTGATGCCGGTCGGCGTGGTGACGGCGGCCGGGCGCAGAACGACCACGCGGGCACCCGCGGCGACGACCTTGTCGACCTCGGCCGCCGCGGCGGCGACGTCACCGAGGCACAGGTAGGGCGCGCCGAAGATCTTGTCCTGGTACTCGTAGCCCCAGTCCTCGAGCAACCACTGGTTGAAGCCCTGCATCATCACGGCGCACGCCTCGACGTCGTCCTTGATGAGTTCCTCGTAGAGCACCCCGAGGGTCGGGAACAGCCACACCGCCTGGAGACCCTGTGATTCGAGAATCTCGATTCGAGCGTCGTTGTTCATGTAGTACGCGGGGAGCGGCTCGCGCTCCTTCAGCATCTCGAGCGGGCTCTTTCCTTCGGGATTGCCCTTGAAGTAGGCGTTGAGCGCGCCGGGCATGGCCACCGGATCCCAAGTGGGGTTGACCACGGCGTGGCTGATCTGCCCGCCAACGAGGTGGTACTTGCGGCCGCCCTGCTCGACCCACTGCACCACCCGGGACTGCATCTCCGCAGGCACGTGGCGAGTGAACGCATCGAGCGCCTCGTAGTAGTGATTGTCGGCGTCGAAGGGTTTGTAGTCGAGATCTTCGGGAGTCATGGCTGGTCCTCAGGGCGGGAGATTCCTTCCCAGGATGCTACCGCGGCCCTACATCGGACCCCAGTTGGGGTCTCGCCGGTCGTGGAACGCTGCCATTGCTTCTTCCATGTTGCCGGTGAATGTGCCGAGCACTTGCTGACGATTCTCAAGCTCCACGGCGTGGCGAAGGGATGGAGCGTCGATATTGGCCCACAGCCCTCGTTTCGTGAGCCAGAGGCCGTACTCGTTCTGACCGGCGATCTGTTGGGCGAACTCCACCGCCGCGGCGATGTGGTCGCCCTGCGGGACAAGACGGTTGAGTAGCCCCATCTTGTCTGCTTCCTCAGCGCCGACGTGGCGACCGGTGACCATCATGTCCATCGCATGGCCGGACCCGACGAGGCGAGGAAGGAAGTAGCTCGTCCCGATGTCGCACGATGTCAGGCCCACGTTGATGAACACCGAGCCGAAGTACGCGGACGCGTCGGCGACGCGCAAGTCACTGGCCAGAGCGAGCGCAAGTCCACCACCGACCGCCGCGCCGTGAACCGCCGCGATCACTGGCTTGTCGCATTCGTGGACCGCCATCATGAAATCGACGATGTGTTCCTGGCTTCGATAGACGTTGCCGACGCGACCTCGCCCCTCGGAGTCCGGAGCCGCCCCTCCGCCCCCCTTCATGTCGGCACCGGCACAGAAGCTCTCGCCTGCGCCCGTCAGGACGATGACCTTCGCATCGCGGTCTCGATGCAGCTCTCTGAACGCGGCAATGCCGTCGCTCACGAGGTCCATGGACAACGCGTTGCGACGATCGGGTCGGTCGATCGTGACGATCGGGATGCGCGGGTCGCTCCGATCTATGGCGACGAAGTTCTCACGGGACGTGGTGCTCATGTCGTCGGACACTAGACGCAGGCGCTACATTTTCTCTTCGTGCCGAACGCAGCTGCCACCACCGCCGAACTCCAGGGCAACCCCTTCAAGCGGGGCACCAAGGTGCGCTTGGTCGACGACATCCCCGGCTACCCCACGGGTAGCCGCGGCAAGGTGGCCGTTGCCAACGGGTTCGCCTGGCAGCGCTACTGGATTCGCTTCACCGACGGCGAGAGCGTCGGCCACATCGACCACTCCAGCGTCGTGAAGGCCAAGGACTACGACCGGTTCCTGGTGCAGCGCGATCGCGAGGCGATCGAAGCTGCCGCCGCAGCCGAACTCGCGGCGAGCGCCGCCGAGGAAGGCGACGCTGGCTCGAGCGACGGAGCGGCTGCCGGAGGCACTGTCGAAGTCAACGGTGTCGCTGTGCCCCAGCGCCTGCTCGACATGAGCGCGGCAGCCCGCGTTCGCCTGGGCGCCTAGCTGGGTCAGCGGGTTCGGGGCTCGATGCGGGCGCCACTCGAGAACGAGTCGGCGCCGGCTTCCATGCCGGCCTTGTCGAAGCCTGTGGTGAGAATGGCGGGGGCCATGGCAATCGCGTTGAGTCGGCCCATGTCGTTGGCCGCCCATATGGCGCGCAGCGTCGCCTGCACCGCGACCGGCGGTTGCGCAGCAATCGCGTCGGCGACCCACTTGGCTCTGTCGTGGAGCTCGGATGAGGCGCAGACCTCGCTGACGAGGCCGATGCGATGGGCCGTCTCCGCCGACATGCGCTCGTGGTTGCCCAGCAATGACATACGCAGCACCTCGCCCAGCGGCATGCGTTGCAGCATCTTGATCGGTTCGTAGACGGCGGCCATGCCGTAGGTGACATGAGGGTCGAAATACGTCGCATGGTCGGCGGAGATGATCACGTCAGATTCCGCGAGCATGTAGAACGCGCCGCCGGCCGCCATCCCGTTGACCGCGCAGATGACGGGTTTCCAGAGGTCGCAGGCTTTTGGCCCGAGGTCGTCGCCGGGGTCGTCGTACATGAAGTTGTTGGACGTGCCGTAGAGGCCGGCGCTGTCGTCGAGGGCGGTGAACTCGCCCTCGTTGCGGTCGATGCCGACGCAGAACGACTTCTCCCCCGCCGCGGTCAGCACAATCGCCCGCACGTCGTCGTCTCGCCTGAACGCCTCCCATGTGGCCCGCAGCTCACGCTGCATCGTCGGGCTGAAGGCGTTGTAGGCCTCGGGGCGATTGAGCGTGACCCAGGCGACATGGCCGTCCATCTCGACGGTGAGGGTCTCCAACTGCGCAGGGTCGTAGCTCATGGGGTCCAATCTCTCAGGCGCCGGACGGCTTCCGCCACATCGGTCTCGCTGCCGGCAAACGAGAATCGCACGAACCGGTGGCCATTGGCCGGATCGAAGTCGATTCCCGGTGTGGCCGCGATGCCGAGTTCATTCAGCCAGCGGGCGCACAACGCTTGGGAGTCGTCGGCCAGGTGATCGGTCTGCGCCCAGACGTAGAACGCGCCGTCAGCCGGCGCGAGCCGGTCGAGGCCCGCCGATGCGAGGCCCGCGAGTAGCACCTCGCGATTGCGGGCGTAGCGAGCAATGTTGTCCTCACACTCGTCGTGGCAGTCGAAGGCAGCGACTGCCGCGAGTTGCGAGAGCGTCGGCGTGGCGATGGTGACGTTCTGACCGATGCGGGTGAGAGCGTTCTGCAACGCAGACGGAGCGATCAACCAGCCCAGGCGCCACCCCGTCATCGAGAAGTACTTCGAGAAACTGTTGATCACGATGGCGCCGGGGTCGAACTGGAGCGCGGTGGGAGCCGCCTCGCCGTAGGTGATCCCGTGGTAGATCTCGTCGGAGATGAACCAAACGTCGTTCTCGCGACACCACGCAGAGATCGATGCCATGCGCTTCGAGTCGAGCATCGTCCCCGTCGGGTTCGATGGCGACGAGAGAACGAGACCGTCAATCGGCCCGAGGGCCTCGAGTTGCTCGACTGTCGGCTGGAAGCGGGTCTCGATCGTGGTCGGTAGATCGACGGCATCGATGCCGAGGACCTCGAGCGCATTTCGATAGCACGGGTAGCCGGGAGACGGAACAACGACTCGGTCACCGACATCGAACGCGGCCATGAAGGCGGCCACGAATCCGCCCGACGCTCCGATCGTGAACATCACCGCATCAGGGTCGACGGTCACGCCGTACCAGTCGGCGTAGTGCTGAGCGACGCGTCGACGAAGCGGCTCGATCCCGCCGGCCGTCGTGTAGCCGAGGACGTCCTCATCGAGCGCTCGGTGCGCGGCCTCGATCACCCCCGCTGGTGCCGGGGTGGACGGTTGGCCGACTTCGAGATGCAGCACCTCGTGACCGTCGGCCATGCGCATCTCCGCCGCTCGCATCACTTCCATGACGTAGAACGGAGCGACGTTGCTCCTCGACGAAGGTGTGCGGGTCATCGAGCTCGAGTGAGCCAGCTACGCACCGCGACCTCGACCGCGTCAGGCTGCTCCGGCAACAGGGCATGACCGGCATCCGCGACCGTGACCAAAGTGACCCGGTCGCCGAACTCCTCAGCCAGTCGATAAGCGTTCTCGGGCACCGCCATGACGTCTTCCAGCGGCTGGACGACGAGCAGATCCTTTCCGCCCGCCCCCCACCAGTGCTCGACCGGCTGATTCACCGTCGCTGCCCCCTGACAGGCGGCGACGAGCCCGTGCCACCCGTCGAACCAGATCGAAGGGTCGCCGCCCGGTGCGAAGAACGCGGTCTCGACGGCCGCGAGATGGTCCTCGTCGCTGAGTTCGACATCGAAGACATCACGCAGCGCCTGGGCGTATTCGGGCGCGGGGTGGACCAATCCGCCGCAGCACAGCAGTACGACACTGTCGACGAGGTGCGGATACTCGGTCGCGGTCATCCTGGAAACCCGGTTGCCGAACGCATGCCCGACGATCGTGACGGGCCCGTCAGCCACCGCGTGGATGACGGCGGCCGCGTCGGCCGCGAGGTCGGCCATCGACAGCCCCGTGAGATCGCCGGTCGATCCAGCGATACCGCGTGGCTCCGGATGGATCGCATGAAACCCGGCGCGTGCGAGCCGCTGAGCGAGATCGTCGAAGTCGGCCGCGCCGCGACCAAGTGACGGAAGCATCAGTACGGGCTCGCCGTCGCCGTACTCCCACACCTGAATCGGGCCGGACGGACCGTCGACGGTCGTGCTCCGGCGGAAGCCAGATCCCTCGTGCGACCCCTGCATCAGATCGGCGACCATCTCTATCTCGGGATCGGGCACCGGCTCGGCGAGCGATCGGCCGAGAAATCGCAGAGCATCGACCGTGCGTGGACCTACTGAACTACCGATGTGGTTGGCGCCGCGCACCGACCGGTATTCGTGGCGGAGTCCGATGTCCCACATCTCGCGGTGCAGCGCCTCGGCTCCATGGTGGAGGTTGAGCATGTCCTCGTCGCCGCATTCGAAATAGATCGACAGGCCCGACGAGGCGATGTCGACGGCGTGGCGCCGAGCCAGCTCCAGTGGATGATTGTGGCGAAACAAGTCCGAATCCACCGGGTCGCCGTAGAGGGTCCCGACGACGTCGCTGCGATACCCCTTGTCGCGCACCGGGACCGCGTCCCAGTCGGCCGTCGGTTCGATTGCCGGTTCGATGGCGGCGACCGCCGAGAACAGCGCCGAGTGGCGAAAGGCCAAGCGGAGCGATCCCATGCCACCCATCGAGATGCCTCCTGCCAGTGCGGTGTCTCCCGACCCGTGCGCGGCTCGGACGTGGGGAAGGAGTTCCTCCGCCAGCATCGACTCCCAAGCGGCGTTCTCGCCCACGCCGTCGAGCCAGAACGATCGGCTGGAGTGCGGCATCACCACCGACATCGGGGGGAGGGAACCCTCCGTCCAACACTGATCGAAGGCGGGCTGGGTGCGCGGGCCGAACTCGTCGGGCCCGTCGCCGCCGTGGAGCCACACCAGAACCGGCGCTCCCGATGCGAGCCCGACGGGCTGCAGCAGGTCATAGGCCATGGGCGAAGGCACCAGCACACTGTCCATCTCGTGTCGGGAGAGTACGGATTCGCTCATGAACGAGATCCTGCCACGTCGCGACGCGGTGCGAACGGGCCGGGCGACCCAGGCTCCGGGGCGCAGCCTTTCCTACACTTGCGAGAGATGTCTGCCACGACACCTCGCCGGATTCCGTATCAACCCGCGCTCGACGGGCTGCGCGGCGTCGCGGTCCTGGGCGTGATCGCCTATCACTCCGGCATCGATTGGATGCGCGGGGGATTCCTTGGGGTCTCGACTTTCTTCACGCTGTCGGGATTCTTGATCACCTCGCTGCTCATCCGCGAACACGCCAGCAACGGCTCGATCGCGCTCGGCCGATTCTGGACCCGCCGGTTCCGCCGTCTTCTCCCGGCGGCGATGGTCACGATCGCGGCAACGCTTTTGCTGGTCGCCGCAATCGGCGACGACTCACAGCTGTCCCGGCTGAGGGTCGACAGTCTCGCATCGCTGCTCCACTTCTCGAACTGGAGATTCATCGCCGCGGGCGACAGCTATGGAGCGCTCTTCGAGAGCCCGTCGTTCTTCCGTCATTTCTGGTCGCTCGCCGTCGAGGAGCAGTACTACCTCGTGGTACCGGTCGTGCTCGCCGGAGCGCTGCGGCTCACCGGGGGCCCGACTCGCCGGTTCGCGATCGGTCTCGGAGTGGTTCTGGGAACCGCTCTTGCCTGGCCGGCGATCCTCCTGGCCGGTGGAGCGACTACCGACCGGGTCTATTTCGGTACCGACAGCCGCCTCGGCGAACTGCTCATGGGCGCTGCCGTCGCCCTCTGGTGGACGAATCGCGGCACTGCCGTCTCCCTCAGCCGACGCGCGACGTTGGTGCTCGATGCCGCCGCCGTCGCCTCGATCGTGGCGATGGCCACTGCCTGGGCCACAGCCCAACCCGCCGACCGGTATCTCTACCAAGGCGGCCTCGCGCTCCACGCCGCTCTCACGTGCCTCGTGATCGTGGCCGTCGTGAACCCTGACGGCCTACTGCGACGGGCTCTCGCCATCTCCCCGCTGCGATCCGTCGGTGTCGTGTCCTACGGGATCTACCTTCTCCACTGGCCGATTCTGCTCTGGCTCGGTCACGTCACCGACCTCGGACCAGGCGGCCGATTCCTCCTGGCCACGCCGATCTCCATCGCCGCTGCCTCAGTCCTCTATGTCGCGATTGAGAAGCCGATCCGCAGTGGGTCGCTCAGCGTTCGCACTCCTACATGGGCCGCGATTCCCGCCACTGCCGCCGTCGCCCTCCTGATCCTCTCGATCACGGCATGGCGAACGCCTGACGAGTCGCCCATCGACTTCGCCTCGGCCCAGTCGCAACTCGACGAACTCCTCGCGGCGTCGACCACGCTCGCGCCCGAAGCGACCGTCCCGATTCCGACCGTCGCCGGGGCCATCCAAGAAGCTGACCTCGCGTTGGAACGGTCAGTGCCGCAGCTCGCGGCATTCGGCGACTCCACCGCGCTGATGACGGGCCTCGGGCTCGCCCAGTGGGCCGCTGATCACCCGGACCAGCTCCAGATCGTGAAGGGCGACGCGAAGCTCGGGTGCGGCCTCCTCCCTGGTGGCACCCGCCTCCTCGAAGGCCGTGAGTTCGTCGTGCCCGACGCCTGCGATCACTGGCTGCAGGACTGGCTCGCGGTACTCGACATCCACCAACCGGTCGATGCCGCCGGCGAGTTGATTCCGCTCGACGCCGCCGTGATCCAGCTCGGCGCGTGGGAGATCGTCGACCATCGACTCGAACACGACGCCCCCTACACGTCGATCCTCGACCCGGATCACGCCGCCCGCCAGCTTGCCCAGCTCGAAGACACGGTGGATGCGCTCTCGGCTCGCGCCGACCAAGTGATTCTGATCGCTCATCCCGATGTCGGTGCCGCTCGATTGGCGAACGTCCCGGCCGGCGCCACGTACCCCGAATACGACCCGGCCCGGTCCGCACGTTGGCGGGAGTTGTTGGCCCTCGTGGGTACCCGACCCGACGTCGAGGTGGTCGACCTCGCTTCCTACATCGACGCGCTCGGCGACGATGACCTGCGAGTCCGCCCCGACGGTGTGCACTTCACCCAACAGAGCGCGCTCGAGATCGCGGCGTGGCTCGTCCCTGAAATCCTGGCCCAGACCGAGGACACATAGGCCGACAGGGCACCTCGCGGGTACCGTGTGCGCCCGTGGCAACGCTCTACGGGATTTGCGGCGGATCGGGCGCAGGAAAGACGACGTTGGCCGTCGAGTTGATCCGGCGGCTCGGTCCCGAACGGGTCTCGGCGCTGGCCTTCGACGCGTACTACCGCGATCTCTCCCACATCACAATGGAGGAGCGGATGCAGGTCAACTACGACCATCCCGACTCCCTCGACAACGAGCTCTTCGCCGAGCATCTCCGCGATCTTCGAGAGGGGCGCTCGATCAACGTCCCTGAGTACGACTTCGCCACCCACACTCGCACCGGCACGACGATTCCGGTCGAGGCTCGCGAGATCGTGATTGTCGAGGGGATCCTGCTTTTCTGCTTCCCCGGCATCCACGAGCTGCTCGATCACGCACTCTTCATCGATGTGCCGGAGGACATCCGACTCGAACGTCGAGTTCGTCGCGATGTGGCCGAGCGGGGACGCAATGCCGATGACGTCCGGCGTCAGTTCGCCGAGTTCGTCGCTCCGATGCACGACCAACACGTGCAACCGTTTCGGACCCAGGCGCACCGGATCGTCGCCGTCGACGAAGACCTCGGCGCGGTCGCCGACGAGGTCGCAAGCGGCGTCACCCCCTAGCCGGAAGCCGCGCTTCACACTGAATTCCCGGTCTTCGCGTGCCGAAAAGGGAATGCATGTCAGAGATCGGTGCGGTTCACGCGTCTGACAGGGTGGTGACCATTGACGCGACCCTCTCCAGCACCGTGGACCCGCGCCCCTCGACCCGAGTACGGGGAGGGCGCCGGGCCCGCCGGGCTGCGGCGCACGATGAGATCGTCGTGGCCTACGACGCTCACTACCGGGATCTCCTTCGCTTCGCCGGATTCGTCGCTCCTGAACCGGCGATGGCGGAGGACCTCGTCCACGAGGCGTTCGTGAAGCTCTACGGCGCGTGGAATCGCATCGACGACCCCGCGAAGGTCGGTGGCTACCTTCGCACCACGGTCCTCAACCTCGCCCGAGGCCGGGCCCGCCACCTCGGCGTAGTCCGCCGCAATCGACCGGACCCCCGTCCTGACATGGCCAGTGCGGAGCACGGAGCGATGCGCAACGACTCGCGCGACCGGGTCGTCATCGCCCTGCAGCAGCTGTCGGCTCGGCAACGGGCGTGCCTGGTGCTGCGTCACTACGAAGACCGGAGCGAATCGGAGATCGCCGAGATTCTCGGCATCTCGATCGGGTCCGTCCGCACCCACGTGCATCGAGGGATGGAATCCCTTGGTCGCCTCCTCCAATCGGAGAGCCCACGATGAATGAATTCGAGATCCGCCGCGCCCTCGCCGGCGTCACCCCACCGTCGACGGGACCCGACCCGGATCGGCTGCGGGCCGCCCTGATCCATGCTGATCGCATGAAGAGCGTCCGCGCCGCCCTCATGGTGTGTGCGGCTTCGCTCGTGGTCAGCTTGGGCGTCTTCATGAGCCAGGCAGGCGAATCTTCGACCCCCCTCGACGTGGTCGACACTCCGGAGACACCGGTCCCCGATTCGGACTTCCCCGTGCTCGACGACGCATTCACAGAGACCACCACGATCCCGCCGACGACAGCCCCGCTCCCCGACGATCCGGGTCACCTCGACGCGACACCTTCGACCACCGCGCCCCCGGCGCTCATTGCCGCCACGACCACGACGGTTGCGGTGCCCGAGCCCGCTCCCACAACCACCGCGAAGCCCACGTCTCCATCGACCACGAGTACGGTCCCGTCGGCCTTCACCGCGGCGGCGCTCTACGGCTCGTGCGAGGAGCCGATCCCCTATGACGAATACAGCGGCAAAGCTGCCCCCGGCGCATCCATCACGGTGAGTTCACCATGGTCGACCACAACCAACACGACAGCCGACGACAACGGCGACTGGTGGGTCCGCGTGGAATTTCCGTCAGCTCCGGTCGGCGCACCCTTCGCGGTCAACGTGAGCGACGGGTCGACAAGCGTCGATCTCGACTTCGTGCGTACCGCCTGAGAAGACCGGCGCAACTCAGCCGGCGACGAATGCCCCGACCGTCTCGACATGAGATGTGCCCGGGAACATGTCGACCACCGTCATACGGTCCAAGGCCATGCCCGCCTCGATCAGTCGTTTCGCGTCCTTCGCAAACGCCGATGGATCGCAGCTGACCAGCACGAACAGGTCCGGCTCAGCCCGCAGCAGCGACTTCACGCCGTCCTTACCCAGTCCCTCGCGGGCGGGGTCGGCGATCACGACCGACGCGGGAGTCGGGCGCCAGCGCTCGACCGATGACTTGATGATCTTCGTGTCGGAACCCTTGAGATTGACGCGCGCGTCGGCGATCGAGTCCTTGCCGCGTTCGATGGCGTGGACCTGGCGTCCTTCACCGACCGTGCCCGCGAACACACCGATGCCGGCGTAGGCATCCACCAGAGGGCCGTCGGATCCGAGCTCGTCGATCATCTCGCCGACTTCTTCGACCAGGGCGTCCACTCCTGCGGGCCGGTTCTGGAAGAAGGACCGCGCGGAGAGCCGCCAGCGGCGACCTCCGGCCTCCTCGTGGATCCACGCCCGCTTGCCCTTCGCCAGCTCGTCGGTGCCGATGAGCAGCACGTCGTCGGGCAGGTCGATGTCGAAGGTGCTCCCCTCGACCATCACCAGCCGTTCACCGGTGCGATTGCCCACTCGGATCGTGACTTCCTTGGCCTCGCCGAATCGTCCGTCGACCAGCAGCTGTTCGGCGATCGGATCGACGGCCTCGCACACCTCGGGAACGACGATGTCGTGCGATCCGCGGATGCGGTAGCCGGCTCGCCCATCGACGATCGCGGCGCGCACCGTGGTTCGACCGTTGTCGTCGTCGAGCGACCGCAGCGCGGCGTCGGGCGCTTCGACCTCAGCTCGCACGAGCTGGTCGATCACCATCGACGACTTCATCCGCAGCTGTGCGTCGGCATGGACATGGAGGAGGTCGCATCCGCCGCATCCCTCGACCTGATGAGTGCACGGAACCGGCACCCGCTCAGTCGAGGGTTCGAGCACTCGCACCACGCGGGCGCGGGACCAACGCTTGTCGACCTTGATGAGTTCGACGTCGACCGTCTCGCCGGCGAGCGCGCCCTCGACGAAGACGATCCGGCCGTCTTCGGCCCGGGCCACTCCGGCCCCATCACGGGCCGTCGCGGAGACATGCAGTTCCACCTGCAGGACGGTATCGCCGCCGCTCCGAGATGCTCCTCGCGCGGCGGCCGGTCGCGATTAGGGTCAAGCCGTGAACCGCCCGATCGAGATCGCTCCGTCCATCCTTCCCGCCGACTTCGCGAGACTCGGCGAGGAGTGTGTCGACCTCGAGAAGGCCGGCTCCGATCGCATCCACTGGGACGTGATGGATGGCGTCTTCGTCCCCAACATCACGGTTGGCCCCGACATCGTGAAGAGCATCCGTTCGCACCTCTCGATTCACTTCGAGGCCCACCTGATGGTGATGAAGCCCGACGAGATCGCGCCGCTCTACATCGACGCCGGTTGCGAAACCGTCATGGTGCATGCCGAAGCGTGCACCCATCTCCACCGGTCGCTCGGCAACATTCGAAAGCTCGGCGCCCGCAGTGGCGTGGTACTCAATCCCCACACTCCGGCCAACACGATCCAGCACGTCCTCGATCAGACCGACCACATCCTCGTCATGACCGTCAATCCCGGCTTCGGCGGCCAGGCCTACATCCCTCTGCTCAACAAGATCGCCGAGCTGAAAGCGATGGTCGAGACCGGCGGCTTCGACATCGACATCGAGATCGACGGCGGCATCAGTGCCGCCACGATCGGCGAGTGCGCGGCCGCCGGGGCCAACGTGTTCGTAAGCGGGTCGGCCTTGTTCAAGTACGACGACAAGGCCGCAGGGATAGCTGAGCTCAAGAGCCTCGCCGAGGCGGCGCGATCGTGACGTTCTACGACGAGAACCACGTTGAACTTCAGGAGCAGTTCGAGAGTCGCGATCTCGCCGTGGCGATGGAGTTCTCCATTGTCCAGCCAGAGCTCAACGACGAAGCGATCGCGTTCATCGCCAGCCGCGAGTTCTTCTTCTTGTCGACCGTGCGAGCCGACGGCCAACCCACGGTGTCGCACAAAGGCGGTCCCCGGGGTTTCGTCAAGGTCGTCGACGAGAAGACACTGGTGTTCCCGAGTTACGACGGCAACGGGATGTTTCTGTCGATGGGCAACATCGCGGCCACAACGAAGATCGGCATGCTCTTCATCGACTTCGAGGTGCCCAACCGCGTACGGGTGAGCGCCGATGCCACCGTGAGCGCCGACGACCCGATGATCGGCGAGTTTCCGGGCGCTCAGCTCGTGGTCAGGGCGACCGTTACGGAGTCATTCATCAACTGCCCCCGCTACATCGTCAAGCATCAGCGCGTCGATGCGTCGCAGTACGTGCCCGACGAGCACGGCGACGCGCCCATCCCGGCTTGGAAGAAGATCGACGCCCTCGAGCCATTCCTGCGTCCCGGGGATCAGCAACGGGTTGCCGCGACCGGCGAGTCGGTGACCATCGAGGAATATGCCGAGCTCCTCGAACGCGGCGAAGCCTGACGCATCGGTTCGAGCGCGCCGCCGCGCCGATCTCGCCGCACGTCGGCGTACTACCGTCGCGCATGATCTCAAAGGGGCCGCTGCTCATCCTGGCGCTGCTCGCGACTGCGTGCAGCGGCGGGTCCAACGCCGACCCGGCGCCGTCCACGACCGCCCCGCCCGAGATCGCGGCCCCCGACGAGACCGCGGACCTCGAAGCGGCCCGGGCAGCGGAGGAACGTGCGGCCACGATCGCCGCGTGGGCCGATCGCCCGGTCGGCGAAATCTTCGTCGACGGATTCGACGCCACACCGTGCGTTCGCGGGCAGGGCACCGCTGACGGCGAGCCCCGCACCGTCACCAACCTCGGCTGGGCCTTCCTGCCCCTCCCTCTCGACCTCGTGGACCTGGAGCGGAGCAACGGCGAGACAGGCCGGGCCGTGACGCTCTCGGGTGACGAGATCTTCCCCGGAGCAAGGTTCGGCTACGTGCCGACTCACTCGTGGATCCATTCCGATGACCTGCCGATGGCCGAGCGCCTCGCCGCTGAGGCCACCACCGATGGCGTTGCCGAGATCGTCCTCGGCTTCGGACCGACAGACCAGGGTCGGGCGGGCGACGAACCCGAACGTCTCGCCTTTGCCTCGTTTGGTTGGATCCTCCGCGACGGCCAGGTCATCCCCTTCAGCGGCGAGTGCGACTGGATCACGACATTCACGGCCGAGGTTGGCGACCCGCTGACCGAACTCGAATTGCTGCGGGCCGACCCATTCCGCCGAGCGGAGATCGCCGGGCTCTCCGTCGACAGGGTGGACTTCGCGGACTGCACCAACAATGAGCTCGATCTCCTGGTCCGCCACGGATTCGGTGGCGAAGCGGCGGGTATGGCCTTCGGACCGTGGCCGCCGGATGCCGACACGTTCACCGACATCGTGCTCGACGGATGGACGGTGATCCCGCCAGTCGGCGACGCGGCCCCTACCTACGCGGTCCATGGCGACGAGGGTTTCCCCAGCGACGCGGGACTCGATCCCAACGGCTGGTTCATGACCTTCACGGTCGTGGACGATCGCGCCGAGGTGGACACGATCTTCCACGTCGACGAACTACTCGGTCTGCGGGTGTGGGGACAGGTCGAGCAGTTCGACGCGATCCCCTGTCACCAGGAGCGCCAGATCCTGGCGTTTCAGGAGTGGCTCGAGGGCGAGGGTTCGGACCGAGCGGCATGGGACATCCCACCGGCTCTGCCCGGCGACGAAGCAACCGTGGTCGAGACCATCCGGTTGCTGATGACCGACGCTGAAACACGCGACAAGTTCCACGAGTGGATTCCGTGCAACTACCGGTTGTGCGAGTACGACGGAACCGTCGATCGCTGAGCCTCGAAATCGAGGATCAGATCATCTCGCCGCGCTTGACGATGACGTGGTCGATGATGCCGTAGTCCTTCGCCTCTTCGGCAGTGAACCATCGATCGCGATCGGAGTCGGCTTCGATCTGCTCGTAGGTCTGACCCGTGTGTTGGGCGATGCGTTCCTGCAGAAGGCGCTTCGTGTAGGCCATCTGTTCGGCCTGGATCGCGATGTCGGTGGCCTGGCCCTGCACTCCGCCCAGGGGCTGGTGCATCATGATCCGGGCGTGAGGCAGCGCGTAGCGCTTGCCGGGGGCGCCGGCACAGAGCAGGAACTGCCCCATCGAAGCGCCGAGGCCCATACAGATCGTGCCCACCTCGGGCTCGACAAATTGCATCGTGTCGTAGATGGCCATACCCGCGGTGACAGAGCCACCAGGAGAGTTGATGTAGAGCCAGATCGGCTTCTCGCTGTCCTGCCCCTCGAGGTAGAGGAGCTGAGCGGTGATGTAGTTGGCGATCTCGTCATTGACGTCGGTGCCGAGGACCACGATGCGGTCCTGGAGCAGGCGGTGGTAGATGTCGGACTGCGGGTTCGCCAGCATGCTGCCGGCCATGAACTGCGCGTTCTCAGGGAGCTGCGTCATGGAGCGAAGGGTACCGCCAACCGTCGCTACCCTGGCGGCACTGCTCCTCACGAAGTTCAAGGGGCAACCACGCGGACGTGGTGGAATTGGCAGACACGCCAGGTTTAGGTCCTGGTGCCCGGAAGGGTGTGGGGGTTCAAGTCCCCCCGTCCGCACGAGGCGGCCGGCACGAGGTTGCCGTCCCGGTCACCCGGAGACGGGACCAAGACCGAGCCGTTCGGCCGTCGAGTCGACCTGGTAGGCGAACAGGGCATCGGCGTCGTCGAACGAGTTCACGAACTGTCCGAACAATTCGAAGTTGACCATTCCGAACAGCAGCGCCCATGCGCCGACGCCGGCGAGCGCCAGTCGGTCGTCGACTGCGGCGGCGCCTTCCGATGAGAGCAACGCGACCTGAGCCGAGAGCATCGCCGGAACGTCCACGTCACCGGCAACGAACGCATCGCTTCCCGCCGCCGCAACGTCGGCGAGAAGCGCCAGGAGGAGAAAGGGAATCCGGGCGGCGGGATCGATCGTGTCCTGCGGTGCCTCATAACCCGGCACAGGCGAGCCGTAGATCAGTGCGTATTCGTGAGGGTTGGCCCGCGCCCAATCCCGCACCGCGTGCGCGATGCGCCGCCACCGTTCGAGGTGATCGTCGGGGTCAGCTTCGGCGTGGGCCTGCTCACAGGCGTCAGCCAGCGCCTCATAGGACTCGATGATCAGCGCCGTGAGCAGAGCGTCGCGGCTCGAGAAGTAGCGGTAGAGGGCGGAGGACGCCATTCCGAGGTCACGCGCCACAGCTCTCAACGACAGCGCCGCGGCGCCGTGGGCGGCCAGCTGGTCACGGGCGCTGCGGATGATCTCGGCCACGAGCTCGGCGCGGGCCAGGTCGCGAGCACGTAACGGCGCCCGAACCGGTGGTGCGTTGTCGGTCATGGCCGACATCTTCGCGCATGGAGAGAGCACTGACAACAATCAAGAGCAGTGCTCTTGACAGCCGTTCTGACGGGGGGCATGATCAAACGAGAGCACTGCTCTCGTTTGAGAGCACCAGACACACCAGGAGAACACATGCCCATCCACACGATCGTCGGCGCAGGAGCGGTCGGCACCGGTACCGCCATCGAGCTTGCCGACGCCGGACACGAGGTTCGCCTCATCACCCGGTCCGGAGGGGGCCCGGAGCACCCTCACATCGAACGAGTCGCCGCTGACGCGTCCGATGCTTCTCGCCTCACTGAGCTCGCTGCTGGTGCTCATGCGCTCTACAACTGTGCGAATCCGCCCTACCACCAGTGGGCGACCGGTTGGCCGCCCCTCTCGGCGAGCTTCCTCTCCGCGGCAGAGGCCACCCACGCTCGACTTGTCACCATGAGCAACCTCTACGGCTTTGCTCGAGGCACCAACCCCATGCGTGCGACCGATGAGCTGGCTCCCTTCACTCGGAAAGGAACGATTCGCTCGACCATGTGGCACGACGCGCAGCGCGCCCACCAGGAAGGCCGCGTCCGGTGTACCGAAGCTCGCGCCTCTGATTACGTCGGTCCGGGGCTCGGCGAGACCAGCCACCTCGGCGACCGGATGGTGCCCCGACTCCTCGCCGGCAAGCGGGTCTCGTTGATCGGACCAGCCGATGTGATCCACAGCTGGACCTACATCGGAGACGTCTGTCGCACACTCGCCACCCTCGGCACCGACGACCGGGCGCTGGGCCGAGCCTGGCATGTACCCACACTTCCTCCCCGCACCGCGGCCGCCATGATCGACGCGATGGCGAAACAGGCAGGTGTCTCCGTCCCCCCGATCTCGCGGATACCCAGGGCCGCTCTCACGATCGGCGGCATCTTCTCACCCGTCATCAGAGAGCTGCGAGAGGTCGCCTACCAGTTCGACGAACCCTTCGTGATCGATGCCACCGACACGGCAGAGACCTTCGCGCTCTCGCCGACCCCGCTGGATGTCCAGATCCGAGAAACGTTGCGGAGCTACCGAAATTCCGCCGTCGCGGCCTGACGAACGGTGGAGCGGGAGTGAAGCACGACCCGACGGTGAATAGGCCGAACGGCCCATGGGTGATCCACTGACGACGCCGATGGTTTCTGAGACAGCTCATTGCTGAATGGCGATGACCAATCGGGAGTCCACCCATGACCACAGCCTTCCAGTTCCTCAGCGCCTGGATTACCAGCCGAATCGACGACGAGCGCGGCGCAAGCCTCGTCGAATACGCACTGCTCGTGGCCCTCATCGCCATCGTCTGCATCGCTGCGGTCACCGCGCTCGGCGAGTCGGCCTCGTCGAAGTTCTCTGAACTCGACTCCGGCATCGGCTGAGTCGGCGGGGCGCACTCCGCCCCGACCAACTCAGAGCGGGTCGGTGGATCGACCCCACAGAAATCCGCCCATCAGGTCCTCGAAGCCGAGGCGTTGATAGAACGCGATCGCGTTCGTGTTGCCCGGCGAACAGCCGAGGTGGATCGCGTCAGCGCCGGCCACACGAACGCGGGCGAAAAGAGCGTCCATCAACATTCGACCCATGCCCTGTCGCTGCAGTCGCGGCAGCAGGTCGATGTGGAGGTGAGCCGGATGGCTGCGAGTGATCTCAGCAGGCATCCGAGGCGGATTGTGGATCAGGTTGACGCAAGTGGCGTCGGCCGAACCGTCGGGAAAGCTCCCGAGCGGATACCGCTCGCGAAGAGAAACAAACCAGTCGGAGTCGGCCCACCGATCGTACGCATCGGTATCGGGAGCACCGACGATGTAGCCGCCGACTCCTTCGGCATCCTCTACCACCACTGCACATTCGGGATGCCGAGCCAGATACGGCGCAACCCAGACCTCGCCCACGATGCGGGGATCGGTGTGGAGCGAGGTGGCGTCGCTTCCGTTGTCGGCCGTCTGAAGACAGATCTCGTAGCAGGCGTCGGTATCGCGAGTCTCGAACGGGCGCAGTCGAGGTTTGTCCATGGATCTAGCCTGCCTGAACTCGTTCCGCTGAGCGACCCGTGGTGCCGTAGAGCATGCCGATGATCACGATCACGCCACCGACCACCGTCCACTGCTCGGGCGCCTCGGAGAACCCGATCCAGGCCCAGAGTGATGCCGCCACCGTCTCGACCGGAGTGAACATGGCGACCTCGCTGGCCGGGGCAAACCGCGGCGCGTTCGTGTGGAAGATTCGCCCGAGCGGATTGAAAATGAGGCCCATCCCGATCAGGGCGAAGAGGGCACGCCCGTCGATCGCGAACGTCACTCCGGCGATGAGCGACACCGCCATGACCATCACCGCGGAGGTCGCCAGTCCGGTCACTCGACTCATGGCGGGGAAGCGGCGCCAGAGATTCATGTTGACGGCAAACGCGATGATCGCCCCGATGGCGAGCAGATCACCGTCGAGCGTGGGTTCGCCGATCGAACGAGCCACGATCACGAGCACGCCGACGAAGGTGATGGCGATCGCTGTCCAGACACGCTTGCTCGTCGATTCGCCAAAGGCGGCCTTGCCGATCAACGCTGCCGCGATCGGCGATGCAGCCACGATCACGACAACGTTCGCCACCGACGTGTGGGTCAACGCGGCGATGAACATCATCTGGCTGAGCATCGCGCCGATCGCCACGCCGAAAAGCGGCCAGCCGGCAGCTCGAAAGGCGGCCCGCGGACTCGGCTCGCGCGTCGCCAGTCCGAGTCCGCCATAGAAGACCAGCGAGAACACAGACACCCAGAAGTTGATCGTCCAGCTGTCTTCCTCGCTCCAGCGAACGAAGAACGAATCAGTCGAGACCAAGAGCATGCCGACAGCGGCGAATACCCACCCGCGGCGACGTCTATCCACCTCGACTCCGATCGCGCCTCGACAGAGTGGGGACCCTAGTGCGCGAGCGCTTCGCCGAGAGCACGAAAGGCCCGGCCCCGATGACTGATCTCGTGCTTCTCGTCGCCCATCTCCGCAAACGATCTCCCGCCGCCCTCGACAGGCACGAAGACGGGGTCGTACCCGAAGCCGCCACTCCCCTGCCGCGCTGCCGCAATGCGCCCCTCGACCACACCCTCGACGCTCAGCTCCGACCCGTCAGGACGGACCACCATCACCGCGGTCCGGAAGCGGGCAGTGCGTTGCTCGGGAGTGAGGGCTCCCACCCGATCGAGTTCGTCGAGGAGCTTCTGCACGTTGTCGTCGTAGGACGCGTTGTCGCCGGCGTAGCGCGCCGAGAAGACCCCCGGGGCTCCGCCCAACGCATCCACCTCGAGGCCGGTGTCGTCGCTCACCGCCGCCGCGCCGGACGCTGCGCAGACCGCAACCGCCTTCAATCGAGCGTTGCCCTCGAGATCCGGAGCATCTTCGACCACGTCAGCCAACCCCGCGGGGCGCGGTAGCAGGTCGACTAACCCGTCGAGGACCAAGGCGATCTCGGCCACCTTGTCGGGATTCGCGCTCGCGCACACAAGCTGCGGAAGCTCACGCTCGGCCAAGATCAGCGGCCAGGAGCGCGAGGCGACGGCGCCTCGGCCAGCACTTCTCGTTGCGCGGCCGTGATGCTGGAGATACCGCCTTCGGCGAGGTCGAGGAGCGCATCGAGCTCGGCCCGACTGAACGTGTTGCCCTCGGCCGTGCCCTGCACCTCGATGAGTTCGCCCGTACCCGCCATGATGACGTTGAAGTCCACATCCGCCGTGGAGTCCTCCGGATACGGAAGATCGAGCACCGGCTGCCCGTCGACGATGCCCACCGAGATGGCGGCGCACTCGGTGGTGAGCGGGTTCTTTGCGATCGAGCCACCCTGCACGAGTCGCTCACAGGCATCGTGAAGCGCGATGTAGGCACCGCATATCGAAGCGGTGCGAGTGCCACCGTCGGCCTGGAGAACATCGCAATCGAGGCGGATCGAGTTCTCGCCGAGCGCCTTCATGTCGGTGACCGCTCGCAGCGAACGACCGATGAGGCGCTCGATCTCCTGGGTGCGGCCCTTGGCGCCCTTGCGCTCGCGGTTCACCCGTTCGGGCGACGAACCCGGAAGCATCGAGTACTCGGCTGTGACCCAGCCCTCACCCTTGCCCTTCATCCAGCGGGGAACGTCTTCCTCGACCGAAGCAGTGCAAAGCACTCGGGTTTCACCAAAGACGACGAGGGCAGAGCCCATTGTCATGTTGGTGAAGTCACGAACGAAGGAAAACGGGCGGAGATCGTCAGGCTGACGACCGTCGTAGCGAGTGGACACGGAGCGCTCCGGGGATCGGGGTGGGTCAGAATGCGAAGACGGAGCCGGATGCGGCCACGTCGACCGGGCCACCGTAGGCCGCAGCGGCCTCGTCGCGGTGCGCCTCTGGATCAGATCCCGGTATGAGGTGCGTCAAGATGAGACGGCCCACGTCGGCGGCCGATGCCCTCGAAGCCGCTTCCCGCGCACTCATGTGGGGAATTCCCTGATCCTCGTGGCTCGAGAGGTGGCTGGCGTCGCAGAAGGCGGCGTCGGCGCCCTTCCCGAACTCCTCGAAGGTCCATGCGGGGCCACTGTCGGAAGTGAACAGCACCGACGAATCGCCGACCCGAACGAGCGCCGCGAGGGTCTCGACCGGGTGGTCGGTCCGGTCGAAGATCCACTCCTGGTCAGCGACCGTGACCTTGTCGTTGGCGTCGATCACTGTCCACTCGAAGGGGTTCGGCGCCCCGGGAACGGCCACCGCGACCGCCGCATCCATCTCCCTCGTGCGGGCCGTGCCGTACACGGGAATGCCAGAGCGGGGCACGAACCAGGTGAAGACGTTGCGAAGTATCGGCAACTCGAGCCAATGGTCGGGGTGGCAATGACTGATCACGACCGCGCTGAGGTCAGCCAGGTCGATCGCATCCTGAAGAGGACCCGCCGTGCCCGGGCCGCAGTCGTAGAGGACCGCCGCGCCAGCACTACGCACCAGAAACCCGGTGCAGGGATTGTCGCTGGCCGCATACGACCCAGAAGAGCCGAGAACCGTCACTTCGAGGTCGGTCATCTGATCACCACTGGTGCGCCTCCACGGCATCGAGTTCGGGACCCAACAGCTGACGGCCGAGACGGACGAAGGTCTCGATGTCGCCGCTGGACACGAACCGCCGAATGGGCGGCTCGTCACTCTTCCGATCGGCACCAAGCGCCGCGATTGAACGCTGCACCTGGAACGCCGTCTCGTCGGCCGACGACACCAGGACGACATCTCGCCCCATGACGTCGCCGATGGTTCGAGCAAGGAAGGGATAATGCGTGCAACCAAGCAGGAGGCTGTCGACCTTCGCGTCCTTGACCGGCGCGAGAAGGCGTTCTGCCAACACGTGAACCTGGTCCGAGCGTGTCTCCCCTCGTTCGACGAACTCCACGAACCCTGGGCACGCAGCGCACGTGAGGGACATCTCGGGCGCCAGCGCGTCGCACAGTTCTTGGTAGGCCCCGCTGGCGACGGTGCCGACCGTGCCGATGATGCCCACCTCGCCGGTATGGGTCACCTCGAGCAGCGAGCGCAGCCCAGGTTCGAGCACGCCGATCACAGGCACATCGACCATGGCCTGCAGCTCTTCGAGCGCGACCGCCGACGCGGTGTTGCAGGCGACCACGATCATCTTCGGGTCGTGAGTTTCCATCAGCCACTCGGTGATCTGACGAGCAAAGCCCCGCACCTCTTCATGGGTGCGGGGTCCGTAGGGATAGCGAGCCGTATCGCCGAAGTAGACAAGGTGCTCATCGGGCAGAAGGTCGATCAGCGCCCGCGCAACCGTGAGCCCACCGAAACCCGAATCGAACATCGCCACCGGGCGATCGGCTGAGACCATCCGTCTAGGCTAGAAGGCTCCGACCGTGCAGGCAGGGAGCCGGCCACACGTCACACGTGGGGGCCGAGCAAGAGCGGCTAGCGCTCTTCCTTACCTCCGAGCAAGAGCGGCTAGCGCTCTTCCTTGAACATCACGTGCTTGCGGATCTTCGGATCGTACTTCTTGATCTCGATGCGCTCACGACTGTTGGTCTTGTTCTTGGTGGTCACGTAGGTGTAGCCCGTGCCCGCGGTCGAACGCAGTTTGATGATGGGACGCTTGTCGCTTGCAGCCATGACCGGACCTCTCAGACCTTCTGACCATTGCGGCGCATCTCGGCCACAACAGATTCGATACCGCGCTTGTCGATCGTCTTGATGCCCTTGGTGGACACGTTGAGCTTGATCCAGCGGCGCTCGTTTTGCAGGTAGTAGCGCTTCACTTGCACGTTGGGATCCCAGCGACGGCTGGAGCGACGGTGTGAGTGAGAAAGCTGCTTGCCAAAGTGGGGCTTCTTCCCCGTGACCTGGCAGATCTTCGACATTGCGGTTACTCCTGGGCGAACTTGAACGACAAATGTTACCGCTGTCCCCTCAGGACTCCACCCTCCCAATCGCCGCATCGAGGCGTGCGCAAACCCACTCATCCATGGCCAGGTTGGCGAGCCGAGCGAGCTCCGCCGGATAGGCGTTGAACCCGTGCGGGCACGCGGGATAGACGTTGACCTGGGCTTGCGCCCCTGCGGCATGCCACCGACCGGCCATGAACAGCGAATCGTCGAAGAGATAATCGGCGGTTCCGACCGTGAACAGGGCAGGCGGCATGTCCTGCAGGTCCCCATAGATCGGTGAGATATCCGGGTCGTCGCGATCTCTGCGCTCGATATCAGGGAGATACAGGTCACGAAAAGTCGGCAGACCCAACCGATGCTGACTTGGCGTGCCGGTGAGGTCGTAGACGCCATAGACGAGATTGGCGGCTCGGATCGACGCGAGCGCATCGTGACGGTCGCGGAGGCGCTGCAGCACTATGGCGGCGATGTTGGCGCCAGCGGATGAACCCATCACGGCGACGAGCGGCACGCCCCACTCCCCGACCGCATGCTCGAGGAGCCATAGAGCAGTGGCCTCCCCGTCATCCGGACCGGCCGGATACGGCGCCTCGGGGCCGAGACGGTAGGTCGCGGCGATCATGACGCACTGTGTTGCTGCCGCGTGGCTCAGATTGAAGACGTCGTCCATCTCCGGGCTGCCGAGGAAGAACCCGCCGCCGTGCCAGTCGAGGATCACGCCTCGGACGGCGCCGTCCGGCACATGGACTCGCAAGCGAATCGGTCCGTGGGGACCCTCGATGTCTCGATTCTCGAACCGGTCAGTGATCTCTACCGGGTTGTTCGCGTAGGCGTCGAAGTTTTGCCGCGCCGCCTCGATCACTTTCGGGGTCCACTCCGTCGGCGAATCGCCACGCGCCCCAGCCACCAACTCGGCGATCCGGGTCATTTCGTCCACGTGTTCGTCGAGCGACGGGTCGTAGAGAGGGTCAGCAATCGGTCCGGCCATGACACGACCGTAGGCGGGCCGAGTCACTAGCCTCACGTTCGTGACGGTAGATCGAGTTCTCCTCGCCTCGCCTCGAGGCTTCTGCGCCGGGGTCGAGATGGCCATCAAGGCGCTCGCCTGGATGGTCCGAGCCTTCGAGCCGCCCGTCTACTGCTACCACGAGATCGTTCACAACCAGCTCGTCGTGCGACGCTTCGAAGAGTCGGGAGTGATCTTCGTCGACGACATCAGCGAAGTACCCGAGGGGCGTCCGATCATGCTGTCGGCCCACGGCTCGGCGCCCGAGGTCGTCGCCGCGGCACGGGCTCAAGGCGGCTACGTGGTCGACGCTGTCTGTCCCCTCGTGACCAAGGTCCACCACGAAGTGAAGACCAGGGCCGGCAAGGGGTATCAGATCGTCTACGTCGGCCACGAGGGACACGAGGAGGCGATCGGCACCATGGCCGTCGCCCCCGACGCGATCCACCGCGTGGAGACACCGGCGGAAGTCGACGCGCTCCCCGACTTCGAAAGTCCGGTCGCCGTGCTCGCCCAGACCACGCTCTCGCACCGCGAATGGGCGGGCGTCCTCGAAGCCACCCGCGACAAGTTCCCGCAGCTGTGGCAACCCGAGCGATCCGACCTCTGCTTCGCCACCACCAACCGGCAGTCTGCGCTCATGGAGATCGCCCCGCGTTGCGACGCAATGGTGGTGATCGGCTCCGCCAACTCATCCAACACCAACGCGCTCGCCGCCCTGGCCGAAGAGGCCGGATGCCCCCGCGTCTTTCGCATCAACGGGCCGGATGAACTTCCCGACGACATCGTCGGCACTGTTGGCGTCACCGCCGGCGCTTCGGCTCCTGAGGATCTCGTGCGGTCGGTCATCGACCGCCTGTCGCCGGCCAACGGCGTCGAAGAAGTCCAGGTCACCGATGAGGACGAATACTTCCCGCCGCCCCGAAATCTGCGTGAACTACTCAGCGCAGTGCAGGCGGTGGCCGGCGTCACCATGCCCTCGGCGGCCAACGTCGTCCCGCTCGACGATCGCAATATCGACGCAAGCGACGTCCTCGAGTCGCTCCACATTCAGGGGTGAGCGGTCGCTCCACCGCATTCGTTGCTCCGATAGGAGCCGGCGCTCTCACCGCGTTGGCGCTCGGCGTCTACTCCTCGAGCCATGATCCGACCGGTCGCGACTTCGTGCTGGCTGGGTTCGAGTCGACCGCATCGTGGAAGAGCGCTCTCGCCTCGATAGCCCTTGCGCTGTTCGTCACTCAGCTGAGCCTCGGACTCCGAATCACCGGCCGAATCGGCCCGCGCCGACCGGCCCCCGCCTGGGCGCCCGACCTCCATCGCCTCGTGAGCACGCTCGCGTTCGGCCTCTCGCTTCCCGTCGTCTTTCACTGCCTCTGGGCGCTGGGCTATGAGGGAGGCGCCGACCGCGTCGGCTTCCACTCCCTGCTCGGCTGCGTCGCCTACGGGGCCTACGTGGCCAACGCCCTGTCCGAGCGGGTCGGGGGACGCCCGCCCGGTGCGGTGCCCCTCGGTGGAGCATTCGTCGCCATCGCGATGCTCGCCACATGGTGGACGAGCGCACTGGTGCACTACGCGGGAACCGCCGCATGACTCGGCTCGCGAAGTTGGCCGACATCGTGCAGTGGGTGGTGGGGGTCGCCACGCTCACCGCGGTGTTGATGCTGTTCACTCTCGACGGCTCGCCTCAAGAGGTCGAACCGTTCACTTCCGACTTCGACCAACTCCTCGACGACGGCCGCGATATCTACGCCGAGCGATGCGCAACCTGTCACGGCGACACCGGCCAAGGAGGGCAGGGACCTCGTCTCGCCGGCACCGTGGTCGTCAACTACCCGGACGTCGCGGACGAGATCGCCCTCGTCACCGACGGCCGCGGGGCGATGCCACCATTCGCGCTCACCCTCAGCGACGACGAGATCGTCGCGGTCGTGGCCTTCACCCGTTTCGCCCCGTCCTGAATCCCCCCACAACCCGAAGTTCGGGAAGGGAAGGCGGAGAGGTCAGCGCGGAGGGGACTCGTCGCCGGCGAGGACGCGGGCCTCGATGTAGAGGTCGCCGAGTTCGGAGTAGAGCACCTCGGTGAGTTCCTTCACGGCACGTCGCGGCACCTTCCCATTGACCTTCGCGGGAGGCATGATCGGCTCACCGATCACCGCGACGATCTTGCGGGGACGGGGAATCTTGGCCCCGAGCGGCAGGGCCTTGGCGCTGCCACCGATGCCGACGGGCACGATCGGCACGCCGGCTCGTGATGCCACGAACGAGGGGCCGTCGAGCATCTGCTCGCGGTTGAGTCGCGCGCCCTCCTGGCGTGTGCCCTCCGGAAACATCACGAGGGGTTCACCGAGCGCCAACACGTCTTCGGCTGCTCGCAACGCCGTGCGATCGGCCACTCCCCGCTCGACGGGAAATCCTCCGAAGAAGGTGAGAAACGCTCCAAGCGGCCGCGACTTCCAGAGACTCTCCTTGCCCATGAACCGGAGACGCTTTCCGGTGATCACGCCAACGATCGGAGTGTCGATGAATGAGCGGTGAACGGCGGAGAGAATGAACGGACCTTCTGGCAGATTCTCTCGTCCATCGACCCTCAGGCGAAAGAGGAGCTTGCACAGCGTGTAGACGAAGAGCCAGAACGGGCGATACATGATGCGGCCGAACAGGCCGTGGCGGCTTCGATCTTCGGTGTCGCCTTCTTGTGAGCCGTACGCGTTGGTTGCGTTCACGCCCGCTCCTCGAGCAGACGAGCGATCTCGCCCACCACCTCGTCGATCGACAAACCGGTGGTGTCGACCAGCACCGCGTCGGAAGCTTCGGTGAGCGGGTCGATGTCGCGCGTGCTGTCGAGGGCATCGCGTCGAGCCAGATCGGCGGCGACGGTCTCGTAGTCGAGGTCGGCCACCTCCTTGGCTCGTCGACGGGCCCGCTCGGCCGGATCAGCGGTGAGGTAGACCTTCAGATCAGCATCGGGGAAGACCACCGTGCCGATGTCGCGACCTTCGAGGACCCCACCACCGCGGCGCGCTGTCCACTCGCGTTGACGCGAGACCATCTCGAGTCTCACCTCGGGGTTGGCGGCTACGAGGCTCACCGACCGAGTGACTTCGGGTCCGCGGATCTCCACGGTGGCATCGACACCGTTGACCACGACAGAATCGAGCGTCAGCTCAAGATCCAACGTGCGAGCCGTGTTCGCGGCGAACGCGGTATCGGCAGGATCGCCACCGGCGCGAAGAACGGCGAAGGCAACCGCTCGATACATGGCTCCGGTGTCGAGATAGGGAAGATCGACGCGTTCGGCCACGGCCTTGGCGACGGTGGACTTCCCGGAGCCGGCCGGGCCATCAATGGCGATCACACGCATTGCGGCCCATCTTGCCGTGTCATCGCAGCTGTTCCAATGCGTCGAAGTACCCGGGGAAGGTCTTGGCGACGCAACCGGGATCGCGGATGGCAACGCCAGGGACGACCAACCCGATCAGGGCGAACGCCATGGCCATCCGGTGATCGTCGTAGGTCTCGAAGGTCGCGGCGGCGGGAGGGCCACTCGGCTCGATGATCATCCCGCCATCGATCTCTCGCGCGTCGATGCCGCAGCGGACGAGTTCGGCGACCGGAGCGCCGATCCGGTCGCTCTCCTTGCCCCTCACGAACCCGATGTCCGTGATCGTGGTGGGACCCGTGGCGAAGGCGGCTACGACGGCCAGCGTGGGCGCGGTGTCGGAGATGTGGCGAAGGTCGACTTCGATGCCCCGGAGAGGTCTGCCCTGTACGTCGATGTGATCCGGCCCCACATCGACTTGGGCGCCCATGTCGCCGAGCACCTCGGCGAAGGCCACATCGCCCTGCAGTGATGCCGAGCCGAGGCCGTCGAGGCGCACGCGCCCCCCGGTGATGGCGGCAGCGGCGAGAAAGTAGGACGCAGCGGATGCGTCGGGCTCGATCACGTAGGTGCCGGGCGATGTGTAGCCGCCGCTCACGGTCCACGCGGTGCCGTCGTCATCGCTCACATCGACACCAAACGAACGCATCACCGCGGCCGTCATGTCGAGGTAGGGCCGACTCACGGCCGCAGTGGTGAGCCGAGCGTCGAGGCCGTTGACGGCACCGGCGAGCAGCAGGCCCGACAGAAACTGGCTCGAAACGTCGGCAGCAAGAGCGATGCCGGCCGATCGCAGAGGCCCCGTGAGCCGTAGCGGGAGCCTCCCCGGCTCGCCGAGTTCCTCGACCGTCACACCCATCTCTCGGAGCGCCGAGATCTGGTCACCCATGGGACGATCGCGCAACTGTTGATCGCCGTCGACGACGACCGGAGCGGCCCCCAGGGCCACGATCGGCGTGAGGAAACGTCCTGTCGTGCCCGACTGTCGGGCATCGACCGTGGTTGCAATGCCGGGCAGTTCGCCTCCACACCCCGTCACCTTGGCCGTCTCTGCCTCGTCGTCGACCTCGATCTCGACACCCAGGGCCCGTAGTCCCTCGATCATCGCGCTGGTGTCCTCGGCGAGCAGGACACGCTCGAGCACGGTGTCGCCGTCGGCCATCGCCGCGGCGACCAACGCCCGATTGGTGATGCTCTTCGAGCCGGGGAGTCTCACCGTTGCGTCGGGTGGCGTCTCCAGGGGCACGATCGGAAACGGGTCCGGAAGGTTACGGGGGTCGGGGGACGGCATCGATCAGTCGAGCGGTCGAATCGACGGGCGGTAGCCCTGCACCATCAAGCCGCCCTGGAACCGTTCGGCCATGGCCGATTCGACCAGTACGACCACGACACCGCGGGGACCCTCAGCCGAGTGCGCTATCTCAAGGTCGTAGATGTTGACGTCGAGATCGGCCGCGAGCGTGGCAATCGCCGCGATTTCTCCCTGGCGATCGAGAACCGGAATTCGCATCTCCGACATCTGCTCGGCGACTGGCGCAGTGGTGGGCAGGTTGCGGCGGGCATGGCGGGCGGACTCGAGATGCTCGAGGAGATCTTCCGTCTCCCCCTGGGCGACGACATCGCGCAGACTGGCGAGCTCCGCGATGAGCTCGTCGAGCACGTCGGTGATCGCATCTTGGTTCTGCGCGCAGATGTCGGGCCAGATGGCTGGATGACCGGCGGCGATCCGTGTCATGTCGCGAAATCCACCGGCGGCGAGACGCAGGAGCGAACGGTGCTCTTCGGCCCGACCATCGGCCAGACGCATGAGGGTTGCCGCGGTGAGATGGGGCACGTGCGACACAACCGCGACAAGCGTGTCGTGGCGTTCGGGCGGCATCACGATCACCTGGGCACCCAACGACGACACAACCCCTCTGACCTCGGCAAATGCCGCGTCGTCGGTGACGTCAGTCGGGCAGAGTACCCACATCGCGCCGCTGAACATGTCGGCTGACGCGCCGTCGATGCCGTCCTGCTCGCTTCCGGCCATCGGGTGACCGGCCACGAACCTGGAGTCGTCGACTTCAGCGGCAATAGGCGCTTTTACACTCCCCACGTCGGTGACAACGGCAGCGCCGGCGTCGAGGGCCGCCTGGGCGAGGGCGGCCACGGCATTCACCGGCGTTGCGATGAACGCAAGGTCGCACGCGCCGAGCGAGCCGCCTTCATCGATCGCGCCCGCGGCGACCGCCGCCGCGATCCTCGCGTCGTCGTGATCAACGCCGACAACATGCCAGCCCGCTTGTCGCAAGGCCATGCCCACGGACCCGCCGATCAGGCCGACACCAACGACCATCGCGGTCCGCGTTTCAGTCACGGATGGCGATGTTAGCGCTCGTCGGGATTGCCGCCGACGGCGATTTCGAGGGCACGGACCTCGTCGCGGGTGAGTTCACGCCAATCCCCCGGTTTCAAGCGCCGATCGACGAGAGGGCCGATTCGGGTGCGCACGAGTCTGGTGACGACGTGCCCCACGGCCTCGCACATACGACGCACCTGCCGATTGCGGCCCTCGTGGATCGTGATCCGAAGGAGCGACTCGTCCACGGCAGTGACACGGGCCGGCGATGTAGGGCCGTCGTCGAGTTCGATTCCCTCCCGCAGTTGGCGCACGGCACCGCGGCTCGGCGAGCCCTTCACGCTCGCCAGATATTCCTTCTCGACACCGAACGACGGATGAGTGAGGCGGTGCGTGATGTCGCCGTCGTTGGTGAGGAGCAGGAGTCCCTCTGTGTCGGCGTCGAGTCGTCCGACCGGAAATACCCGGGGTTCGGTCGGCACGATCTGCACGACCGTGGGCCGGCCCTGAGGGTCGTCAGCGGTGGTGATCACGCCCGTCGGCTTGTTCAGCAGGTAGTAGACGAGGCCGGGACGAATGCCCACGGGCGCGCCATCGACTGCCACCTTGTCGGTGTCGACATCTACCCGTCGGCCCAGTACCGCGACAACATCGTTGACGGTGACACGCCCGTCAGCGATGAGTTCCTCGCAGACGCGTCGGCTGCCGAAACCGAGACGAGCAAGGACTTTTTGGAGCCGCTCGCCGTCGACATTCACGACTCGTCGAGCTCGATCTCGTCGCCATCGGAGTCGGCGATTTCTTGGGCCTCTTCACCCTCGGAACCAACCAGGTCACTGCCCGCTTCGGCGATCACCTGTTCGTCGGGCACCACCCGGAGACCACGTTCGAGCGCCTCGACGACATCGGTGCCGGGGAAGAACTCACCGAGAGGAGGAAGGTCGCTCACCGAATCAAGGCCGAGCCGCTCGAGAAACGTCGGCGTTGTGCCGTAGAGGACCGCTTGACCCGGGCCCGGGTCGCGGGCGACCTCATCGACATAGCCGCGCTGTTGCAACGTGCGCATCACTCCGTCGACGTTGACCCCTCGGATCGAAGCGATCTGGTTGCGCGACACCGGCTGCTTGTAGGCAACCACGGCGAGAGTTTCAAGCGCGGCCGCCGAGAGGCGCGAGGACTGACCATCGAGGACGAATCGCTCGACGTAGGGGGCTTGCTCGGTCGCCGTTTGGTAGCGGAAACCGCCGGCAACGCGGGCCAGGATGAAGCCGCGCCCCTCGACCTCGTACTGATGAGCGAGCGCCTCACATGTCGCTTCCACCTCGTCGGGCGAAGTGCCGACCAACTGGGCGAGAAGCTCCGGTGGCAGGGGCTCATCGGCGACGAGCAGGATGGCCTCGAGAGCCGGCGGGATGTGTTCGGCAACCATTGCTAACCCTCGTAGGTGTCGATGGCGATCGCGTCGGCGGAGAGGGCGTCGTCGCCGACCCAGACAACAGTGATGTCGCCGAAGTTACCCGGCTGCTCCAGCTCGACCGCGCCCTGCTTGAACAACTCGAGTACCGCCAGAAACCGCACAACGACCTCGATGCGGTCGACCAACTCGGCAGTGAGGGCGCGGAACGTGAGCCGCCCGACTCGGGGAAGCTCGTCGACCAGCTCTTCGACTGCTTCGGCCACGGTGACCTTGATCGGAGTGACATGCGAGAGGTCGACGCGCACGACCGGCTTTGGCGCAGTGGCCTTGAGATATGCCGCCCGCAGGTCCTCCGGTGTGGTGTTGTCGAGGAGGTCAGGGGCCAACCCGATGAAGTGATCTTCGACAGGACCCACCCGACGGGCATAGGAGCGGGCGGCATGGGCCGAGAGCTTGCGGAGAACGAGGGCGGCGTCCTTGAAGGTCTTGCACTCGACGAGCCGGGCAAGCAAGAGATCTCGCTCTTCCCAGAGTCCGAGTTCGTCGTCGAGGTCGATATCGGTGTCGTCGGGCAGGAGTCGACGAGCCTTCAGCTCGACCAGCGTCGCCGCGATCAGAAGGAACTCGGTGGCGACCTCGAGATCGAGCCGATCCATCTTGTCGAGCTCGACCAGGTAGGCGTCGACGATCTCCGAGAGGTTGATCTCGTAGAGGTCAACCTGCTCGCGCAGAATCAGGTGCAGGAGAAGATCGAAGGGCCCGTCGAAGACCGATGTGTGCACCTCATACGACATGCCGGTGACCATAGACCGCGAAAACCCACGTTCCATGCTTCAACTACCCGTACGATTCGACGTCATGACTCGCGTCTTCTCCGGCATCCAACCCACGGGCGAACTTCACCTCGGCAACTACCTGGGCGCGATCCGAAACTGGACCCGGATGCAGCATGAGACCGACGCGATCTTCTGCGTCGTCGACCTCCACGCGATCACCGTCCCGAAGACCCCGGGCGAGGTAGGCCGAGAGTCGCTCCGTCTTGCGCAGCTGCTGATGGCGGCCGGGCTCGACCCCGAGGTGTGCATTCTCTTTGTGCAGAGCCATGTGCGCGAGCACAACGAGGGCGGATGGCTCATGCAATGCAACGTTTCGTTCGGCGAACTCAGCCGGATGACACAGTTCAAGGACAAGTCCGACCAACACGACTTCATCTCGGGCGCCCTGTTCGCCTACCCCGCTCTGCAGGCCGCCGACATTCTCCTCTACGACACCGATGAGGTGCCGGTGGGCGAAGACCAGCGTCAACACATCGAAATCACGCGCGACATCGCCGAGCGGTTCAACTCTCGCTACGGCGACACCTTTGTCGTGCCAAAGGCTGTCGTTCCCAAGGCGGGGGCGCGGGTGATGGACCTGCAACGACCGGGATCGAAAATGTCGAAGTCGCTCGACTCGCCAAAGGGCACCGTCAGTCTGCTCGACGAGCCGAAGCAGATTGCGAAGAAGATCAAGAGCGCGGTCACCGACACCGATGGTGAAGTGCGCTTCGACGTCGCCGAGAAACCCGGCGTCACGAACTTGCTCTCGATTCTCGGCGCCGCCACGGATCGCGACCCCCGGTCCTTGGCCGACGAGTACGAGCAATACGGCCAGCTCAAGGTCGACACCGCCGATGCGGTGGTCGCCCTCCTGGAGCCGCTCCAGGCCCGGTTCCGTGAGCTCGAAGCCGACCCGGCCGAGACGGCTCGCCTGCTCAAGCTCGGCGCCGACAAGGCCCGGGCCATTGCTGCGCCCGTGCTCGCTCGGGCGAAGGCCAACATCGGCCTCCTCGCCGACTAACGGGTTCGCGTCACCCGGGCCAACGGCCGCCTAATCGCAGCCCACCTCGGGTGCGCCAGTGGTCGCGAGCAGACCGTTCTCGGTGGCGAGAAGGTGCTGGGGCTGATCGCCGAGATCGGTCGAGATGGTCTCGCCGCGGATCGTCAACCAGATCAACTCTCCGATGATCACGGCGGTCCAGCCGTCACCACTGGCCATCTGGGGACCAGGGGCGCGCCGTTCCCACTGTGAGCCACCGTGGAGAGGGGCCTCAGCAGGGCCCTCGTCGCCGATCAACAAAAGCTCGGGGTCGAACTGCTGCACCTCGCGGACCGCGCCGACTTCGGGATAGGGGGCACGAGGCCAGATCGTCGGATCGCGATGGACGAAGTGGTCCACGCCGTTCAGCGTTGCGAGGAACCCACCCAGCCGTTCGTCGGCCGCCGCTGACCACACCACGACCTCAGGGTCGTTCTGGTCCACGAGGAACACTTCTCGATTCGCGGCGGGAATCCGTCGGTCGTAGATGATGCGATCGCCGGCCACGTCAGCGTCGCGAACTCCGTCGAGAGTCCAGCGGGTCGAGCCGTCGAGCCGGTCGAGCACGACCAACCGTCGGTCTGGCCCGAGTTCGGAACCCATCAGAATCAGTATCGACTCGGCGCCCACTCGAACGTCGACCATGGCGGCGAACCCACCATCGACGGGCACGCTCACCTCCCACGACACGGCGCGGTCCGAGAACCCGATGCGCCCGCCGTCAGCCGCGACAGCGGCATCGCCGATGACTACGGCCTGGTACTTCGACAGGGCCGTCGACGCCAGCTCGGTGGGCGGGTCGGCAAATGGGTCCCAGGCTGCGCCATCACGCCCGATCACGTAGGGCGACTGCCACCAGTCGGGGCCCTGATCGTTGTGAGCGACGCCACCAACGGCAACGGGCAGTTCGGTGACGACGCCATCGGCGTCGACCAATCCGGCGCGCCGAGTGGTGAACGGCTTCCAGGCAACGGCTACCGCCAGTGAGTGACCATCGACAGCGACGAGTTGAGCTTGGGCTCCATCGAGTCGCATTTGCCACCGTCCTGCTCCCGTGGCCAGGTCATAGGCCACGACCGAAGGCGAGTCATGGGACTTCTCGACAAGAAGAACGGAGTCGCCATCGAGCACGACGGGGCCGTCCGGAGCCCACGGCGTGTCGATCGACCACTCGACTCGGCCCGACTCCACGTCGATCGAGTGAAGACGGCTGAAGGCCAGGCCCGCACAACCAGTGTCGATCCATTCGAATTCGATCTCCTCTGTGAGATCGCTGACCACGAGCCCCGGCTGGGTTGTCGTGGGTTCGGCCGTCGTCGTGGGCGCCGCCGTTATCGACGTCTCGGTGGTCCTCGCGGCCGGATCGCTCGCGGCGGGGTCGCCCGAACACCCGGCTGCAAACAGCACCGCGGCGACAAGGCACCCGAGCAATCGCATTCGTTCAGCCTGACACAGAGTCAGTCGTCGTCGACGTCGTGCAGCACCTGAGCGATGTCCGGGTCGAGCGACCATTCCTCGGGCGGGAGATGGTGCTCGGCCGCCCATGCGACCGTGAGCGGGTCGCTCTGGGCCATCGCCAGCATGTCGGCTCCGAGCTCTGGATGCCGAAGGTAGAGACCGACTCGGCGGGTAAAGCCCGTGCTCTTGGTCCAGAGTCGAGCGGTGTCGATTCCGGCAACCTTGGCCGACAGAGTCGCAACGACTCGGCCCCATGTGCCGAGATCGGCGTCGATTTTGCCGATGTCGTGCAGCAGCGCGGCGGCGAGCACCGGCGGGGATGCCTCGTCGCCGAGTCGACGCTCGACCTCGCGTGCCGCGGCCGCGGTGTGACGACGATCGGGACCGTACTGACGGCGCCACAGCGAGTATTCGGCGTCGGAGAGCACGGTCTCGATCCATGCCCGCTCGGCCTCGGGCGGACCACCGGGGCGCAGCGCTCCGAAGAAACGCCTGGTCAGATGCAGTGCGCCGCCCATCAGGAGGTGGCCCTCGGGTGAGCCGATCGATACACGGCGAGAAGCCGTTCGGTCGAGACCTTGGTGTAGATCTGGGTGGTGGAGATCGATGCGTGGCCGAGAAGTTCCTGCACGGTACGGATATCGGCGCCGTGGTCGAGCATGTGAGTGGCACACGAGTGGCGCAGCACATGCGGAGTGAGCTCCGATCCCAGCCCCACGGACTGCCCGTGTTTGCGCACGACACCCCATGCGCCCTGGCGGCTCAACCGTCCGCCGCGATGATTCAGGAAGACAGCGTCGGCATCCTCTCGCCGAGCCCATCGATCGGGTTCCATTGCTCCCCGCCCCGCCGCGGCCGTCCACTCGGTCAGGGCAACGGCGGCATGGCGACCGATCGGCACGATCCTCTCCTTGCTCCCTTTGCCCAGAACGCGCACGAGTCCGTCGTGGAGATCCACGTCGCCGATCGACATGCCGACCAGCTCGGAGATGCGCACGCCCGTGCCGTAGAGGGTCTCGAGGATCGCCCGATCCCGGCGAGCGACTGGGTCATCCCCGACCACAACTTCGATCAGGGCTGTGACCTGTTCGAGCGTAAGAGCCTTGGGCAGACCTCGTGGCACCCTGGGCATCTCGACCTCGGTTGCGGGATCATCAGGCCGCATCTCTTCTGCCACCAGGAAGCGGTGGAGGCCGCGCACCGCTACGAGTGTCCGGGTGACCGACGCCGGTGCGAGTCCTTCGCCGATCAGCACGTGGACGAACGCGAGCACATCGCCCTCGTCGGCCGACACGACCACGGCGGAGCGACGCCGGAGGTGATCGCGGTAGCGAAGCAGATCACGACGGTACGCGCTGAGCGTGTTGGTGGACCGCCCCTTCTCGACGGCGAGCCAGACCAAGAAGTCCTCGGCCTCGGGATCGAGACGATCCACGGCCTCGACCACCGACTTGCCCATCAGCGACCCAGATGTCGAAGTGCAGCGAACAGCCCGATCACTGTCTTGGCGTCTCTGATCTCACCCGAGGCGATGGCCGGCGCCAGAGAATCGAGCGGCCAACGCTCGATCGTCATGTGCTCCTCCTCGGGACCCTGACGGTCGAGCGGCACCGCCTCGAGATCGGTCGCAAGGAAGACATACGAATACTCGTCGGAGAACCCGACGGAGTTGTAGAACTCCGACAACGGGACGAGCGGAGTGGAAGTCGTGAGACCGACTTCCTCGGCCAACTCGCGCAGCGCAGTGGTCTCCGGCGGTTCGCCGGCGACATCTCGCTTCCCGGCGGGGATCTCCAGCAGGTCCTCCTCGGCCGGGGCACGGTATTGGCGCACCAGTACGACCTCGTCGCCATCGAGAGGCACCACCGAGACCGCTCCGGGGTGTCGGACGACATCGCGAGAGACGATGTGACCATCTGGGGTCTCGAACTCGGCGACAACGACGTTGATCGACCAGCCTTCGTGGACTTCGCGCTCGGAAATGCGACGGAACCCCGAATCCGAACGGGGCCCCGGTGCGGTCACGACTCCGCGGAGGTCGACAGGTCGGCGTCGATGTCGATGAGTTGGGGGTTGCGTCCCGCGGCACGTTCCATCGACGCGGCGATGAACTCGCGAAACAGCGGCGACGGCCGATCGGGACGGCTCTTGAATTCGGGATGCGCCTGTGTGGCGATCCAGAACGGGTGGTTCTCCAGCTCGATGAATTCCACGAGCCGTCCGTCGGGTGATTCGCCCGATAGCACGAGATCGCTCTCTTCGAACCGGCCGCGGTATTTCGGATTGAACTCGTAGCGATGACGATGCCGCTCGGACACTGTCTCCTTGCCATAGGCCTTCGCCACGCGAGACCCGGGTAGAAGCTGCGCCACATAGGCGCCGAGGCGCATGGTGCCGCCCATGTCGGTGACGTCGCGCTGGCTTTCCATCAGGTCGATGACGGGGTGGGGCGTGCGCGTGTCGAACTCGGTGGAGTTGGCGCCGCTCAGGTTGAGCGCGTTGCGCGCGTACTCGATGGTCATCACCTGCATGCCGAGACACAGCCCGAGGCAGGGCACATCGAATTCGCGGGCATAGGCGGCCGCCGCGATCTTTCCTTCGACACCGCGCTCACCGAAACCGCCCGGGATGACAATGCCGTCGAGATCCTTCAGCCGACCGGCAGCGAGGAGTCCCTCGACCTCCTCAGCCTGAATCCACTCGATCTCGACATCGCCTCCGTGATGGAGGCCGCCGTGGTTGAGCGACTCAACGACCGAAAGGTAGGCGTCGGGAAGGCTGACGTATTTCCCGATCAGGCCGATCCGGACCGGCGTGGTCGCGGCCTCGACCTTGGCCACAATCTCTCGCCACGGACCGAGGTCGACCTCGTGCTCGTCGAGACCAAGAATGCGGCAGACGTAATCGTCGAGACCCTCGTCGTGGAGCACCAGCGGAATGTCGTAGAGGCTCGAGGCGTCGGCGGCATTGACCACACCCTCCATGGGCACGTCGCAGAGATTGGAGATCTTGCGGCGAAGATCGGCACTGATTGCGTCGTCGGAGCGGCACACGATGGCGTCGGGCTGAATACCTCGGCTGCGGAGTTCGGTGACCGAGTGCTGCGTGGGCTTGGTCTTCTGCTCCGACGATGGCCCGATGTAGGGCACGAGTGTGACGTGGACGTAGAAGACGTTCTCTCGGCCGACATCGAGGCGAAACTGACGAATTGCTTCGAGGAAGGGAAGGATCTCGATGTCGCCCACCGTGCCGCCGACCTCAGTAATCACGACATCGACATCATCGGACACCAGCCGGTTGATTCGGCGCTTGATCTCATCGGTGATGTGGGGAATGACCTGCACGGTCTTGCCCAGGTAGTCGCCGCGTCGCTCTGCGGCGATCACCGACGAATAGATCGAGCCGGTCGTCGCGTTGGAGTCCTGGCTGAGGTTCTCGTCGACGAATCGTTCGTAGTGGCCGAGGTCGAGGTCGGTCTCGCCACCATCCTCGGTGACAAAGACCTCGCCGTGCTCGAACGGGTTCATGGTGCCCGGATCGACGTTGAGATAGGGATCCAGCTTCTGCATGGCAACCCGAAGACCTCGGGCTTTCAGCAGTCGTCCGAGCGAGGATCCGCTGAGGCCCTTGCCGAGCCCGCTCACCACGCCGCCGGTAACAAAGATGTGCTTCGTCATCGGGATCTCAACATAACCAGTCGCGCGGCCACTGGCGCGCACGGCGCGCAGATCACTTCTACGACCGCCCCGCGGTGAGCAACTCGATCGCGTGCTCGCGGGCCGCTTCGGAGTCGGGAGAGCCCGACAACATGCGGCTCACTTCGACGATTCGCGACTCGCGATCGAGCAGTGTTGCCGCGCTCATCGTGGCCCCCTTCACCGACTTCTTTGAGATCGCGACATGGTGATCAGCGACCGCAGCGACTTGCGCGAGGTGGGTGACGACAAGCACCTGGTGGGTGTCGGCCAACGACGCGAGCGAAGCGCCGACCATGTTGGCCGCTGCTCCGCCGATGCCGGCGTCGACCTCATCGAAGACCAGTGTGGGCGGGCCCGCGCTGAGCACGAGCCGAAGGGCCAGCATGGTGCGGGCCAGCTCACCGCCCGAGGCGACCTTGGCCAAGGGCTGCGGGTCATGGCCGGCGTTGGCCGCCAAAAGGAAGGTGACGTCCTCACCGGCGGGCCCGTCGACCTCGACAGCCAACCGCGCGCTCGCCATGGCGAGCCCGCCGAGATGCCCTTCGACCGCCGTCGCGAGCCGCGGCGCCGCGGCAACGCGCGCGGCACGAACGCGGGCCTGTTCCTTCTGCAACTTCACCAGGAGTTCGGCGCGCTCGGCATCGAGCGTGCCGGCGCGCTCGTCGTGGCTGCGAAGCTCTGCCAACCGCTGAGCCGACTCGGTCGCGAAGGATTCGACCTCGGCGAGGTCGTCGCCGTACTTGCGACGCAGCTCTCGGAGCATCGCTCGTCGCTCACGCAATGTGGCCAGCCGCTCGGGATCGTCCTCGAGTCCTTCGGCGCGGTCGCGTACCTCTGCGGCCAGATCCGCGATCTCAGCCATCAGGGATCGCAGTCGAACCTCGAGGTCGGCGAACGGAGCCCTGCCCTCGACCGCAGCGAGCGCCTGGGAAATGGCGCCGGCCGCCGCTCCGTCGGAATCAAGAAGGCCACGCGTGGCCGCGGCCGCCTCCCGGTGAGCCGTCGCGTCGGCGAGCAGGTCTTCCTCGCGGTCGAGCCGCTCGTCTTCGTCGGGACCGGCGATCCCTGCTGCTTCGATCTCGTCGAGTTGATGCTGGAGGAGATCGATCTCGCGAGCCCTCGCCCGCTCGTCGCCGCCCAGCTCGGCAAGAGCGGCTTCCACCGCCCGTAGGTCGTCGACCAGTGCGGCCAGGGCGGAAGTGTCGATGGCACCGAATCGGTCAAGGGCCGCTCGCTGGACGGGCCCCTTCAGCAGCGACTGGTGCGCGTGTTGGCCATGGAGATCGACGAGCTCTGCGCCGTGATCGCTGAGGGCCGCAACGGTGGCCAGTCGGCCGTTGATGTAGACGCGCGATCGGCCGTCGCGCGGGATCACCCGACGCACCACCACCTCGTCATCGCCATGAACGAAGCGCCCCTCGATCTCGGCCTCGTCGGCGCCGGGCCGCACAAGCGACGCGTCGGCACGGCCACCGGTAAGGAGGTCGATCGCCCCGACCACCAGAGTCTTTCCGGCACCGGTTTCACCGGTGACCGCAGTCATGCCCGGACCGAGGACGAGCGAGAGCTCATCGATCACTCCGAGGTCGCGCACGACGAGCTCGATCAGCACGATCGCACCCGGCGTCGACGGCCCGTGCGGGTGAGGGAGGGATGCCTAACGATCATTCAGCCCGAACTTCGCCTTCAGTACTCGATGGAAACGTCGCGGCCCGAGCGAGACGAGTTGGGCCGTGTGGTCGGCAGCGGTGCACTCGACGGTGTCGCCATCTCCCACAACCGCCACCCTACGACCGTCCACTGACACTGTCGCCGGGCGATGGCCGTCGACCGTGAGGCGGCAGTGCGTTGTGGGGGCAAGGACCAGCGAACGATCGAACAGCATGTGGGGCGAAACAGGGGTGAGAAGGAGCGCCGAGTGGCTGGGGTCCACGATGGGGCCGCGGGCCGAGAAGGCGTACGCAGTCGACCCGGTGGGAGTGGCAACGATGAGTCCGTCGGCCGCGTAGGTGGTGAAGAACTCGTTGTCGAGATCCACGGCCAAACGGATCGTGTTGGCGTCGGCTGATCGTTCGACCACTGCCTCGTTGAGCGCGAGATGTTGCTGCACCGTGCCACCCGAACGGATGGCGATGTCGACGAGCATGCGTTCGTCGAGCTCGTGCTCGCCGCGGAGGAACTTCTCGACCGCCGACTGCGCGTCACCTGGTTCGACCTCGGTGAGGTAGCCCAACGTGCCGTGGTCGACGCCCAGGATGGGGACGGTCGCGTCGCCCAACAGCTCGACGGCTCGCAGGATGGATCCGTCGCCTCCCAAGGTGACAACCAGGTCGAGTCCCGGCCCGAAGGCTTCGACAGCAACGCGATGATCCTGCAGCCCGCTGACCTCGGCATCTTCATCCGGTACGCGAACTCGATGACCTTCGGTGGAGAGCCAGGAAGCGAGATCGCGAGCATGAGCAGCAGCCTCATCGCGCCCGAGGTGGACGATCAGTCCGACATCGGCCATCAGAGAACCGGAACTTCCGAGATGGCACCGTCGATCAGCGCATCGAGATCGCCGGACGAGGCGCCGCGGCGAGCATGAATCAGGAACTCGACGTTGCCGTCGCCACCGGTGATCGGAGAGGCCATGGCCCCCATGATGGCCGCTCCCCGGTCCTGGAGCGCGGTACCGACCTCACGAAGGGTGCGAGACCACACGGCGGGGTCGCGAATGATCCCTCGGCCGCGGTCGGCCTCGAGCTTGCTTGCTTCGAACTGCGGCTTCACGAGAAGGACCAGATCACCGCCGTCGACGGTGAGACCGAGCAGCGCGTCGAGCACCGTGCGAATCGAGATGAACGAGAGGTCGCCGACCAGGACATCGCCCGGTCCCCCGACCTCGGCAGGCTCGATGTCGCGGATGTTGGTCTGCTCGTGCACGTCCACTCGGTCGTCGGCCCGCACTCGTTCGTGCAGCTGGTGGCGACCGACGTCGATCGCAACCACCCGCGATGCCCCGGACTGAAGAACACAGTCAGTGAACCCGCCCGTCGAAGACCCGGCATCGACGACCCGGCGTCCAGCGACGTCGACGGTGAAACGTTCGAGTGCGGCGGCGAGTTTGTCACCGCCCCTCGATACGAAACGGGGTCCGTCACTGACCAATTCGATCGCGTCGCCCGGGTCGACCTGGCGCGCCGGTTTCTCGGCGATCGCCCCGCCGACCAGCACACGACGGTCGGCAATCAGTCCCTGGGCCTGACCACGACTGGCTGCGAGTTCACGCCGCACCAACTCGGCATCGAGTCGGCGACGGCGACTCATGGGCAGCCCCCTCGTGGAAAACCCGCGGAAGCGACCACTCTACGCAGTAAGGCTCTCTAACATGGCGGTTCGGCCGACAGGACGAGAGTAGTGCCCGCATTCCAGAGGGGAACCATGGCGGCAGATCCAGACGACGCGATTCGACAACAGGTTGGCGGATTCCAGAACGAATTCGAGAAGATCGTCTCCAACGTCGAATACGTCATGAAGGGCAAGCCGGACGTCGTCCGTCTCGCCATCACCTGCATGCTCGCCGACGGGCACCTCCTGATCGAGGATGTGCCCGGCGTCGGAAAGACCTCGCTGGCGCGCTCGCTCGCCGAG
>Ga0315336_1001204_pt1 | contig 53979 bp, 40 predicted proteins | sample ASW5metaG_FD_204512 | JGI IMG/M metagenome (GOLD analysis project Ga0315336, IMG submission 204512) | Ammonia-oxidizing marine archaeal communities from Monterey Bay, California, United States - ASW #5 | ecosystem: Environmental > Aquatic > Marine > Intertidal zone | place: USA: California...
TCAGTGCCGTCCAAGATTGCGCGTTCGTGCAGCCAACGGATCTTGTCGCGTGCCCATAGCCGGCCGATTCCTTGATGGTTGCGGGCATCTTGCAACGGCAGGGCGACCAACCAGTCTGTCCCGGCGATGCGGCCGCTGATTTGGATCGGTCCGCTAGCGCTGGCGGCCAGGCGGGCGCTGACGACCAGGGGTTCGCCGCGATAGAGATCGGAGAGCGGCAGCGGAAAGATTTCGCTCTCGGCGTCGGGAAGGGTGACCAAAAGGTCGGTCACGGCGGGAGCGGCGAGGTGTTCGAACAAGGCCGCCATGCGTTGACCGGTCTGGCTCGGGTCGCTGATCGCGGTCACTTTGCCGCGCCCGAATCGGGCGAGCCGAGACATCAGGTAGGTGTTGGGCGCCGAGCCGATGGCCACGGGGAACAGACGGGCGGTGCCGAGTTTTTCCGCCGTCAAGGCCAGCACATCGCGTTCGTTGCCGATCGCGCCGTCGGTCAGCAACACGATTTGCCGAAGCCGGTCGATATCCGCGTCGCCCCGGAACGCGGCTTGCAGAGCCGGCCACATGTTGGTGCCGCCGTCAGCCGTGATGCCGCGCAGCAAGCGTTTCGCCCGGTTGCGGTTTTTCGCCGACGCCGGTTTGACGTGGCCGAACAACAGGCCGGTCTCGTTACTGAAATAGATGACGTTGAAGCGGTCGCGGCGGTCCAGGCGGTCGATGGCGTCGATTAGCGCGGTCTTGGCCTGCTCGATGGAATCGCCGTGCATGGAGCCGGAGCGATCGAGGACGAAAACAATGTCGCGCGGCAAGGCCTGTGCAACGCCGTCCGGGGCAGGGGGCATGACCAGCAAGGTCACGTAGCGGCCATCGTCGATCACTTCATCGAACAATGCCGGCCGCGGCGTCGCGCCAATGTCCGGCGCCCACGCCAACAGAAAATCCCGATCGGCCGGCGCGGCACCGGTTTCCAGGCGGACCCGGGTGAGGCCGGCCGCGATCTCGTCGATGCGGATCGCGTGGCTGTCGCTGTCGACGGATCGAAGTGGCATGCCGGCGTCGATCGTAACGTCGATCTCGATGGGGTTGCCATTGCCGGGAACTCGGATCGGCGGCGTTATCCGGGCGCCGTCAATCAGTCGCTCGGCGACCGCCGATTTGGCGACGTCTTCGTTAGTTTCGGCGACCACTAATGGCGGAAGGTAACGCGGCGCGACGACCGTCGGCAGGTGCAAGCGATAGCGGTCGGCCTGCCAGTCGGCGCGGGTTTGAAAGGTTAGGCTGACGGTGATCTCGGCCTGGGGTGGAATGTTGGCGACCGCAGCGGTGAATAGATTAGGTCGCTCGCCGTCGATTAGGGCGGCGCCTTTGCCGCTGTTCTTCGCCCGTTCATAGGCACGCTTGGCCGCCTGGCGCTCGGCGATGCGGCCTTCGATTACCCGGTCGCCGATCCGCATGGTCAGGCTGTCGACGGCGGCGTCGTCGGGCAGCGGAAACAAGTAGATCCCTTCCAGCCATCGGTCGCCGGTGTTTTTGAAGCGTTGTTCCAGGCGCGCGGTCGCTACCGGACCACTAACGGCGACCGACAGCACGGCACTCAGCCGCGGCGCCGGCCGGTAGTGTCCTTCGCCGGCCCGCAGCAATAGACCGGCACTGCCGCCGTCGGCGCGCGCGCTGCCGGCCCAGAGCAGGGACCCGACCAGCATCGCCAGCCAAATCGCGGGTAGGGAAATTCGGGTGTGGTAAAGGGTACCGGTTCGGTCGCTCATTGTTGTCCTCCCAGTTTGTTGGAGGACACAGCAAAGCGAGGCATTACGACCGAGACGGTTCGAAAGCGTGGCCGTTCAGTGATGAATTACGGCAGAATTGCGGGTCCGATGGTGCGGGCCGCGATAAATGACTACGGCCGGGAGGGTCGCGCCCGGCCGTAGATCGTGTCGGATTTTAGGGGCGCCAAAACGGTTTGGCGATTTCCCGATGCACGGCATCCTGGGTCAAACCCATGTCGGCCAACAAGCGGGGATCCAACGCACCGAGCTGGCGGCGCTCACTGGCCCGCGTCTGCCAGGCGAACAGCGTGTTGAGGATCGTCTCGAGCAGCGGTTTGATGGTAAAGGTGCGTACCACGGCGCCGTCCATTGCCGTCGTTGCCGGGCCGCTGTTTACTGCGTACCGTTTAATCATTGTTAAGCCCTCCTTAACCTAATGCCGTCCCGATTCGATCGGTAAAGCGATTAAACATGATTGATGATAGGGCATTATTTAAGGAAGCAATCGGGTCTTTACAAACGATCATTTTTCAGCATTATTGTTAGAAAAACTAATGATAATATGGATCATGCTCATGGCCCGTCGATTGCCGCCGCTGAACGCCTTACGGGCCTTTGAAGCAGCGGCGCGTCATTTGAACTTTTCACGCGCCGCGGAAGAGCTGCACGTGACACCAGCAGCGATCAGCCATCAGATCAAGGCACTCGAAACTTGGCTCGAAGTCGAACTGTTCCGGCGTCGCGGCCGTGAGGTGTTGTTGACGGAGGCCGGTCAAACCTACTTCCCCGGTCTGCGTGATGGCTTCGACCGATTGCAGTCGGCGACGCGCCGCGTGCTGGCCTTGGAGGAACGCAGAGAGCTCAAGGTCAGCGTGTTGAATTCGTTTGGCGCCAAATGGCTGATGCCGCGCCTGCCCCGGTTCCTCGAACGCCATGGCGATATCGACGTGCTGATTTCAAGCTCCAGCGACCTGGTCGACCTGCGCGCTGAAAACATGGACGTCGGCATCCGCTTCGGCAATGGTGACTATCCCGGTTTGGAAGTCCTGCCGTTGTTCAGCGAGGATGTCTTTCCGGTCTGCAGCCCCGGCCTGCCGCGACCTGACAGGCCATTGTCGCGACCGGCGGACCTGGCCAATCACGTGTTGCTGCATGACGACTTCGACATCGACTGGCAGGTTTGGCTACAGGCTGCGGAAGTCGATAGCGTCGATGTCACGCGCGGGCCACGGTTTAGCGATTCCGGTATGATCTTGCAGGCCGCCGCGGCCGGCCAAGGCGTGGCCCTGGCCCGCAGTTCCTTGGTCAGCGACGACCTCACCGAAGGCCGCTTGATCAAGCCGTTCGATTTCAGCTTGCGCTCGCCGATGTGGAATTACCTGGTCTATCCGCCGGAGGTTGGCGATCAGCCCAAGGTGCGTGATTTTCGCGCTTGGCTGCTGCGTGAGGCGGCATTGGAACGCGGCGAAGAGGGCGCGGGCTGACGGGTTTACGATGGCGCTTTGCCATGACCGAAAACTGTTTTAGGTTGGCGCCGATTTGTTGCTGCTCCTGCATATTGGAAAGGGCGCGTCCATGTCTTTCATCGCCGAATCGTTGGGTCGTATCAAACCGTCGCCGACCATCGCCGTCACCGACAAGGCGCGGGAGTTGAAGGCTGCTGGCCGGGACGTCATCGGTCTCGGCGCGGGCGAACCGGACTTTGACACGCCGGACCACATCAAAGAGGCGGCGATCGCCGCCATTCGTGCCGGTAAAACCAAGTACACGGCGGTCGACGGCATCCCGGAACTCAAGGAAGCAATCGTCGCCAAGTTCAAGCGGGAAAATGGCTTGGAGTACGGTACGAGCCAGATCACTATCAGCACCGGTGGCAAACAGGTCCTCTACAATGCCCTGGTCGCAACCTTGAACCCCGGCGACGAGGTCATCATTCCGACGCCGTATTGGGTGTCCTATCCGGACATGGTGTTGCTCGGCGGCGGTGAGCCGGTGTTTGTCGACACCAACGCCGACCGTGCCTTCAAATTGACCCCTGAAGATCTGGAAGCGGCGATCACGCCGAAATCAAAATGGGTGATCCTGAACTCGCCGTCGAACCCATCGGGTGCCGCCTACGATCGCGATGAGATGAAGGCGTTGACCGATGTCCTGGTCCGCCATCCCCACGTCTGGGTCATGACCGATGACATGTACGAGCATTTGGTTTACGACAATTTCGTTTTTACCACACCGGCGCAAGTCGAGCCGGCGCTGATGGATCGGACCTTGACCGTGAATGGGGTTTCGAAAGCCTATGCCATGACCGGCTGGCGGATCGGCTATGCCGGCGGGCCGACCGAGTTGATCAAGGCCATGGGCAAGGTGCAATCGCAGTCAACCTCGAACCCATGCTCGATCAGCCAGGAAGCAGCGGTTGCCGCGTTGAATGGGCCGCAGGACTTTCTGGCCGATCGCGCTAACGCCTTCAAGGTGCGACGGGACTTGGTGGTCGGCATGTTGAATGCGGCATCGGGCCTCAGCTGTCGGCAGCCGGAAGGAGCGTTTTACGTCTATCCTTCCTGTGCCGGGGTAATCGGCAAGAAGGCGCCGTCGGGTGTGGTTATCGACAGCGATTTGGCGTTCGTCTCCTATTTGTTGGAAGAGTGCGGTGTCGCCTGCGTGCATGGTGAGGCGTTCGGGTTGAGCCCGCATTTCCGGATCTCCTATGCGACGTCGACGGACGTACTCGAAGACGCCTGCACGCGCATTCAAAAGGCCTGCGCCGCTCTGGTCTGATTTAGCGGCCATATTGCGGCCTGCGTCGTCCGATTCATCCCGGACAAGGCCCGAATTCCTGCGCAAAATGGTCGCACTGGCCACGCCTGTCGCGAATCCCCCTTGCACGGCACGCTGGGGCCTGAAAACATGGGTGCCGAGAGGGAGAAACACCATGAGCTCTAACATTGCATCCGGACCAAGAAGCGTTGCCCTGATCGGGCCTTACCTCAGTGGCAAGACGACGCTTCTTGAGAGCATTCTGTTTGCCACGGGTGCGGTAACCCGAAAAGGTTCGGTAACGGAAGGCAACACGGTCGGCGATGCCGCGACGGAAGCGCGGGCGCGCAACATGAGCGTTGAAGTCAACACGGCGACGACGACCTATTTGGGCGACGAATTCACTTTTTTGGATTGTCCGGGGTCAGTCGAGTTTTTGCAGGAAGCCTTCAATGCGGCGGTCGGCGTGGATGCCGCCGTGGTGGTTTGCGAACCCGGCGCCGACCGCGTCAATGCCTTACAGCCGGTGCTTAAATTTCTCGACGATCATGACATTCCGCGGTTCATCTTCGTCAACAAAATCGACCGGGCAAGCGGTCCGGTAAGCCAATTGTTGGATGCATTGAGTACCGTATCGAGCAAACCGGTCGTGCTCCGCCAAATACCGATCCTCGATGACGGCATCGTCAAGGGCTATGTCGATTTGGCGCTCGATCGCACGTATTTGTACAAAGAAGCCGGCCCGTCGGAAGTCATCGAACTGCCCGCCGATATGGTGGAACAGCGTGCCGACGCCCGGTTCGCCATGATGGAGCAGTTGGCTGACTTCGATGACCACCTGATGGAAGAGCTGCTGGACGACGTCGAGCCTTCCCAGGACGTCGTCTACAAGGATTTGACCACAACCTTTCAAGGTAGCGATGTGGTTTCGGTGATGCTCGGCGCGGCGGAACGCGATAATGGCGTACGCCGGTTGCTCAAAGCTATCCGTCACGAAGTTCCGGCCAACGCGGTGGCTGCCGAACGGGTGGGTGCGATCAGCGGCGACCCGGTCGCCCAGGTATTGAAGACCTATCACTCGCAGCAGGGTGCTGGAAAATTGTCGCTGGTCCGGGTTTGGTCGGGGGCGATCAATGACGGCGATACCCTGAACGGGAACCGGGTCGCCGGCATCTTCAAAATGCTCGGCCAGACTCTGCAAAAATTGTCGTCTGCGGCGGCCGGCGAAATCGTTGCCTTGGGGCGCATGGACGGCGTCGCAACTGGCGATGTATTGGCCGCCAACAGCAATCCGCCGGCGTTGCCCAAAGCCACGCAATTGACGCCGGTCTACGGCTTCGCCGTGCACGCCGCCAACCGCAACGACGAAGTGAAGCTGTCGACGGCGCTGGCCAAGCTGGTCGAGGAAGATCCGTCGCTGGTCATCGATCAAAACCAGGAAATGTCGCAGCTTATCCTGTGGGGCCAAGGCGACGTGCACCTCAAGGTCGCGGTCGAACGGCTGAAAAGCAAATTCGGCCTGGAGGTCAACCTCGATCGGCCGCGCGTGCCTTACAAGGAGGCGATCCGCAAGTCGGTGACACAGCAATCCCGGTTCAAGCGCCAGACAGGTGGTCATGGCCAGTTCGGCGACGTAACCGTGGACATCAAGCCGCAGCCGCGCGGCAGCGGCTTCGAATTCGTCGACAACGTTGTCGGTGGCGCCATTCCGCGGCAGTTCATTCCGGCGGTCGAGAACGGTATCAAGGAGTACCTGACCAACGGACCCTTAGGTTTTCCGGTCGTTGATGTGCAAGTACGCCTGCATGACGGTAAGCACCACGCGGTGGATTCTTCGGAAATGGCTTTTAAAACCGCGGGCCGGCTGGCCATGTCGGAAGGCATGCCGAAATGCAATCCGGTGTTGCTGGAACCCATCATGCACGTCGAGATCTTCGTACCCTCGGAGCACACCGCCAGCGCCAACGCGTTGGTCAGCGGCCGCCGCGGACAAATCTTGGGCTTTGATGCGCGCGAAGGTTGGCCGGGCTGGGATCGGGTGTCGGCCAACATGCCGCAAGTCGAAATTCTCGACCTAATCGTCGAACTGCGGTCCTTGACCCAAGGCATCGGCACCTTCACCTTCAACTTCGATCATCTGCAGGAACTGACCGGCCGGCTTGCCGATCAGGTGCTGGAGGCCCATGCCGCGGAATAAGCCGTGAGCAGTGACCATCGGGCGGCCGAAGCGGCGGCCCTGCTCGCCACCGCACGGCGCGATCGCCAGCCAATCACGAGTTTGCCGGATTCCTGCCTGCCGCAGGATATCGACCAGGCCTACGCCGTTCAGCGCGCCTTCGTCGAGCACCAGTTGCAGGACGAGGGCGGCGCGGCGATCGGCTATAAAATCGGCTGCACGAACGCTTTGGCGCAAGACCTGCTTGGTGTCGACGAGCCGTTCTACGGCCGGATCCTGTCGTCTTCTGTTCTGACAAGCGGCGCGGCACTGCGCCGGGAGCAGGTGAGTTTGTGCTGTATCGAGGCCGAACTGGCTTTCGAAATGGCGGAAGGTCTGCCGGCCGCGGCCGCGCCCTACGATCCCGATGGCGTTGCATCCGCGGTGGCCCATCTCATGGGCGCCATCGAAATCGTCGACAGCCGCTTCACCGACTGGACCGGCGTCGGGGCCACGGCACTGATCGCCGACAACGGCTGCGCCGGCAACTGGATCAAGGGCGTGGGCCTCGCGCAGTGGCAGCATTTGGAACTCGATCAGCTGTCTGTCGAGCTGGTCGTGAATGACCGGGTCGCGCGCTCCGGTTCTGGTGCCGATGTCATGGAGCATCCGCTGAACGCGCTTGCCTGGCTCGCCAATGTGCTGTGTTTTTCCGGCGGTATGTTGAAAGCCGGCGACGTCGTCAGCACCGGGACCATGATCGACGTGTATTTCGCCGAGCCCGGTGACCGGCTGCAGGCGCGGTTTGAAGGGCTCGGTGAAGTTGCACTAAACGTTGAATGAGTGAAAGCATTAAAATCTTTAAAATTCAATAGATTACGGAAAAGAGTTTGATCTTGCCGTTCGGTATCACAGAGAGTTGAGTTGTTGGTTTGGGCAATCAGTTTAGGTAGGTTTGGAAGGTTAAACGGTATCGACCCGAAGGGAGTCCGACGATGTTGATCAAATCGCCGCGTGGCCATGAAATAGGCGGTCATCTGATAACGCCGGAATCCGTTTTCGTCGACCGCCGCCGCTTCCTGGCCGCCATGGGGTTGGGAACGATAGCAGCAAGCGCGCTGCCGACGATGGCGTGGGCCGGCGCTGGCGAGGCGGACCCGACCGCCGAACTTTATCCGGTCGACCGCAATCTTCGCTATCGCGGCGGTCGCGAACTCACCAATGAGCGCGAGGCCACGACCTATAACAATTTTTATGAGTTCGGTTCATCAAAATCGATCGTGCGCAGGGCCCAAGACCTGAATTTGCGACCGTGGCAGGTGAAATTCGACGGCATGGTCGAGAAAGAGATGACCGTCGACATCGACACGCTGATCCGAAAAATGCCCCTGGAAGAGCGGGTCTATCGCCATCGCTGCGTCGAGGCCTGGTCCATGGTTGTGCCGTGGAGCGGTTTTCCGATGAAAGCAATGGTCGAGTTTGCCAAACCCTTGGCCGGCGCGCGCTATGTGCGCATGGAAACCTTCCTTGACCCGAAAGTCGCACCCGGCCAAAAAGCCAGCTGGTATCCCTGGCCTTACATCGAAGGCTTGACGATCGAGGAAGCGACCAATGAAATGGCTTTCATGGTGACCGGCGTCTACGGCAAGCCGGTACCGAAACAGATGGGCGCGCCCTTGCGCTTGGCGGTGCCGTGGAAATACGGCTTCAAGTCGATCAAGTCCATCGTGCGCTTTACCTTCACCGACAAACGTCCGGTCGGTATGTGGGAGGAAATTCTGCCTCGGGAATATGGCTTCTGGGCCAATGTGAACCCAAAGGTTTCGCATCCCCGCTGGAGCCAGGCGACGGAACGGGAACTCGGCACCGGACGGCGCATCGAAACTCAACTCTATAACGGCTATGGCGAATTCGTCGCCGACCTGTATAAGGACATGAACAAAGAAAAACTGTTCATGTAACAACCGCATTACGAGCCATGTCGGACACCGGTTCCGCCGAAGCGGACAATGAAGCAAAAATCGATGCCTTAGTCGGTGTGCTGCAACCTCTGCTCGCTGTCCTCGACGGGCTGCAGGTCGTCGGCCGCCACTTGCATCCGCCGCAATTACCGGCACTGGCGGCGCGCCTCGAACCCCTTGCCGAACCCTTGAGCGACGGACTTGTGCCGTTTCGCGCCATCGCCTGGCCGGAGCATCAGGCTGGTGTCGTGCAATGCATCGAAACTGCCGCTGACTTGGCCGGCCGGGCCCTGACCGGTATGCGGGAAGCCGCCGAGCACCCAGACGGCATCATCCAGGCCTATCGCGCGCTGCGCCACACGCCGCGCGCCATGGCCACGCTCTATCCGCTTGCCGCAAACTTGCAGCCGGTAAGCCGGTTCTATCTCGAGGCCGGTGCGCGCGACGATGCTGACTTGATCGAGCGTTTGCACGCAGCGGGTCCAAGCGAAAGCCAAGTCGGCGTCATGCACGCCAACAATGACCGGCGGAGTCGCGGTGGATTTTCGGTTTACGTACCGGAATATTACGATGCGAGCCGAACCTATCCGTTGATCATGGCGTTGCACGGCGGCAGCGGCCACGGCCAGACTTTTCTGTGGACCTGGCTGCGCGAGGCGCGCAGCCGCGGCGCTATCTTGGTCAGCCCGACCTCTTGCGGCGATACCTGGTCGCTGATGGAGCCGGCAATCGATAGCCAAAGTATCGAAGGGATTCTTGGTCAGGTTTGCGATCAGTGGGCGGTCGATCCAGAAAAGTTACTGCTCACCGGCATGAGTGACGGTGGCACGTTTTGTTATGTGAGCGGCTTGCGTGATGCGTCGCCTTTCACCCACCTAGCGCCGATCTCAGCAAGCTTCCACCCCATGATGCTGGAAATGATCGAACAGCCGAGGATCAAGGACCGACCGATCCATTTGACGCACGGCACCTTGGACTGGATGTTCGCAGTCGACGTTGCGCGCACGGCAAGTACGGTTTTGGCGGCAGCCGGTGCCGCCATCGAATACCGCGAAATTTCCGATCTTTCCCATACTTATCCAAACGCCGAGAACGGCGATATCATGGATTGGTTCCTTTAGACCAATTTCGATCTACATTGAAATAGGTCTTCTTTGTCGTGCTCTCGCCAATGCGCCTTTGTCAACGGGCGGCGCCCTCATAGGCATGCTTCGTCTGGCGGGCTCGCGGGGTGTTGGAGCGGTGGCCGTCCACACCGCCCTGATGAATTACGGAGCCGCGGATCAGTTGCGGTTGGCGGCCGCCCCCTAATCAGCCATCGCGGCCTGCATGCCCGACAGGCGGTGGGGGATGGCTAATGACATCCATCCAGTCTACCTGGACGAGCGGCACGACAATTTGTCAAGTCTTAGGGGATTCTTCTTCGGCCGCATCCGGCTGGTTTGCGCGTTCGTCACAAGTGAAGAAAGCCATTTCGTCGTCGGCACTCAGGCGCAGAAATCGCGCGGGCTGCGCCCGAGGGCGCGGCGAAACATGTAGCTGAATGCGCTTGAAGACGCATAGCCCATGTCGAACGCCACCGAACTGACCTTCTCGCCAGCGGCAAGCCTCGAAATGGAATGAAGAATTCGTGCGTGTCGCAACCAACGCAACGGCGGCATGCCTGTTTCAGCGGTAAACAATCGTTCGATGGTCTTGCGGCTGGCGGGGGCTTCGGCGAGCCAGGAATCGACCGACTCGACGACGCCCGGATCGTCGAGCGCCGCTTCGGCAAAACCGCGAATTCGATGATCCCGTGGCATGGCGATCGAGAGTGGTACGTCCGGGGCAGCGACGAGTTCATGACGCAGGAGATGGTGAAGCGCATCGTTGTGGTCGTTCGCGCGACCCGTTCCGTTGTCGGGCATGGTAGCGGATATAAGGGCGTTCAATAACGGCGTCATTGCCATGATCCGACATACCGCGCCGATCTTCTTGGCTTCGTCCTGACGCACGTCGACGTAGCGCATTTTGTTGTTCGATCCGTATCTCATCCAGTGTTCAATGTCCGGTGGAATCCACAACGCCATCGCCGGGCTAAGCAAAAGCACTCGGCCCGGCGTGCCGACATACATGGACCCCGAGGCAGCGGAGATGAGCTGCCCAAAGTCATGGGTGTGCCAATCGTAACTTTCGCCGGATCTCGGCCTGACCGTCTCCCCCAGATAGCGCGGTATGTGCATTTGGCCGGGATCGCTCAGGGGGTGGTGATTAGGGTCGGTCATGGCTATTTGACGATTTCTAGATGTAATCCGTCTTAATGTCGACTGAAAGACATACCGTTCTGACCTAGGGTGCGCAAGCATTTCGGGCACGATGTCCGCACTTCTGGATCAGAGCTTGCCGCCGTCATGAAAAACCGCACCTTCCTGACATGGTTTACGCTGGGCCATTTCGCCAATGACTGTGCGGTCTCCGCGCTATGGCTGATCGTGCCGGCGGTCGGCATCGCCATGGAGCTTTCGCCGACCGAAGTTGGCCTGCTGTTCACGATCTGCAATTTCGGCGGCGCACTCGCCTATCTGCCAGCCGGCATCCTCGCCGATCACGTCTCGAACCGGGGCCGTCTGCTGGTCGCCACGTTCTGGTGGGTTGCCGTCGGTTATCTGCTGGCCGCCATGGCACCGGGCTTCTGGAGTCTCGCACTGGTGCTCGCCGTTGCCGGCATGGGTGATGCGGCGTGGCACCCGATCGCCACGGGCGTGCTCACGCGTGAAAACAAGGAGCGGCGCGCGCATGTGCTTGGCATTCACGCCATCGGCGGTTCGCTGGCCGAGGTACTGTCGCCACTCGCCGTCGGCATTCTCCTCGCGTACATCGACTGGCGCGAGGCGCTGGCGATCTCGGCGCTTCCCGCCGCGGTGATGGGCTTCTGCTTCTTCTGGGTGGCAGGCGCTGTTCCGCGTGGTGAGAAGAAGACGGTCAGCAAGCAGGACATGCTCAGCCTCCTGAACATGTGGCGGTGGGGCGACGGTCTCCGCATGGTGGTGATGATCTGCCTTTACAACATGGCGTTGATAGCGCTTCTCAGCATGATCCCGCTCTATCTTGTGGACCGGCACGGCTTCGGGCTGGAGGCGGCCGGCATCGTGTTTTCGACCATGCTGATCGTTGGCGCACTGGCGCAGCCCTGGGTCGGCAAGCTCTCCGACATCGCCGGACGCCGGCCTGTCGTGGTGTTCGGCAATCTCATTGCGGCACTAGCGAGCGCGCTGCTGGTTCTCCAGCCTTCGTTCTGGGTCATGATCGCCGCTTTGATGGTCGCGGTGGCCGCGCTGGACGCGATCCGCGCTGCCATTCTCGCGGCCGCGGTCGATCACGCCGGCCGCAGTGAAGGGACGACACTGGGTTTCGCCTTCGTGCTGATGGACGGCATCGGTGCACTCGGTGCGGTGCTTGCCGGCATCGCGGCGGGATTCTCATGGCCGCACATGTTCGGCCTCGCCGCCGCCTTCGCGCTCGGCGCCGCAGCGCTGGGCATCGTCACGGTCTTTAGGCGTTAGGGCGCTTCCGTCACCAAGGAAGCGGCCCCGGTTTAATTGCCCTGGTCGGCGCCGAGTCCGACAATCCTAAACTCATTCCGCTCTAGCCGTAGGTCCAGATCTTGACCGGATCGTCGCGGCCGCGCAGCGACTGTTCGGCGCCCGATTGAAAGTCAGCCAGCAATTCCTGGCCCTTATCGTCCGTGGAGGCGCGCAAGGCATCAACGAAACCGTCACTGACGATCACGCGGACGCCAACGTCCCGCGTCAGCGCCTCCAGCCTATTCGCGACGTTTACGGTATCGCCCAGTGCTGCGAATTCCAGGCGCCGCTCAGAACCGATGTCGCCGAGCACCACTTCGCCGCGGTGAATGCCGATCGAAAGTCGGACCGTATCCTCGCCGCGGGCCTCGCGGCCGCGGTTCCATTGATCGATCGTCGCCATCATTTCGCGGGCGCAGCGCAGCGCATTGGCGGCGTCATCGGGGCTTGGGTCGGGTGTGCCGAAGGTCGCCATGATGCCGTCGCCGAGAAACTTGTCCAGGGTGCCGTGGTGATTGAACACGGCGCTTTCCATATGGCCGTGAAACTCCCGAAGCATGGCGACGATATCGTCAGGCGAGCGCTGTTCGGCCATGCGGGTGAACCCAACGATATCGGCGAACATGACCACGACGGTTTGCGACCGCACGGCGCCGAGTGGCTGATCGCGGTCGGCCAGTTGATCGACGATTGTAGGCGGAAAGTGGCGGGCGAGGTTGGCCCGTTCCCGGGCAACGTCGGACTGGTCCAGGATCAACTGATTGGTGCGCCAACTGTTCAAGGCCAGGATACCGGCGACAATCGCGAAGACCACCACCTCTTGGACCCGCGCCTGGACCTGAGGATCGTTGGGGTCGAGGAATTCGAGCATCCTTTCGTAGCCGACGAGTGCGCCGGTGATGCCAGCGGTGAGGGTGGGGATCTCGGTGCCGAACACCACCACCAAAACAAGGGCGCCGATCCAAAGTACGGTCGTCCATGTCGCGAAGGCGAACACCGTGCGCCAGGAATAGGCCATGGTCGAGGCCGCCAGCAATACATAGAAATAGATGAAACCGTCGAATTTGTATTGCATGGCGGTCGGCCAGGTTTCGTGGAAAAACGGATTGGGCGCCACCAGAGCGAAAGTCATCAGCGCCAGGTCGCAGAAGATCAACGCCAACTCCTGCCGCGATTGGCCGACACGGCCGGCCCGAAGCTGAGCCCAGCCAAGGAGCGCGAAACCGGCGAGTAACGCTTCGTAGTACAGCACCGACCAGGTGAAATTGAGATAAGGCAGCATTAGCGCAATAATGCCTAAGGCGACCCATCTGGCGCGCACGGCAAGACGTAACCCGTTGCGTTTGTCGGTGGTCAGCGCCTCGAGCAGGAATTTGTTGGTGCTTGCCAAATTTTCTTGGTTGAGGCGATTGGCGCGAACCGACATGTCGTCTGGTATAATTCGTGCGAGCAATCCCGAGGCCATAGCAGATCCTTGCTGTTGATCATCGACGCGGTCGGCGGAGCGACGCCGATATTGGTAGCGCCTGTGGGCTCTATATCGGTACTGAATTGGCTAACGGAAAGCCATGCGCATGAATTTCTGCCGATGACACCAAATTCGGCCGGCTTGGCGGCGGCGCCGAATCCTGCTACCGCTCGCCCATGATGCGGCCCGTTGACCTGGTGATCTTCGATTGCGACGGCGTTTTGGTGGATTCCGAATTGCCGGCCAACCAGGCGTTTTGCGACGCGCTCCGCGCCGAAGGGCTTGGCGTCGACCTCAGCGACGTTGTGCGTCTGTTGAAGGGGTTGTCGCTCAGGTCGTGCGGTGACGTCATTCGCCGTGAATTTGGGCTCGATTTGTCTGCGGCGTTCTTTGACCAGCTGCAGGAACGGACATATCAGCGGTTTCGGCAGGAGCTCCGGGCGGTACCCGGTGTTGGCGAAGCCATGCAAGCGCTCTCGGTTCCTTATTGTGTTGCGTCGTCCGGGACGATCGAAAAAATGCACTTTACCCTGGGATTGACCGATTTGTTGCGGTTTGTTGATGGCCGGCTGTTCAGCGCCAGTGAGGTCCCCAGGGGCAAGCCCCATCCGGATTTGTTTCTGTACGCGGCAGAGGCTATGGCCGTGCAGCCAAGCCGATGCGTGGTTGTCGAGGATAGCCGGCCCGGCGTTTTGGCGGCCCAGGCGGCGGGCATGCATGTTCTGGGCTTCGCCGGCACGGACCTGGCCGATGCACGGGAGCTTGCCGACGCCGGAGCGCAGGTCTTCGACACCATGGCGGACTTGCCGGATTTGGTCAGCGCCTTCGGGCAGTAAAGCCGCCGTCGCCGCTCTAGATCAAACTGCATAAAAATGGAATCATTTTGATGCAGATAATTTGATCTATTTCAAAGTGTTAGAGCAACGTGTCTGCGTTCGAATGAACGCAGGTTGCTCTAGGCTTGACGCGACAGGGATTCGGGTATCAAGCTTGACGTTGGCTGTGGTTCGACGCCGCGTGTCTTGCCAAGCCGTCAGGAGGCTCCGGCTTGGCCATGGCACATTTCGACGAAATGGGGCGGGGCGGCGATTGCCGCCGGCAATATCAAAAGATACAGACGTGGCTTGATGAGACCGCGGCAGACTTGTTCGATGTGAAACGCCGGGAGGCGGAGGTTATTTTCCGGCGGACCGGCATCACGTTCGCGGTATATGGCGAAGGCGGCGATCCCGAACGCCTCATTCCCTTTGATATTATTCCGCGGGTTCTCGATGCCGAGGAGTGGCGCTTTCTGACCACCGGCCTGGAACAACGCGTCCGGGCGTTGAATGCTTTCATCGCCGATGTCTATCACGGCCAGGATTTTCTCGCCGCCGGCAAGATGCCGGCAGCGCTGGTGCTGCAGAACGAATCCTATCTCGCCGAGATGCAAGGGCTGAACGTCGCTCAAGGCACCTATACCCATATCGCCGGCATCGACATCGTCCGGGTCGGGCCACAGGAATTCTACGTATTGGAAGACAATTGCCGGACGCCCTCCGGTGTTTCCTACATGTTGGAAAACCGCGAAGTGATGATGCGGCTGTTTCCGGAGCTGGCGAACCGTCACCGGATACTGCCGATCTCGCATTATCCCGAAGAGCTGCTCGAGACCTTGGTTTCGGTGGCGCCGCCGCGCTGTCCGGGCGACCCGGTGGTGGCACTGATGACGCCGGGGCCGTTCAACAGCGCCTATTACGAGCACTCCTTTCTAGCCGATGAAATGGGCGTCGAATTGGTCGAGGGTGCCGATCTGGTCGTCGAGGATTTGTTCCTCTACATGCGGACGACGGAGGGGCTGAAGCGGGTCGATGTCTTATATCGGCGGATCGACGACGACTATCTCGATCCGCTCACCTTTTGTCCCGATTCCGCCCTCGGCGTGCCCGGTATCATGGCGGCCTATCGGGCCGGCAACGTCACCCTCGCGAACGCCGTCGGTGCCGGCATTGCCGACGACAAGGCGATTTATACCTATGTGCCTGAGATGATCCGGTTTTTCCTTGGCGAAGAACCCTTGCTCAAAAACGTACCGACCTACAAATGCGGCGACACGGACGATCTGGCCTACGTGATCGACCATATCGGCGAATTGGTGGTGAAGGATGTGCATGGCTCCGGTGGCTACGGCATGTTGGTCGGCCCGCACGCGTCGAAGTCGGAGTGCGCGGACTTCGCCGAGCGCTTGAAAGCCCGACCCGATCGCTACATCGCACAGCCCACCTTGAGCCTCTCGACCTGTCCGACGTTCGTCGAATCCGGCGTCGCGCCCAGACATGTCGATCTCAGGCCATTCGTCCTGGTCGGGAAATCCGTTCGGATCGTGCCCGGCGGGCTGACGCGCGTTGCTTTGCGGGAAGGCTCCCTGGTGGTCAATTCCTCGCAAGGCGGTGGCACCAAGGACACCTGGGTGATCGAGGCGTGAGCAAGCCATGCTGAGCCGTACCGCCAACAACCTGTTTTGGCTCGCGCGCTATCTTGAACGCGCGGAGAACATTGCCCGCATCTTGGACGTGGGTTTGCGGATGTCGAGCATGGGCTTCGCCACCGACGACGATACCGTGGAGTGGCATTCCGCGATATTGGCGTCGGGATGCGAACAAGGATTCTACGCCAAGCATGAGCGCGCGGACGCCGCCGCGGCCATCAACTATCTGGCCCGTGATCCCGAAAATTCGTCCTCCATACTCGCTTGTTTGCAGACCGCGCGGCAAAATTCCCGCGCCGTTCGTACGGCGCTGACGACGGATATGTGGGAAGGCGTCAACGCCACATGGATCGAGGCCTCGACCCTGTCGGACAGCCATTTTTCGGTGGAAAAAGTGCGCGGTGTGCTCGACTGGGTAAAGGAACGGTCGCTGCAGTTCAACGGCGCCGTTGCCAACACCATGCTGCGCACGGACGCCTATTGGTTCATGCGGCTCGGCACCTTCGTCGAACGGGCTGACAATACGGCGCGCATATTGGATGTAAAATATCATGTGCTGTTGCCCGACTATGAGCGTGTCGGCGGGACCTTGGATTACTATCAATGGACGGCGATCCTGCGGGCGGTTTCGGCCTTGCGGAGCTATCATTGGGTCTACAAGCGGCAGTTGGAGCCATGGTTGATCGCCGAATTGCTGATCTTGCGCCCTGAGATGCCGCGGTCGCTCCGCAGCTGCTTCGATGAGATCGCGCGTTATCTCGATGCCATCGGCCAAGCCTACGGCGTGGTCGGCGAGTGCCAGCGCCAGGCCGGCCAGTTGCAAGCGCGATTGCGGTTCGGCAAGATCGACGACGTCTTTCGAATCGGGCTACATGAGTTTCTAACCGAGTTCATCGACAATACGATCGACCTCGGTGATGAGATTTCTGATTTGTACTTGTCCTAGCATGCACTTGAAAATTAGCCACCGAACCCATTATCGGTACTCAGCGCCGATCGAATACGGCCTGCAGTTGATCCGTCTGACGCCGATCGATCACGCCGGCCAGCGGGTTATTGGCTGGAGCGTCGCCAAGTCCGACGGCCAGGCGCTTCGATCGACCGACGATGGCTTCGGCAATGTCGTTCACATGATGACGGTGGAGCGCGGGCAGCAGGAAGCGGCCATCGTCGCCGAAGGCGCCGTCGAGACGGCCGCGACGGACGGCGTGCTGCGCGGCTTGGGTGATCCTGTGCCAGTGGACTATTTCCTGCGCCAGACAGCCGCGACGAAGCCGGAAAATGCCGGTCGCGGCCTGGCCGAGCAGGTCCGCGATGTTCGCGACCCCGTCGAACGGCTGCACCGGCTGATGGACGTCATTCGCGCCGCCATGACGTTCGAAGTCGCGACCACGACGGTTGAGACCAGTGCCGCCGAAGCGCTTGCCGTCGGGCATGGCGTTTGCCAGGATTTCGGGCATATTTTGGTCGGTTGCGCGCGCTATCTCGGCCTGCCGGCGCGTTATGTCAGCGGCTATTTGTGGACCGGTGAGACCGCCGAAGCCTACGAAGCCAGTCACGCCTGGGCCGAAGTGAACGTCTCGGGTCTTGGGTGGATTGGTTTCGACGCCGCCAATGGCCAGTGCCCGACGGAGGCCTATGTCCGTGTCGCCGCCGGTCTGGACTATCGAAGCGCCGCCCCGGTGACCGGCTTGTGGCGCGGTGATGCGGAAGAATCACTTGCGGTCGCCGTCGAAGTGCAGCAGCTTCAGACGCAACAATAATAGCCAAAGACAGAGTTTGAAATGACCTACTGCGTCGGACTAAGGCTTGCGAACGGATTGGTTATGCTGTCCGACACCCGCACCAACGCCGGCGTCGATAACATCGCAACGTTCGGTAAAATGCACCGCTTTGAGCAGCCGGGTGAGCGGATGATTGCCTTGATGACCGCCGGTAACCTGGCTGTAACCCAGGCCATCGTGACCCGCTTGACCGAAGGCTTCGAGACGGCACGCGGCGAAATCGAAAGCCTCTATACGGTGGAGAGCATGTCGCGCGCCGCACAAATCACCGGCGAGGCGGTTCGCGACGTGCACCGGTTGGATGGCGAGGCATTGCGCGACCAAAATGTCGCCTTTGACGTCTCCATCCTGCTGGGCGGTCAAATCAAGGGCCGGGCCGTGCGCCTGTTCGAAGTCTACCCGGTCGGCAATTATATCGAGGCGACCGAGGATACGCCGTACCTGCAAATCGGCGAGCACAAATACGGCAAGCCGATACTAGACCGCGGCGTACGATACGAAACCGACCTTTATGAAGGCATCAAGCTGGTGCTGATTTCGATGGATTCGACATTGCGGAGCAATCTTTCTGTTGGCTTGCCGATCGACCTGCTGGTGTATCGCCGCGACGATTTGAAGCTCGCCATTCAACGTAGGATCGACGAGGAAGACGCCTATTTTCAGACAATCTCACGGCAATGGTCGGAAGCGCTGCGTCGTGCGTTCCAGGACATCCCTTTACCGGACTGGGCCGAGTAATAAGGGCATAGCTGATGGCAGCTTCGCTTGAGCGTCGATACGACCTTGGTATGATTAGCCGTAAGTATGGGTATACGTTGGTCTGTTGAATACGAACCCGGTTGGGGTGGTGTTGAGATTTATTCTGCTCTTCATATGTATAGCGAATGAAAAATTTACGAAATTTCGGTGGTTTCGATCGGAGGGATAATTTGCGGAAATCCAGCCTTTTTCGAGAAATTCCTTCTGCTCGACCTTATGCCTTAGTCTATTTATTCGAAAGTATGATTATGCAAAAGAATAAGATATACTCTTGTATATATATTTGAATCATATTGCGTAGTGGTATTTAACTAATCCTTCAATTGATGTCCGTAGTGATCAGGGTGTGAAGCGCCATTGGTGCTTCTGAGGATGATACTCACTGCGTAGAAAAATTGGAGCTTCGTAATGATTTCTTTTCGAAAAAAGCTTGCCGCCTTGTCTTTGGCTGCTGCGATCGTGCCTGCCTTTACGGTCGATGCCTTGGCGGCGGATGCGACGGCCAACGCCTCGGCAGACGTAATCCAGGCGATTGCTGTGACCAAGGATGCCGATCTCGGATTCGGCTCGATCGTCTCCGACGCGACCAACGCTGATACCGTTGATATTGCGACCACCGGCACCAGGACGTGCGGCGTCAATTTGACGTGCACGGGCGCCACCACCGCGGCGGCCTTCACCGTGGCGGGTGCCGCCAGCCAGGCCTTTGCCGTGACCCTGCCGGCCAATGCCACATTGTCGTCGGGCGGCAATTCGATGACCGTGGACGGTTTCGTTGACGACGCTGGTACGAACCTTGATGGTTCGGGTGCCGCGGCATTTGCCGTTGGTGCGACCTTGAACGTCGGCGCCAATCAGGTGGCCGGAAACTATACCGGCACGTTCGACGTCACTGTCGACTACAACTAACCAGTAGGCCCGGCGCCGCAAGCGGCGGGTGATCAATAACCAACACGAATCGGACGGTGCGACGTACCACGCCTCGCACCGTCCGACTTCTCGGTATTCCTGAAATGTCCGTCATTCTACTTCTTTGGGCGCGTCGCCAAAGCTGCCACCGCCGTTTTGCGGCTGTTGCGTTTTCGACATTGCTTGTCTTCACCATGGGGTCCGTAAATGGGCCGGGCTTTGCCCGTGCGCGGGCGCCGATCGGCAACGCTCAGGAGCCGGTGCGCGTGGCGGTCGAACGCTTAAGCGATCTCGACTTCGGCCGATTGGCGAAACTTGGCGTGCGATCCGGCAGTGTCACCATAGAAGCTCAGTCTGGAAACCGTACAGTCGAGGGCGGGTTGGAGTTTCTGTCTGGTCAAGCGCACCGCGCCAGGTTCGAGATTACCGGACAGCCAGGAGCCCGTTTGCGCATTCAACTGCCTTCGAACCTTCGAATCTATTCGAGCCGGCAGCAAGGCACATCAATTCGTGTGCACAAGCTGCGCTACGAAATTGACAACAACGGGATCATCGACAGCGACGGCAAGACAACCGTCTGGGTAGGGGGGACGTTGGTTGTCGCTAAAACGACGCCACCGGGCGATTACCGTGGATTCTTTAGAATACGAGCAACATATGACGACTTGCCGAAACTGGGTCGTTAAGAAAACAGACGGCGATTATTGATCGGGTTGTTGCTTACCAACACCCGCGTCGTTGAATCACACCGTGAACTAAACAAGGGACAAAGTCATGGCAACAAGAGAAACGATTAGCGGATTTGCATCACCCTTCATGCCGGTGAGGGTAGTCCTGGTTTTATTCCTGCTGGTCTTGCAGGGCGGTTTGACCGGTCACGCCGGGGCTGCCGGCGACCTGTTGGTGGCACCGACACGACTGGTTCTGGAGGGCCGCGATCGGACCGCTGAGGTGTCTTTGGTCAACAAAGGCACGGAGGCCACAATCTATCGCATTTCCATTATCGAGAAAGAGATGACAGAGGATGGCCGGTTCGTGAACCTTGCGCCGGATCAGGCGGCCGAGGGGTCGGCCAAGACAATGATCCGCTTCGCGCCGCGGAAAATTCGGCTGGTTCCGAATCAGCCACAGACCGTTCGTGTGGTGCTGCGCAAATCCCGCAACCTGGCTGCCGGCGAATATCGGTCACACCTTCTATTCCGGGCTGTACCGCAAAACGCAGGCGCCAATTCCGTTGAATCCAATGGCCCCGCCCGCGGTATTGCTATCAATCTGACGCCGATCTATGGGGTGACGATCCCGGTTATCGTGCGGCATGGAAAAACCGAAGCGCATGCCGCGATAGATCGCGTCGCCTTAGAGGCAGCGTCGGACAAGCGTGGCCCCGGCCTGCGCGTCAGCATCGGCCGGAACGGCACCCGTTCGCTGTTCGGTGATCTTCGGGTATCTGTGGTCGAAGGCAACAAACCAGGCGATACGGTGGGCGCCGTCAGTGGCGTAGCCGTGTACGTGCCGAACCGCTCCCGTTCCGTTCGATTGCCGATCACACCAGCTTTGGCGACACGGCTTGCCGGTCGTGCGGTTCACGTTGAATACGTTGAGCAGACGGCGCGTGGAGAAAGCGTCCTTGCCAGCAAGAGGCTGGTCGTCCGCTAATAGCTGCTGGGCATTCCGTTCGACACAATGATCGCGGCAGCTGGTCTTGCGGAAACTGTTCACCGAGGACCGTAGCGTCGCGGCCATGCTGACTGTGGCAGGCTGGCTCGGTTCCGTCGTTTGGTTGGTTTGTCTTTTGTCGCTTCCTGTCAGGGATACAGCGGCGAACACGGCGACGGAGTCAACAGGCGCGGCGGCAGTTTCGCCATCGGACGACGACCTGCTAATCCTTGAAATTCGCTTAGGCGAGGTGGTGTTGTCCGAGGCCGTGACCGCCTATCAGGTCAAGGACGGCATTTGTATTCTCTTGGCCGATGTGATTAGTGCGTTGGATTTTCCGATCGAGATCGATGCAGAAACCGGTGTGGCAGAAGGCTGGTTTCTGTCGGAGGATCGGCATTTTCGGTTCGATCCAAAGCATAACCGGATCACATTCGGATCCGAACCGCCTCGGGCTGCGCTCACGGGTTGGCATGATTTCCCGGACGGCTCCTGTATTGAAACCGGTGTCTTGGCGATCTGGTTTCCGGTCGATTTTTCAATTGATCTTGCTCATTCGATGATTGGGCTGACCTCGCGGGAGCCTTTGCCGATCGAGCGTGAGGCAGAGCGACAGAAAAAGCAGGCAAGCCTGCAGCACAACAAACCGGGCGACCCGGCCGGCCTGGAACGCTTGCCGACAGACTACAGAGTTTGGGACTGGCCGGTCGCCGAACTGTTTAGCGAAACGCGTATTCGAGAGAACGGCAAGGACACCGACCAACCGTCCCAATCTCGCTTCAATATGATCGCCATTGGCGATCTTGGACATATGAGCGCGGTCACCAACATGTTCGGTGATACCCAAGAGGGTGTCACCGCCATGCGGCTGCGGCTGCAGCGTATCGACCCGGATGGCGCATTGCTGGGGCCACTCGGCGCCACCGAACTGTCATTTGGCGACGTTGCGACAACACGATCGCCGCTGCTTGCCCAAAGTACCGTCGGGCGGGGTGCCTTGGTCTCCAGTTTTCCCGTCGAACGCCCTGACGCCTTTGACCGGACGACGTTTCGCGGTCCGTTGCCGATCGGCTGGGAAGTCGAACTCTATCGCAACACTGCCTTGGTCGCCTTTCAACGGAGTGGCGACAATGGCCGCTACGAATTCGTCGACGTGCCGGTGCTGTTTGGCGAAAACCGCTTCCGGTTTGAGTTCTATGGCCCACAGGGTCAGCGGCGCAGCCAGGAGAAAGTGGTGAATGTCAGTGCGGAACTGGTCCCCAAGGGACAGCATTTCTTTCGGTTCGTTATCAACCAGCAGGACCGGGACCTGATCGAAGTCGGTGAGGATGGCAGTGACGATCCCGACAGAGGAAAGGTGCGGTTTTCAACGGCACTGCGTTTTGGATTGACTGACGACTTTTCTCTCGGCGGCGAAGTCGCTCGATACACCCTTGATGGAGAAGAGCGTGTCAACGCCGCCCTGGACATCCACGCGGCTTGGGCCGGTGCCGCCTGGCGCGGCGACTTCGCGGTTGATGAGCGGGGTGGTAGCGCTATGGAACTGAGCGTGCAACGGGCATTTGGATCGGTCAGCACCCTGGCGCGTTATGGTCGATATTTCAATTACGAAAGCGAGATCATCGACGCGCCGGACGGCGACAATTTGCTGCAGAAAATCGATGCCCGCGCGGACGCGATCCTAAGGCCCTGGGATGGCGTCATCTTGCCGTTGACCATCGACGGTGCCTATCTCGAACGGGAATCGGGGCGCCAGGAAATCAATTTGACCGAAGCACTCTCTGTCGACGTCGAAAACGTTTCCGTGAGCAATATTGTCACGGCGGCATTGGTTCGTAACGAAAGTGCCAGGACCGCCGACGTGATCAGCGGAACGCTGCTGATTAATCGACGACTGGACAATGTCTTCATCCGCGGCGAATTCAACTACGACCTGAGCCCCAAGACCGAAGGCACCGAGCTGGTCCTCTCCGGGGACGTGCCGTTGGCGGATCTGGCAATCCTACAAACCGAATTGTCGCGTGACATGATCGAGAATCGGACGACCGTTACCGCGGGTTTCAGCCGGCAGTTCGAAAAATTCGCCGTCGGCGCTGATATCAGCGGTGATAATGATGGCAATGCCGAACTCATCGTGTCTGTGTCGACTTCCTTGGGGCGCAATCCGCTGTCAGGACGGCTGCACGCATCCGCTTCCGGGTTGAGTTCGGGCGCTGTCGCGGCGCGCGTGTTCATCGACGAGAACCGAAATCGGCGCTTCGATGATGGCGAGAAGCCGGTGCCGGGCGTCGGCTTGCTTGCCGGACATCAACCGGTGGCGACGCGCTCCGACGCCGGCGGCACGGTCGTGGTGACCAATCTGCCAAAATATCAAGACGTCAGCATCATCGTTGATCGCGGCACGATTGAAGACCCCTATCTCTCGCCGGCATTGCCGGGGATGCGGGTTGCCGCGCGTCCGGGATTGATCGTTGGTGCGGACATTCCGTTGGTTCCGACAGGCGAAGTCGATGGTACGGTGCGATTGATGCGCGGTGATGTATGGGAGGAAGCCGGCGACGTGAGTATCGAGTTGGTCGATGAACAAGGCACCGTCGCACACCGAACGAAGAGCGAGTTCGATGGTTTTTTTCTGTTTGATTCGGTGCCGATCGGTCGGTACCACGTTCGGGTTTCTCCGGCGCAATTGACGCGGCTCGAGCTTTTGTCGGAGGCAGAATCTGGCGCTACCTTGGATACCGGCTCGGTACCCGGTTCAATGACGGCGGTGGAACTGACGATCGAAGAACCAGTGGTTAGTAACGTCGACTTCCTGCTCCGAAATACTGCACCCAACGGGCCGACGCTGGTAACGAGGCCGCCATCCGAAATAGGCAAAAAAAAGCCGGCCACGCGTGCCGGCGAGTCTAACAGGGAGGCTTCACGTCTGGGAGACGTAAATGGGTTCCCCGGGACGGGAGGTCAATCAAGGAACCCGTTGCCGACGAAAGCCGCCGACAACCGATAACCATTGCCTGGCAACGATCATCTGAATCTTATGTAAGCGGCATCGGTCGCTTGCGCTAGTCCGGGCTACGCAGATCTGGCATGCGACGCTTGCATGACGATCGAAGTCGGCGTGCCCTCATCGAGGGACAGAAGTCAATTGCGCCATTCCGCGACCTGTCGGATGAGAAAGTCGCGGAAGACCCCGATGCGACCGGAGTTTCGCAGTTCTTCCGGATAGACAAAGTAGGTGTCGAAGGTCGGGCCTTTGTGGTCCGGCATGATGCGCAGCAAATTGCCGTGGCCACGCACGATGTAGTCTGGCAGCGAGGCGATGCCGAGACCGCTTTCCACAGCAAGCAGCAGGCCGTAAATATTGTTGACCTTGAGAATCGGCCGTATGTCGCTGCCTTGTTTGCGGGCGAGATCCAAGAGCCAATTGACGTTGGCGATCGTCGACGGCGCTTCTTCGCCATAAATGATGATGTCGTGTTTCGTCAGGTCAGCGAGTTGCGAAGGGTTGCCGCGTCTTTTGATGTAGTCTGGCGAGGCATAAATGTGTGTGTTCGTCTCCATCAGCTTGCGCTGAATCAATTCGGGTTGGGTTGGCTTGCGCATGCGAATGGCGACGTCTGCTTCGCGCATGGACAGATCGAGTTCGTGGTCGGCGACAATCAGGTTAAAGGTGATGTCGGGGTACATCTCAAGGAATTCCCGAATCCGTGGTGTCAGCCATGTCGACCCCAGGCCGACGGTCGTCGTCACTTTCAGTTCGCCGCTTGGTTTGTCCTTGGCATCGGTCAACAGGGCCTCGGCCATCGCCACTTTGCCGAAGACCTCGTGCGCCGTGCGATAAAGCATTTCGCCTTGTTCGGTCAGAATCAGCCCGCGCGCGTGACGGTGAAAGAGTTGCGTCCGAAGCGTATCCTCCAAGGCGCTCACCTGGCGTGAAATGGCCGACTGGCTCAAGTTGAGGGCGTCACCCGCATGGGTGAAACTCCCGGCTTCAGCAACGGCGTGAAATATCCGCAGCTTGTCCCAATCCATAATGTGCTCTTGTCTTGCGACCTCCGATGAAGACGACGCCGTTCCCATGCGGCGCCGACCGAAACCTTCCCTGTTGGCCCCATTGCCTGGGGCCTTACTTCATAAATAGGAACGGTTGCCCGCTCTGCCAAGCTCCTACTCGGCAGCGCTCGCTGTCAGGGACGCCGGCACGGCCAGATATTTCTCAGCTTCCAAGGCGGCCATGCAGCCGGTCCCGGCCGCCGTCACGGCCTGACGATATATTTTGTCTTGAACGTCACCGGCCGCGAACACGCCGGGCTGGCTGGTCGCGGTAGAATCTGGTTTCGTATAAATGTAGCCGGATTCATCCATGTCGACCTGTCCCCGGAACAGTGCCGTGGCCGGGTCATGGCCAATCGCCACGAACACGCCGTCGACAGCCAAATCTTCCGTCGCGCTGGTCTTGGTGTGTTTCAACCGGGCACCGGTAACCCCTGGCGGGTCGTCTTGACCCAGGACATCGGCCAACACGCGATCCCATAGGACTTCGATCTTGTCGTTGTCGGACAATCGCTGTTGCAGAATTTTTTCGGCCCGCAAGCTGTCTCGGCGGTGAACCAACCAGACTTTGCTGGCGAAATTGGTCAAGTAAAGCGCTTCTTCGACCGCGGTATTGCCGCCGCCGATTACGGCGACCGCTTTGTCGCGATAGAAAAACCCGTCGCATGTCGCGCAGGCGGAAACGCCGAAACCCTTGAACCGCTCCTCTGAAGGCAGGCCGAGCCAACGTGCCTGCGCGCCGGTGGCGATGATCACGGTGTCGCCTTGGTAGACGGCGCCGCTGTCGCCTTGGGCGGTGAAGGGCCGGCTGGTGACATCAATGTCGGTAATAATGTCATGGAAAATTTCGGTGCCGACGGCGCGTGCCTGTGCCTCCATTTGCTCCATCAACCAGGGGCCTTGGATGACGTCAGCAAATCCCGGGTAATTTTCCACGTCAGTGGTGATGGTCAATTGGCCGCCGGGCTGTAGACCGTGGACCATGATCGGCTTCAGTGCGGCACGCGCGGCGTAGATCGCTGCCGTGCAGCCCGCCGGCCCGGAGCCGACGATCAAAACTTTGCTGGAATGTCGCTCAGCCATAGATTTCCTCGGTCAAAAAAGCACGCGAATAAGCCCTTCACGACACCACATTTCGCCGCGCCGGATCAAGACATCACGGTAGAGTATCGATAAGGCATCCCTCGGCCGCAGACCGGGGATTGAGTCTTGGGCAATAAGTAACCATTCAATAGACGGATCGCAAGCATCGCCTGGGAAGGTAACAAGCCGTTTGCCGGATCGGGGTGCATTGTAATAATGTTGCGCGACAACAGGGATGGGAGCGACGCTTCGATGTCGCGTGTAAAGCTCGACGATATTGACAAGCGAATTTTGGTCGATTTGCAAGACAACGGCCGAATCACCAATGTGGAATTAGCGAGACGGGTCGGCATTTCGGCGCCGCCATGCTTGCGCAGGGTCCGGGCGCTGGAAGCGGCGGGATACATTCGCGGCTATCACGCGGACCTGGACGAGGAACGGCTTGGCTACGGGGTTACCGTGTTCGCGATGGTCGGACTGGATAGCCAGGCCGAGGTCGATTTGCATACATTCGAGGAAACCGTGCGGTCCTGGCCGATGGTGCGCGAATGCAACATGCTCGCCGGTGAATCGGATTTCATTCTAAAAATCGTTGCCAAGGATTGGGATGCCTACCAGCATTTCGTGACTGAACAGCTGACCACGGCACCACACGTGGCGCATGTGAAATCGTCACTGTCCTTCAGAACCTCGAAACGCGCACCGGGCGTGCCACTCGGCGTTATCGACTAGAGCAGTTCTCGATCATACGGAAACGTATGGTCGAGAACTGCTCTAGTTGTACATAACCTCGATCAGTTCGTAGCTTTTGTGGCCACCGGGTGTCTCCACATCGACACTGTCGCCCGCCTCTTTGCCGATCAGGGCGCGTGCCAACGGCGAGGTTATGGAAAGCCGCCCACGCTTGATGTCGGCTTCGTCGGTGCCGACGATTTGGAAAGACGATTCTTCGTCGGTATCCTCGTCCGCCAAGTGGACCGTGGCGCCGAACTTGACGGAACCGCCCGACAGTTGGCTGACGTCAATGACATCGGCACGACGGAGTTTGTCGCCGATCTCAATCACACGGGCTTCGACGAAGCTCTGGCGTTCTTTGGCCGCGTGATACTCGGCATTTTCGGACAAATCACCGTGTTCGCGGGCTTCCGACAAAGCTTGAATAATCGAAGGGCGTTCGACCGTCTTCAGCATCTTCAATTCTGCTTCGAGGCTCCGAAAGCCCTCTCCGGTCATCGGAATCTTTTCCATGGTGGTGTCCTAGTCTAACTTCGCGGGCGGAGCCTTGCTCCGCCCATAGCGTCGCATGGGTTCAACACAAAACACGAGCCCTTAACTGTATGATTGCAAAGGCGCCACTTCAAGACCGCTTGACGCCAATTTGACGATTGCCATGACGGCGGCTTTTGCGCCGGCAATGGTGGTGTAGTAGGGAATGCCCTGCGTCAACGCGGTCCGACGCAGAGCATAAGAATCGCGGATTGCCTGGGCGCCGCCGGTGGTATTGATAACCAGCTGAATGTCGCCATTTTTCATGGCATCGACAATATGAGGGCGACCTTCGAGCACCTTGTTGATATGGCTAACATTTAGTCCGGCCTGAATCAGTGCCGATGCGGTTCCGCCGGTAGCAACAATGCTGTAGCCGCGGGCGATCAATTGCCGCGCCGGTTCAATGACGGATTCTTTGTCGCGATCCTTGACCGAAATGAACACCGTACCGGACCGCGGCAAGTCGACGCCGACGGCCAATTGCGATTTTGCGAAAGCGCTGGCGAAATCACGATCCAAGCCGATGGCTTCTCCGGTCGATCGCATTTCCGGACCGAGAATGATATCCACGCCGGGAAATCGACCGAATGGAAAAATCGCCTCTTTTACCGCCACATGCGATAGTGTTCGGTCTTTCAACTGGAAGTCCGACAACGCTTCTCCTGCCATGACCCGGCTGGCGATCTTTGCGACTGGCAGTCCTGTGGTTTTCGCCACGAACGGTACCGTACGAGAGGCGCGCGGATTGACTTCCAAAATATAGACCGAGTCGTCCTTAACCGCATATTGCACGTTCATCAAGCCGACAACGTTTAAGGCTTTTGCTAATAGGCAGCTCTGCGCCCGGATGTCCTCGATTACCGCCGCCGAGAGCGAATGCGGCGGCAGGCTGCAGGCCGAGTCGCCCGAATGGATGCCGGCTTCCTCGATATGTTCCATGATGCCCGCAATGTGCACGGTTTCGCCATCGGCAATGCAATCAACGTCGACCTCCGTGGCGTCTTGGAGGTAGCTGTCGATCAGGACCGGCGCCTCGCCCGAAACTTGAATGGCTTCGGCCATGTACCGTTCCAGCCCGGCCATGTCATGAACGATTTCCATGGCCCTACCGCCCAACACGTAGGACGGGCGGAGCAATACCGGGAAACCGATGGCTTCCGCCTTTTCCTTGGCCTCAGGCAAACTTCGGGCAATGGCGTTGGGCGGCTGCTGGAGCTGTAGCTCCGTCAGCAGGCGTTGGAACCGCTCGCGGTCTTCTGCCAGATCGATGGCATCGGGCGACGTGCCCAGGATAGGCACGTTCGCCGCCTCAAGCGCTTGCGCGAGCTTCAGCGGGGTTTGTCCGCCGAATTGTACGACCACGCCCAGCAGCTTGCCGGCCGATTGCTCGACGTGCACGATTTCTAGCACGTCCTCATCCGTCAACGGATCAAAATAAAGCCGGTCTGAAGTATCGTAATCCGTCGACACGGTCTCGGGATTGCAATTGATCATGATGGTTTCGAAGCCGGCCTCCGAAAGTGCGAATGCGGCATGGACGCAGCAATAGTCAAATTCGATGCCTTGGCCGATCCGGTTCGGGCCACCGCCCAGAATAATGATCTTGTCGTGCCCGCTCGGCCGCGCCTCGCACTCGCTTGGATTGATACCGTTGCCTTCATAGATGCCGTACATGTAAGGCGTTTGGGCTTCGAATTCGGCGGCGCAGGTATCGATGCGCTTATAGACCGGCGTGACTCCCAATTCACGCCGCCGTTCGCGAACCGTATCGGCGGTAAGGCCGCTTAGGTTTGCCAGCCTGGCGTCGGAGAATCCCATTTTCTTCAGCCGGAGCATGGCTGGCATGTCGCTTGGTAAACCGTCCACCTTGATCGCCGCTTCGGCTGCGACCAGATCGCGGATTTGCCGCAGGAACCATGGATCGTAGCGGCAGGCGCTTTGCACCTCGTCGACGTCCAGCCCGTGGCGGAACGCCTGGGCAATAACCAGAATGCGGTCATGTGTGGGCCGCGACAATGCGGCAATAACCGATTGTTTGTCGACAAACTGATCCGGTCCGTCGGCGATCGCGACGTCATCAAGGCCGGTCAAGTCGACCTCCAATGAGCGCATGGCTTTTTGCAGGCTTTCGAGGAAGGTGCCGCCGATCGCCATGGCCTCGCCGACCGATTTCATCGACGTTGTCAGAACGGCGTCGGTGCCGGGAAACTTTTCGAACGTGAACCGTGGAACTTTGGTAACGACATAGTCAATGGTCGGTTCAAATGACGCCGGTGTCACGCCGGTGATGTCGTTGTTCAGTTCGTCGAGCGTATAACCAACCGCGAGCAGTGACGCGATCTTGGCGATCGGAAACCCGGTTGCCTTGGAGGCCAGTGCCGAGGACCGGGACACCCTCGGGTTCATCTCGATGATGACCATCCGGCCATCGTCCGGATTGACCGCGAATTGAACGTTCGAGCCGCCGGTGTCGACACCGATCTCGCGCAACACCGCGATCGAGGCGTTGCGCATGATTTGGTATTCTTTGTCGGTCAAGGTCAGTGCCGGCGCCACGGTGATCGAATCGCCGGTGTGCACGCCCATCGGATCGACGTTTTCGATCGAACACACGATGATGCAATTGTCAGCCTGGTCGCGCACCACCTCCATTTCGAATTCTTTCCAACCGAGGACCGATTCCTCTACCAGCACTTCGGTGGTTGGCGATGCTTCCAAGCCACCGGAAACGATCCGTTCGAACTCCTCGCGGTTATAGGCGATGCCGCCGCCGGTACCGCCAAGCGTGAAGGACGGCCGAATGATTGCCGGTAAGCCGATTTCCATCAATCCCTGGTGGGCTTCCGCCATCGAGTGGGCAACGGCGCTTTTCGGCAGATCCAAGCCAATGTTGGTCATTGCTTCGCGGAACAGCGCACGGTCCTCGGCCTTGCTGATGGCTTGCTGGTTGGCGCCGATCAATTCGACGCCATATTCATCGAGAACGCCTTGCTCGGCCAAGGCGATCGCCGTGTTGAGCGCGGTTTGCCCGCCCATGGTCGGCAGCAACGCATCCGGCCGTTCGCGGGCAATGATTTTCGCGACAATTTCCGGCGTAATGGGTTCCACGTACGTGGCGTCTGCGAACTCCGGGTCGGTCATAATGGTCGCCGGATTGGAGTTCACCAGCACGATCCGGTAGCCTTCCGCCTTTAGTGCTTTGCAGGATTGGGTACCGGAATAGTCGAACTCGCAGGCCTGACCGATCACAATAGGTCCGGCACCGATAATCAAAATGGTTTCGATATCGGTACGTTTAGGCATGATGCTCGATCATCTCAACAAAACGCTGGAATAGGTAATGGCTGTCTTGCGGGCCGGGTGATGCTTCCGGGTGATACTGGACGGCAAAAATCGGCTGGCCTTTCGCTTGAAAGCCTTCCAAGGCCCCATCGAATAGAGAAAAGTGCGTCGCTTCCAAATCGCCCGGCAAGCCGTCGGTGCGGACCACGAAACCATGATTTTGACTGGTGATTTCCACCTTGTCTGTGGTCAGGTCCTTGACCGGCTGATTGGCGCCGCGGTGACCCATATGCAGTTTCTCGGTGCTGGCGCCGAGTGCCAGCGCCAGTATCTGATGGCCGAGGCAAATGCCGAACATCGGTTTGCCGGATTCGACCAAAGCTTGGACCGTGGCGATGGCGTGACGGCCCGTGGCCGCCGGGTCGCCCGGTCCGTTGGACAGAAAAATGCCGTCGGGCTTAGCCGCCAATATCTGTTCGGCACTCGCCGTCGCCGGCATTATCGTGGTCCGGCAACCGTGGTCGGCAAGACACCGTAAGATGTTGCGTTTGATGCCGTAGTCGATGGCGACCACGTGGTAGCGCGGATGGGTCAAGCGCGCGAAACCATGACCGATCCGCCAACCGGTTTCGTCCCACTCATATGCCTCCGGAGACGATACTTCCACGGCCAAGTCCATGCCCTCAAGCCCGGGCCAGGCGCGCGCCGCCGCGGTCAATTCTTCGACGTCGAAGCGGCCGTCCGGAGCGTGGCAAAGACTGCCGTTTGGTGCGCCTTTGTCGCGAATCCGCCGGGTCAGCGCCCGCGTATCGATGCCGGCCAAGCCAATCAGGCCGCGGGCCTTCAGCCAATCGTCCAAGGTTTGCGAAGACCGCCAATTCGACGGGTCGGTCATGTCGGTGCGCAGGATGAGCCCGCGCGCCGCGGGTCGGTCAGTTTCATCGTCCTCATCGTTGGCGCCGACGTTGCCGATATGCGGAAACGTGAATGTGATAATCTGTCCCGCATAGGACGGGTCGGTCAGAATTTCCTGATAGCCGGTCATCGAAGTATTGAAGCACACCTCGCCAACGGTCTGGCCGACGGCGCCAATGCCGTGGCCGAACAGTACCGTGCCGTCATCCAAGGCCAACGCGGCTGTCATCCCGCTCGGCGGGGCGCCGGTCCGTGCCTTGGTCGCGTCGGTCATGTAAGGGCTCCTGGGCGGGTCCGGCGGCAAGGTGGCGCGCTCCACGCCGCCGGTCGCGGCGGAACATAAGCAAATCGCGGTTGGGCGTCAAGACTTGTCCGGCAGGAATTATATGTTTTATTTCAGTTAGTTAGGAAAAATTTTCGAATTGCGTACGGCCCATCTTTTTAGTAGAGTCGCGTCTTCTTTGACGGATACAAGCAATTCCTATGTTGCGCGAGCAATTATCTGACTCCTTGAAGACAGCCATGAAGGCCAAGGATCAGCGTAAGGTTTCGACCTTGCGGTTGATTCTGGCGGCACTGAAGGATCGCGAGATTGCCTCCCGGGTCGACGGCGAGGCCGACAATCTGTCCGACGGCGACATTCTGCAGATGTTGACCAAAATGATTCGCCAACGCCGCGACTCGATCAAGATGTACGAAGAAGGCGGCCGTGTTGATCTCGCGACACAAGAACAAGAAGAAATTGCGATCATCGAAGCCTTCATGCCGCGCCAGCTTTCCGATGCGGAAACGCAACAGGCGGCTGAAGCGGTTATTGCCGAACTCGGCGCGGGCAGTCTCAAAGACATGGGTCGGACCATGGCCGAACTGCGCCAACGCTATGCCGGGCAGATCGACCCCGGCAAGGTCAGCAGCATCGTTAAGGCGCTGCTGTCGCAGTAGCGACGGCAACGGCCGCGGCACCTGATCGGGCCAATGGTTGGCTTTTGCCAGGCAGTATCGGCAAGGACAGTGTGGTATGATCACGCTTACTGCGCCGCAGGCGCATTGCGCAGGAACACGAAATGGCGTTGTCGGCGGATTTTCTCGATGAGTTGAAGGCCCGGACGTCGATCGCCGAGGTCGTCGGGCGCAAGGTCGCGTTGCGCCGGGCCGGGCGCGAACATTCCGGCCTGTGTCCGTTTCACAACGAGAAGACGCCATCCTTTACCGTAAGCGAGGAGAAGGGCTTCTTTCATTGTTTCGGGTGCGGCGCCCACGGCAGCGTCATCGATTTCATCATGCGTACCGAGGGCCTTGCCTTTCCCGAGGCGGTGGAGCGGCTGGCGTCGGAAGCCGGCATGACTATGCCGCGGCCCGATCCCGGGCAAAAACAGGCGGCCGATCAGCGCAACCGTCTGGGCGCCGTCATGGAGACCGCAACCGGCTGGTATCAGGCGCAATTGCAGGCCGCGGTCGGTGCCGGCGCTCGCGACTATCTGGCGCGCCGCGGCAGGACTGACAAAGCAATAGCGGACTTCAGAATTGGCTACGCACCGTCCGGTAGTGCGACCCTGAAAGCGTCGATGCTTGAACGCGGCCACAGCGAAGCCGATCTGCTGGAAGTCGGCTTGCTGGCGCACAGCGAAGACCGCGATGAAACCTACGACCGGTTTCGCGATCGCCTGATGTTTCCGATCGCCGATCGTCAAGGCACGGTCATCGCCTTCGGTGGCCGGGCGCTCGGCGAAGCGCGGGCAAAGTACCTGAATTCGCCGGCGACGCCGTTGTTTGACAAGGGGCGGGTGCTCTACAACTTCGCGCGTGCCAGGCCGGCGGCCCTGGAAAGCCGCTCGGTCATCGTTGCCGAAGGCTACATGGACGTCATTGCCTTGGCCGAAGCCGGCTTCGATCATGTCGTCGCACCGCTCGGCACCGCGATTACAGAGCACCATCTCAGTTTGCTCTGGCGTATGGCCGCGGAACCGGTGTTGTGTCTCGACGGCGATAACGCCGGCTGGCGTGCCGGATTGCGCGCCGCTGAACGGGCGTTGGCCGATCTGAAACCCGGCCGGTCGCTACGCTTTGCCTTGCTGCCTGAAGGCGTGGATCCAGATGATTTGGTCCGGCAATCCGGGGCAACGGCGATGCAGGAGGTAATCGGCCGGGCCATGCCGTTGTCGGAGCTGTTGTGGCGACAGTTGGGCCAAGGCCGGTCGCTGGAAACGCCTGAGGATAAGGCGGCCTTCGAGGCCGATATTGGCAAATTGACGGCCCGGATCGGTGACGAAACCGTGCGCAGTCATTATCAGCGCCACTACCGCGACCGCTTATGGCAGGCATTGGGTGCCCATCGGCGCGGCCGAACCAGCCGGACGGGCGCATCGCAAACCGGCCCAGGCCGGCGCCGACGGCCCGAGGCGAGTGCGCCGATCGGGCCGACGGTTCGGGCCAAAAACGTTGCTGGTCAGCTCGCTGGAAACAATCGGGAATTGAGAATATTGAGATTTGTGCTCGCGTTTCCTCATCTCGTCGAATCCCACTTGGAGGCATTGGCGCCGCTAATTTTCAAAGATCCCGAGCTTGACAGGCTATGGAATGCTGTCTTAGAAATCGCCGCGCGTCGTCCTGGCCTTGACTTTGGAGCGCTGCGTGACCAGTTAATCGAAACTGGACGTGCGGGTGCGCTCGAGCTTGTTGCGGGAGCCGATGCCAAGAAACTGGAGCTTACGCGGCAGGCTAACCGTGAATCGCCGGCCGCGGGTCTCCGACAAACTTTGGAACGGTATTTCCGGGATTTGGACTTGGGCCCAGAGTTGCTTAACGCAGAATCAACACTCGCAGACAATTATACCAGGGAGACCTGGGCAAGGTTTCAAGGTGTGCTTCGGGAGAAAGCCGATGCACAAGACATGGATAGTGCGGAACCGGACCGCTTTGGCGAAGAGCCGAAGGCGGACGGTGCCGTTTGACGTATTTCCGTCGGCGCCCGCGCCGATATCGGAATGCTTGGTAAGCTGGAGGTCCCATGGCGACAAAGACGGCTGAAGCCGCTGAAAGCACGGAAAACCGCGAAGACGCGCCGGATGGTCCGCTTTTGGATTTGACCAATCAAACCATCAAAAAGCTAATTGCCAAGGGTAAGGAGCAGGGCTTCGTTACCTACGAAGAGCTGAATTCCGCCCTGCCGCAAGATCAGGTGTCTTCAGAGCAGATCGAAGACACCATGACCATGCTATCGGAGTTGGGCGTCAATGTCGTCGAGGGCGACGAAGCTGAAGAGTCGTCGGACGATAAACCGGCGGCACAGCCGGGGGCTGCCGCCGCGACGACGCAAACCGCCGTTGCGGTCGCAGCGCCGACCACGGAAATCGAGCGAACCGACGATCCCGTGCGTATGTATTTGCGCGAAATGGGATCGGTGGAGTTGCTATCCCGCGAAGGCGAAATTGCCATCGCCAAACGGATCGAAGCGGGCCGCGAAAAGATGATTGGCGGCATTTGTGAATCACCGTTGACGATCGGCTCGATCGTGCATTGGCGCGATATGATCGTGAACGGCGACATGCTGCTCCGCGACATTATCGATCTGGATGCGACCTTCGGGGCGACAATCGAGCCAAATCGTGATGCCAACGGCGCCAATCCTCTGGCCGCGAACACCAATGCGGCCGTAGCGCCACCGGCCGCCGCTGCCAACGGGTCTGATCCGTCAGCCGCCGAGCCGGCCGAAAAAGCCGCCGAAGAGCCGGCCAAGACCAATGGCGCGGCCGTCGAGGAAGGCAAAGAGGCCGAAGAAGGCAAAGAGGAAGGCAAAGAGGACGACGACGAAGACGATGACGATTTCGACGATGGCGGTATGTCGCTGGCGGCCATGGAGGCGGAACTCCTGCCGCCGGTGCTGGAGACGTTCGACGCCATTGCCAAGCTGAACAAGCGGCTGAACAAGCAGCAAGAAAACCGCATCATGGCGGCGCTAAAGGGCGAGGAAATCTCGCCTCGCACCGACAAGACCTATCACAAAACCAAAGAGGAAATGGGCGTTTTGGTTCAGACCGTGCGCCTCAATAACCTGCGCATCGAAGGCTTGTTGGAAGAGCTCTACATCCACAACAAGAGCTTGCTTGGGCTGGAAGGACGCCTGTTGAGGCTGGCCGAGCGCTTCGGCGTCAGCCGGCAAAGTTTCCTTGAGCATCATATCAGCCACGAACTTGAACCGAATTGGCTGCGTCGGGTTTCCCGGCTCAAGGCCAAGGGCTGGAAGGAATTCTCCAAGGCCGAGAAAGAACAGGTCAAGAATATCCGCAACGACATCGCCGTCGTCTCGGCCAGCAGCGGCCTCACAATCGGCGAATTCAAACGCGTCGTCGCGACCGTGCAATCGGGTGAGCGCGAGGCCAGCCGAGCCAAGAAGGAAATGGTTGAAGCCAACCTTCGGTTGGTGATTTCGATCGCCAAGAAATACACCAATCGCGGCCTGCAGTTCCTTGACCTGATCCAGGAAGGCAATATTGGCTTGATGAAGGCGGTCGATAAATTTGAATATCGCCGCGGCTACAAGTTTTCGACCTATGCGACCTGGTGGATCCGCCAGGCGATCACTCGGTCGATCGCCGATCAGGCCCGCACCATTCGTATTCCCGTGCATATGATCGAAACCATCAACAAGTTGGTGCGAACGTCACGTCAGATGCTGCATGAAATCGGCCGCGAGCCGACGCCGGAAGAACTCGGCGAGAAACTCGGCATGCCGCTCGAAAAAGTGCGCAAGGTTTTGAAGATCGCCAAGGAGCCGATCAGCCTGGAGACGCCGATCGGCGATGAAGAGGATAGCCACCTCGGTGATTTCATCGAGGACAAAAACGCCATTCTGCCGCTGGATTCGGCCATTCAGTCGAACCTGCGCGAAACCACGACCCGGGTTCTGGCGTCGCTCACGCCGCGTGAAGAACGGGTACTGCGCATGCGCTTCGGCATCGGTATGAATACCGATCACACCCTCGAGGAAGTCGGTCAGCAGTTCTCCGTCACCCGCGAACGCATCCGTCAGATCGAGGCAAAGGCACTGCGCAAGCTGAAACACCCGAGCCGCAGCCGCAAACTCCGGAGCTTTCTCGACAACTGACGCGACCGGCCGGGCAGGTGCTGCGAGAACCATGCTTCCACCACCGCCGCCGGCTTGCTATAAACGCGCCGAGCCGTCGTGGCATGGGCCTGTAGCTCAACTGGTTAGAGCCGGCCGCTCATAACGGTCTGGTTGCAGGTTCGAGTCCTGCCGGGCCCACCACCCACCCGTGCCGATCTGTTCCACCAAACTTCTCATTGACAAATACCGCTGAACTGAGCGGTTTCTGCGGCATATGGGGGACATTTACTGTCGCGAGAGACGCTTTGATTTGGCGGCTAGTGGCGTATTCCGCAGAAAGTCTCTAACCGTCGACTTGTGTCACCAAACCGTTCAAGGGGCAGGGCTGGTTGTGCGGTCGAAGCCAAGCAATCGGCGTTGCTGGTCCCATGCGTGAGGAAGCCGCGGCAGGCGTTTCAGTTTTTCCGTGGTCAACTCACACGGTTGGCGGCCAGCTAATATCGCCTCGACAATGTCAGGGGCCAGAAACGCCAACGGCAGAAAACGACTGACATCACCCTCATCCATGGCTTCATGGCTGGCGATCTCTCGGATCGTCATTGGCTCCTTTGCGGTAATCCGTTTGAACCATCCGTGCGCGCGGGCGATCAGGTCAATCAAAGCCTCGTCGACCATGGTCGGACTATTGGCGGCCAACACGATCTTGGTCTCGACACCACGCCGGCGTAACGCGATCGGCCGTTCGATGACGGCGTAGGCATCTTCGCTGTCCATGCAGTCGTGGTCGAGGCCCGCACGCTTCCATAACGGGCCCCGGTCGATCTCAATTCGAACCCGTGAAGCGTGAACCTCGATTCGATGGACTAAAGTGCGAGCATATTGCTCAACCTCGGGCTCTGTCGCCTGTTCAAGGAGAGTTGCCAGTTCCAGGCCGGCGCGACGGACACGATCAAGATCAGCCGCGGTAGGATTGTCGGCGGCCAAGTCTTTCACCAGGCACGCACCGTCGCGCAGGAACTCAGCAAGCGACATGAGGATAATTTGGTCGAGCGTCTGGGCCGGAATTCGCCAACCTTTATCCGTCTTGTGTCGGTCGTGAATGAGCGGCTTGGATACATAGTAATAATACCGTCGGCCGTTCTTGTTGGCATGTGTCGGACATAACCGTTGGCCAGCGTCATCGAAGACCTGTCCCGTCAGCAAATTGGTCTGATGACCATTGAGCGGGCTTCGCCGGGTAGAGGCGTGGTCGTGAAGCTGGAAGCGCACCGCGTTCCAGGTTTCACGATTGACAATGGCATCATGCCGTCCCGGATAAGTCCGACCTTTGTGCGCGATTTCACCAACGTAAATGGGGTTATGCAGCAACTGATAGAGATGGCCGCGGCTGAACGGCCTGCCGCCAGTCTGCCGGAATTTCACCGTCCGTCTCTTGGTCATGAAGGCTCGGCGGTCGGCTTCTTCCTTGAGAGCGCGAACCGTGCCGAGGCGAAGGTAAATGTCGAACAACGAGCGGACGGTTTCGGCCTCGGAGCGGTTGATGACCAGCTTTTTCTCGCGAACATCGTAACCCAGCGGCGGCAGGCCGCCCATCCACAGACCTTTCTTCTTGGAGGCGGCAATCTTGTCGCGGATGCGCTCGGCGGTGACCTCGCGCTCGAACTGCGCAAAGGAAAGCAGCACGTTCAATGTCAAGCGCCCCATGGAATTGGCGGTATTGAACTGCTGGGTGACGGAGACGAAGGATACGCCCTTGCGGTTCAAGGCTTCGATGATCTTGGCAAAATCCATGAGCGATCGCGTCAACCGATCAACCTTGTAAACCACGATCAAGTCGACGGTGCCCTTTTCAATGTCTGCCAATAGGATCTGCAAGGCCGGGCGATCCATAGAACTCCCGGACAGCCCGCCGTCGTTATAGTGTTTTTTCAGAGCGCGCCAGCCCAGTCCCGATTGCGATCGAATGAACGCTTCACTGGCTTCACGCTGGGCATCGAGGCTGTTGAAGTCTTGCTCCAATCCGTCTTCGGAAGACTTGCGGGTATAGATGGCGCAACGGATCCGCTTGCTCATAGCCCGAAGAACCTTGGACCGGACCATCGGGCTCCGGTGATCGCCCGAGCGACATGGGAGAGAGACGAATAGGAATGGCCGTTCCATCGGTAAGCGCTTTCGACTACGTCAACGATGTAGGTGCGGCCGTGCCATTCTCGAATGAGCCGCGTGCCCGGGGCCGGTGATTTGGATTTCTTGGCGGGTGCGGATTGCCTGGTCGTTTTGGCTTTGCCGTTCTCCCTCCGGTTCAGTTTGCGGCGTGTGGCCGACGTCAACGGTCCGAACGCCTTTGATTGCATAGTGTAGGCGCAGGCGTATTCGAGCAGCCGGCGGCTCATTGCCTTGGGCGGTGGCCGGCCATGGGCAGCGATCCAATGGTCGATCAAATCGCTGCGGGCGAGGGTCGGTATCAGGTGCAGACGGTCTCGAACTGCCGCTTTATTTTGGGCATTTCTGATAGCCATTCTCCTTTGACAAAATGGTCGGACGATTGGGTCAACGCGCAGGGACAGTGACGCTCTGTTGGGTGGCGAAGTCCAGCCGATTGTGGCGGGAAATCGTGAGTTGGCGAGACGGCCCGGCGATCAAATATCGCCAATGAAGTATTTGTGCTGAGGCCGGTTTTGCGACCAGTCCAGCAGCTGCGATAAGGAATCAACCTGATCGTCATGGCGGCCATGAGGAAAAGCTAAAATCTCTACTTTGAAGTCGTCGAGCCAGGGCGCCGCCCGCGGCAGATGAACCTGCCCCGCCTCGATGACCGCGGACTGTGCCGCCATTCTCATGACCTTGTCGCCATGAGGCCTGTATGCGATCGGATTCGGAACACCGTAATCGCTGAGCTCGTTGAGTTGTTGTATCAGGCCCGTGCCGGAGGCGGCGTCTTCGATCAACAGCGTTTTCACCTTGCGTTGCTGTGCTAGATCGATGACAGCCTTCTTGAGTGCCGGGAACTCCAGGCGCTTGCGGAAGACATCGAGAAGATAATAGTTCTTTCCGGCGACGAACCAGGTTGTGCAAACGCTGTAGTCGGCGAGCTCGGTCGCCTTTGATGCCGTGTCCCAGGATTGCACGATCTTGCCGCCATGGGTTCCGGCTGGAAGGGTGTCATAGGGCTGGAACCAGTCCCATTTGATCATATTGCCGGTTTCGGGAACCGGCCGTTGCTGGTATTGGGCGCTGAAGTTGAAGCTGCCGATCGTGGATTTGATCTGCTCCAGAACTGGCAATGGCTCGCGCTGCTCGTCGAGTGCAGCACCCATCTTCCGTTCAATCCTGCGTCCATCCGAGAGCAGGAACACTTCGTCCCGCTCGGCAATGGCCGGCAAGTCGATATGGGTCCAGTGTTCCTTTTCCAAAACATGGGCGACAAGGTCGTCCATGTGCAGGCGCTGCATGATCAGGATGATGACGCCGTCGCGCTTGCTATTGAGACGGCTGTAGAGGGTGCCGTCATACCATTGCTTGGCGGCAGCTCGCTGCGACGCTGACATCGCTTCCAGCGGTTTGACCGGATCGTCGATGATGAGGATGTCGGCACCAAGCCCGGTCAAGGTACCGCCGACGGAGGTGGCATACCGGAACCCGCCGGCCGTGGTCTCTAGCCGGTCATCGGTGGCGCGTTTGATTTGGGTTCCTGGAAACACCCGGCGGTACCAGTCGCTCATCATCACGGAGCGGCAATCGCGTGCCATCTTGGTCGTGAGATCACTGCTGTAACTGGCGGCGATGATGCTGCAAGATGGATTGATGCCAAGGGCGTAGGCGGGAAAGGCGACCGAGGCACAGATCGATTTCAGATTGCGTGGCGGCATGGTGATGATCAATCGCTTTGTGTCACCACGAATGCAGTTATTTAGGGCGTCAGCGACCACGTCGATATGCCAGTTATGACTATATCGGTCGCCGGCTGAGACCGTTTGGAAAGCCCTGGCGATGAATATATCGAAATACGGTCGACATCCTGCGTCGAGTATGGCGCGTTTGGACGGCTGAATCATTGATCGTCCTCCACTTGTTGTTTGAGTAAAGGATCGGCTTTGATCCGTTCCTTCAGCAGGCTGTAGGCTTCCTCATCCTCCTCCGATAGCGGTAACACATCGTGCCCGATGTTTTCGTCATTCTCGGTATCGTGTTTGCCGACCAGTTCGAAAAGCATTCGGGTGGCACGCATGTCGCCGGCCAGGACTTTGTTCATGAGCGTCTTTATTGCAGCTTCAAGCTTAGTCATGACCAGGGCCTGACCATTCTCGACGACGCGGACTTTCATTGTCAGTTCCTCGATAAGTTGGGTTTTGAAGTTCTTGGAACCCTTAGACCGGCCTCTTGGATTACCGGATTGACCAGGCTTGAACCGGGTGGTCTTTGGCGGTTTGCCAAAGCCGACCTCGTAGTCGCGTTTTCGCTCAGCCATTGGCTTGGGCCTCCTTCTCGATTTGAGGTGATGGTTGCGATGATTCCATGGCAGCGGTCGATCGCCGACGCTGCTCGAATGTTTGCCCAGTGCCGGTATGCCGTGCCTCGGCGCCTGTCATCCGTTGCCAGCGTTCAATGGTGACATCGATGAAACGGGGTTCGATCTCGAGGATGCGGGCGGAACGGCCTGTGCGTTCAGCGGCAATCAAGGTTGTGCCGGATCCGCCGAAGGGATCGAGGATAATGTCGCCGCGGTTGGAGCAATCCAAGATTGCATCGGCGACCATTGCGGTCGGCTTGACGGTGGGGTGCATGGCGAGCGCTTCGACGCCTTCATCGGTCAGGGCGTTGACACCGGGATAGGCCCAGAGATTGGTGCGGTTGCGGCCGTAGCGCCCAAGATCGACGTTGTTGACGTGGGGCGCTTGACCATTCTTAAAGACGCAGACCAGCTCATGCTGCGATCGAAAAAGCGATCCCATTCCACCGCGGCCTTTGTCCCATACGCAAATGTTCTTCAGTTCCGAATAGATAGCCTGACCTGCAGCAAGTAGAGGCAAGAGATGGCGCCAGTCCATGCAAATAAAATGCAGGGCGCCGTCGAGGCTGACTTCAACCATGTTCGCCATGGCACGCGAGAGGAAGTCACCGAATTCGTCGTCGGTCATCTCGCCTGATGCCATGGCAAAGTTGTCGTGGGTGTTTCTGCCGAGGCCGGAGACATGGCCCGGGATCTCGACATTAAAAGGCGGATCTGTGAACACCGTTCGTGCAAGGCAGCCGGCCATGACTAACTCGTAGGCCCGGCGATCCCTGGCATCGCCGCAATGCAGGCGATGATCACCTAACGCCCACAGATCGCCAATTCGCGCGACGACGGATGCGTCGGGGTCGAGGATCGGTACCTCATCCTGGTCAGTGTCTTCTGCCCCCAAGCCTTCGATCAGCAGATCGATCTCCGCCGTCTCGAAACCGGTCAGGGTGATGTCGAAATCGAGATCCAGTACCGACAGTTCTTGGAGTTCGATGGCGAGGATCTCTTCATCCCAACGGGCCAGTTCAGCCAAGCGGTTGTCGGCGATGACGAAGGCGCGGCGTTCGGCCTTGTTTAGATGATCGAGGCGGATGGTCGGCACTTCCGTCAAGCCGAGCGACACGGCGGCCGATACGCGGCCATGGCCGGCGATGACGACGTTGTCGCCATCGACCAATACCGGGTTGATGAAACCAAACCGCTGAATGCTACGGGCGATCTGGCGGACCTGCTTTTTTGAATGGGTGCGGGCGTTGCGCGGGTTCACTTGCAGGCAATCGAGGCGCCGCTTCTCGATTTTCTCAGAAAGAAACGGTGAAACACCGCTTATAGAGCTAGCGGACGCACGGGTGGCATTATGACTGACGGTCATTGCGGATTCCTATTGAAATGACAGCGGGACAAGGAGGAGGTCAGGCAGCCGAACGGTAGGTTCGGCATCATCGGCAGCGGAGAGGGCAACGCATAGCGGTGCCAGCCGCCGAATTCGGTCGACGTTCTAGATCGTGATGGTGCTTGGGCGGAGTAGACTCAGACGCGGTTGCACCGAGGGCGAAGTCGGTTCATGGAAATCCGCCCGGAAAAACAAAAAGCGCCCGGGTATCTCCGGACGCACCGAATCGATCGTTGATTTCGCAGCACACATAGCACGCTCGAGGGTTATTCGTCAAACACTTAGAAAATGCCGTCTGTGCATCGGCCAATGGCGGTTCGTCGATAATTTGATAGTACCGACGGCGCGACATCCGAGTAGTCCATCGCGAAAGGCGGTGGATGCCAGCAGACTGGATGCTCGTCAGGCTCATAACCTGAAGGTCGTAGGTTCAAATCCTACCCCCGCAACCACCTTTATAGAACTGGCCGCCTCTTCACTGAGCGTGGCCTTTTTGCTGTCATGGCCGAGTTCGACCATGGCGGCGATTTTGCCGACGAGTTCGATCTCGAAGCCGGACTCCGTCGGGTGGACGATCACCGCCTCGACGAGATCGCGAAGGCTGTTGATCGCCTCATCACGGTTCTGCGGGTTGCGGAAGGCGTCGTGCAGTTTGGCGACTTTGTGGCGATAAACGTCGGCCAGGTTGGGGTGGAGGCGCAGCGGTGTCTTGGGCGACGATGCGATCAAATCCTCCAACTCGTCCTTGCGGGCTTCGAGTTCCTCTAGCTTTTGCTTCAAGCCTGCAGTCCGAAGGCCATCTGCAATGGCGTCGATCAGGCCGCTCAGCCGGCGGGTGACGACGCCAAGCTCCCGTTCCCGCATAATCCGCTCCGCGTTTTGGTTGCCGGATTGGCGGTTTACTTCCTCGTTGAACGCGGTAATGAACTGGGCGACATGATCGGGTTGCATGAGGTGGGACTTGAGTGGTTCGAGAACCAAGCCTTCGAGTAGCGGACGGCGGATGCTGCGCGTGTTTGAACAGGTGCCACGGCCGCGCGCGGCCGAACATGCAAGGTAGTCTTTGCCGGCCGGTGCGAGACCGCCGCCGCAGACGCCGCATCGGGCGAGGCCCGACAACAGATGGCGTGGTCGGCGGTGCTCCCAGAACCGGCTTTGCCGGATCTTTGTTGCCGTCGGACCCTGGGCGATTATTTGCTGTCGTGACTTGACCTTCTGCCAGAGGGCGTCGTCGACGATGCGCAAATCTGGAACCGGCTCGACGATCCAATCTTCCGAAGGGTTGATTCGGGAGAGGCGTTTGCGGGTTATCGGATCCTTGACATAGCGCAATCGATTCCAAACCAGACGACCAACATATAACTCGTTGTTCAGGATGCCGGTACCGCGCGTCGCGTGACCGCGAATTGCGGTATCGCGCCATTCCAGTCCGCGCGGTCCGAGCACGCCTTCACGGTTCAGTTGCTTGGCGATCGTCCGGGGCGAGGCGCCCTTGGCAAAGTCGTTGAAGATGCGGCGAACAATGGTGGATTCAGCCTCATCGACGGTTCGGCCGCCGCGAACCGGTTCGCCATTTGGGCTGGCTTCTCTGATGATCCGATAACCGTAAGCTATGCCGCCGGCGGAACGGCCGGCGCGCACTCGGCCTTCAAGGCCGCGCCGGGTCTTCTCGGCCAGATCCTTCAAGAATAATGCGTTCATCGTGCCTTTGAGACCGACATGCAGTTCGTTGATCTCGCCTTCGGTGAGCGTGACGATCTGAATGCCGTTGAAGGAAAGTTGTTTATAGAAACCGGCAATGTCCTCCTGGTCGCGGGACAGCCGGTCGAGGGCTTCGGCGACCACGATATCGAAAGCGCCTGCGCGGGCATCCGCCAAGAGCTTTTGATAGCCGGGCCGCAGGACTTCGGCGCCACTCATCGCGCGATCGCTATAAACTTCGCCGGGGGTCCAATCCTTCGAACCGATAAAGGCGCGACAGCGGCGGATCTGGTCTTCGACCGACGCTTCCCGTTGCCGGTCGGTGGAATAGCGGGCGTAGATAACGGCGCGGGTCATGACGGCCTCCCTGTTTTACGATTTTGGTCGAAGCGTTTACGCAGGGCGACGATGTTTTGCTGATGCAGCCGTCCGGCCTCGATCGCTTTCGCTTGATTGTAATACGCTTCGGTGGTGGCGAGCGAGCTGTGACCGAGAATGGCCGCGGCCATGCGCACGTGGCCGGGATCCTCGATTGCGATCGAGGTGGCGGCGGCGTCGCGGAAACGATGCGGATTGATTCGCTCGCCGAAGAGCTGCTCCGTTACTTTGACGATCCTGCGGTAGAGTGCGGTCTCGTTCATGGCCACACCATATTGGTTGATCCAGAGCCGACGGCTCTGCCGCTCACCCAATAGGAAGATGCGATCATGCTCCAGATAGCGGCGCATAGGGGCTATCAGATCCTCGGGCACAGCAAACTCGAGATGGCGGTGCGTCTTAGTCTCGTTGGCGGTGAAGACAAGATGGTAGTCATTGTCGACCTCGACCAGATGTCTGCCGATCTCGATCATCGCCAGGTTCTTTAAACGGATGGGTCGAGCGGCGAGCAGGGCGATTGTCAACCCGTCCCGGATCTGGACAGCGTATCGGAGAGGTTCCAGGACGACAGGCGGAACGGCATCCTCGATCAGCTCAAGGGCGGCGTCGTAGATCAATGTGCTTGAGAGGACCCGTTTGGACGTCCGTTCATGATCGGCGCGGACGTAAAGTCGCTTGACCAAATGGTGCAGCCATCCCCAGTCCCGATCCGGTGCCATCAACCGCATCACCACGACCAGGTCGACGGCATAGCCGGCGATCGTAAACGGGGCGAGACCTTTTAAGTTCTCCAGATAGGCCCCGACATTAGCACGAGTGATCCGGTCTGCCGGCATTGCCGGTGCATCGAGACAATTGGACCGGTCGAGAAAATCGAGCCATCGGCCATAAGATTTGCGGCGCTTTTCCTCGGTGGCCGGTCGCCAATGGGCGGCGGGACCGGACTCGTCGAGCGGGTCGCCGGTTTGCACCATCTCCCGCCATGCTGTTTGGTCCTGCGCAGGCCATTCTTCAAACTTGAGCCGGCACGGCGCGCGGTCCATGCCTTTGGTCATTGTTCTACCTTCGGTTTTTTGCGACGCCGCAAGCGCCGGCCGGCAAAGCCGGTGCGGTCCCTCAATGCCAGTATCTCATTGTCGAAATGCCTGGCTGCGGCCATGCTCTCCAAGCCGGTGTAGGCCTGGGTCGTCGTCTCCATCGACTTGTGGCCGAGCACCCGGCGGACGACTTCGTATGCGCCGGGATGAGCATCGAGATAAAGCTTGGCCGCGATGTGCCGGAAGAGGTGCGTGTTGACGGCGAGTCCGGTCAGCCGGAAGACGTGCTTGGATATCTGCTGCGACAGAATGTGTTGCCGTTTGTGGGTTTGGCCTGTCCGGCCCGGAAAAAGGAAAGAGTTGGCAACTGGCGCCAATCGGGTCTGGTAGTGGTCAAGGTACCGCCGCAGCAGCTTGACGCTGTCCGCCAGCAGCTCGACTTCCAGATCTTGGCGGTTCTTTACCTCAGTGCGGTCAATGACCAGGTGGCAGACGCCGTTGCGGGCCGAGCGAGAGAAATGGAAATGCCGGTCGATCCGGAGGCTGGCGAGGTTGCGCAAACGGATCGGACACATCAGGAGGAGTTCAACGGCGACGGCGATCTGGGCTAGCACCGCGGCTTGGCGGTCACCCTTCGGGCGGCGATCGGCCTCGGCCATCAACCGTCGCGGCATCGTCAGTAATAGGCCGATGCTCCGGTCGTCATCAAATTGTCGGAGTCGTTCGCGGTTCTGTTCGGACAGGCCACCACGCTCAGTCGCCAGTCTGCGCCCGATCTTCTTCAGTTCGGTCAACTGCTCGGCGTCGACCTTCGAGTGGTGTGCGGCGATCGAGATCATAGTACGGGCCAGCCCGTGGATGGCGCCGGAGGTTTGTCCACCATTCCGATCAAGATGAAATCGCAAGGCGTCCCGAAAGTGGTCGAGCTTGACCAGATAGCCAAGGTCGACGATCGCGTCGATCGCGTGGCCGCGTTCGACCAGCGCTGTGGCGAAGCGCCGGATCTGCGCTTGACGGTGCCGGATCGTGTCCGGTGCGAAGGGCCGAAGCGGGCCATCTTCGGCCATCAGGTCATGGCCGGAGACACGAACGATGAAGTGGTCTACATCGGCTTGAAACGAAGCCGGAAAAGTTGCAAAGGGCAGGGCGTAATCCTTGCGATCGTTGGTCGTGGTGAGCCGCTGTTGCGGCCAATCGGGTATGGTGTCGACGGCTTGGTTCCAGAGCTTGACTGCGTACTTCGTGGTCCAATCCGGATTCTTGACGAAACTCTCTTCGACCAAAGAAAACCGAAACCGGTCCATTACGGCATCGGATACGGCGTCCGGGCCAACACCGACGGCCGAACAAAAATGCATGAACCTGGAAAGGTTCCAGCGCATACGGTCAACGTAGATTCGATCCATCAACGCCTGCCATTGTGGTAGGAACGGAGCCAGATGCGGTCGTTTTGCATCGACGAGGCCGAGATGCCGGAAGGCGAAACTGACATCGCTTTTGATATTGCTCCATCGCTTTGCGCTGAAGTCCATGTGGTGCGGATGGAAACCTTCCAGCCTGTTCCGTAACCAACGGTGTGATGCTGGCACCTGTTCCGGCGGTCGGCCAACCGCCTTGGCCATGGCGGTCAGCGCCGATCGCAGATCCCGTCGACGGGTCGGTGCGAGCTGATCATCGCTGACAATTTGATCGATGGCCTCAGCGAGTGTCGGTGTTCCTGGCGGCAGATAGGCGAAGACTGCCGATAGTGCGGCTACGCTTAAAGATTGGTCGGTCATCGGGCTTCTCCTAATGTTGACATGAGCGGCCTCGGGAAGACACGGCAGGACAGGAGGTGACATTCGGGAACACACATACCATGGATCTCAAGGAAATCCCGCGCATACGTCTTCCCGACAAGGCCATAACCCATTGACAACACTGGACAACAACGGACAGGGTCTACCATGCTTCCAGGTGCTCTTTCAGAAGCTGATCCAGGTCGATTGGTCGGACCCGGAGCAGCCGGCCAAGCCGAATGACGGCCAGATCACCGGCGTCAATCCAGCGTCGTACGGTGCGTTCCGAGACCTGGCAGCGCTCGGCCACCTGACCCACCGTCAACAACGGATCAGACGAGTCGGAATGGCGCTGTCTCATTGGTTAGACTTTGGCAGTGTGGCGCTCATTGCACCGGCACAAGTCAAGGAGTCGGTAAGCCAGGACTGTGCCGCCGAGCGCCCCAACAGCTGCACCAAGTCATGAAGTTGGTTCGCGCGACATTCGTTTCCTGTTGACTGTGATGTTGCGCCAATGGTGGTGGAAGTCAGCGAAATTTGATCGCTCATGTGGTCGTTCCGGATTATCAGAGACGCTCGTCGCGTCTAACCCGAAACTAATGCATGGAGAGTTGGCCATGCACGACCGGTTGGCCAACTTTAAGATAATTATTTGATCGTGGCGACGATCCGGCGGAGGTGCCGGACACTATAGGTCTTCTTGTTGCCTTCGACGTCTCTATATTGACATAGGTTACGATGATCTTTGAGCAGTTGCTTGGCTATCCGATTGTTGGATATTGATGGGTCTTTGCGGCGCATTTCGCGAACAACGGGCGAGATAGCGTTTACGAGATCCGCTTGGCGTTCTTGAGCTTTCTTGTTCGTGCGTATCCCCCCTTGACGAGCGCTATCTTTTTGACGGCGACCAAATTCAGCATCGCTCTGCAGATCGAGTGTCTTTTGACCGTCAGCGAAAACACCAGTTGATGATGCGCTGCGGCCTTCCTCGGCCTTTTGATCGCCTCGTCCCAGTTGCCGGACAGCCACCGCGCATAACGAGGTCTCGCCGAACTCGGACAGGCTCTCCGCGATATGTGTCGTAAGAGCGGCCCGCGCCGTCTCGAAATCCGTTATCGGTTGTTTCTTCATTATGCCCATCAAATTGGATCCTTGAGCGCGCTTTGGTCATTCGAAACGTGCTTCTACCACGATTCGCCGAGGCACGTGCGCAAAGTCCAGAACAGGTCAAGAAACAGCCATTCAGAACTGAAAGTGATCCGTGTAATGTTGATCGCTAAGTGGATCGTCGTCGATCAATTGTTGCAAGACAGCAAAGTTGGATGGTCAATCGCTTACCGATCGGGAAGGACAATCTGGACATGACGTCTCGGAGCTACGGGGAACCAATAGCAACATTGCTGACCTATGGGGCAGTGGACAATCGCCGCCGCAATGCGCCCTGGCCCGAATACAAGGAGCTTGGATTCAATCAGGAGCATGTCCCAGACTTGATCCGCATAGCGACGGACATGGACTTGCATAAATCACGATCAGACAGCGTAGAGGTTTGGGCGCCCCTCCATGCCTGGCGCGTGCTGGGGCAGTTACGTGCCCAGGAGGCTGCCGAACCGCTGGTTCGTTTGTTTGAGCAATTGACCGACGATGATTGGCTTCCGAGTGAGTTGCCCAAGGTGTTTTCGATGATTGGTCCGGCAACGATTCCGATCCTTACGAATTTTCTCGACAATGAAGAGGTTGAGGAAAATTGTCGAATATCCGTCCCGCATTGTTTGGAGCAGGTCGCGAAGGCTCACCCGATGCACAGAGACGCGTGTATCGGCATACTGGTGCACCAATTGGACAAATATAGGATCAATGGTCTGAGACTGAATGCGTTCCTGGTATCGGGTCTGATGAACCTCGATGCCGTCGAAGCGATTGACGTCATTCGAAAAGCATTTCTCGCGGAGAAAGTTGACCTTGTCGTGGCCGGCGATCTTGAGGATGTGGAAATCGAAATGGGCCTGCGGATGGTCCGAACCAGGCCACCATCAGACCCCAATCCGTTTGCTGGCTTGCTCGATTTGTCTGGCGGGAAACCCGGGCGGGAAGCCTCGGTTGGGAGTCGTAGAAAGATCGGGCGAAACGACCCTTGTCCTTGCGGTAGTGGTAGGAAATTCAAAAAATGCTGTTTGAACTGACGAAACAGAAATCGCTTATGTTAAAAGCCCGGTTTTGGTGGTCCTGTTTCGTGGTTGAGGGCGATTAATTCCTTTCCTCGAGGCGGTTGGCATGACGGCGGACAACCAAGGTTTGGCCATCGATCAGAGCTTATTCATGGCGGCCTTCGGTCGTGATGTTGACTACCACGACATAAGTTCTCAGGTCACTTATCTCGACAAGTACACCGGTGACGTCATCTGGGTATACGAATCCGACGATGACGCATACTTGGAGGTTGGGATAACGGCCAACGAAAATCGGCTGGAACGTGAGCGTGTCGCAGCAAACCCCGATCGATATTTGATAATCCCGGGCCTCGATCATGGTGATCACCATGACATCCTCAAGGCTTTCCTTGGGTCAGGCTGGAGCGATGATGAGCAACAAATCCAGAATGCCGAAACGGCGTATTTGGGTTCGATCGGGGGCTGGAAAGACAACGTAAACGACCACGCCGCAGTGCTTGCATACTACAACTTCTTAGACCGGACACTATTGATGCTGGCGGAAGAGTTCCTAAAGGCGGGTGGCATCTCGCCAACTTGGAAGTAAGACCTGGATACATCGCAAGGACAGGGAGTTTGCCTCGTTAACGGACCCGAATACGCCTATTCCAAAAATTGGCCGGCTCAGTCCCCGTTTCACACATGTATGGACGCGCCTGGTGGCCAGGGCACACGGTGAAAATTGGGGGTACAACGGACCTGAGATGTTTATTTGCAGAATCGGCACGCTGTGGTCCGGTATCGGGGGTAGACTCTCCGTCACAGGCGAGTGGCCGTAGATTCCCTTATGTGCCAATTTCGGTCGTCGTCTAGGCGTTACCGATTAATTTGAAACGATCTCAATTAGTGGCGCCTTAGCTGCGCGACATCGGCTCAGCTTTGTGTATGTTCTATTGCAAGACGCACCCGGCTCGTGCTCGCCATGGGATGTCGCAGTTGTCCGCGGCTTTGCATTTCGAGCGGACGTAGTAACATAGCCTTCGCCACCCATTGCTGATTGACGGGTACTTACGTATCGCTTGATCGAGGTACCTAATCTGGAGGGCGCAAGTGAGTGATATTGCTGATTGGCTACGTGAGCAACAGCTTGAACGCTATATCGAGTCGTTCTCTGAGAATGCCATCGGGTTGGACGTGCTTGCCGACTTGACCGAGAGCGATTTTCGCGAACTTGGTGTTTCACTCGGCGACCGCAAGCGGTTGTTGCGTGCCATCCAGGCGCGCCAGGCACCCGATGTGGCGCGACCAGAAATCGCCATCATCGCTCCACGCCACCTCAGCGAGCAGGTGTTGCGTAGTCGGACCGCGCTAGAGGGCGAGCGTAAACAAGTCACCGTGTTATTCGCCGACATCGAGGGCTCGACCCGGATGATCGCCGACATGGACACGGAGGACGCGGCCAACGTGCTTCGCCGGGCCGTTAGTGAGATGATGGTTGCAGTGCATCAGTACGAGGGCACCGTCAACAAAGTGCTCGGTGACGGCATTATGGCGATCTTCGGCGCGCCGATCGCGCACGAAGACCATGCCATTCGTGCCTGCTATGCCGCATTAGCGATGCAGACTCGGATCAAGGACATGTCGTTGCAGACCCGGGCCGAACATGGCGTCGAGGTGCAGATACGGTTGGGACTGAACTCAGGCGACGTTGTGGTGCGGTCGATCCACAACGACCTAACCATGGACTACGATGCGATCGGGCCGACCGTACATCTGGCCGGGCGAATGGAGCAGACCGCGCTAGCTGGAACCTGCCGGATGACATTGAACACCTATCGCCTCGCCGAGGGTTTCGTCGAGGCCGACGGGCTGGGCCGTATCCCGGTGCGCGGCATTGACGTTCCGATTGACGTGTTTGAGCTAACCCGGGCGGTGGATTTCCGCTCGCGATTCCTGGCCAGTCAGCGCGGTCAACTGACCCGCTTTGTCGGCCGAGACGCTGAGATGACAACCTTGGAACGGGTCTGGCGCACGGCTCGCAGTGGCCAGGGGCAGTCCCATTCAGTGGTCGGCGAGGCCGGCGTCGGCAAGTCACGCCTCTACTATGAATTCGTGCACAGCCCAGTACTGCGGGACGTCTTGGTACTAGAGAGCGGCTCGGTGAGTCACGCTCGGGCGGCGGCATTTAGGCCCCTGGCGGATTTGCTGAAGGGCTATCTCGGGATTGATGCCGGCGACAACATGAGGCGGATACGTGAGAAAACCGTAGGTAAGCTGGTCACGCTGAGCGACGAGCTTAGCCATCTAGCGACGCCGATCCTGGCGTTGCTCGGTGCGCCGCCAGACGACGCGACTTGGGCCGCGATGGACCCAGCACAGCGGCGCCGAGCAACTCTGGAGGCAGGCCGCACGCTTTTGCTGCAAGAAGCGCAAGTGCAGCCGCTGGTGGTGATCTTCGAGGACCTACACTGGATAGACGCGGAGACCCAGGCCTTCCTCGACCTGATGGTAGATAGTATCGCCCGGTCATCGATCTTGATGCTATTCAACTACAGGCCCGAGTATAGCGACTCTTGGGGCGGCAAGTCCTACCACACAAATATTCGGATCGACCCGCTGCCGCAGGCCAGCGGCGAGGAAATGCTTGCGGACCTACTGGGCGACGCACCCGGCTTGGACCGTTTGCGCAACCTGCTAATGGAGCGCACAGAGGGGTATCCTTTTTACATTGAAGAAACCGTACAGGGTTTGGTCGAGGAAGGCGTGCTGGAGGGCGAACGCGGCGCGTATCGGCTGACAATGGCGGTGCAGCGGATCACCGTGCCAGCGACTGTCCAGTCGGTGATCGGGGCGCGTATCGATCGTTTGCCGGCGGACGCCAAGCGGTTGCTGCAGACCGCATCGGTAATCGGTAAGGATTTCGAACTGTCGTTGTTACGCCATGTTGCTGAGCTTGAAGATGGCACCGTGCAGCAATATTTGGCGACTTTGCAGGGCAGCGAGTTTGTCTACGAGACCCGGCTGTTCCCGGACCCGGAATACACTTTCAAGCATGCGCTTACACACCAGGTGGCGTATGAGAGCCTACTCGGCGACCGCCGCCGCGAAAAGCACGCTGAAATTCTGCGCGCCATGGAGCGATTGTATCAAGACAGCCTAGAGGACAGGCTGGAGCGAATCGTATTCCACGCGGTACGGGGCGAGAACTGGGAAGCAGTGCATACGTATGGCATGGCCGCCGGCCGTCAGGCGTTGGCGATCAGCGCCAGTCACAGTGCGGTCACGGCATTCGACCATGTGTTGCAGGCCTTGCAAAAACTGCCGGAAACGCCGGAGCGGCTGCGCGATGCCATCGATACCCGTCTGGCGTTGCGCGACGCATTGTTCGTGCTGGGTTCCTCAAGCCGGAACCAGGCGTTGATGGACGAAGCCTATGCAATGGCCGGGCGGCTTGGCGATGAGCAGCGTCTGGTTGAATCGCTGCTTTACCAAAGCGGCAACGAATGGTCTTTTGGCCGCCTGGTCACTGCCGCTACATTGGCGCGCGAGGCCCTGGCGCTGGCGCGGAAAATCGGCGATGGGCGACTCATCGGTCTGGCCAATTACCGGATTACCACGGCAACAGTAATTCGTGGTGAGCATTTCGAAGCGTCGGAAGCCGCGTTGGCCGGATTCGAGGTGCTGCGGTCTGTTGCATCGACCTACATGAAATTTGGAGGCTTGGTTCAGACCTTCCTTGGATCGTTTGGCGCGATTGCACTGGCGGAGCTCGGTCAGTTTGAGGAAGCCGAAAAAATCGGCCGCGAGGCCTACGAGACGGCAATGTCCGCCAACCATGCCTATAGCATCAGCGTAAGCAGCTTCGGTCTGGCTCACTCGCTGCTGCTACGTGGCGCTGTCGACAAAGCGATCGGCCCGCTAGATGAGGGCCTACGGCAGGCTGACGTGCACAAGATAGGTGCCGCCGTGTCGTGGCTCGCGAGTCGACAAGCCTACGCCTTGGCGGCAGAGGGCCAGCAAGACGACGTCGCCGGCATGATTGATCTTGCCGCCGGTTATCCCACCGTCGAGTTCGCCGGCAGCATGATGTCACCGTTCACCGATATTTGGCTCGCCCGCGCCTGCCTGG
>Ga0315336_1001205_pt1 | contig 53971 bp, 46 predicted proteins | sample ASW5metaG_FD_204512 | JGI IMG/M metagenome (GOLD analysis project Ga0315336, IMG submission 204512) | Ammonia-oxidizing marine archaeal communities from Monterey Bay, California, United States - ASW #5 | ecosystem: Environmental > Aquatic > Marine > Intertidal zone | place: USA: California...
TATCCGCGAGCCGTTTGCGAATATCCGCTGGCAATACCCCACTGCGCACGAGCTGTTTCACGATCTGGTCGGCTTGGGCGTCCACGTCGGTGATGTCCGTATCGTCCGTCGTGCCCGAGTCGCCGGAGTCCCCGGTCTCTGGGGCGTAGTCCAGGCAGGGTCCGGTGGTGTCCGTATCGGTATCGGTGTCGGTGTCAGAATCCGAGTCGCTGTCCGTGTCGGTATCGGTGTCCGTGTCACTGTCGGCATCCGTGTCCGTATCGGTGTCCTGATCCGGACCGGTGTCCGAATACTTGAGGCATGCTGCGACATCCAGACAGGGCCCGCAGGCGACGGTGGTCGTCAGTCCCAGGGCCAGCGCCAGGGACGGCGGTATTTTGGGAGGTGGTGCCATGAGTCTCTTCCCGCTGTCTTCGCCGTGCTTGAGCCTAAAGTAGCACCGTTTTTGGCCGCCTGTCTGGATCAGTCCCCGTCGAGTTGACCGGCCAACCGCGCGGCGACATCGGGAGGCAGCACGCCCCTCTCGACGATGACCTTGAGCAACTGCGCGTTTGGCGAGCCCGTATCCGATGCGTTGCCCGTGTCGTCGCAGCCAGAGAGACCCAGGCCCAGGAGCAGAGACGCCGGCAGAATCGGGTTCTGTGGAGGAGCCATACCCCAAGGCTACCGGCGCGCGGATAGAGTGGCGCGATGGATTGGGTTTCCCTGGGACATGCCGGCTGGTGGGCGAAGATCCGCGACCTGCGGATTCTGTTCGATCCCCTCCTCGCAGCTGACTTTCATGGCGGCGTGCAGGCGACGGTGCCCATGCGAATGGTGAACGTCGATGCGCTGCGGCCCGACATCCTCGTGATCTCCCACTGCCACCCCGATCACTTCGATGTCCCCAGTGTGGCCAAGCTCGCGAGGCGGTATCCGGAGGCGGTCGTCCTCACTGCCGACAAGCTGGTCGGAGACGCCTGCCGAAAGCTGGGCTTCTCGGTCGTGCGCGAGCTCGACCCCTGGCACGTGCTCGAGCTCAACGGGCTGAAGTTGGTCACCACGCCGTCCTTCATCCACCACATCGAATGGGGCATGGTCGTGGCCCATGATGACGGCGTGGTCTGGAACCAAGTCGATACGGTTCTCGGCAAACGAACCAAGGAAGTCGTCTCCGGAATCGCCGAGCGCGTCGGCCGGTCAGGACTCGATTTGGCCCTTGTCCAGTGGCAACCTCTCATCGAGATCGCCGCCCAGACGTCGGGCACCCTCGGCTTCCCGATGCGGAGTTATGGGCTGACCCTGGACCGAATCGCCGCTCTGAATGCAAGCGCGATCGTTCCATCTGCCGCCGGATTTCGCCACATCGACCTCGCCAGTTGGCTCAACGCCCAGGCCTACCCCGTGACCGAGCAGAGGCTGTTGCGCGATCTTGCCGCCCGCTGTCCACAGACCCGCGGCTTCGGCTCCAGAGTGGGCGCCTGCTACCGGGTGGAGGGCGGCGAGACATCGATGCTCGACGACCTGCGAAACGACCTGGTGCAGGTCATCGATGCCGAAGACGACCGGCTGTTTCGGCCCTTCCAGATCCCGGCCCTGACCGATCCGAACCTCGATGACCTCGACACTCCAGTCATGGAGAGACGCATCGCCCAATGGATCGCCACCGACCTGCTCCAGGGCATCTCCAGAGTCAGAACCGGGCCGGTTCGGCTAGCCCTGGAGGTGATCTACCCGGACGGCGTCCAGTCGTTCACTTTCGTGGTCGGTGAGCAGCGCATGGAGATTGAACCGGGAATCCAGGACTGGGACGTACTCAATGCCATCGCGGCCTCGCAACTCTACGACGTCATTGAGGGTCGGCGGCACTGGGGCGAACCCCTTATTGGCGGCTGGATGCGATCGGCGGTCCGCGCCTACGAGGTTGACGAGACCGGGCTCAAACCGAAGAAAATCGCACCGTTCTTCCTGTACTACGGTCTGTCCTATCGAAAGAGCAACGAGCGATGGGTCGACTATCAACTGGCCAGGGAGCTCGGCTGATTCAGAGCCATCGGTATCAGCTATCAGCATCAGCATCGGCCAACGGCAAACAGGCGCCTCCAGGCTGCCAGCTGAATGCTGAATGCCGTTATGGCGGAGAAGCCTGCCCCAACCCGTCATACCCCCAACACACGGTGTTCCCCGCCTCGCTGACTGCACAAGCGTGGGACACGCCGAGGGCCAGGCGGGTGAACTCTCCGGCCGGAGCCTGCAGCTGCCCTTGATCGTCGGCACCCCAGCATGTGGGCTTGCCGGCGTCGTCCAGGGCACAGGCGAATTGATAGCCGGCCGCGATCCGCGTCCAGGTTCCCTCGGTGGGGACCCCGCTCACCTGGCCCATGAGATCGACGCCCCAGCAGGCCAGGGAGTCGACGTCCGTCAGACCACAGGTGAATCCATTTCCAGCCGAGATCTGCCTCCAGACCTCGTCGGGCTGACCGCTGCTCTCGCCGTTGAGATCGGCCCCCCAACAGGTGACCTCTCCGGCGCCCGTCAGGCCACAGGTGTGACTGTATCCAGCGGAAATCGTCGCGAACGGCGTATCGGATGGTGTCGATTGACCCGACAGATCCGAGCCCCAGCAGCTGGTGGATCCGGAGTCGTCGAGCACGCAGTTGTGTGAGTACCCGGTCGCAATCGCGTCGTAGCCACCGGTGGGGAGGCCACCCACCTGCCCGAAGTCGTCCAAGCCCCAGCAGTCGACGGTGCCGTCGATTCCAAGGGCGCAGCTGTGGCCGTCTCCGAGCCCGACTTGTTTGTAGTTGCCGCCCTTCATTCCGGTGACCTGCTCGGCCGCGTCATTGCCCCAGCAGCGGAGCTCGCCGCCCTCGGCCACATCGCAGCTGTGGAAGGACCCCGCGGCGACCATCGGAGCGGTCTCGCGAAGGATCTCCAGGCCGCCATCGTCGTCGTCCCCATCGCTGTCGGTCACGTCATCAGAGTCGCCTCCTCCACACCCGAGCAGGAGGACGGGCACGAAGAGAAAGAGCCGACTACTCACCGTCTTCGCCCCCGGCATTTGCCGTGGCGTTTTCGGCCTCGACCGCCGCCGTCCACGACTTCTCGATGCCCTGCAAGATCTCCTGACCGCCAATGGGATTGCCCTCCCAGAGGAGCGGTCCGGGGGACTGCACGAACGAGCCGACTCCCTGGGCGCCGTCGGTCGCAGCAGTGATGCGGACCAGAGCCTCCTCGCGGCCGGAGAGGTAGTTGACGCCCGATATTCCGTTGCTGTCGGTCGTCACGATCTCGGGCATGGATCCGCCGCCGGACACCACGGAGAGCGCGACGTCGACGTTGGGCACTGGATGGCCATATTTGTCGATGGTGACGATGCGCAGAGGCACCTCGGAGACGCCATCGCTGCGCACCTGGTCGGCCTCGGGAATGACGACGATGTGTCGCACCGGGTTCTTGGAATTGGCGGCGATGAGATCCGTGCCACGCATGGCGAGCAGCTCGGTGTCCATGGCGTCGACCTGGACCTTGCTTCCGAGACTGGCGGTGATGGTGAGGGTTCCGGCTTCGGCGGCCGGCGTGTACTCCACCTCGTAGATCCCGTCGCGGATGTGCACCGGCTTGTTCACCTCTCCCACCGATGGCGCGATGGTGGGTTTGGCGTTGCCATCGGGCTTGCCCGTGGCGTCGAGGACCAAGGCGCGAATCTTGACCTTCAGACCCGGATCTGCGGGGATCGAACTGGCCAGTGGGAACAGGAGCACGTGGCGGGCCTCCTCCTGCTCGACGGTGACATCCGACTCGGTGGTCTTGCGTCCGACGACAGTTGAGAGCTTTGCCTCCGTGACGCCGGGAGTGACCTCCATGGGGAACTCAGCGTAGCCCTTCGGCCCGATTTCGAACGGACCATACTCCCGATTGCCGGCAGCCAACACGATGCGGGCCCCGGCGTCGCCCTCGATCTTCTGGGTCTTGGGAGCCAGCTGGGGGATGACCTTGTAGCCCAGGGTCGTCGAGATCCCAGACTCCGCGACCGCCGTGATGATCCCAAGGTGGGGATTCTTGACTTTGGCAGCCTCGAAACGGACTTTGTGCGTGCCGCCGCCCATGTCGGTGAGGCCGGTGAGATCGCCGGTGCTGCCGCGGATAGCGACGTCTCCGACCAGGGTGCTGTCGTCGAAGGTCACTGTGGTGAAGTTGTCGCGACCGAGCACCATCTCGCCGAGATTGCTCTCCGCCTTCATCGTGAAGGGATCGCCGGGAACCAGCGTCACCGTCTCGTTGATGTTGACGAGGCGCTTGTCTGGGGTCTTGCCCTTGACCGTGATGACCGCGTCCGTGGGCTCCTCGACCTTCGGTGGTGTGTAGGTGAAGTGGTAGATGCCCGAGCCCACCGAATCCACTGCACCGACGCGCCCCGTTTTGGTGGTTGGCTTGAGCGTCATGTCGTCGATGGGGATCCCGTCCTTGAAGATCCCGATCACGTAGAAATGAGCTTGAGTCGTACCGTCGGCGACAACCTCGCTCACAGGTACAATCTCGATGAGAGGTTGAAGGAGCGGACCGGCCTGGGCATCCATGGACAGGGCGGCCAGGAGGACGAGTGATAACGACATTTGCAAGGACCCTCGCTGCAAGCAAGCGAATCTACCAGGGACTTGGGCGAAACGCGGCATGCAGCCTCGTGATTGACACTTTTCCGGCATGGGAGCGGCGGTGAATACCCTCTATGTGAGCGATCTGGATGGCACCTTGCTTCGTCCGAACGCGACCTTGTCGGACTACAGCGGGCGAATTCTCCTGGACCTCTTGCAGTCCGGTGGACTGTTCTCTGTGGCATCGGCTCGCAGCGTCGTGAGCATGCGCGAGATCCTGGGTGACGTGCCCATTTCCCTTCCGACGGTCGGCTTCAACGGCGGCACGATCAACAACTGGAACACCGGTGCGACGCTGCGCACCGCCTGTCTTGAATCCGATGTGGCGCGACACATTGTCGAGGCCACCCAACGGGTCGATTTGAGTCCCTTTGTCTCCACCGACGCTACGGTCGACCGGATTCGCTACACAGAGCTTGTCAACGCCGGCATGCATTGGTTCCTGGACGAGCGGAAGGCCGCTGGAGATCCTCGGCTGGCGCACGTCGACAGCTTCGAGCCCGCCTACGACGAGGACGTGCTCTGCATCACAGTCATCGCCGACATGGACGATCTCGAGCCGCTACACGAGGGGCTCGAGAGGACCGTCGGCGGTCGAACACAGCCCCAGCTCTATCTCAGCCCCTACGGCCCGAAGTGGTCCTGGCTCACCTTCAACGGCCCGACCGCGACCAAGGCCCACGGAATCGACACCCTCATCGCCCTTGCCGGTCTCGATTCGGACACTCGGGTAGTCGTCTTCGGGGACGCCCACAATGACATCGAGATGTTCGCGCGCGCCGACTACGCGATAGCGCCGTCCAACGCGCATCCCGACATCCTCGCCGCCGCCGACGAAGTCATCGGTCCGAACACCGAGGACGCCGTCGCCCGCTGGTTGGCCGCGAACGCTATTTGAACTCCATCAGCTCCACGTCGAAGACCAACATGCCCTTCGGTTTGCCCGGCTGGTTCTTGTAGGCCAGCTCGACCGGGATCCAGAACCGGGTCTTTTCACCGACGACCATCAGCTGCAGACCCTCGGTCCATCCGGCAATGACGCGGTTGAGGGGGAACGCCGCCGTTTTGTCCCGCTGTACCGAGCTGTCGAACATCTCGCCGTCTGTGGTCCAGCCGGTGTAGTGCACCGTCACGCGATTTGTCGCGGCGGGGTGGGCTGTGCCAGTACCGACCTGCAACACCTTATAAGCCAATCCCGAGGCTGTCTTTTGGGCATCCGCCGGAGGGGCAGCGACATCGGCTGGGGCGGGAATGGGAGGGGGTGGCGGCGGCGGATTATCAAAGGAGAGCAGGTCGACATCGAAGACCAGCATGCCGGCGGGCTTGCCGGGCTGATTCCGGTACGCGAGCTCGACGGGAATCCAGAACCGGGTCGTCTCACCCTCGACCATCAACTGCAGGCCCTCGGTCCACCCCGGTATGACCCGGTTGAGGGGGAAACCCGCTGGCTGTCCGCGCTTGTGGGAGCTGTCGAACATCTCGCCATCGGTGGTCCAGCCCGTGTAGTGAACCGAAACCTTGGCGAGGGGGTTGGGATGCTCGGTGCCGGTGCCCTTCTTCAGCACCTTGTAGGACAAGCCGGTAGAGGTCTTCTTCGCATCGGCGGGCGCCGCAGCGACGTCGCTGGGGGCGGTGAAGTCCCCAGCGGCTGGTCCGCCCACCTCGGTCTCGGCGGCGGCGTTCTCGGCATCGGGTGCAGGGGCTTCGACATCGCCGGCACAGGCGGCGAGCAGGAGAAGGGCAGCGAATCGCAAGGTGTACTCCGTGTCATTCGGACACCCGGAGATACTCCAAATGCCGCCAAAGCGCCACGCCGCGTTGGCGCTAACCCGTGGAATTGGGTGGAAGTTCTAGAAAACTCGGGGCTTGTGGGAATGGGGGACGACGTTGCCCGTAGTGTCGGGTAGATGAGCATACCCTTCGACCACCTCCTCGCCGCCCACGCACCCCGCGCCCACCGCGCGGCCCTGGGCATCATGGGCGAGGAACAAGAAGCCCGCGAGGTGGCCCAGGAAGCACTCCTGAAGGCCCATCGGGCGCGAGATCGCTACGACACCAAGCGCCCGTTCTATCCGTGGCTGTACCGGATCGTGAAGAACACCTGCCTGGACGCCATCGCCCGCCGAAAGCACAGGGCGAAGCCGGGCCTGGAGGATCAGCGGGTGCCGGCCATCCAGCCGAGTGCCCTCGACCGCATCGACCAGAAGGAGGCCATCGTGCGCATGCGCCAGGCCATTCGACAACTGTCCGACGAGCACCGGGAAGTCATCTCGATGCGCCACTTCCAGGATCTCTCCTACATCGAGATGGGCGAGATCCTCGAACTTCCACAAGGGACCGTGATGTCGCGCCTGTATCGAGCCCGCAAGGCCCTCGCCCGCATCCTCGAGGAGGGGTCATGACCGAAGAACGGCTCGCCGAGCTGATGGTGAAAGTCACCGACGATGTCGCAACCGCTGCCGAGAGGGAGGAACTGATGAGCCATATCGCCGGACAAGAAGACCTGCGAAAAGAGCTGGAGGCCCACATGGCCATGAAAGCCGTCACCGATGGCTGGGTCGAGCGCCTGCACTACGACCTCGCCCTGGACGACTTTGAGGCGAGCCCCGACTCCGGGTTGGAGCGCAATATCGGCGCGACGCTTCTCGTGGTCGGCACCAGCGTGCTCGTCGCTGGTGGCTCGGTGGAGCTCTTCGTGGACCCTGGCGTGCCGATTTGGGTGAAGGCTGGCACCGGAATGCTGATCGCCGGCACCCTGATTCTCATGGCTGGCGCGATTCGGTGGAGAATGGCCACAGCCAAAGACGACAAATACACGGATGTGATTCGATGAGTGACCTGGCAATCTCTGCGGCGTCGGACCTGGCCAATCGGCCGTCTGGAATCCTGGTGGTGACGACCGACACCATCGCGGGCCACGAGATCATCGAGGTCAAAGGCCTGGTTCGCGGCAACACCATCCGCGCCCGAAACATCGGCTACGACATCACCGCGGTCTTCAAGAGCATCGTCGGCGGCGAGATCAGTGAGTACACCAAGATGATGGGCGAGAGCCGCGAGCAGGCCCTGGACCGCATGCGGGCCGAGTGTGTAGCCCGGGGTGGAAACGCCATCGTCGGCCTGCGCATCACCACTTCGATGGTCATGCAGGGTTCCTCGGAGATCCTCGCCTACGGCACAGCGGTTGTAGTGAAGTGATGGGGTCAGGTATGAAGAAACACTTAGCGACGGCCCGAAAAAGCCCCTGGTACCTGGGTTTCTGGAGGGGTCAGGTGTGAAGGAACAGATAGGGTGAGAAGCGCCTATCTGTTCCTTCATACCTGACCCCTCCAGGTCGCGAGGAACAACCTGCGTTCTCAGGCGCCCTCTTTCTGTTCCTTCATACCTGACCCCACCGGTCGATTTAGACCCCACCGGTCGATTTACCTGACCCCACCGGTCGATTTACCCCGGTCGACTAGAACGGGGAAGCATTCACCGGTTCACCGGCCCATCCAGCCGACGGTACTCCGAGCTCCATCTCCATCACGGCGCGGTCGTTGAATGGCTGGGGCAGGTACAAACTCCGGTCGTCCCAGCCGCCGCTCCCCGGGCCCCAGATCAGCCCATGGGCGAAGGTGGTGTCCTGGAACCAGTGCAGCTGCACGACCTCGCCGGTCGTCACCCCGATTCGGTACAGACTTCGCGTCTCATATTCGACGACGTACGCGTTCCCACACACGTCGACCCCGATGCCATCGTGCCAGTCTCCAGGTGTCGTCCCGATCAACACCGGATCGTCGACCGGGTCGAAGTTGGCATCCAGCTCCACCGTGAAGACCTCCCCCGATCGACTCACCGTGCCGAAGACGAGCTGGCTCCCGACGTGATTGAACGCGACGACACGAGCGTTGTATTGGCTGACCAGCTCGGTTCGCGCGCCAGACACGGGCTCCACCCGCTCGATGTTGCCGCTCGCAGCGGTGTAGATCATGCCGTCGGGCCCGACCACCAATCCATAGACATTGAGGCCGTTGATCTCGGAGACGCCACCTTCGGGTGTCCTCCGGTGGATGGCCCCTGCGCTCGCCACCGCCAGATCGCCATCGGGGAGAAAGGCGAGCTGCTCGGTCCATCCCGCATTGGGAATCCACACGCCGCCAGTTCCGTCCGAGGCGATGGCCAACAGGTTGGCGTCGCCATCGGCCCCGATGATCTGGTCCTGGTCATTGAAGGCCAGACCGTGGAATCCCGCAGCGTTTGCAACCTGCCGTATCGCGCCGATCTGCGCGGGAATGCCGGCGCAGTCATAGGTGGGCAGGGACGGGATACCCGAGTCGCTGTCGGTGCCGGTATCGGTATCGTCGACGGTATCGAGGGCGGAATCCGCGGGCGCATCAGCACTGGGAGTCGTGCACGCACAGACCACTGAGACGGCAATCGCGGTTCGAGTCACCCGCTGAGAGTAGTGCCGCGTCGAGAGACCCGCCAAGGGTCGTCAAGGCAGACGCACTCCGGCATCGACGTGCGGCACCGATGGAGGAGCGGTCTGCGCCCAGGCACTGCTGGCGAAACCGACGCCGGTGGTAAGGGTGGCGATCGCGAACATCGCCAGAACACAGGCGGCTGCGACGGCCACCGCGATGGCGCCGCTGGCCGACTTGCCTGGGTTGGCCGACACCCTCGGTGGGAGGCCTACGACGGTCGTGGTCGTACTCCACTTTTCGACCAGCACGTGCCCCACCAGCGAGTGGGCCCGCTCGTCCAGGAGCTCGTCGCCCTCGACCATCGCCAGCCTGTAGTCATCATCTCGACTACGGATGAGTCCGTGCAGACCGTGCTTCTCGAGAACGTCGACCAATCGGGTCTTGCTGGCGTGGAACGCGGCGCCGGCGTCTTGTTCGGACCCCAGCGCGTCGGGCGTTGGGAACATGAGCTCGGCCGCGACCGACCAGTGCACCTCGTCTCTCGAATCGGCCAGTACCTCGATCAGCGTCGCCTCGGGGCCGGTGATCGCAATCGCCGTTCCGAGGCCAAAACCGGTGAGGTGCACTGCGTCCTCGGTCAGGCGCAGTCTCACCGGCAGGCGCAGATTATGGGTCGTGTCGCCGTAGTCGTCGTCCGGCAACACATTGTGCACGCGGACCACCTCGAGCGTGACGCCCGCCGCGAGTTCGAATGTCTGACCGTCGATCAACCGGCATTCGTGGAGGAACTGGCCCCGCAATGCCAGCGCTCCAACCAGGGCCTTGAGCACCAGACCCCTGGGCCGCGAGCTGACTATCGCGTGTGTGTCGCACACCCCCATCTGGTCGAGCCGTAGCTCGGCGTCGGCCGCCCGACCGATGCGGTCTCCAGCGGAGAGCGTGAACGTCTGACCGTCTTGCCTGCGAAGCAGAACCATCGACTCGGACGGCGGGCGCCGTGGAGGCTGGAGCGGGGTGGCCTTGTTGTCGAACAGCGTCATGACGTCCTCCCGAGTGCCATGACGATAGAAACCGCGCCCGAGTTGCGAAAGCCACACAGATCTGACATCGACCATTCACCTGATGGAACGCCATCAGTCCGACTCGTCCCGGACCTCGTCCAGTGGCAACAGAGTCAACAGAATCATGCCATCGCCGCGACTGAGCACCAGGTTGTCTCGAACACCGGATGTCGAGAGCTGATCCCGAAGGCGTTTCAGGGCGGTGTACCAGGACTTCTTGACCCGGGCTCGCTGATCTTCCGACGACTCCTTGGCCCGTCGAGGCCACACCCGTTTGGCGATCCGGAACCAGGGCGCTGGCTCGCCATATCGGACCAGCTCGATGACGATGGCGGCTCCCTTGCCAGTCAAGACCAGTGGCTCCGGCAGCGCTCCGCCCGCGATCTCGACGCTCTCGAATCGCGCTGTGATTTTCAGCGGCAGGGGCGGCGGCTGCGTCGCGTCTCCGAATGCCACCGGGGGTCCGTCTTCAACCTCGAGCACTGTGAGGGAGGAGTCCAGCGAGAGCGCGATCACCACCCCTGGCTTCAATCGCACACGAATGGCCACCCGGCCCTTGTTCGTGAGCGTCCCGCGCAACCGGATCAAGCACAGGCCCTCGGGGCGGCGCTGCACCTGGGCGTGCTGGCGCGAGACACGCAGATCTCCGCCGAGGCCCAGATCGGAGCGACCGACGATGTCATCGTGCCCGAAACTGGCGGTCCGCCCGTCCGGACCCTGGAACACGACGAACGCTTTCAAGGAGACCCTCGATTTCAGCCATGCTACTCGACGATGACGTTCGTCTCGCCCGGGGTTCCCCACAATTCCGCGATCCAGCACTCGCCGACGCAGCAATCGGTCTCGCGTGCAAAGGCCCAATCCGTCGCAGACTGAGGGACCGATACCTCGATGAAGGACGCGTCTGGCCGCACCACTGTGACGACGTCACCCTCGCTGTTGAGCTTGAAGGGCAGGTGTCCAGGCAGATCGAGCTCGCTGGCGTACAACACCAGGAATCCTCCGGCGGGAATCGTCGATGTCGCGTCGAGTCTCTGCACGGTGTCCGACTGATCGTGGACCAGCCATCCGTCCAGAGACTGCTCCTCGCTCGTCGGGTTGTGGAGCTCGATCCAGTCGGGCCAGTCTCCATCGACCATCAGCGAGCCTGAGTTGTCGGTCATGACCTCGTTGATGCAGATCTGGATCGGCGTCGAGTAGGTCGGCAGCGTCGTGCCGCCGTCGGTGTCCGTGTCGGTGTCGGTGTCCCGATTGCCGTCATCGCCACCGTCCGCCGGACCTGGCCCACACCCACAGAACATGATCAGGGCCAGCACACTGTGAGGCACAGAACTAATACCCAAGCTGCTGCCGCCGATTCTGCATGAAGTCGCGCGCACAGGTGACGTGGGGATTCCAGGCGTTCACGTCCGTGCCGGGCTCGTTCTGAATGTGGGGCAGGAGCAGGTCATAGGTTTCCTGGACTTTCTGATCCATGTTCAGCGTATCGATGAGATCCAGAATCTCGACGGCCCGCGTGTCGAGGAGCTGATTGCACTGCTGGTTGGCCTGGCACCACTCTCCGAGGTCGCCGTAGTCGTAGTCCCTCTTCTGCAGACCGTAGCTGTTGCAGCTGCCCCAGACCGGGCGTCCAAACGCCAGATCTTGTGACCACGGGCTCATGTGCCAGGTGTCGGTCGCGGTCTGGTGGTAGATGTGGGTGTTGTTGCCGTTGCCCGAGTAGCTGTCCCAGTGGCCGAGCACCATCTCTGCGGCGAGGCCGTTGATGAAGTCGGCCATGTCGAACGTGGTGTCGACCGCCGTGAACATGTCCGGCGGATTGGTCAGACGGCTGTTCAGGTTCGGAATGTCCTGGGGGCTGTCGGAGTCACCGGCGTGATCGAGGGTCCAACACGACCACTGCTCTACGAATGGATCCGGGCAGATCGGATCGGTTGGCTCGGTGCGAACGCCCTCGTACAGCGAGCCGGTCGGATCGTCGTACCAGGTGTCGAGCCACTCCTGATCTTTGCGCTGGGTCATGCCGTAGAGGCCCTTGTAGACGCCGTTGATGGCGACGATGGCGTAGCCCGTCTGCGACGAGGGCAGCTCGGCCTGGCGCGTGACGTAGTAGGACAAGTGCTCCCCCATGAAGCTCTTGTCGGCGTTCTGATTATGCAGGTTGAAACCCTCGTGGCCGAAGATTTCCTGACCGGGGACGATCTGGTCGGCCCGAACCTTTATGGACGGTTTGCCCGTCAGCGGTGCAAAGGTGCTCGAGCCCTTGAGGCGCATCTCGACCTCGAACTCCCGCCCGTCGACCTCGATGCGCGCCGGCACGTACGTCCGCGGATCAGAGAGCAGGTTCTGTTCGTTTCCCGGTGAGATGGTGAAGCGGATCTGGTGGACCATGTCGTCGCGGTACAGCGGATCCTGGTCGGTCACCAGCCCCTCGGGCACCACTTCGCTGGTGCCCTCGGGTGGGATTTGGTTGGTCGGCAACGGATCGGTGTCGTCGACGGTGTCGCCGCCCTTGGGTGTCGTGGTCTCGGGAGACTCGCAGCCGCCCACCAAGAGGCAGACCAAAAAGGCGAATCGTTTCATCGAACCCTCCGTCGTCGCACAAGGGTATCGCGAATTCTCTACATTGGGCGGTTTAGGATGGCCCACGGGAGATGTGTTGACTCGCTTGTGGCCTTGCGTAGCGCTTGGATTGCTGTGCGCACAGCCGTCGTGGGGCCAGGCTCGCGCAGAGATTCAGGCGGCGATGGACGCCAGAGAGTACGACCGCGCCCGTGCCCTGGCAGAGGCGAATCTGGCAAAACAGACCGAGCCAAAGTTCATTCTCGCCGCCCTCTGGCACATGTCGAGTGTGCTTCAAGCCATCGGCGACCTGCCTGAGGCTCTGAAGGTGGAGGAGCGCGCGCTGGAGCATGCGCTCCGGACTCTCGAGCCCGGCGACAGGTTGCTCGTCCGCGCCCACAGCGACCTCGGGAGACTGCAGTTCACGATGGGAGACGCGGCAGGGGCACGCCCTCACGCCGAGCGCGCCCTGGAACTGGCCGACCTCGCGTACGGCGATTCACCGAACCTTGTTCGAGACCTCGATCTGCTGGCCGTCGTGCTCTCCGCCCTCGACGAACCCGACCGCGCCATCGCCCTATGGGAGCGCGCCATCGCGCTCGAGTCGTTGGAGCCAAAGCGCCTCGCGCACATCCTGCACAACCTCGCCCACACGAAGCGAGAGAACGGCGACTACGAAGTTGCCAAGCCTCTCTTCGAGCAGGCTCTCGCTCTATTCGAACAGGAGTACGGCCCAGAATCGATGAACGCCGGAATCGCCCTCTCCAACCTCGCCGAGATCCATCGGGGCATGGGGCACCTGGTCGAGGCACAGCGCGCGGCGGCCCGCGCAGTGCGGATCCACGAGGCGTTGGGCACAGACCATACCCACCTCGGCGAGAGCCTCAACAACCACGCGACTGTGCTCATGGAGGTCGGCGACAACGTCGGCGCCCTGGCCCTGTTGGAGCGCGCCCTGGCCATCTTCATTGCGCGTCTCGGGACCGAGCATCCAATCAACAGGACCGTACAACACAATATCGCCAACACCTGCCAACGCCTCGACATGAACGACCGCGCCGTTGCTCTCTATGAGCAACTTCGGATCGAGCAGGAGAAGCACTACGGTCCCGATCATCCGCAGGCTCTGCTGGCCATCGTCAACACTGGCTATGCGCTCTTCGACGCCGGCCGCCACGAGGAGGCCAAGCCGATCATGCTCGAAGTCCTGGACCGCTTTGGAGGGCCAACGGTGAAACAGCGGGGCGTCGGAACGGCGCTCCGCAGCCTGCGCAACATCGCCGCGGCTGCGGGTGACTTCGACGAAGCCATCCGGCTTTCGGAACAGGTCACTGCACTGCTGATCTCGATCTATGGAGATGACAACCCTTCCGTCACCTCCGCCATGGCCAAGCAGGCCAACATTCTCGTGGATGCCGGCCAAAAGGAAGCCGCCCGCGGACTCGCCGGGCTCGCCCTCGGACGCGCCGCCGTCTGGACCGCCGACACGCTGGAGGGCACCAGCGAGCGGGACGCGTTTCTGGTCGTGCTTCGCCATGGCGAATCGCTTGAAGCCTATTTGCGTGCAGAGCCTGACCCGCTCGCCGCTTGGTCCGCACTCCTCCAATGGAAGGGGGCGGCAGGTCGCGTCCTGGGTGCGAGGAGGTCGGCGTTGGAAGTCAATGAAGATCCCGCAGTGGCGGAGATACACGCGCGCCTGCGAGCGGCTCGGGAAGAACTGGCCGGGGCGGCCATGTCCCGATTGGCAGAAGAGGACGCCCAATCCGAACCTCAAGCGCTCCAGGATCTCCGAATCCGGCGCGACGAGCTCGAACGAGAGCTTGCGGACCGAGGCGGCCGCGTCGCGATCCGCCAGATCGAACCGCGACAAATCTGCGAAGCACTCGGGCCCCGCGAGGTACTTGTCGACTATGTGCGCATGGAGAGCGGATACCGCGCATTCGTCGTCGATGGGGACTGCACACCGATCCATGTCGCGCTGGAGAATGCGTTGGCGATCGACGGGGCCATTGCCGATTGGCGCGCAGCGCTTTCGGATCCAACGGCGGCCACCACCCGCATCGACGACCGTGGGGCACGGGTCTACGACATGATCTGGGCTCCGCTGATCGACGCCATCGGCGCGCCAGAGCGCATCTTGCTGGCCCCCGACATGGCCGTGGCCGGGGTGCCATTCAGCGCCCTCCCCACCGACGACGGATACCTGATCGAGCGCTGGGACACCGCCAGCCTCGATCGCGCCGACCATCTGTTGTTGCCACCTCTGGAGTTTCACAGCGGCATGCTCGCCGTCGGAGACGTCACCTTCGGCCCAGCGACCGAGGCATCCGAGAGAGGACTGCCGTGCATGGACCAGGTCTTCCGCCCACTCCCGAACACCCGGACCGAAATCGACGGAATTGCGAATCGTTGGGAGAGGCGCCGGCGGAGCGAACTCGACACCCTGACGGGAACCGATGCCACCGAGGAGGCCTGGATCGCCACCGCCCCCGGACATCGCATCCTTCACCTTGCAACCCACGGATTCTTTGCCCACGACACCTGCACCTCGGCGCGGGCGAGTGGCGACGCCAGCATCGTCGGCTACGACCCCATGCTGCTTTCGGGCCTGGTCCTGGCGAACGCAAACAGCGGCGGTGGCTTGCTGACGGCGGCGGAGGTCTCCCGGCTGGACCTGCGCGGCACGGAGCTCGTCGTGCTCTCCGCATGCGATACCGGTCTCGGCAAGGCCGTGAGCGGAGAAGGGGTTCTCGGCCTGCGAAGAGCCTTCTCCGAAGCCGGCGCCCGGAACCTGGTGATGAGCCTCTGGAGTGTCGACGACCGGGTGACCGCGGAGACCATGCAGGACTTCTACAGCCACATCCTGAGCCGGCGGCCCCTCCGGGTCTCCGAAGCCCTTCGCGAGGCCCAGCTGGCCCGTCTCCGTGAAAACCGGAAGCTCGGCGAGGCGCGGCCGCAGGACTGGGCGGCGTTCATCGCGACGGGCGTCCCCTAGCTCTTGGCCTTTCGAGCGCGTTTCTCGAGCTGTGCGCGCGCCGTTCGCACCCCGGCCATGTGGATGGCCCACGGTGCATAGCGAGCTACCGCGGAGGCGAACTTGCCATGCCCGGTGAAGGTGTACTGGCGCTTGCGCTTGTAGATGGCGTTGACCATGACCCGAGCGGCGTCGTCGGTGTCCCACATCAGGTTCGCCGGCCGTTTGTCGACGCGATCCGGGTTGTGGTTGCCAGCGTTGTCGACCTGGGCGATCTCGCTTGCAACGAACCCCGGGTGGATGGTCGTGCACGTCATGCCCTGCGGTTCCACTTCGGCCGAGAGCGTCGCGCCCATGGCGAGGACCGCCGCTTTGGACGCCTGGTAGGCGCCGTTTCCTGGAAAGAAGACCGAGGCGCTCACGCTCCCGATCAAGCAGAACCGGCCCTGGGTCTTGCGCAGCTCAGGCAGGGCGAAGCGCGCCGTCATAGCCGCCGAGACGACGTTCACCTCGAGTTGGCCACGCCACTCCTCGCGGCTGAGGTCCTCGATGTTGCCGCCGACTGCATAGCCGGCGTTGGCGACGGCGACATCGAGTTTTCCCCACGTTCCCACGACCGTCTCGATGGCGCGCTGAATGGCCTCGTCGTCGGTGACATCGCAGGGGATGGCGAGGCCCTCACCGCCGGTTTTCTCGATCGCTCCGACAACCTCCGAGAGACGCTCTTCGCGACGCCCGGAGACCGCCACCTTCGCGCCCTGCCGCGCGAACTCGATCGCCATGTGACGCCCGAGGCCCGTTCCGCCGCCGGTGATCCATACCGACAACCCGTCGAATCTGCCCAACTCACCCTCCTCAGTTGTATCCGTAGAAGACGCGTTCGGACTTCTTGCCCTTCCAGAATCGCGTGACGACCTCTGGAAGGGTCTTGCCCTTATCACCTTGGGTGAACTCCGAATCGAATGTGGCCGTGTGGTACGAGCGGCCGCCCGTGAACAGCCAATCCACCCCAGCAAAAGAGGTCTTGCACAGCGCCTGCCACGCCTCTTTGTCCTTCGACGACTTCACGCCGTAGACCTTCCTCGCGACCGGATCCAGAGAGCTCTGCTGGACCAGGATGGGGATGCCGACCTTCTCGACGAGCGGATACCACTCTTCGCCGAAGAAGCAGCTCAAAGCGTCCTTACCTTTCTTCTCGGCCTTCTTGGTACAGGTCTTGTGGAGATCTCCCCACTTGTTCCAGACCGGCGACCCCTTGAGCGTGGACTGCCTGGGCACCCAGATTCCGTCGACGATCATCTTCACATTGCCCTTGCCGATGGACTTCTTCAGGTGCTTCTTGATGAGGGGCACGTTGCTGACGACGCCCATGCCACCGGCAGAGTGCCCGACGACGAGCACCTTTGCTTTGCCATCGGTCATGCCCATCTCCTCGACCAGCGTGCCGAAGCCGGCGTCGAAGTTCTTGCGCCCGCTGAAGAACCAACCTTTCGAGGAACCGGTGGTCGGCTGGCGCTTGGTCTTTTCACCGAGCCAGAAGTCCGACGAACAGTACTGCATGACAACGTGATTGGCATCGTGAAATTCCGGGTTGATCGACGGGTCTCGCGAGTGGAGACCCATCTGGACCATCGCCGACTTGTCGCCGTCCTTCTTGCCGGAGCCGGTGGTCAGCATCTTCTTGCGATCGCTGCACTTTTCGGTCTTGTCGTCGCAGAAGTAGCCGCCGCCGACCTTGACGACCCACACTTCACTCTTCTTCTTGGCCTTGGACATGGTCATGGCAAACGGAGTTCCGTCGTTGCATTTCGCGTTCTCCCACTTCGATGACCGCTCGGAGGGGATGACGACAGTGCCCTTGCCGAACGAGCCGATCAGGCTGCAACCCATCATCGTCGCGATCAACAACGCGTACATGTCCACCTCCGTGTGCCGTGCAGGATACGCTGAATCGCCTTCTCGGAGATGTCGTGAATCCGCTGTTCGTCGCCCACCCACCCGCACCCTGGACCCTCGATGCCACGGTCGCCAAGGTCACTGAGGCCCAGCTCGACCGCCTGGGTTGGCGCGCGGCTTTCGATGCCATGGAGGCCCTGGAAAACGGGGCTATCGCCAACCCCGACGAGGGTCGCCAGGTCGGTCACTACTGGTTGCGCGCTCCCGAATCGGCGCCCACCGTGCTCCAGGGCAAGGCCATCGGCGAGACAGCCGAGAACATCCGCACCTTCGCCGAGCAGATCCTCTCCGGCGCGATCACCGCCGAGGGGGGCGAGCGCTTCACCCACCTGGTGCACATCGGAATCGGCGGTAGCGCCCTCGGTCCCCGCATGATCGTCGACGCCCTGGCCACGGGAGGCCTGGAGACCCGGTTCCTCGACAACATCGATCCAGACGGGATCAGCCGGGTCCTCGCAACGGTGCCACTGCGCAGCACCCTGTTCACCGTTGCCAGCAAGTCGGGGTCCACACCCGAGCCCATGCACGGCTTGACCCTGGTCGAGAGAGCCTTGGTCGCACAGGGACTGGAGCGAAATTCTCGGTTTGTCGCCCTGACTGTAGCGGGCTCCAAACTCGACAAACGCGCCGAAGACTGGCTGGCACGCTTCCATCTCTGGGATTGGGTTGGAGGCCGGTACTCGGTCTTCTCCGCGGTTGGCCTGTTGCCCGCCGCCCTGGCCGGGATCGACACCGACGGTCTCTTGCGGGGCGCCCGAGACATGGACGAGTGGACCCGCACGCCCGATTGGCGAGACAATCCCGCGGCCCTGCTCGCCGGGTGCTGGCACGTACTCGGAGACGGGAAGGGCAGCCGAAACATGGCCGTAATCCCCTACTCCGACCGCATGGTGCTGCTCTCCCAGTATTTGCAGCAGCTGGTCATGGAGTCCATAGGCAAGGCCAGCGACCTGAAGGGCAATCCCGTATCCCAGGGCCTGACGGTCTACGGCAACAAGGGGTCGACCGATCAACACGCCATCATCCAGCAGCTCCGCGATGGCCACAACGACTTCATCTGCCTGCTCGTTCAGGTGCTCGGCGACGGACAGGGCAATCCCGAAGTCCTGGACGGCTCCGCAAACGCCGGGGATTTCCTTCAGGGATTTCTCCTGGGTACCCGTAGAGCGCTCCACGAGAACGGGCGGTCATCCCTGACCCTGACGGTGCCGCACCTCGACGCCTACATCCTCGGGGGCATCATCGCCCTCTTCGACCGCGCCGTCGGTCTCTACGCCACGCTGATCGACATCAACGCGTACCACCAGCCGGGCGTCGAAGCGGGCAAGAAAGCGGCGGCCTCCCTGCTCGTGCTGGCCGAGAGCGTGCAGGCGCACCTCGGAGACGCCTCGGGACGGGCCGTGGAGATCGCCACCGCTCTCGGAGCCGATCCGCTGGAGGTCCACTACATCCTCGCCAGGTTGGCCCTGACCGACCGCGTCACCAATACCGATGGAGTATTCTCGAGGCCATGATCTACCTCCTCCTGTTCTCTCTGATCGGCTGCGAATACGGATTCACGCTCCCCGCCGCGGGCAGCAAGGCCGGAAACCTCGTCTTGAAGAAGTTCAAGCTCAAGGAACGCCGCAGCATTCTCCCCGGTTCGATCAGCGGGCCACCCGTCGCAGAACCCGGCATCTACGCCTCCCAATGCGACGATCTGAAAGACGGTGGGCGGGTGAATGGCCCCGGCTGTATCACCAACACCATCGCCTGCGGCGATACCCTGGTTGGCCACACCGTCGGGGGTGTCAATCGCTACAACACGCGCTTCTACGAGGCCGCATTCTGCACCCCGGCCACCACCAATCACGACGGTGGAGACGAGCGCATCTACCGGCTCGACATGCCCGAGGGCGACTGGACCGCGGTCATCACGCTCGATTCTCCGTGTGCAGATCTCGACGTGGCGGCGATTCGCTGGGACGAGGACGACTGCCCGAAGCCGAACAACATCATCAACCAGTGCGAGATGTGGCCGAACGACAAAGGGACCCGGGAGACGGTCCGAATGGTGAGCCAGCACGAGACGAGCTGGTACGTCGTCGTCGAGGGGAAAGACAATGAGGAAGGGGCTTTCTCGTTGACGGTTCAGTGTTTCCCGGGCCTCGGCTGAGCAGTTCGTGAGTCGTGTTGCAGGAGACGGAATGGAACAGGACGCGCCCGTTGCCGTCTTCATCGATGTCGAAAACGTTGGTGTGTGGGTGCGAAACGGCGGCTTGGAAAAGCTCATGCTTTTGCTTGCTCGAGAGTACGGCACCGTCGCTTTTCGCCGTGCCTACGCCGATTGAACGACTTTGTTCCGGCAGGTGGCGAAGCCATCCCGATCGGGACGCTGAAGAGCAGGATCATCTCTTTCAATCCCAACTTCGCCGAGCGAGTGCCCAAAGGGTGGCTGAAGTTCCTGCGGTCCAACACCGTCGAGTGGAACATCATCGAGGATCCGCCCGAATCAGCGAATTGGAAGATCGAACAGAGCGACGGGGCTGGCGGCTCTTCATCAGAGCCTGTCCAACAGCCATCCGCCGAGCTCTACGCGACGTTGCTCCGACAGAACGGGTGGCGATTCGCGATGGCGGAGAGCCTGCTTGCTGTTTACGAAATCGTCGCGGATCGCAGTGAAACCTGGCTCGACCGCCAGACCACTGTCGACATCGTCATTGATGAGTGCGAACCGGGAACCGACGAACGCGACGTGACACACACCCTCATTGCGTTGGCTGCCAGTGGCGTCACCCAATTCGACGAAACCGAGGATATCAAACGCTATCGAGTGACACCGAATATTGGAGATGACGTGTTGCTCGATCAATATGACGCGGCATTGCTGTCTCGACTCATCAGTGGATGCGACAGGAAAGCAGTACCCTTCGACCCGAAGGTCGCGCAGCCCCTGTTGCTTGGTGCAGGCGATGACAAACGAATCAAACGTGTCGTCAAGCTCGCTCGCAAGATGAACAAGCAGTACCTGGCTCGACGGGCCGCGTCTGAGGGCTGACCCTCGAGGGCCTCATCTAGGTCGATCACACACATAGACGAGAGCCGGCGGAACATTGGCCCAGGCAATCCGCGTCTTCTCCACCGACTCGAACTGGCGCTCCAGCGTCTCCTTGAAGCGTTTCGCCGCAGGAAGAACCTGCGAGTGGGCGTAGGTGAAGGTCACCATGCGGGCGTCCGGCGTCATGACCTGGGCAATACCCTCGAACGCCGTCCGCTGAACCTCGTCCGGCCAGATCGCCCACGGCAGGCTGCTCACGATGCGGTCGACCTTTGGATGTCCCCATTCCGTGCAGATCTCCAACAAGCTCTGGCAGTACCGCTCGTCCACTTCGAGGTCGGGGAATCGAGCCCGCAGGGCTGCGGCCAGCGCCGGCTTGGGCTCCAGCGCAAGAAAGGGATTGACGGCGTGGTTTGCGATGATCTCTGCCGTCATCGGACCGGTGCCGGCACCGAGCTCCACCACCACATGACCCGGCTGGATCTCCGCGGACTGCACAGTGAGCGCCGCCAATTCACGACCTGAAGGCGCCACCGCTCCCAGGCACACCGGGTCGCGAATGAACTCACGCATGAATGTCAGGACAGGACCCATTGCCACTCCAGTCCCGCTGGATAACCCTTCAGTGCCCGAGGCGATTCATCATGGAGCCATCCTTCTTGCCACCGTCCATGTGGCTGCCATAGGCCGCCTCCGAGCCACTCGGGCCGTGAACACCGATCCTGTCTTTGTCCTTGGCCTCCACGGCTTTCGGCTTCAGGAACTCCTCCTGGCGGATCGCGCGAATCAACATGTCGCCGGCACGGACCTCGGCGTCCCAGTTCATGCGCTCCTGACTGGTCGGTGGCACGTAGGGGGAGGTCCGCTGCTCGATCCAACCCGATCCGAGCGGGTCCCGCCTTCCCGCGGCGTAGATCGAGACCGTCGCCTTGATGATCGTCACGAATGCCGGAGGGATCTCCTCGCCCTTTCGCTCCTCGAGATCGACGACAATCAGCCCGGTACCCGCGCTCACAGGGTGGGAGTCCAGGGGGTGCGGAGGCTGTTTGCCCTTGTGATCGACGGAGTGGATCGGCATGTTTTTGTTGTAGCCGAGGTTGATCAATTCCTTGGCGAACTGCTTCTTGATCTCCCGGACCAGGTTGTCCGATAGCTGGCGGCCGTTGGGCCGCCATGTGTCGCGGGCTCGCACGACTATCGTGGCGTGGGTGAAGATCAGCTGCTCGATGCGCGCCTGGGCTTTGTCCCGGTAGTTGCCCTTCTGGTTGCCCTCCAGATAGCGCCGATAGGCCTGCACCGAGTCCTTGTCGGTCACGGCCGCCCAGAGGAGGTCGTCGCGACGAACACGGGCTTCTTCGGCCCGCTCTGAATCGGGATTGTGGGAGATGTAGCTGGCGTAGGCGCGGGCCGTATTCGCCTCTTCGGCCTCGGACCAGTCGAGTTTCTCGAGCGCAACGACGGCGTCGGAGATGTGCCTGCCCTCCGGATAGTTGAGCAGGTAGGACTCCATGCCCCTTCGGGTCTTGGCCTCTCTCCAGATCGCGTGGTCGAGCTGAACGGTCGCCTTCTTGGCGTTCTCCCCGTCGGGATGGGCGTACAGGTAGGCCCGGAAGCTCGCGGAATCCCGCCTGTCTTCGCAGCGCTTCCAGCGAAGTTTCTCCGACCGATTCAGCGCCGTCGGGACCTTTCCATGATCGGGATAGCCAGCGAGGAAGTCGGCATAGGACTCGACGGTGTTGGCGCGGCGAGCCGCTCCCCAGGGGCCACAGCCGGACAACAACAACAGGATGAGAGCGACGCGCATGCGCCGCGAGCCTACCGCGAATTCCATTACTCCGGCCGATAAATCGGCCTCCGCCCTACGCTTCGCTTCGGTTAGCTCCACACGTCCATTCACAGTCGACCCTCAAACCGGAGGGCGCAAGCGCTATTTCCTCCGGTTTGGGCGCCGACCGTGAACGGAATATGCGGGTGGCATCCATGGAACTCCAAGTCCTCCTCCAAACCGACAACTACGTCGTCGTCGCCAAGCCAGCGCGACTGATGGTGCATCGGACCAAGCTCTGTCGCGACGATGTCTACGCGCTCCAACTCGTGAGAGACCAGGTTGGTCACTACGTTCACCCCATACACCGCCTGGATCGAGCCACCTCGGGCTGCCTGCTCTTTGGCTTCGACCCCGTGTGGGCGCGACTTCTACAGGGGGCGCTTCGGGACGGTCAGAAATCGTACCTGGCCATGGTTCGCGGCTTTGTTCGTGCGAGCGCGCCGGTGGACATCCGAAATCCGATGAAGGACGACAACGGCATCCTCAAGGAGGCACACACCTGGGCACAGCGCATCGCTGGCAGCCCCGATCCGCGCTGCTCCCTGGTCCTCGCAAAGCCGTCTACCGGCCGCTATCACCAGGTTCGCCGCCACCTTCGCGACCTCTCACACCCGGTACTGATGGACTCGACCCACGGCGACACCAAGTGCAACCGCTGGTGGAGGGAAAACAGCAAACTATCCCGGTTGGCCCTGCACTGTTGGAAGATGGATCTACCTCTTCCCGACGGGCGCCTGCAGGTCACCTGCCCGATCCCCGAGGATCTCGCTTCGGTTTGGCGTGAAATGCCCTGGTGGGACGAAGCGCGGGCTACATTGGAAGCGCTTTGAGCAAGCTGATCGACCGAATCATGAGTCCCCCCTGGTGGGTCTGGCCCGCCTTCCTGCTCCTCCTCGGGGTGAGTTCCTTTGCCGCCGCGCTGATCCTGGAGCCGCGGCCGGACGAGTTCTGCTACATCGCGGGCATGAAGTTCGGAGACGAGTGCGCGTTCACCGTTGTGAGTGGACTGCCGTGCCCGCAGTGCGGCATGACCCGTGCGTTCGCCTGGGGCGCCCGAGGGCACCTCATCAAGGCGTGGCTGTACAATCCCGGGGGCATCGCCCTGTTCCTTTGGATGCAGGCCGGGGCCATAGTCGGCGCGGCACGCCTGTATCGACGGGATCCAAAGTCGGTACGACTGCCCCACCAGGTGCTGTTCGGGTGGACACTGTTGTGGTTGATCGGGCTATACACCGTTCCCTGGCTGCTGCGGATCGGTGCCGGGGTGAATCCACTGCCCTGAAAGGCCCGGGAAACGAATGGAATTCGACTGGAAGATGTTCCTGGATTTCTGGGGAACGGGACCGTGGGCACGGGCGGCGACCATCTCGACGGCGGGCCTGGCCGCCAGCCTTCTCGTCAGCGTCATCTTCTCGCGGGTGGTCCTCACGCTCGTGTCGCGAACCGAGACCGATCTCGACGACAGGTTGGTGGGCCACACCAAGGGGCCGGTGGCCATCTCGGTCTTCCTGGGCGCGTTGTACGCCGCCTCTCAGCCCCTGGAGTTCGCCGACGCGGAGCAGCGGATCGTGGTCGGCGTTTTGGGGACCCTCTCCGTCATCATATGGACCGTGACCGGCGCGCGGGTCAGCAGTCTCTTCCTCGAGTTTCTTGACAAAGAGAGCCCCATCGTCAATGCGCGGACTCGCCCCGTCTTCCTGATCGCCGCCAAGGGCGTGGTGTACGGAGCCGGCATCTGGGGACTGTTCCTGTCCTGGAGAATCGACGTCACCGCCTGGCTGGCATCCGCCGGCATCGTCGGCGTCGCCTTCGGTTTCGCCGCCAAGGACACCCTCTCCAACCTCATCGCCGGGGTCTTCATCCTCGCCGACGCCCCCTATCGCCTCGGCGACTACCTGATCCTCGACTCTGGAGATCGCGGACGCGTCACCGAAATCGGCATTCGGGCCACGCGTATCCTCACCAACGACGACGTCGAGATCATCGTTCCAAACGCGATCATGGCCAACGCTCGCATCATCAACGAGAGCGGAGGCCCGTACGAGAAATACCGCATCCGCTGCCAGGTCGGAGTCGCCTACGGTGTCGACGTCGACCGGGTTCGCGAGGTCCTGCTCGGGGCCGCTCGGGACATCGCCGGTGTCGTCGAACACCCGCCGCCGAGGGTCCGCTTCGAGGCCTTCGGAGACTCGGCCCTCGACTTCAGCCTCTACGTCTACGTCGAGTACCCGGCCATGACCGGCCGCGTCACCGACGCACTCAATGTCTCAATCTACAAAGCCCTCAACAAAGCCGAGATCGAGATTCCCTTCCCGCAGCGGGACGTGCACGTGCACAAGGTCGAGTAGCCCCTACAGCATCTCCTGCATCGCGAGCCAGCTCATCGCCATCACCGGCATCATCGTGTGACTCGACGATGTCGTCGGAAAAACCGACGCATCCACCACGTGTAGGTTGTCGACGCCGTGGACCCTCAACGACGGATCAACAACCGAAGTCTCCGCATCGGGACCCATCCGACACGTGCCCTGCGGGTGAGCGGAGATCATGGACACCGGCCGAAAATCCAGACTCTTCAGCTGATCGAGGTCCGACTCCTTCTCGACTGGAGTCGCACCGACCAGAGGCAACACCACCGAACGCGCGCCAGCCGCGAGATAGGCCCGCGAGGCGGTGTGAACGGCCTCCTTCAACGTCTTCCTGACCCCGTCGGTCATCGCATATGCGATCTTCGGACGACCCACCCGGTCTCGGGTTACGGTCCCGACTGGCCGATCCGGAACGAGGCACAAACAGGACGCCGCCTGTCGATAGTGCGTCATGAACGCGTGTACATCGGCGCCGGACATCGCCAGCGACTGCGCCGCCTGTCCAGGGCCCGCAGCAACCCCCTCGAGCCGATACCCGCCCAGCCCACCCGCTTCCGTCGCCGTCTCGGTGCTGTCGATGTACGCCGCCTGCGGAATGCCCCGGAACATGACCACGTCCTCGTCGAAGAGGGCAGCCACCGCCGCCTGAGGTTGGAGGGAGAGGTTCCGACCGACCCGCGGCCCGCCGAGCCCCGATGCCTGGAGCAGAACGGGGCTGTGGATGGCGCCCGCGGCGAGGACGAAGTGGTCGGCCTCGACCCGGAACGTCGCCAGGCTCCGGTTGTCTCGCGGATTGATCAACTCGCCGACAACCGCGACCACGCGCTTGCCATCGGTCTCGAAATGGGTGGCCCGCGCCTCGGTCTGCACGGTGAGATGACCCGTCTCGAGCGCCCTGGGAATCCAGGTGACGGCGACAGAGCGCTTGGCATCGTAGGCACACCCGATCAAGCAGTAGCCGGAACCGACACAGCCCACCCGGTTGTGCACGAACCGGCCACCCGTGAGCCCGAGCTTGCGTCCACCCGCGAGGAGCAGGGCATTGTTTCGGTTCAAGGCCTCGACCGCCATCTGATTTGCCCCGATCGCCGCCCCGCATGCCGCGTCGGCCTCGCGGAGGTTGTCCAGGCTGTAGCGGGTCAATCCGAAGGACGTCTCCCAATGGGCCCACACGCCATCGGGAATAGGCACCACATCCGCCATGTTGATGACCGTGCTCCCACCCAACGCGCGCCCCTGGAGAACCGAGATCGTGCCGTCGGCGGTGGTTTGCTGGCCTCCATCGCGAAAGAGCAGCGGGAACATCTCGTCCTCCCGCTGGGTCATCTTCGCGGCGGGTACATGGGGCCCCTCCTCGATCAGGAAGACGTCGCGACCCGCGCCAGCGAGCAGCCCCGTCGCGACGCCTCCGCCCGATCCGGAGCCGATCACACAGACGTCAGTCCGCGCCGTGAAGCCGTTGGGAAAGTCGCTGGCGGAGCGGATCAACGCTCCACCCAAGGCCCGTCGTACCCGCAGACGGCCCACGAGGACGGCTGGGAATAGAAGCTGAACAATGCCGCTTTTCGCACGGCGTCCGAGATCTGTCGCTTGGCGGTGATGGATGAAGTCCGCCAGCTATCGAGCACCGAGAGCCGCTGCTCCGGAGTCAGCCGGGAGAAGCGACTGAACCCGATAGGTCCCGCACCTCCGAGGTGCTCCAGCACCAACAAACCCGCCGCCAACTGCCCAGCGAGGACGGGATCCCCACCGCTGACGTGGCTTTGAACCGCGGCCGCCAGCGACGCAACGTCGGCATCTGGGGGCAGAACTGCCTCGAAGGCGGCGGCGAGGGTAGTCGTTCCGTGGGGCCGATGGCCCCACGCAAACGCAGATAGATACCCAACTCCGAGGATCACACCACCCCCGAGGAGTTGTCTGCGGGTGAGGCCGATCACGGCAATTGGGAGCAGTCCACGACTTCTACGTCGTATGCAATCTGGATAGCCGCGCCGGTCACTTCGACATGGTACACGCCCGGGCTCGTGGACCAGCCCTGGGGGATCATCGAAATGGCGAATTCGCTGCCGTATCGGTTGCTGAGCACCGTCACGGACACCGGCAGGTCGTTGGCGTCTTTGGCAATCGTCACCGACGCATTGGAGAGGTCCACTTCGTCGCTCTGGATCGTCCAACCCGTGGCATCGATGTCGGTCCACGATGGATCGACGGCCGAGAGCGGGAAGATGCCCGGTGGCGGCCATGCCACCCATTCGGAGCCCGGGGTGCCGTCTCCGTTCACCATGAGGCAGCTGTAGGAATCCGTACCACCGACCCCGATAGGCCCCACCCAGCCTCCGAGAATCCACCTCCGGTGCCCTATCGTGGTCTCGTTTCCGGGATCGACCATGTACAGATCGATGGCCTCAACGGACGCGGTTGGCGAGATGTTGCTGGTCGATGCCGCATCGGCGCCCAGCTGGGTGTAGCAGTTCCAGTTCACCGGCGGGGCGTGACTCAGGGCGTTGTTGGCGTCCATCATCAGGGAGCACTCCTGGGCGCCTGCGCTCATGTTGGCGTCCTGCGTCACCGGGTCCTGACCGGCGACGAAGCGATACAGGTTGACGAGCTTGAGGGTGTTGTCCTGGGCGCTCTGACTGATGTCCCCAGCACTGCAGCTGCCGACGTCCCCCGACCAGCTGCCCTCGGAGAGATCGGCGCGGTCTCCCGTCCATCGATTGCACACCTGGACGGCCGGGTTGGTCGTCGTGTCTGTGTCGGTGTCGCCGTCTACATCGGTGTCCGTATCGACATCCGCATCTGCATCGACGTCGACATCGGAATCCCCGTCTTCGGTTGCCGAATCCACCGCCGCCGGTCCCGAGAGCTCACAGCTGGCCAGCAGCAGCCACACCCAAATTCCATGCCGCATGTCGCACCCCTCAAACGCCGGAGAACGATCGTATCAGTCCCTCTATGTGCGGGAGGTCAAAAGGTTTCTGCACCACGGGGTTTGTGGTCGTCTCCACAAAAGACCGGGTGGCCGAGGTAAACGCGCCGCCCGTCATGAACACGAACCGCGCCGCCATGGCCGGATCGGCATCTCGGACGCGGTAATAGATCTCGACCCCGTTCACATCGGGCAACATCAGGTCGCAGAGCACGAGATCAAACGGGCCCTGGTCGTGGAGCAGCTCCAGCGCCTTGCGACCACTGGTTGCAATGGTGACGTGGTGACGACCCAACAGTCGCGCCAGGGAGCGCGCCACCGGTTCCTCGTCGTCGATGAGCATGATGTGAGCCGGTCGCAGCGAGGTCTCCATGGACGTCTGCTCGAAACCAATCGGCGCCTGCTTCTCCGGCTCGGCGAGGGGCATGGTGACTCGCACGATTGTACCCATACCCTCCTGACTTTCGACGTGAATTTCCCCATCCATGGCGTCGATCAGGCCCTGGCAGATCGACAATCCGAGCCCGGTGCCCTCGCCCACGTCCTTGGTCGTGTAGAACGGGTCGAAGATCCGGTCGAGATTCTCCTTGGAAATACCGCCGCCTGTGTCCTTGATCTCCACATAGGCCATACCCAGCTCATGACCGGTTCGGATTCGGATCTCGTTGCGGGTGGAGCGGCCCTCCGGGATCGCCTGGGCGGCGTTGATCAGCAGGTTGACAAACACCTGAGACAGCCGAGCCTCGTTGCCGAGAACCGGGGGAGTTTTGCCATAATCCTTGAACAACTGCGCGCGATGGCTCACCTCGTTTCGGGTCAGGTTGACGGCTGAGTCGAGGGCGCGATGAATGTCGAGCGCCGCGCGATGCTCTTCGTCATCTGCTCTCGAGAACAGCCGAAGATCTCGCATGATGATGCGGATTCGCTCGGCACCCAGGGACGCCTCGTCGAGGATCTGCCGCAGCTCGGCGGGGTCATCGACCAGCGTCTTCAGCTCCCTCGTGATGTATTGGAGATTGCCCATCACGTAGGCAAGCGGATTGTTGATCTCGTGGGCAACGCCGGCGGCGAGTGTACCGATGGACACCAACCGCCCCGACTTCAGCATCTGCGCTTCGGACATCGCCCGACGGCGCTCCCGCTCGACCTCGACCAGCCGCTCCGCGAGCCCCTCCGAGTGCGTCATGTCGCGAGCGACGGTCAGCGTCCGCGGCCCCTCTCCAAAGTCCTGTGTCTTCGACCTGCCCTCGAAGCGCAGGACGCGGCCATTCTTATGCCGGAGGAACACGAACTCGGAGCCTTCGGACAGCGCGGTTCTGCTGGCGGAGACCTCGCCGGAGAGGTCGTCCAGATAGAGCGTCAACAACTCGGCCCGGGTGTGCCCGAGGGCCTCGCATGCCGCCGCGTTGACGTCGATGATCTTGCCAGTCGCCGGATCGCTCACGAACAACAGGTCGCTCGCAAGATCTACGATCGCGCGAAGGCGCGCAACCTCGGGTTCGTCGGTCAGCCCAGGCACGAGTCGAATATACCCCGCTTCAGACGCTGATCCAGGCGATCTTCAAGGGCGGGCGCCCGTCGGGAGATGGCCAATCGGCCTCCGGTTCGATGATCTCGATATCGGCCACCGGGCGGCCAGCTTTATCCCCACACCGACGAACGCTCGACAACCAGTCGTCGCGATCGACCGAAGCGACATTGTTGGTCGCCAGAACCGCACCGCCCGGTTTGGTGGCCAGGAGCGCCGGCTTCAGCAGCGAGGCGTAGTCGCGAACGACGTCGACGGCTCCGAAGCGCCCCTTGGCCCACCGCGGCGGATCGAGGACGACCAGGTCCCAGGCCCTGGGTGCGAGTTTCATGAACCGAGGCGCCCTTCTTCCCCGCCAGCGCACCCCGAGGCCCGAGAATTGGCGAATCACGGGAATCACATCCTCCTGCAGGGTCTGAAATCCGTCGCCCAACCCATTGCGCGAGGCGTTCTCTTCACCGATGCAGAGAGCGGATTCCGCGAAGTCCACATTCAGGACCTCGGACGCGCCACCAGCCGATGCGCAGACGCCTATTCCGCAGGTATAGGCGAACAGATTGAGCACCGAAAGCCCTGCCGACGCCGCGAGAACCCGGCGGCGCGCCACCCGGAAATCCAGGAACAGCAGAGGATCCCGGCCTCGATGTCGCGGTCGCGCGTCGTACTCCAGTCCGTGTTCGCGGCAGGTGGCCGCGATCGGCTGCACATTGTGGAAGTGAGAGAAGGGCCGACGGCCCTGCCCGCGCTCGCGATGATTCCAGACCGGAGTGAGCTCGATACCGAGAGCCTGCATGACCGTGGCGTGCAAACGCTCCAGTTCACCGTCTTCCAGTGGCTCCCGCCAGGTCTGGACCAGCAGGATCGGCCCGTAGCGATCGATACTGAGACCAGGCCGCCCCTCGACGGCGCCGTGAAACAGGCGATAGCAGTCGGTCCCCTCCCCATGCAGGGTGGCGATCAGCGCCTGGCGCCTCTCGAGGGCTGTTTCGAGCAGCTACTCGCGCTCGGGGTCGTAGGCTCGGTCGTTGCCGCAGTCCTTCTTGCCGTTCGCAAACCGATCGGCGAAGAGCATGCCCTCATAGATGCCGTTCTTGACCAGGTCGGAGTAGAAGTCGTCGCCGACCCCGCCAATGTGGGCCTCAGACCACAACACATAGAAGCGCAGCGTCGTATCCCCCTTGGGGATCCACGCCTCGAAGCTGTAGATCTGGTCCCAGGTGTTGTTTCCACCGTCGGCCGCAAAGGACTTCTCGGTCCAGGAACGGGAGTACACGACCTCGGTCTCGTCATCGAGGACTACGGTGCGGTAGTCTTTGTAGAGGTCGTACCAGACTTTGGCGAGCGTGGTCTCTTTCCGAACCTCGTTTGTGGTCAAGAGGTATTCGCAGTCGCCGCTGACGAAGCAGTCTTTGCCCTCGTCGATGGCCCTGTCGTAGTACTTTGTGGACAGGGACTCGATACAGACTTGGTTCTTCTCGATCATGAGCTCGCGATTGGCCTTGAGCTTGTGCTCGGACGCGCCAACGACCGCCATAGGCAGCTGCATATTCGGGTCGGCGGCCTTGGGTCCGGAAACCGTGCCCCAGCTCTTCTCCGTCAGAACCGGCATCGAAAAGGCGCGGTCGTCGAGTTCGGCGTTCTCTGGGTCCAACCCGGTGATGAACTTCTTGAGCGTCGGGGTACCGGCGATGAGTTCCGCGGCGTCCTCGTTGTCAAAGTTCTCAAACATATATGCAGCGAGTTCACCAATTTCGTCAGGGGCCTCGACAGGAGCCTTGTGGCAACCCGATCCAAACGCCAACGCCATCGCGGCGACACCAGCTGAAATACGCGCGTTCATCTACCTTCTCCTCGCTCGCAACAAGAGCTCAAACTATCCACCATAAGTATCCGCTCTGTACACAAACTCCAAATAATCCAGGGGATGACTCCTCGGGCCCGACCGGGTAAGCCCACGCCAGACCCCGGTAGCTACTTGCATCTCCTCGCTCTCACCCTCTTCGCGTGTGGCCTCATTGATACGGGCCCTTCCGTACTCGATGATCCCAATCCAGAGGAACAGGTCGAGCGGCCGACTCCGAGAACACCGACTGGATGGGCACTCGCATATCACCCAGAAGCGATGCACGATGTCAGCGTACCGGACTCGGTGCGACCGGAGGGAAAGGCCGCCGCTGAGGTCTTCAGGCCGACCGGACATTTCAAGTACCGCGACAAGTTCAAGAACGTGGACATCTACGCCGCCCCGCTCCCGGTGCACTCCAATCTTCTCTCGACCCGCCTCAAGGGGACCCACAGCTTCGGGTCGGGTTCGCCGCCGGACTTCGAGTTGAGTGGACTCGAGGGCGAATACCGCTTCGACCGCGGGGCCAAGGCGCCGATGAGCTTCGGGTTCACCAGGGACTACCTGCTTATCGGGGTACCCGCTGGCGCGGCCAAGCCAGAGACGAAGAACCTGCAGATCGAGTTCCCGACCGCCACCCGACGCGAAAACTCCCTGAACCTCGCCACCTCGGGGCTCACCCCCGAGGCGTTCACCATCCGCTCGCTGAACATCGACCGGACCACCCACAACGGCGTGTTTCTCCCCGCGCCAGCGACCGCGACCTGGACGGTGCCGGTTCCCGTCGACGGTGTGCTCACCTTCGAGGCCAACGTGCTCCCGCCGGCCATCGTCACCGAATCGCGCAGCGATGGCGCGAAACTGGTCATCGAGATCGTCGACGGAGAAGAGGTCGTCGAACTGCATACCGCCCAACTCCAGGTTGGCCGGTGGAGCGACCAGCGCGTCGACCTCAGCGACTGGGCCAACAAGACCGTCGAGCTCAGACTTCGCACTGAGACGGGAGACAATGGGGACTTCGACTACGTGTTCCTGGCGGGTCCAACGGTCTACACACCGTCGGAGACGCCGCGTCGCGTCGTGCTGGTGTTCATCGACACGCTGCGGCCCGACCACATGGGCATGTACGGATACGATCGTCCTACAACACCGAGTATCGACCAGTGGGCCAAACAGGCGGCCGTCTTCGAGAACACGCGCACGGTCGCACCCTGGACGCTGCCATCTGCCCGAGCGGTGCTCTCCGGCCGTCAGCCCGAGGACTGGTACGAGCACCGGAACCTGCCGGAGATCATGTCGGCCGCCGGCTACCACACCGAGGCCATCGTTGCGAACGCCTTCCTGTCCGAACCCTTCGACATGGATCGCGGCTGGTCTGTGTACAGCTACCACCACCTCCTCGATGCCCCCGATGTGGTCTCCAAGGCGAATGCCATCTTGGACGCCCATCCCGACCGCGACCTGTTCATGATGGTGCACTTCATGGACCCGCACCTGCCCTACTACGAAACGTCAGGATACAAGCGCATGTTCGCCGGCAAGAAGCCGGCGAGCCTCCGCGCCGTCAGCCGTCGCGAGCTGGTGAAGGTCGACAAGAAGCACAAGGACTTCGACGCGATTCGAAAGCACGTCGTCGACCGCTACGACCAGAACATCCGCATGGTTGACGACAACCTCATCCACCTCCTCGAATCGGTCGGCAGAGACGCCACGGTCGTGCTCTTCTCGGACCACGGCGAGGAGTTCTGGGAGCACGGCTATTTCGAGCATGGCCACAACTTCCACGACGAGCTCTTGCGCGTTCCACTGGCCATTCGCAGCCCGTACATGCAGCCCGGGCGGATCGACGCGCCGACCTCCCTGCTCGACATCGCACCGACCGTGCTCGAGCTCGAGGGCCTGTCCCACGACATCGAAGACGCCCACTCGCTCGTATCGGTGGCCTTTGCGGACGACGGCGCCGCCGAAGCCCTCGCCGGGCGGAGCCAGGCCTTCGGGCGGCCGCTGTATTTCGGAGACGGATGGGCCGTACTCGACGGCGGGAAGAAGTGGATCTCGCGCTATGGCGAACAGAAGGTCTTCGACCTGGACACCGACGCCGTCGAGCAGAAGAGCGTCGGAAAGAAGACCGAGCTGAGTCCCTTCGCCGAGGCGCTCCAGACCACCCTGGACCGCGACGTGAAGTTGGCCTGGCGGCTGTCGCTGTTCTCGAAGCGCAGGTATCAGGAGGTCACCGTCAACGTCACCCATCCCAACGGCATCGAGGCGGCGTGGGCCGGCTACGACCCCCGAGGAAAGTCCGCCAAGGTGTCGGTCACTGTCGAGGAGGGCAAGCTCCAGATCGTGCAGCCCAAAGACGAGGAAATGCCCGCGGAGATCTTCATCGTGCCGGCCGGCCCGCCGACCGAAACCGCAGGTCTCGAGGTCGAGATGTCAGGCAACAAGCTCCAGCTCCGGGGTTCGACCGTCGGCGACCACGAACCCGCGTCCGCCCGCACCGTACTCCTGGTCAAGGGAGACAAATCCACGGGGTTCGAGGTCGACTTCGCGGTGGTTCCGATGCCCGGAGGCGTCGCGGTCTCCGGTTACCACGAGGACATGGAGGCCCAACTCGCCGAACTCGGCTACCTGGACAAAGACGAGGAAGAAAAGGAAGAAAAGGAAGATGAAGAGTAGGGTCACGTTCGTGGGAACGGGGGTCCTCATCGGCCTGGTCATCGGGCTCGGTTTCTACTTCTACGGCACCGACGCGCCCCAGTACACCCAGACGCCAGTAGAGCCCGGCGGGGTTCAGGTCACGGTCGACGCGGACGGCAAGCCCAACGGCAAGTACTTCAAATACCGTACCCACCGGTTCGACGAAGACCTCACCGACGAACAGCGCGAGCAGATGAAGCAGCTCGAGGCCATCGGGTACGCCGACGGTTCGGTGGCAGGAGACGGCAGGGGCCACGTCACCGTTCACGATCGCGAGCGAGCCGCCGCGGGCTACAACTTCTACTGCTCGGGTCATGGGCCCGAGGCCGTTCTCATGGACATGGACGGCAACGAGATCCACCGCTGGCACCACGAGTTCTGGGAGACCTTCCCCGAGTACCCTTTGACCGAATACCATGGGGGAACCAACAACTTCAGGCGCGTCATGCTCCTCGAAGGCGGCGATGTCATCGCTATCCACGAAGGTCTGGCCGCAGTTCGTTTCGACAAGGACAACAAGACGAAATGGTCCAACCCGGGTCGCGCCCATCACGACCTCGACGTGCATGAAAACGGAGATCTGTACCTGCTCACCCGCGAGGCGAAGATGATCTACCGCCTCGACCTGACCCAGGCGTTGCTGGAGGACTTCGTGTCGATCGTGGACATCGACACCGGGACCGAGAAGCGGCGAATCTCCCTGATCGAGGCCCTGGAGAAATCCCAGTGGGCCGACTGGCTGAAGGAGCGCTCCGATCGGAGTGATGTCTTCCACACCAACACGCTGTCGATCCTCGACGGCACAGCCAGTCATCCCGCATTCAAGGCCGGTAATGTGCTGCTCTCGTTGCGAAATATGAACATGCTGGCGGTCCTGGACGTGCACGAGGGCCTGTTCGTCTGGGCGCATCGCGGGGACTACAACATTCAGCACGAGCCGAGCATCACGGCGGCGGGCGACCTGCTGTTGTTCGACAATATGGGCGGTCGAAGAGGGCGGAAAACTCGGATTTCGCTGTACGAGATCCCCGGAATGAAGGCCCGGTGGCACTGGAATGGCGGCGACGTGCCCCTTCGGAGCGCGACTCTGGGCACGGCCGCCGAGCTTGCGAACGGCAACCTCCTGGTCACCGAGTCGGAGCGCGGCAGGGCTGTGGAGGTGACGGCCGATGACCGCGAGGTGGTCTGGGAGTTCATCAACCCACACACGGCGGGGCCCAACGACGAGTTCATCGCGGCGATGTTCGAGATGTCCCGGCTGCCCGCCGACTTCGACGTCAGCTGGGCCAAAGGGTCACCGACGCCGGCGATGCAGACCCGGGTTCAACCCTTCGAAAGGAAATGACCCGATGACGGATCAGGTATCCGTGCCATCCATGGTCAGCGGCAGTTGGGCCAGGAAGCTGTCCGCGACCTCCAGATCGTCGAGACCGACCCGTTCGGGGGCTCCGCCGGGATGGTGGAACGTCCCGAAGACGTGGTCCCAAACCGCGATGTTGCTGCCGAAGTTGGTGATCGACTCCTCGAACTCGACGGAGTGATGCCAGTCGACTCGGCTCTCGCCGCTGCCGCGGACCCAGTCGCGCCGGTGGGGAATCCACCGCTCCAGCAACAGGAGTGTGAGGCCAGCCAACAACACCGATCCGCCGACCGCGACAGCTGCCGAGTGGCCACCTCGAAAGGCAGCCACAGTCAACCACACGCTCCCTGCCAAGACGGCTGGGAACACCATCGACCGGACGAAGCTCACGGTCCCTACCTCCCGAGAAGGCTACGAACCTCCTCTACAGTAGGCATCGGCACCTGAGCCGCATCACCCTAGAATTCGTCGGGCCCCACGTCCGGTGTGGCGATGTCGCGAAGGTCTCCGTCCATGTCGAAGATGGGCGCCCCAGTGGGCGTGCCCGCTGCGATACAGGTGGAGCCCGCCTGCAGGTGGATGTCCTGGGGGTAATTCGCAAACAGCGGATCCACCGCCAGCGTCCCCGATACGGTGATGTCGGTCAGCGCATCTACGTCGGCGGTCACCAACAGCGGTGAGGTGTCCGAGTCGACGTACATCGCGGTAGGCGAGTTGTACGGATCGAGGTTGTTGTTCTCGAAGATACTCGGGTCTGCGGCGGCATCGGCCTCGAAGAAGTTGTAGCGCACGCCCTGGCATTCGCCGGCGCGAATGATGTTGTTCCGCCAGGTGCCGCTGGGCACGGTTCCAAAGGCCAGGGCGTTCGAGTACAGGCCAACGCCATAGCTGTCGCAGCTGACGCGCAGGTTGCCTCCGTCGATGAAGTTGCTGTGCACATCGAGCGCGTTCGGCGAGTTGTTGAGCCCCACGAACATGCCCCAGCTGGTGGGTCCGGTCAGCCCGCCGTTCTGGCAGACCCCGGCGTAGATGTGATTGTTCTGCAACCGGGCGTAGGAGTCATAGGTATAGACACCCGTGGAACTCTGGACGCCACAGCCACCCTCGATGTAGTTGTTGTCCACCATGGTGCCGCTGTTCTGGAGCCATGCGCCGTAGACGTCGACGCCGCCGCCGCCGGAGATCCAGTTGTTGGCGATGCGATTGCAGGACGCGTCGTCGCAGCGCACGCCAACCGAGTCTGGCGGGTGGCCGAACACCGAGCCCTGGATGGAGAGGTTGCCGAGAATCGCGCAGTCGCTGGCGCCAGACGCATCCGCGCCGCAGTAGATGCCGGTGGTCGTCATGGCCTGCCCCTCGGCACCGCCGGCGATCAGGAGATTGCTGTCGATGACCGGGTGGCAGTTGCCCACCGAGCGGATGCCGTTGGCCTCCGCGAGCGGATCGGACGCTTCGCCGGTGATCTGCCAGTTGTCGACGATCCACGGGGCCGCGCCTGCACAGTCCTCGAGCCAGATCCCCGCCGAGACCACCTGTCCGCCCCAGCCGCTCATGTTGTTGCCCTTGATGAGCAGGCTGTCGGCGTCGTTCACCACATAGACCGTCGCGCCCTGGGGGCCGTTCTGTGCGCACAACGCGTTGCGCTCGATGTTCGAGTTCGGGCTGTTGTCGAGGTAGACGGAATACGCGACGGACCCAGCTGGGCCAGTGGTCTGGGACCTACCCTGGATGCCGCGGGTGTTGGGGTTCCACTGCGACGGGCACCAGTCATCACAGTGGCCATTCGCGTCGACGCTCTCGCAGTTGTCCAGGACGTGCACAGTGGAGTCGACCGAGCGAACACCGATGGATTCCCGGCTGCCCTCGCCCCCATAGAGGTTGGACCACAGGATCGTGGCGTCTCCGCCATTGATCACGTCGACCGCGTAGGAATACTCGACCAGGGCGCCGTAGTTCACATCGATGTAGATGTCGTTGAGCAGTACGCCCACGCCACCGTCGATGGTGACGCCCGACGAAGTCTGCGCGTCGGCCCTGAAGATCTCGAAGCCGTCTAGCACCGTCGTGCTCTGGATGGTGGCGTCGAAGACGATGCCGGCGCTGCTCGGTGGCTGAATTCCGGTGTTCCAGTTGTTGCAGCGGGTATTGCTGTTGGTCTCGTAGCCGCCATAGACGTGGATGCCATCGCGCATGGCGACATCCTCGTTGTACCAATTGCTGGAGCCGCAGCTGCTGCCGGCGGCGACGCAGACGAACTGCGGTGCAACCGCGAAGTCGACGGCGTTCTGGATCGTGGCGAAAGGGAGTCCCGCGGTGCCATCTGCGTTGGTGTCGTCGCCGCCGGGAGTCACCCAGACGCAGTTGGCGACGCAGTGCTCGTCTACCGCGCCGTCGCAGTCGTCGTCGATGCCATCGCAGTTGTTGTCGCTACCAATGGGTGGGTTGGGCACGCAGGTGCCGACGAGTCCGCCGGGAAGACAGGCGGCCGTGCTGTTCGCGCAGGCTCCGACGCCGCAGAAGAAGTCGCCGAGGTCTTCGTCGGAGAAGCCATCGCAGTCATCGTCCTGGTCGTTGCAGGCCTCTCCACTCGGGACGACCTCGCCGACGCACGGGGTCCACACACCGGTGACGCACTCCTCGGCGCCCTCGAGACAGACCCCCACGCCCTCCGTTCCCGGCAGGCCGCCGTAGCAGGCTCGAGAGGCCACATCGGAGAAGATCTTGTCGTCGTAGTCATCGCAGTCCACCCCAGCGCACTCGGGTTCCGGACCGTATCCGTCCCTGTCGTCATCGGTGCACCCGGGGCAGTCGACTTCACACTCGCCGGCGTTGCACTCCCAGGTTCCACATGGGGCCGCCCCGTACAAGGTGTCGCAGTCCCCGGAGTTGGTGCACTCGTCGGTGTCGGTGTCGGTGTCGGTGTCGGAATCGGTATCGGTGTCCGTATCGGTGTCGGTATCCGAGTCGACGTCGGTGTCCGCGTCGCCCCCATCCAAAGAGGTATCGCCACCCACTACACCCACGCTCCCCTTGCCCGCCTCGCATCCCGCCACTGCAAGAATCCCCAGGATCATCCAGTAAAACAAACCGCGCGTTCCCATGTGACCACCTCCCGGCACACCTTACCCGGATAAAGTCGCTTTCGTGAACCAACCACTCTCCGATTTACTCGACCGCCTTCGCCCAGAACGGCTCGAAGTCAACCTCTTCCGCGGGGCCACCCGAGACCCGGGCTGGGGGCGACTCTACGGGGGTCTCGTGCTCGCGCAAGCACTGGCGTCGGCCGAGGCCACAGTGCCCGAAGACCGTTTCGTTCACTCCATGCACGCCTATTTCCTGCGGGCTGGAGACGTGAGCGTGCCGGTGATCTACCAGGTGGATCCCATCCGCGACGGTCGCAGCTTTACCACCCGCCGGGTCGTCGCCATTCAGAACGGAAAGGCGATCTTGAACCTCGCGGCCTCGTTTCAGGGTGTCGAGGAGGGTCTGAGTCACCAGGACGACATGCCGGATGTCCCGCCGCCGGAGGAGCTCGAGTCCCAGTGGGTGTTGGCACGGAAGATCTCCTCCCAGCTACCCGAGTCGATTCGGAAACGGTGGACCACCATGGGACCCATGGAACACCGTCAGGTCGACCCGTGGGATCCGACCCACCCCAACCCGCGTCCTCCCGTTCGATACGTCTGGTATCGAGCCACCGACAAGCTGCCCGACGACCACCGGGTCCACCAACGGGTCTTGGCGTGGGCCTCGGATTCGCACTTTCTGGCCACCGCGAATCAACCCCATGGGATCAGCTGGCTGACGCCGGGAATTCAGGTCGCAAGCCTCGATCACGCGATGTGGTTCCACCGCCCATTCCGCATGGACGAGTGGTTGTTGTACGCCGTCGACAGCCAGAATGCGAACAACAGCCGCGGTCATGTTCGCGGACGATTCTTCACCCGGGACGGGACACTTGTGGCGTCGACAACCCAAGAAGGGCTGATGAGGGATTGGCGAAAGCGCGATGGTGATTAGCCTTCGCCCCCGCTCCCAAAGAGGTGTTCCGATGTCCGACGTCAAGCTCAGCTACTTCAACTTCAACGGCGGCCGCGGAGAGGACTGCCGACTGGCGCTCCACATTGCCGGGGTCGACTTCGAGGACGACCGGATCAACGGTCCCGATTGGGCCGCAAAGAAGGGCGATGCCCCCTACGGGGCGATGCCGATCCTGACGATTAACGGCAAACAACTGGCCCAATCCAACGCCGTCCTCGGCTTCATTGGTCGCCATCACGACCTGCTGCCCTCGGACCCGTGGGAGGCCGCACGCCACGTCGCCGCTCTCAACTACGGCGAAGAGCTGCGCACGACCCTCAATCCGAAGCTGCGCGAGAAGGATCCCGAGAAGAAGAAGGCGATTCGCGAGGAGTTCGCGGCCGGTTGGCTCCAGGGCTGGGCGCGCAACCTCGAGGCCGAGATGGGCGACGGACCGTTCTTTGGAGACGCGATCAGCGTCGCCGACCTGAAGCTGTTCGTGCTCCTCAAGTGGTTTATCGGCGGCGGCGTCGATCACATCCCCGGGTCCGTCTTCGATGACTTCCCAAAGCTGCGCGGCCTCTACGAAGCCGTGAACGACCACCCCAAGGTCGTCGACTGGTACGCCAAGAGGGGCTGAAGTGGCCGAGCTGAAGACGCAGAAGAACGCCGCCGACGTCGAGGCTTTCCTCGCCGGTGTGGCCAACGATCGCCGCCGCGAAGATGCGGCGGTGGTCGCCGCATTGATGGCCGAGGTGACGGGACACCCGCCGGCCATGTGGGGCAAGAGCATCGTCGGCTTTGGCAGCTATCACTACAAGTACGCCAGCGGTCGGGAAGCCGACTGGATGGCCACGGGATTCTCTCCCCGAAAAGCCAAGTTGGTCCTCTACATCATGTCGGGATTCTCCGAATACGACGACCTCCTTGGCAAACTCGGCAAGTACAAGACGGGCAAATCGTGTCTGTACATCAACAAGCTCGCCGACGTGGACCTGGATGTGCTTCGCGAGCTGATCGGCAAGTCCTACGCGTACATGAAGGCGACCTACCCGGACCCGGACTGAGTCCGCGGCTTGGCGTACCGAAGGCGAAAGCGCGCCTCCATCAACGCGAATCCCAGGAGGTTCAGCCCGCGCCACTCCTGCGGATCATAGGCATCGGGGTCCTTGGCGTCGAGGCCAATGCCCCAGATGCGATCGCGGGGGCTCGCCTCGACCAAGACGCGATCTCGCGTGTTGAGCAGGAATGACTGAAGCCCGGGATTCTGCCTGAATTTCTCGACGTTTCCCCGCACCACGATCTCGATGCGGCTGGCCTCCCACCTGGCCTGCTCGAAGCCGCGTACCTTGCGTCCCAGTTTCTTGGCGTCCGCCGGATGTTCGGCATCGAGGATCGCGTCGAGGATCGCCTCGTCTTCAAAGAGTCGGGCTTTGCCCGCCATCATGTAGTGCTCGGCAGTCGGATAATCGTCGCCGTCGACGATGAAAGGGGCCTCGAACCACTGGCTCAGGCACGACTTGTCGGCGCCTGCGCCCCTCGGCGTGTGGCCCCAGAAGAACAAGAACTTGGGACGGGAACCGGCGGCTACAGCCAGGCGAAGTTTTTCGCGATCTCGGTACGGCATGTCTCCCACGCTAGCATCGCGCCATGGAGAACAACCGCCTCCTGGTCCCCAGCCCGGTATCCGGCACAGCCTTCCCTCGGTGGACGGTGGTCGTGCTGGTCGTGGCGGCAGCCCTGAACATGGCTTTGGACCTGCTCGGGATCACTCCCGGCATCGCGTGGGCGACCCTGGTCCTGACGGCCTGTGCGGCGGGAGGAGCCGCGGCGAGCTGGGTGGAGCCGGCCTTCCAGCGGCGGATCTACACCCAACCCACCGCGACGCGTCTCGTGCTGGTCTTCGCGCTGCCACCAGTCGCCCTTGTCGGTGGAACCATTGCCTCGTTGATTGTCGGTCTGCCGCCTGCGCTGCTGGGTGACCAGGCCACGACCTTCCTGGCGGCGATGACGTTCTCGGTCTGGCTCTGGAGTGCGGCGATCGGAACGTCCATCGTGGCGTTTCTGGACGTCGCGGTTTCGCGATTGGTGGGGAGCCTGCGTCCCCGGTTGATGATCGCGATCTTCGCGCTGATGGGCTGGGTCGGCGCGGGGGGACTGGGTTGCGCCTGGGTCGCGTGGAAAACGATGCACCAGTTCAGGGCAAATGCCGCAATCCTGGATCTGAACTTCGGTGCCGGCCCGCTGTCTCGGGACCAGGTGGTCGCGCTGTTTGCTACCGAAGAAGGCCAGCTCGCGGCGATCGTCGCCTTCGCTCTCATCGGGATCCTGCCCGCCTTCCCTGCCATCTTCAGCGCCGCCGCCAAGCTCGCCGACGCCGTGCTCGAGCGCGTGCACCCGCTGACAGAGGGCTTTCGAGCGATCACATCCGGGGAGTTGGACGTTCGCGTCGCCGAGGAGGGTCCGTCCGAGTTCATCGAGCTGGCGCAGAACTTCAACCAGATGGCCGAGACCCTCGCCCTGGCCCGCCGAATGGAGCGGTCCTTTGGCCAGTATGTAAGCGAACAGCTCCTGGACCGGATCCGCGAGCAGCACGGGGCCGCTGAGGTCCCCACCGCGCTCAAGACAGCAACCGTCTTCTTCGCCGACATTCGGGGATTCACCTCGATGAGCGAGAAACTCGAGCCCGACCAGGTCCTCGGGGTCTTGAATCGATACTTCGAGGGCATCGTGCCGGTGATCGACGCCCACGGAGGCTACCTGGACAAGTTCATCGGCGACGCGGTGGTCGTGGTCTTCAACGGGCCCGTGGATCAGCCCGACCACGCCGAGCTCGGGGCTCGGTGCGCCATCGATCTGCAGCGCAAGGTGGACGAGATGAACGCCGCCGATGCGTTTCCGGAGGTCGGAACCCTCGAAGTCGGTGTCGGCATGTCGACGGGACCGCTGGTCACGGGGAACCTGGGTAGCGCCGACCATCTCGAGTACACCGTCATCGGCGATACAGTGAATCTCGCCGCGCGCCTGCAGGGAGAAGCGGCGGCCGGCGAAGTGGTTGTCGACTCCGGGGCAGCCGAGGCGCTACCCGCCGATCTGCCGACTCATGCGCGCGACCCGATCCACGTCAAGGGCAAGGCCGCCGCTGTCACCCCTCACCTCCTCTGGCCTACCTCATGACACTCACCGAACTCAGGACCGCACTCGACGGTCTCGGATTCTCCGCCCGCCATCGTTTCCTCGTGGAACTGGCCCGAGACAACGACGTGCGCCAGCTCGTCGAAGTGCTCCGCATCGGCGATGCCCACGACGCCGCGATCGCGCTCGTGCTCGCCGATTGCGCAGATCTACCGGAGACGATTGCCAAGTTGATCGAACACCGCGCCCACGGAATCCGCAAGGGGGCCGCCAAGCGCCTGGCCCGACGCGGCCTCCCCGTAGACATCGACCGCCTCGACCCGGCGACGCGCGGCGAGTGGCTGCTCCAGGTCTCCTGGCTCGGGCAGCCAGACCTGGCCGACGCCCTGCTCGTCGACGTCCGCAATCGCTATGGGGACCGCCAGGCAGCGCGGATCCTGCGGGCCTGCTCGGACGCCGTCGTCCGCCATGAGCTTCCGGAGCTCGCCCACGCCTTCTCCTCATGGAATCGCCTGGCCACCCGGCATCCCGATCCACTCCTGGACCATATTCGCGCGGCGTTCCAGGATGCCCTGCCCAGCCAGATCCAGTCGATCTGGGCGCGGTTTCGCACGGCCTGGCCGACGATTGCGCGCCTGCGCCGGGAAGCGCTCTGCTCTCTGGTGGATGACTTCGCCGCCGACACGGCCCTGCCACCCGTACCGCTGAACGCGCTCGGAGAAGATCGGGTTCGCCACTTGGTTCTCCGGGAGTCCATGGCGCCGATCGTCGCCGCATCAGGCGTGCCTGGCGAGGTGGTCCGACGTCTGCGAGGCTGGCCAGAAGAGGAGGTCACAGGCCTCCTCCTCGCCGTAGGGCGCCGCAACCCGTGGTCGATCATCGAGTCCCTGAAGCGCCTGCCCCCGACGATGCGAGGCCGGGTTTTCGACGCCATCGCCCCGCACCTGGCCAAGACGCCATGGAGCGCCGATCTGCTCCCGTGGCTGCCCCACGAAGTCCGCACCCGCGAGGCGGCGCGGCTCCTCGAGCTTCGGGATGTGCAGACCAACATCTACGCCCTCACCCGAGTGCTGGTCGGAGTCGACCCCGAGGTCGCCGGACCGCGACTGGTCGAGCTCGGCCGCGCCGCAGATGCAGGCGAGCGGGGCCTGGCGCGCGTCGCCCAGATCGCGAACGCCGCCTGTTACCGGCGCGGCTTCGCCGAGTCCCTCGAGAATCTGGCGCCGCTGCTCCGCAACGAGCAGGATCCGGTGCGAGTCCAGGCCGTCGGTGCGTTGGCCAAGGTGCCGACGCCGCTGTGGACCGCGGCCACTCTCGAGCTGGCCCAGGGCGTGATCCACGACGCTCTCGAGGCCCGAGATTGTTCGTCGACCACCCGCTATGCCATCCAGAACCTCGCGAGCCGATGGCTTCAAATGGGGGCTCCAAGGCCCGAAGATCCCCATCTGCAAGCCGGTGTCGACACCCTGAGACGCCTGGTCGATCAGGTCGGACAGCTGCACCTTCCCCAGCTCGATCGACTGCCGCGAGGGGCCGAGCATCACGTCATCGCCGCGCTGAGACCTCTCATCGAAGCGGCAAATGCACGGGAGCAGTATCGGCTCGTTCTGACCTTGTGCCGCTCCCTGAAGACCCGTGCCCACGACAGCGACTTCCTCCAGAAACTGTTGGAACAAGCTGTATTCTCCGACCTCGCCTGGGTCGCGAAGCCGGCCCTGGACCTCTGGCTTTCCGACCACCGCACCCGCGACGTGCGCGTGCGCAAGGTCTTGGACAAAGACCCGTCGATGGCCATGCAGCCGCGCGTGTTCAAACACATGCACTTCCGTCGTCAGGAGTGGTTGGATCCCTTCCTGACCCCCACGAAGGTCTCCGGGGTCTTCACGACCGGCAGGACCCTGCATCTCCCCGCGGTGTCTGGAGGATTCCAGCGCTGGCTCCCGAGACAACAACGCGCCTATGCCAACGGATTATCCGCCTTCATCAATGATAGTGGACAGCCCATCAAGTCCAGGGTCCAGGTACTTGGAGCGTTGGCCCGCGTCCCGTCTGTCGGGCTGGACACGCTGCAGCCGTGGCTCGAATCCGACGACATCTCGCTGCTGGAGGCCGCGCTCGGAGCCACCATCTGGACCGCGGCCCCAAACGAGGCGGTGCCCATTCTCGCCCAGCACCTCAACGGCGATCGCGCCCGAGTCGCGATGTACGCGCTGCAGCGAAGTGCGCGATTCCTCGATGCTCACGCCCTGTCGAGCTGTCTGTCGCTGATTCTGAGGGACGCCCGCAAAGTCACCGTGGTCAAGGAGACGCTGCGCCTCCTCGGTCGATTCCGCGTAGACGGGGCCCCGACGCTCTTGCGGGCGACGCTCGAGGACCCGGCGTGCCACCGCGACATCCGCATTGCCGCACTCTCGGGCCTGAGGGACTTCCTCGACGCCGATGGGGTCTTCGAAGCCGCCCGCACGGCTGCAGAGGGTGAACCCGACCTCGTGAGAGCTCTCTTCGTCCCTCCTGAATCCCTCGCCAGACGACATCGGGCGGATTGGTTCGAGATCCTGCTGCCCCTGTTTGCGCACGCCGACGGCACAGTTCGCCAGGCCGCCTTCGCCAATGGAACGAGTTGGCTCCCCCACTTTCCAGAGCCGACGGCAAATGCGGCGGTGCGTTGCATCTCAGACCTCTCCACAGGACCCGAATGGAAGACAGCCAAGCAGATGCTGTTGCGGGCAGCGCGCGACGGGATGGTGCAGGCCAATTTCCTGCGGACCGTGCGGGCCCTCAGCGACAGCCACCAGGCCAACGCCGAGTCCGATCGAGACCGGCCGGCGAGCCAGCGACGGAACGCCCTCGTCATGGAGCTCTGTTCGAGCCCAGCCCACCAGCAGCCACAAATCCGGGCCCTGATCGGCGACATCGCGGCCGCAGTGGAATCTGACGAGAGCGCGCAACACCTGGCGTTGTACGCGAGCATCTACGCAACGGAAGCCAATGACGCTGTCGCGGTCCTGGCAGACCAGGCAATCCAAATCGCCGACGAGCCGCATCGCCTGACGGCATGGTCTGCGGTGGTCGCCGGCTGGATGGCGCGCACGCCCGACACCGTTGATGAGACTGCGCGCGCCTTGGCTACCCACGAGGTCTGGGCGGCCCGGCTATTGGCCGTGACGCTGCTCGACCAGGGCGCAGCTGGCACATGGACAGAGGAGCAACGCGCCCTCCTCAGGCAGCTCCGCTCCGACACCGATCGCCGTGTTCGGATCCGCGCACTCGGCGTCTACACCGCCGTGGAATAGGTGCCCTTACTCGAGCGGTTCGACCACGTTCTCGACCTCGTCGCAGCCGTAGCCCTCGAAGCCGAACAGCGACTCGTGTCCCGGATAGTAGTGGCCGAAGGCGAAGCACATCTCGTCGTCAGAGGTCTCACCGAAGCGCACGGACTCGTCGGTGTCGTTTTCCCATTCGCAGGTGATGCGCAATTTGTCGGCGGCGCCGAAGTTGACGACTGGTGTGAAGACCTGGGTCTGCGGGTCGAACCAACCCTCCTCTTCGTAGAGGAACTCCTCGGTCTCGCCCTCACGCCACGCTGAGAAGTGGCTGCCCCGCTCATGCAGGTGCGGCGTCATCGAGACGACGTTGATGTCGCTCGGCATGGCGCACTCGGTCGTGATCGATTGCTTTTCCTGGGGTCCCATGTCGATGCCGTACACGTTGCCGTAGAAGTAGGTCTCGGCGAACTCGGTCACCTCTCCGGGCTCGGCGAACGTCAGATTCACCCAGATCTCCGCCGGGATGGGCTCGCTGGTGGAGTTCAGGTAGTGGTAGTTGAGCACGAACTGCTGGCCACCCTGGATCTGGGCGCCGACGCCCTCGGGGAACTCGACAGTCTCCTCGTAGACCTGGGTCGAGGTCCCGAACATCGGCGACGGGAAGCCACCGGTGAGGTCGTTGATCAGGGACAGCGGGAAGCCAAAGCAGTCCTCTTTGTGCTGATCGAAGCGCTCATCGCTCTTGGTGAGGATGGAGTGGTGCATACCGGGACGCGCGACGATCTCCATCTTCTTGACGGTGGCGGGCATGTTGTTGTCGGTCTGAATGAACCAGCACCGCTCTTTCTCGTTGCCCGGCTGGAGCCAGAAGGGCTGCAAGTGGATCTGGACGCCGTTTTCAGGCGGCACAAGTGCCTTTTCGTAGACGGGGAAGTCCCCGCTCTCGGTCATGTCGAAGCCAGTGTCGGCGGGCTCGTTGAGTTGGACGGCCTTTTCCGAGCACCCGGCGAGGAACACACCTGCAACGAGAAATGAGTGAACCTTCATTCGGACAACCCCCCTGGTGGACACCCATTACCGGATGGATTGTCAGCCCGCGGCAAAAGATCGTTGGGGTCAGGTATGAAGGAACAGATAAAAGGCCACCGAGAAGCCAGGTTGAACCTGCAAACCTGTTGGGGTCAGGTATGAAGGAACAGATAGGACTGAATTCACGCTAAGTGTTCCTTCATACCTGACCCCTCTGACTCTTTAGCTTTCAACTCGATGATTCGGGACTCCACTTCCTGTTTCTTCATACCTGACCCCACGAACGGGGTAGAGGATGGGATGCTCAGATCCGCAGCAACAGATGGCACCGTCGATCCGCGCTTCGAGAAGGTTCGCAAGGCCTTCCAGAACAACTTCCGGTATCGCGGCGAGTATGGCGCCAGCCTGTGTGTCATCCGCGATGGGGAAGTCGTCGTCGACCTGTGGGGAGGATGGGCGGACAAGGCCGACTCTCGCCGGTGGCAGTCCGAGACCATGTCGACCATCTTTTCGTCGACCAAGGGCATTGCCGCGACCTGTCTTCTCATGCTTCACGACCGCGGACTGCTCGACTACGACGCGCCGGTCGCCAAGTACTGGCCCGAGTTTGCCCAGGGCGGCAAGGGCGACATCACCGTGCGCACCGTCCTCAATCACCGATCGGGGCTGTGCGCCATCGACGCAGAGATCGGGTTGGATGGGCTCGAGGATCCGCAGACTGTTGCCGCCGCTGCGGCCGTTCAACAACCGCTGTGGGAGCCCGGAACGGCCCAGGGCTACCACGGCATCAGCTACGGCTTCATCGTCAGCGAACTCTTCCGCAGAATCGCCGGCGAAAGCCTCGGCACCTTCCTGAAGCGAGAGGTCAGCCAACCGCTCGGCGCCGAGCTCCACATTGGACTGCCGCCTGAGCAGGACCACAAGGTCGCGACGCTCTATACGCAGCGGCCCATCGATGTGGCCCTGAAGATCCTGCCGAGAGTCCTGTTCTCTCCCAAGGTGGAGGGCCGCGTATATCGGTCCGTCGCCAGCGGTGGCATCAGCGCCCGAGCCTTTGCAAAGCCGGCCGCCCTCGGAACCCGTGGAATCCAGAACTTCAACACCACTCGAGTGCATCGGATGGAGCTCCTGTGGGCCAACGGCATCGGCAACGGGCGCGGCCTGGCCCGGGTCTACCAGGCACTGGCGCTCGGCGGAGAGTTCGGCGGCGTCAAGCTGATGAAGCCGTCGACAGCGCGACTGCCCAGAGCGAGGGGTTCGTGGGACACCGACAAGGTCCTGCACAAACAGATGGGCTTCTCCCTGGGTTTCGTCAAAGAGCAGAGCAATCTCTTCTCTCCGAACATCTCTTCTTTTGGTCACCCGGGCGCCGGCGGTCCACTCGGCTGGGCCGACCCCGAAGAGCGGCTCTCCATCGGCTACGTCATGAACCGCATGGACTACCACATCCGCAGCAAACGGGCGGTCGCCCTCTGTCACGCGGTGTACGACTGCCTGTAGGGGGTCCGCTCAGCCTCCGAAGCTGGTGCCGCGCCCGAACAAGGCCATCCCGTCCATGAGCATGGCGATGCCCACGTGCAGCGCCGCTCCCAGCCAGATCGAGCGGTGCTTCAGAGCCAGCCAGCCGAGCACGGTGCCGGCGAGGATGGCGCCCATGGCCTCGGGCATCGGTTTGCCGAAGTGGCCGCAGACATAGGGCACCGACATGAACAACAGGCAGTAGACGCCAAGGCCTCGCTCGGTGCTGAAGAGCAGGTAGCCCCTGAAGAATCCCTCGAGAAACACAAACGAAAGCAGGTACATGCTCTCACAGAGCAGCAGCTCGCCCAGGGTCATCGTATTGTCGCCGCCGATGACCTTGTCGTAGAGCGGATAGCGGTCGAGAAAAGCCTCCGTCATCGATGCCTGGATGACGAAGGGCACAACGATGGAAAAGGCGAGCAGGTAGACCGGCCACAACGGCGTGACGGCCCGATCGAGGGTGTTGCGAGACGCAGTCAACAACCCCAGATCTCCGGGGCCGGTCCTGTCGTAGGCGTAGGCGAAAATCATGGCTGGGAGCAACATCAACGCGAAGTTGTTCACGCAGAAGTAGACCCAGGAGGCGATTCGACCCGACTGGGAAAACGGCCCGAAGATCTCCCGCCGAACGAGGTCAAAGGCGTCCGACCGGCCGACATACCAGAACAACATGTAGGCGCCTATCCCCGCTCCGAGCATCCACCAGGTGCGGCGATCGACCTTGGCGACCGCCTGCCTTCCGTGGGCGGCGACGAGGATGCCCATGCAGGCTGCGAGGCCGATGAGCACGGTGGGCCCCTGGGCGTTCGCGGTGTCCAGGAACCCACCGAAGTAGCGGATCAGGGCCAGGACCACAATCACGGCGACCATCGCCAACAATGCGACGGGTTTCGCCCGCAGCGAGTGCTCGTCCATACCGGGGAGCTCGGGGTCGATCAGGTCGGAGAACCACTGGCGCACTAGAAGCCGGCCCGCTCACGCCTGAGATGCATCGCGCAGCGCGGATTCGGCCCCGAACCCTTGGGACGCGCTCCGTTCTCGGCGGCGTCGATGACATCGCAGACCAGGAACTGAATGCCGGCCGGATCGGGACGCGCAGCCGCCACCTCGCCGCCGTTCTTGATCTCCACGATGAAGGTACCGGCCAGATCCAGTTCGCGATCGATCCACGGAGCGGCGCCGAACTTGCCGGGGCTGCTACCGACCAACAGGTTGTCCTCGGCATCGACGATGTCCCGCCAGACCCCGTAGCCATAGAGATCATGTGGCGTCTTGGTGTGTCGGGAGGGCAGGTGTCCCTCTCGCTTGACGCTGCCGGTATGCCCTTGTTCCATGAGGCGAATCGTCTCCGGTTTCAGGATCCGACGGCCCTCGAACTCGCCCTCGTCCAGGATCATCTGCAGGAACTTCAGGCTGTCTACCGACGACGTGATCAAGTTCCCCGCAACCCCCGGGTTCTCGCTCAAGCCAGACTTGCCGTATTGGGTGTGTTTCAGGCCGAGGGGCTCGACGATCCGCTCTTTGAAGATCTCCCGCCACGGACGCCCGGTGGCCGTCTCGGCCATACCAGCGGCGATGTGCAGGGAGACACCGCCGTACCGGAACTCCACCCCAGGAGGCGCGCGCACGCCATCCTCTGCGATGATGCGAACACACTGCATCAGGGTCAGATCGTACTTCTGAACGCAGTCGGTTCTCCGCTTCAAACCCGACGTGTGAGACACCAGCTGGTGCAGCGTGATGCCGCGGCTGTGCTCGGGAAAGAAGTCCAGGTATTTGTCGATCCGGTCGTCGAGCGAGAGCGTTCCGTCCTCGATGAGGGTGAAGAGGGCAGCGACCGACATCCACTTGCTCGCGCTTCCGATCGTGACCGCCGTGGTCTCGTCGAAGGTGCCAAAGTCGCCCTCGTAGATGACCTGCCCGTGGCGTGCGACCTTCATCGATGCGCCATCGACTCCGTAGGTCGTCATCAATCGCTCGATGGCCGCATCGACTCTCGAGAAGTCGTAGTCGGACGTCGCGGGCTCGGGCGTCGCTCCAGAAGGCACACCGCTGACCGCCATACCGACGCCGATCAGGGCGACAACCACCAGCAGAGCGATGATCGGAGCGGCTCGCTTCATCGGTCGTGGATATCCAGGGACTACCCGATGCGCTCTCCCCTCCCCTTATTGGTCCTCCTCGCGACGGCCTGTCAGCCGAACGACGACACCCCGCAGCCGACTCACAAACCCACCGCCGACAAACCGCTGGGTCGTCTCAGCCTGGAGACCCAGGTCGCGGCGGCCGGTCAGACGTTCCCGGAGGCGGCGCCGTTCGTGATCGAATTCAGCGTGCCCGAGCCCCTCGTGGGGGGTGGATTGCCCAACTCCCTCACCGACGGCACCGACGTCGATCGATCGCTGCTTCAGCTGGAGATCCCGCAGACCGCGTTCAAGAGCGACGAGATCGAGGACCAGTACATCGGGTCCTGGAGCGAAGCTCTGCTCTGTAGGATCGACCGTGCCTGCCCCGAGGCGTCCTCTGACGGCCACTGGTTTGCGATGTGGTTCCGCGGAGAAGAGCTCCTCGGCGAGCTCCAGCTGGCGCGAGTGACCCTGAACACCTTTCTGGACGAGCCGGATACCGAGAACCCGACGCCGATGCACACCGGGGTCTGGCTCCCCGTCGGAGACGTGCTCGAGCGCGGCGACCGCGTGCAGCTGACCTACGTGGGCACCATCCCAAAGCGGGCCACAGACTGGACATCACACCCTTTACATCTGCACTTTCGTTACCGGTCAAATCCGGACTGCCCCGCCGAGGACGACGACTGCTGGACCGTGCTGGAGGACAGCCAGGTCGATCCACTCACCATCGAGGCCCGCCCGCCCGCCTTCGTACACGCCATTGCGCCCATGGACGCGGTGGCCGGCGAGCCGTTCGAACTCCAGTTGGTCGTCACAGACAAATACGGCAACCCCTCGCCCGTCGCCGCCACCATCGCGCTGGGAGGCGACGTCGACAGCTCCGTCACGCTGGACGATGAGTGGAGGGCCACGCCGGAATTCACCTACGCGAACGCCGGTGACTATCGCATCGTGCCCACGATCCCGGGGGTGCGCGGGGTGCACAACTGGACGGCGGTGACAGACGGACCGCCCATACGACAGCGCCTGGTCGGGGATGTGCACTTCCACACCGGCGACGGAGGCGCACAACGCAAGTTCCTCCGGAGCTTCTCCGTTGGCGACCACGCGGGACTCTACACGCGGAGCGACGACGCCCTGCGCTATCTGGACGAGGTGGTGGGATTCGATTTTGGCGCGCCGTCGGAGCACGCCATCCGCGACGACGAATACACGCTGCCGCCAGGCGTCGCCTCCGATCCCGCCTTTCAGGAGGGTGGGGAGTGCGAGGGCGCTGGAACCAGTCTGGAAGGCATTGGAAACTGGTGGCCTCTGTCCCAGCAGATCAGCCGCGACTACCGCGGAGACCTGATCACGTTCCCGGCATTCGAGTGGCACTCCCGCCACGGAGAGGACGACGCCAGCAAGCTCCATCGCGTCGTCCTGTTCAAGGACCACCACCCGGACGGCGCGCACCCGATGATCCCGGGCGATGTCCCCGAACTTCCGCCACAGTGCATTGTGAGGTTCGCCATGTCCGCCGGGCTCACGCCGGACGACGTTCTCATCCTCCCGCACATGATGGTGGACCACGAACTGAACATCGACTGGGACCTGTCCTACCGAGACACTTTTCTCGGATCCCTGGCCACGCTCCAGGACATGGAAGCCTATCAGACCGTCGGCGAGATCTTCAGCTCCCGAAACCTGACCCAGGCGGCGACTCTCGGAGTTCCCACCCTCCTTCTCTTCGAGGGAGACCCCGTGGATCCCACCCCGTTTTCTTTCCGATATGCCTGGCGGGATGTCGGCGTACACATCGGCGTGGTGGCCGGATCGGACAACCACTCCCAGATGCCTGGGGTCAACGACGAGACGGCGGCCGACGGATCCGAATACCACTTCCACGAACCCGGTGGTCAGATGGTGGTCCTCGCCGACAGCCGCGATCGGAACGGCATTTACGGTGCGCTCCAGAGCCGCCGTACCTACGGCACATCTGGCCCGCGTGTCTGGTTGGACTTCTCCGTTGACGGCGCCGACATGGGCAGCGAGATCTCCCGCAGCGCGTCCGAGCTGACCGCCACCCTGAAGTTGATGGCGGGCATGAGCATCTACAGGGTGGAGCTGTTTGCGGCCCCCGTTGGCGACCCGACCACTTCATACGAGGCGATCCGCGTCGCCACCCCCCTGTCCGAGGTCTGGACCGGAGAGCTGGGTATCGACAACCCCGTAGCGGTCGGCGACCCCGACGAGGAGTGGATCTACTACACCCGCGCCCTGATGCTTCCCCTGAACGGAGTCGGCGGGCGCTCTGAAGCGGCCTGGTCATCTCCGGTGTGGGTCACCTGGTCCGGCGGGTGAGCCCCAGTGCGTGATAAACCAAGTGCGATGCGTGTCCTGCCCATCATCGCGGCCCTGTGCCTGATCGGTTGCAACAAACCCCCGACCGACAAGGGTCCGCCCAAAGACGGCCCCACGGACACCGACACCACCACGGACACCGACACCGTCGACTTCGCCGAGCAGGCAATGGAGTACTTCGCCACTCACGTGCAGGAGAGCCTGGACGAGTCCGGCGTCCCGGGCGCGTCGCTGGCCGTTGTGTTCGAGGGCCAGATCTACACGGCAACCCTGGGTATCCGACGGATCGGCAACGACTCCAGTGTCGAGGAACACACCCCCTTCCTGGTCGGCTCCATGACCAAGACCGTCCTGGTGGCGGCCATCCTCCAGCTGATGGACGACGGCGCGTTCGCCCTCGACACCAAGCTCGACAGCCTGGTCCCGGGCACGGTGACCGATGGGACCTTCGACGAGGACATCGAGCTCCGACACCTGCTCACCCACTCCTCGGGCTTTCCACCGTTCTTCGAGTTCGGGTGCAACGACGCGGCCGAACCCCTCGGCGACTGGCTCACCCGCATGGAGCCCCTCGACGTCTGGGTGGCGCCAGATACGCTGTTTTCCTATTCGAACTCCGGTTTTGGACTGGTGGCCCGGTCCGCCGAGGTCGCTACCGGGGACCCCTATGAACAGATCGTCACCGAGCTCGTTTTCGACCCGGTTGGCATGGTGAACTCCAGCTACGTGACCCCGGGGACGGAGCGCGCGTACGGCCACGTCGGGCCGCCGTGGTCCTCCACCCAGACCGACGACTTCGACTGCGCGTCGGTGCGCGCCGCGGGCGGGATCTGGGGCACAGCAACCGATATGGCGCTCTTCGCACAGGCCATCATGGACGGCACGCTCCCACACACCGACCGATACCTCTCCGAGGCGATTCCAACCGGCCGTGGCGAGGACATCGACTACGGATTCGGCATCTTCAAAGAGCCGTATCGAGGTCTGGAGATCGCCTCTCATGGAGGTTCGGTCAACGGATACGGCGCGGCATTCACCCTGGTCCCAGCCGAGGACTTCGCGGTCGTTACCCTCCTCAACGGGTTCACCGTGGCCGGGGATCCGTTCGAGATCGGCAAGTCCGCGATCGACTTCTTTCTCCAGCCCGGGGGCGGGCTTCCGACGATCAACCCGGACCCGGATCTCTGGGAGACATGGGCGGGAGACTACACAGCGATGTCTGGGGGAATCCTCCAGGCCTCGGTGGTCGACGACGAGATGCAGGTCGCCGTGCCGGCGCAGGGGGTGGAGATGAACCTGCCCTATGACGCTGGCCAGACCTTCCGCGTCTCAGACGTCGGAATC